>Ga0081538_10000289_pt1 | contig 57610 bp, 64 predicted proteins | sample TabmetS5T2R1_FD_71022 | JGI IMG/M metagenome (GOLD analysis project Ga0081538, IMG submission 71022) | Tabebuia heterophylla rhizosphere microbial communities from the University of Puerto Rico - S5T2R1 | ecosystem: Host-associated > Plants > Roots > Rhizosphere ...
TTCTCGGACCGGCGCTGGGAGATCCACCAGGTCATCGCCGAAGACGACACCGTGGTCCTCTCCTGCACCTTCCATGGCCGCCACACCGGGCAGTTCATGGGCCTGGCCCCAACCAGCCGGTCCGTCGCCTTCCGCCAGGTCCACATCATCCGCTTCCAGGACGGCCTGGTCATCGAGCGTTGGGCCGTCCCTGACGACCTGGACCTGGCCCGCCAGCTCGGTCCGATCCCTGGCCCGCCCAGCCAACCCGTTCTTGCCGATGCCTTGGCCCAGCTGCTGTCGGACTTGCACCCCTAACCTGCCGCTCAAGCTGGGACGGGCACGCCAGCCAGGGCCGTCAGGAAGCTGGATCAACCCAGACCCACCCGAGAGGAGCGAAACGACGTCTTACTGAGAGCAATCTCCCCCGTTTCGTTCACCCGAAAGGGGGACGCCGAGTTGACCGAGGCGTCGTCCGAGCGACCACCAGCCAGCGCGAACTTCATCAACCCCGAGACGGTGCACCCACCCTTCGGCTACAGCCACGTGGTCGAGGTGACGGCTGGGCGGCCGGTCTACATCGCCGGGCAGGTCGCCCTGGATCCGGCGGGGACACTCGTCGGCGCCGACGACATCCGCGCCCAGCCTCAACAAGCAGAGCCACAAGACGCCCCAGACCATCCCCGAATTGATTTGGGAGCAGGGGGTCGCCGGTTCAAATCCGGCCGTCCCGACCAGCGGACGTGGTGGGATGGGGATCTGGGAGTGGCGAGCGGTGGGCCACGATGAGGCCCGCCGACCATCCTGGGGCGCGTCCGCCGGCCGGGGGACGGATCACGTCGGTCGGCAGGCCGGTTTGCGCGAGCAGCCACGCGATCACCGAGTTGGAGTTCCACATCTCGCCGGTGCCGAGCTCGTCCCGGCCCCAGACCGGTGTCGGCAGGTCCCCGACCAGCTCCAGGAGGCGACGGGCCAGCACCGGGTCGTCGCTCAGGGGCTGCGGGCTCGCCACCGCCTCCTCGGCGTCGGCGATCACTCCGTCCCGCCACCGGCGTACCTCGTAGCGGAACACCCGCCAGCGCCCCAGTCGGCGGCTGCCGACCGGGCCCTGGACGACCACGCCCCGCGCCGCCCCGTCGGCGGCAGGGATCGGCCAGGAGTTCTCGACGACGAAACGTCCCTCCGGCACCCGGACCACCAGGGCGGTGTGGTAAAGGTCCAGCGGCCGCCGCCGCTCCCGACGCGCATGGATGGTCTCCCAGATGCGGCCGTTGAGGCGGACGAACCAGCCGCCGGCCCCCAGCGGAAGCCAGTACAGCTCGATGCTCACGCCCCGAGGATCTTCCCGATGGCGTGACGCCCGTAGCGGCAAGCGGCCCGGGACGTCTAGGGCCAACGGCCCTTTCCGCTGTCGGCCGGCGTCGGCGACGTCGGGAGGGCGTCCCGGTCGCCTGCGACGGTGCCGGTCCCTGGCTGCCGGCTGGCCCGTAGGACCCGGAGGGCGACGCCGGGGCGCAGGAGTGACTGGGGTGGGGTGACCAGGCCGGTGACCCGGAGGAAGGCGGCGGCCAGGGTGGCGTCGTGGGCGGCGGCGGCGTGGAGGCGGGCCAGGTAGGCGTTGATCAGGCGGCTCTTCAGGGTTCGTCGGCCCTCGACGCCGGGGAAGACCAGGTCGCCGCCGACCGCGATGTCCCAGGGCACGTCGACCACGCGGGCCAGATCGGTGAAGAAGGGCCCTGACTGCGGCTGGGTGCCGCGCTCGAGGTGGCGGCGCAGGGCCAGCGCCTCCAGCGCGGCCACGGTCATGCCCTGGCCATAGATCGGGTTGAAGCTGCACACCGCGTCGCCCATGACCAGCAGGCCGCCGGGGAAGCGGTCCAGCCGCTCGTAGCGGTGCCGCGCGCTGACCGGGAAACGGAAGGCGACCGGGTCGTCCAGCGGCTCGGCGTCGCGGACCGCCTCGTAGATGTCGGGGAACCGGAGGGACCGGGCGAAGCCCAGGAAGCCGTCGGGGTCGGTGGGCGGGTGGTCACCCAGGATGCCGCCCAGGGTCACCATCCACCGGTCCCCCTCCAGCCGCAGCATCGCGCCGCCCCGAGGATGCGCCGGGGTGCCGCCGTGCACCACCGCCAGGTCGCCGCCGAGGGCATCGGGTGGCAGTCGGTAGCTCCGGGTGGCATAGCCCAGCCCGATCCGCACCTGCTCGACATCCGGTCGCGGGTACCCGAGTGCCTCCAGCCAGATCGGGGTGCGCGAGCCACGGCCGGTGGCGTCGACCACCAGCTCGCCGTCGAGCACCTCCTCGGCGGCGCGGTCGGCCCGGCGCAGCACCCGGGCCCCGGTCACGCGGCCGCCGTCAGCGCTTGCCAGCAGCCCGACGATGTCGCGGGCGTCGAGGAACGCCACGTTGGGCAGGGCCCGCACCCTGGCCCGGACAGCGCCCTCGAGCACCGGCCGGCTGGCGCACACCATGACCAGTCCGGCGGGGGCCTGCCGGAGCCGGTGCCCGTTGAGGTACCAGCGGCCGTTGGCCAGCAGGTCTCCGGCCGGGGCGCCGGAGGCGACCAGGTCGGCCGTGAGCCCGGGCAGCAGTTCCTCCAGGGCCTGCTGGCCGCGGGCCAGCAGCGCATGGATGTGGCGCCCGTGGGGGACGCCACGCCGGTGCATGGGCGGGTCGGGCAGGTCGTCCCGGTCGACCACGATCACCTGCGTGTAGGCGTCGGCCAGGACCCGGGCGGCCAGCAGCCCGGCCATGCTGGCCCCGAGCACCACCGCGCGGTCTCCGATCTGGGTGCTCATTGCAGCCACCTCGCTTTCCACCCGCGAGGATGCGCGGTCCCGGAGTGGGTGGGCAGTGCCGTGGGGCACCCGATGGGCGTGCCGCCCGTCACCCCGGCCCGACCCGGTGCCCGCGTCACAGCTGGACTGTGACCTTCGGCACAACTGGGTTTCTTCTGGGTAGTCGGCGCTTTAGGATCTTCGCGAAGACGTGCTGATCGAGGCTGGTGCGGGACCTGCGGCCGAGGGGGGAGCGTGTTCCTGCCCAGGGTGATGCGACCGGTTCCCACGGCGACCCGGTTGTCGAGTCCTGACCTCCAGCGGATTGTCGAGGCGCCCTTCTCGGTGGTCGGGGGGGCGCCGGGCTCGTATGTGGCCGAATGGCTGGCCGGGGCGATCCAGGGATGGGCCCGCTGGCAGGACTGCGTCTGGCTGCGGGACGGGGGCTCGACCACGGCGGCGCTGGCCGGGGCGCTGGCCGGCGCCTGCCTGTACCGGTGGGCCGACACCGGGACGCAGGAGCTGGCCGGCGAGGTGGCGTCGGCGGCGGCCCTGGCGGCGACGATGCGGCTGTCGCCGCCGGGGGCGGTCGTCGTCCTCGAGCTCGAGGGCCGGCTGACCGCGGGCCTGTCCCGGCTGGTGCGGGGCATCCGGCCGGTCGCCCTGGACCGCGGGGTCAGCCTGGTCGCCGTCACCCAGGCGCGCTCGCCGGTCATGGTGCCGCGCGGGCCCGACTACGTGGTCTCGGCCACCGACCTGCGGGACGCGACGCTGACGGGCGAGCTCCCCGGGCTGTCGGGCCGGTCGCGGGACCGGCTGCGGCGGCTGGCCGGCGGCCGGGTCGCGGTCCTCCACGACGTGCTCGACGCCGCGACGGCCTGGCCGGCGGAGGCCGTGGAGGACGCGCTGGCGGCGGCCACGGGGCGCCGGGCGCTGCTCGGGCGGCTCACCGCCAACCTGCTGGAGCTGTGCAGCCCGGCCCAGCGGGAGGCCCTGAACGTGTGCGTCGCCACCGGGTACTGGCATCCCCAGCTCGCCACCCAGCCGACCGCCGCGGCCGAGCTCCGCCCGTGGGTGGTGCCGCTGGAGGGCCAGTGGGGCTGGCTCCGCCCCATCTGGGCCAGCTCGCTCAGGCGGGCGCTGCGCGGCGACCGCGCCGGCCGGCGGGCGCGCCCGCCGGTCACCACCGGCGCGGCGGCGCCCGTCCGGCGCCCGGCCGACACCGTCCCGGAGCCCGGGCACAAGACGCCGACGCGGGGCGTGGTCGAGGCCCGCCTGTTCGGCACCCTGCAGCTGCGCGTGGACGGCGCGCCGGTGACCAACTGGGCGGGCCAGCGCGGCCCCAGCGTGCTGCGGTTCCTGCTGTCGCGCCAGGGGCATGGCTGCACACGCGACGAGCTGCTGGCCGAGTTCTGGCCGGAGGTGTCGCCGGACGCGGCCCGCAACCGGCTCCAGGTGGCGGTCAGCGGCCTGCGCCGCACCCTCCAGGAGGTCACCAACCTGCCGGTGATCGAGTACGCCGACGGGGGCTACCGCATCAGCCCGGAGCTGCTGGTGGACGTGGACGTCGAGCGCTTCAACCAGGCCCTGTCGGCCGCCCGGGCGGCGGAGCGGGCGGGTGCCTCCGACCGCGCGCTGGCCGCCTACCGGGAGGCGATCGAGCGGTACGGCGGCGACTTCGCCGCGGACGCGCCCTACGAGCAGTGGACGCTGCTGCCCCGGGAGAGCCTGCGGATGGCGTACATCGACGCGCTCGACCGGGTGAGCCGGATCCAGCTGCGGATGAACCGGCTGGACGACTGCATCGCTACCGGCCTGCGGATGCTGGCCGTCGACCCGTGCCACGAGGACGCCCACCGGCTGCTGATGTCCTGCTACGCCGCCCAGGGCCGCACCTACCAGGCGCTGCGCCAGTACGACCTGTGCCGCCGGATGCTGTGGGCGACGCTGGAGACCGGGCCGACCGAGGAGACGACCCGGCTCTACCAGGCGATCAGGCAGGGCTCGGCCGTGACGGCCGCGGTCCGCGACTGACCGGCGTGGCGCTAGGCGAGGGCCAGCGTCGGCGCGTCCTCGGTGGGCTCGGGGAGCCGCAGCGCCACCTCGACCCGCAGGCGCTGGATGCCCGGAGGGAGCGCCACCGCGGTGAAGCGCAGCGCCAGGCGGTCGGACACCGGCACGCGGCCGGCCTGGCGGGCCAGGGTCGTCCAGGTCGACGGCGCCCCGGGCTGGCCGAACGGCCGGCCGGAGAGGGTCGCCTGGTATTCCAGCTCGGGGACGTCGCCGACCTTGTCGGTGGCAAGGTCGAGCTCGACGTCCCGGGTGGCCCCGCCGATGGCCTTGCCGGCGTCCAGCACGGCCACGTGGACCCGCGACGGGCGCCGGCGCGGCGCCGCGGACGCCGTGCCCGTGGCCGGCTGGTCCGCGGCCGCCTCGCCCTCGGCCGGCTGGCCCTGGGCCGGCTGGCCCTGGGCCGCCCCCGCGCGCATGCCGGCGTGCTCCTGGATGAAGCCGAGCAGCTCGTCGCCCGACCAGCCGGCCGAGGACCGCTCGGTCTGGGTCCGCACGTGGGTCATGGTCGACCGGACGGGCTCACCGCCGTCGGCGAGCACGATCCTGACGATGAACGCCTCGTTGCGTCCCGGGTTCGGCGGGCGGGGGCCCGAGGCCCCCGCCGCCGCCGCGTGCTCGGCGATCCTGCCCGACAGGTCCTGGAGGGTCTCCCCGGTGGCGCCGCGCACGCTGCCGAGGGCGGCCGCCACCTGGGAGAGCGCCTCCCAGGTGAACACGCCGGCCGCGTGGAGCCGGGCCTCGGTGGCCGGCCCCACGCCCTTCAGCTCGCCGAAGCTGGCCAGGGATCCACTCATGCCGGCCCGCCGGGAGGGGCGTCCGAACCGTTGGTCAATTCGGGTTCTCCATCTTGACGATCGGGCCCTCGCGGAACCCGGTGATGTCGAACCCCGGCGAGCCCAGGTCGCTGTTGAGGAACACCGACACCACGAGCTTGTAGATCCCAGAGACGTCGCCGGAGTCCTCCTCCAGCGTGTTGGCCGGGACGGTCACGGTGACCGTGTACTCGCGGCAGTTCAGGCCCGCGCAGGCCGTGAAGGTGTTCTTGTCCCTGTTCTCGGTGCCGAGCCGGACCTCGGGGCCGGCTCCGAGCGACTCGGCGTAGACGTTGACGTCCCAGTTCTGGTCCAGGGCGGCCAGCCACACCGGGGTGATGGCCCCGAAGACCTTCCACTTGATCTCGAGGGTGAAGTCCCTGCTCGGGTCCAGCACCAGGTTGCCCACCTGGAACGGGAGCGACGGCGGGTCGATGACGGCGACACTGGTGATGTCCCCCTCGATCAGGCCCGGGATGTTGGGATCGAACTGATCCACCGCGCACCTCCTTGACGGCGCGACATGCGGCCCGCGATCGGGCCGCTCTGTCCGCACGGTAGGGCGCGGGGCTGAGGCGGCGGGGGCAGGACCGCTGAGCGGCGCCGCTCAGCCTTTGCTAAGCGGAGGCTCGACGGTCCCGGGGGACGGCGGGCGAGATCTCCAGGCCGTTGGTCCCGCCGACGTGGAGCGCGTAGAAGTCGCCCTTGTCGAGCACGATCAGCTCGCCCGACCGCCGTACCACCACCCGCCGCCCGCAGCCCTCGACCGGGCAGACGAACAGCACGTCCATGCCGTCGTCGGCCTCCATCGTCAGGTGATGCAGCTCGTTCATGCCCTCCGGATTGCTCGCCAACCGTCTGACAAAACCCTGGTGCGGGTGAGGCGCGTGAGCGCCTGGGTGGACGAGCCGGTCAGGGCTTGAGCACGTAGCGACCGCGCACCCCGCCCTTGGCCACGGCCCGGTGGGCGTCGGCGACCTGGTCCAGCGGCACGACCGCGTGCACTCAGGCCGGCAGCTCGCCGGACGCGGTGCGGGCGAGCAGGTCGCCCAGTCGAGGGCCGTCGGGGTGCACTTCCACGACGTCGACGGTGATCCCGCGCTCTGTGGCCGGCTCGGCGCTCGGCTGGACGCCGACGAAGGCCCCGCCGTCGCGGACCAGGGCGAGGCCCCGCTCCTGCAGCACCGCGCCGTCGGCACGAGCTGACCGACCTTGGTCTCTCGCTCCACCACGTGATGCGCGGCATCAAGGTGTGGGCCGAGGCGCACATGGACGAGGTGCACGCCAACCGCGAGGAGTACGACACCCGCGTTGCTGAACGCCGACCATGACCACCAGCGGCGCGCCGCGCGGCCGGCGAGTCTCTGGAGGCCGTCGGCTCAGGCGGTGTCGGGCTCCAGGGCGCGCAGCATGCGGGCGGTCGCGTCGCGGACGATCTGCCGCTCGTCGTCGGTCAGCTCCGCCGCCCGGTACTCCACCATCCAGGCGATCCTCGGCAGGTCGTGGATCATCCACGGCGTGAGCCGCTCCCCGGGCGCCAGGAGCGAGTGCTGGTCCCGGTCGAGCAGGCCGCCGCAGGTCGGGCACCTCGGGGCGGGTGAGGTCATGGGGCAGAGTATGGTCCCCCGGCCGGGCGCCGGTCCACCACCGACGAGATCGCATGCGGCGCCCTGCCCGGGCGATTAGCATCGAAGGGCCCATTGATCGTCGGCCGGCGTGCGCCGGAGCGAACTCCGAGGGGGCTGTCATGCGGATCGAGGCCTCGGTCACCTCGCTGTCGTGGATCCCGCAGGGGGCGGTGGAGGGGGTCTTCCGTCTGCCCTTCGAGCTCGGCGTCGCCCACTACGATCCTCCCCCACCCGAGCGGCTCGGGGACCTGGATGAGCTCCAGGCCCAGAACCGCTTCCGGTTCGTCAACCGGCTCGAGGCCTGGGTCGAGGTCGAGGACGGTCGCATCGTGGACGCCGGCCAGCGCGGCGACGGGCGGGTCAACGTCACCAAGGTCGGCTACGGGCCGGCCAGCATCGCCTTCGCCCCGGTGGTCATGCCCGACCTGCGACCGGAGCCGGAGCGCGGCCCGGGCTGGGCGCGGTTCGTCCAGAGCGCCGGCGGGATCGTCGGCTTCCCCGTCCCCCATCGGGTCCGGAACGAGCCGTACGTCCAGATCAGGGGACCGGTGGCCTGGACCACCCTGGCCCTGACCATCCACGCCGACGGCACCGTCGACCAGCGGCTGCTGGGAGCCAGCTCCTTTCCCCGGCACTGGGTCTACGACCACTCGGGCCGGCTGGTGGCCAAGACCGGCTTCATCGACCACGAGGCCTGGTGGCGCGAGGCCTACGGCACCCACACGCCCTGGGGCGACGAGGACTCGGCCCCGATCGTGACCGCGGTCGAGTCGGCCCTGGAGCGACGCCTCTCGGTGGCCGTGATCGACGCCAAGCCCCAGTTCCTCCGGCTCAAGGCCGGCCGGACCCTGGTCCAGCAGGGCCAGCGCGGCGAGGACCTGTTCCTGCTGTTCGACGGCGTCCTGCGGGTGGAGGTCGACGGCAAGCCGGTGGCCGAGGTCGGCCCGGGGGCGATCCTCGGGGAGATGGCGCTGCTGCACGAGGGCCGGCGCACCGCCACCCTGCGGGCGGTCACCCCCTGCCGGGTGGCGGTGGTCCCCAAGGACCGCGTCGACCGCCAGACCCTGGAGGAGCTGGTCAAGGGCCGGGTCCCCCGCATCGACCGCCAGACGCTGGAGGAGATCGCCAAGAACCGCATCCCGCCCGCCGACTGAGCGGCCCCTCGCTCAACCGCCCAGCTCCTCGAGCCGCCGGCCGAGAAACCGCCGCTGCGGCTCCTGGCGGGCCAGGTCCAGGGCCCGCCGGTAGGCGGCCCGCGCCTCGGCGGTCCGGCCGAGCCGGCGGAGGAGGTCGGCCCGGGCGGCGTGGGCCAGGTGATAGGCGTCGAGCCGGCCGCGGGCCAGGACGGCGTCGACCAGGGCCAGGCCGCCCGCCGGCCCGTCGCGCATCGACACGGCCACCGCCCGGTTCAGCTCGACCACCGGTGAGGGGTCGGCGCGGGCCAGCAGGTCGTACAGGCCGACGATCCGGTGCCAGTCGGTGGCCTGGGCGGTGGGGGCCTCCGCGTGCGCGGCCGCGATCGCCGCCTGGAGGGCGTAGGGGCCGACCTCCCCGGCCGACATCGCCCGCTCCAGCAGGGCGGTCCCCTCGGCGATGCGGGCACGGTCCCAGCGCGAGCGGTCCTGGTCGGCCAGCAGGACCAGGTCGCCGTCGGCGGCGGTGCGGGCGGCCCGCCGGGCGTCGGTGAGCAGCATCAGCGCCAGCAGGCCGAGCACCTCCGGTTCCGGGAGCAGCTCGACCAGCAGCCGGCCGAGGCGGATCGCCTCGTCGGCCAGCTCGGGGCGGACCACCGACTCCCCCGCCGCCGGCGCGTAGCCTTCGGTGAAGGCGAGGTAGACGACCTGCAGCACGGTCTCGAGGCGGCCGGGCAGCTCCTCTGGCGACGGCACCGCGTACGGGATGCCGGCGGCCCGGATCCTGGCCTTGGCCCGGACGATGCGCTGGGCCACCGTGGGCGGGCGGGTGAGGAAGGCGCGGGCGATCTCCTCGGTGGTGAGGCCGCACACCTCCCGCAGCGTCATCGCCACCTGGGCGTCGGCTGGCAGGGCGGGGTGGCAGCAGGTGAAGATCAGCCGCAGCCGGTCGTCCTCCAGGTGGTCGTCCCGGTCGGCGGGGTCGGGGGCGGCCTGCTCCAGCCGGGCGGCGAGCTCGCCGAGCATGGCGTCGAACCGGGCCCGGCGCCGGAGCCGGTCGATGGCCCGGAAGCGACCGGTCGAGATCAGCCAGGCGCGCGGGTTGGCGGGCGTGCCGTCCCGCGGCCACTGCTCCATCGCCGCCGCGAAGGCGTCCTGGAGCGCCTCCTCGGCCAGGTCGAAGTCGTCCAGCAGGCGGATGAGGGTGGCCAGGACCCGGCGCGACTCGGCCCGGTAGAGGCCGTCGATCCGCTCGCGGACCTCGGCCGGGGCGGCGGCCTGGGTCACTGGTCCGAGTGCTCGCGCATGAGGTCGATCACCGGGCGCACCTCGACGCTGCCGAGGCGGGCGCTCGGGATCCGCCCGGCGATCCGGACCGCCTCGTTGAGGTCCCTGGCCTCGATGAGCACGAACCCGCCGAGCTGCTCGTTGGTCTCGGCGAAGGGGCCGTCGGTGGCCGACAGCCGACCGTCACGGACCCGCACGGTGATGGCCTCGGCCACGTGCTCCAGCGCCTCGGCCAGGATGAGCTGGCCGCTGGCCTGCAGCTCCTCGTTGTTGGCGTTGGTCTCGTCGATCAGCGCGTCGACCTCGTCCTGCGGCATGGCGTCGACGCGGGACTCCTCGGCGTAGACCAGGCAGAGGTACTTCATCGCGGGCTCCCACCTCCGAGAGGTTCCGGCCGCCGAGCTGTCGATTTCGGCCGGGGCCGTTCGACAACGCTACGGCACCCTCGAGAAAGGAGCAGCCATGGACGTGGTGCACAGGGTCACCTCGCGCGACGGGACCTCGATCGCCTTCGAGCGGGTGGGCGCCGGGCCGGCCCTCATCCTGGTCGACGCCGCCGGGAACTACCGGGACTTCCGCCCTCTGCGGGCGCCGGTCGAGCGGCTGGCCGAGCACTTCACCGTCTACGTCTACGACCGTCGGGGCCGCGGCGCGAGCACCGACACCCTGCCCTATGCCGTCGGGCGGGAGGTCGAGGACCTCGACGCCCTCATCGCCGAGGCCGGCGGGTCGGCGTTCGTGTACGGCATGTCCTCGGGCTGCCTGCTCGCCCTGCACGCCGCCGCGGGCGGGCTGGCGATCCCCAGGCTGGCCCTGTTCGAGCCCCCGATGGGGTCCGAGGAGGACCGGCCGGCCGAGCTGGCGTTCACGGCCGAGCTCACCCAGCTCATGTCGGCCGGCCGCCGGCGGGAGGCGGTGGAGCTGTTCCACCGTGGGAGCGTCCCGGACGAGATCATCGCCCAGATGACCCCGCAGGTCTGGGCGGCCCTGGAGGCGGTCGCCCACACCCTGGTCTACGACGCCACCATCGCCAACGCGACGTCGCTCGAGCTCGTCAGGTCGGTGAAGGCCCCCACCCTCGTCATCGACAGCCAGGGCAGCGGCGGCGACCTGAGCGACATGTCGGCCAGGGTCGTCGAGGCCCTGCCCAACGGCACCGCCCGCAGCCTGCCCGGCGGGTGGCACGGGGTCCCCGGCGAGGTCCTGGCCCCGGTCCTGATCGAGTTCTTCGGCGGCTGAGGCGGGGTTCAGCGGGGGGTGCGGCGCAGGCCGTTGCGTCGGGTCAGGACCGGAGCTTCCAGATCCCGACGGCGGCCCCGGCCACCAGCATGGCGGCCGCGCCCCAGAGCACCGTCCCGAGCGAGCTCGGGCCGGAGGAGCCGAACAGCACGCCGTAGGCGACGGCCAGGCTGCCGAGCACGGCCACGGCCCCGGGCAGCGGGTACAGGGCCCGCCCGCGCTCCCGGCCGCGGTGCCGCAGCAGCCTGGCGGCGACGTCGACCAGCACCAGCAGGCCGGCGGCGGCGCTCATGCCGAAGGTGAACTCCCGCACCTGGACCGACACGTCCGGCCGGTCGAGCCGGAACGCCACCAGCACCAGCGCCAGCGCCAGCACGATCCCCAGGGCCAGGCCGGCCCCCAGCTCCCACAGCGCCGGCAGGGGCCGCTGGCGGTCCTGCCGCCTGCGGGGGATGAACGCCCATGCCTGGTCCTGGTAGACCCGGCTGGCCAGCTGGCCGAACCCGAGGATGGCGGCCCCGGCGATCAGCGGCACCAGGTAGTTGTGGCTGGCGAACCAGATGATCACCGCGGCCAGGGCGGCCACCGGTGGGCTGGTGAGCGCGCCGATCAGCCAGGCGATGCGGAAGGGCCGGCGCGCCGGCGGCAGGTCGAGCGGGTGCACGAGCGGGTGGGTGGCCGGGTCGGGCAGGTCGACGAGCTCGTTGATGTCGTTCATGGCCTCCTCCAGGGGACACCGTCGATGTAGGAGCTGATCCGGGCCGGTCGGCTGAGGTCGTAGACCTTCTGCCTCGACACCCCCAGGTGTGCGGCCACGGTGACGGCGCTGAACTCGTCCAGCAGGGCGTCCACGGCCAGGGCCCGGACCGCCGAGCCGCGCGCGTTCAGGTGGGCGGCGAGCGCGCTCACCTCGGCCGCCAGCAGGGCCACGGCCAGGGGCCCGCCGAAGCGGTCGGCCCAGTCCCCGGCCCCGCTGTTGGCGGCCGCATACAGGGCGTCGCCGCCGTCCTCCAGGACGGCCCGCACCTGCTCGGGCGTGATCTTGTGCTCGACGAACCGGTCGCGTACGGCGCCCCGCACCTCGGCCGGCCGGTGGGCCAGCACGGCCTCCCAGGCCAGACTGTCACCCCTGGGTTGTCGCTCCATGGGGCCAGGATGCCAACCCCCACGCCGATCTGTCAACCCGGGGGTGACAGTCCCATGGTGCCGATCCTCCCGGAGGGTTGCCATGGCACAACGGTCCCGCCTGGGCCGGGCCGGCGATCCCAGGGTGCTCGGCGCGGTGGCCGCCGCCCTGCTGCTCGCCGCCCTGGTCATCACCGGTCGGGTGCTCAGCGCCGACCGGCCCTCACCGGCGGCCCCCCCGCCGGCGTCGAGCGGCCCCGGCACCAGGCCCCCCTTGCGCCTTGGCGGGACCGTGGAGTGCCCGCCCGGCCGGCCCGTCCTGGCCGCGGCCGACCACATCAGCTATCCGCCCGGCCATCCCGGCCAGCCGCCGCGGGTGGCCGCGGTGGCCTGCTACCGGACCGCCGCCCAGGCCGCCGACGCCGGCTATGCCCCGGCGCCCCTGCCGCCCGGTGCCGTGGAGGTCGGCGGCGTCTACCTCGCCCCCGCCGGCACGGCGTTCCGGGCCGGTTGCCGGCGGGCCGCCGACCGGCTCGGCTTCGCGGTCCCCTGCCCCGGGCTGCTGCCCAGCCTGCCGCCTGGCGCCCCGCCACCGCGGCTGTGCGGCGAGCCGGGCACCTGCCGGCGTGGACAGCTGCTGCAGTTCGGGCTGGTCGGCTTCGAGGTCGCGGTCGACTACGTCGGCCAGCCCGGCGCCCAGGAGCCGTCCGGCGCCCTGCTGATCGTCGCCAGCCCGGCACGGGCTGCGGCCGGTGGCTTCACCGCCCCCTGCCCGGACGAGCGCCGGATCGCCGCCCCGACCGTGCACGGGGCCCGGACGCTGCTGGCGGCCTGCCCCGAGCCCGGCCAGGCGTCGTCGTACGGCGGCACCGTGGTGCTGCGCTGGGCGCAGCGGGGCACCGTGGCGGCCGTGAGCCTGATCGGCTGGAGCGAGGTGAACCAGCGGCTGCGGTCACGCTGGCCGGGCACGTGCGGCTGGCTCCTCCTCGGAGCTGACCCGGCGTCCGCGGGTCGGGCGCCAGCGGCGCCACCACGGGTCGTTGCCCCGCTTGAGCTCCTCGCGGACCTGGGAGATCAGGTCGGCGTAGAGGACCCGGACCTCGGCGGCGTGGACCTCCGCCTGCTTGCGGCGGTCGGCGGCGGCCTCCGGGCTCCCGGCCCCGGTCACCGCGTCGAGGGCGGCGCGGTACCGCTCCCAGGCGGTCAGGAACGCGTCCGGCAGGGCGAGCACCTGCTCACGAAGGCGGCCAGCCGGCCGAGGACGGCCAGGGCGTCGATGGAGGTCTCGGCACGCCGCTCACGCACCCACCGGTCCCGGTCGAGCCGGGCGCTGGCCCGGTAGGTGATGGCCGGCGCGGCCAGGGCGATGGCCGGCGCTATCGGAGCGGGGTGGACGCGGGCTCGTTGCGCCAGCGGTGCCACAGGGTGGCGTACGGGCCGTCGGCGGCGACCAGCTCGGCGTGGGTGCCGAGCTCGGTGATGCGGCCGTCGCAGACCACCGCGACCCGGTCGGCGTCGTGGGCGGTGTGGAGGCGGTGGGCGATGGCGACCACGGTGCGGCCGGCCAGGACCGCCGACAGGGACCGCTCCAGGTGGCGGGCGGCGCGGGGGTCGAGCAGCGAGGTGGCCTCGTCCAGCACCAGGGTGTGGGGGTCGGCCAGGACCAGCCGGGCCAGGGCGACCTGCTGGGCCTGGGCCGACGACAGGCCGTGGCCGCCGGCGCCGACCACCGTGTCCAGGCCCTCGGGCAGGGCGCCGACCCAGCCGAGGGCGTCCACCGCCGCCAGGGCGTCACCGAGGGCGGCGTCGCCGGCGCCGGGCCGGGCCAGGGTCAGGTTGTCGCGCAGCGTGCCCGTGAAGACGTGCTGCTCCTGGGTGACCAGCACGACGTGGCCGCGGAGCCGGTCCAGGGGCAGCTCGACCAGGGGCACGCCGCCGACGGTGACCGTCCCGGCCCGGGGGCCGTTGACGCCGGCGAGCAGGCGGCCGAGGGTCGACTTGCCGGCGCCGCTGGGCCCGACCATGGCCAGCCGCTCTCCCGGGCGCAGCTCCAGGTCGACCCCGTGGAGCACGTCGCGGCCGGGGACGTAGGCGAAGCGGACCCCCCGGGCGACCAGCCGCTCGTCGGCCGGCCGGGCGCCGCCGGCCTGGCGGTCGGCGGGGACGTGGGTGACCCCGAGCAGGCGGGCGAAGGCGGTGGCGCCGACCTGGAGGTGGTCGAGCCAGGACAGGATGACGTCGAGGGGGTCGACCAGCTGGCGCATGTAGAGGGCGACGGTGGTGACCTGGCCGACGGTGGCCAGCCCGCGGGCGTGCAGCAGGCCGCCGGCCACCACCGCGGTCGCCACCGGGATCAGGTAGGCGCCCTCGATCGCCGGGTACCAGACGGTGCGCAGGAACAGGGTGTAGCGCTCGGCCCGGTACTCCTCGCGGATGTCGTCGTCGGTGCGGCGGAGGCGGCGCTGCTGGAGCCCGAGCGCCTCCACGGTGCGGCCGCCCTCCACCGTCTCGGTGACCCCGCCGGTCAGCCGCGACCAGGCCGCCATCTCGCGCAGGTAGCCGGCCGGGGCGCGGCGCAGGTACCAGCGGGTCGACACCCACAGCAGCGGGACCACGACCAGGACCGACGGCAGCGTCATCCAGGGCGAGACGGCGACCGCGGCCGCCAGGGTGAGCGCCACCGTCACGGTGGCGATCAGCGTCTCGGGCACGGCGAAGCGCACCACCTCGGCCACGTCCTCGACGTCGCGGGTGGAGCGGGCCAGCAGGTCGCCGGTGCCGGCCTGCTCGACCGTGCCCAGGGGCAGGGCGAGCACGCCGTCGAGGAACTCCTCGCGCAGCTCGGCCAGGACCCGCTCGCCGAGGACGTAGGAGGCCAGGCGGGCCACCCGCACCAGCACGACCTGGGCGACCAGGGCGGCCAGCACGGCCAGGGCGACCCGGTCGACGTGCCCGGTGGTGGTGCCGTCGCCGACCTCGTCGACCAGCAGGCCGAGCAGGGCCGGGCCGGCCAGCCCGGCGACGGTGGCCGCGGCGTGCAGGCCGACCGTCAGGGCCAGCCGCCCGCGGTGCTCGCGGGCCAGCTCCCGGGCCCGGCGGCGGACCTGGGGGGTGGTCGCCACCGGCAGCCCGCTCATCGCTCCCGCGGGCGTGCTCATGCTTCCTCCCCTCTGGTGACCACCGCGCGGTAGCGCGGCTCGGTGTCCAGCAGCTCGCGGTGGGTGCCCTGGGCGACCACCTGTCCGTCCTCCACCAGCGCGACCTTGTCGGCCCGGTCGAGCAGCAGCGGGCTGGTGGTGCAGATCACGGTGGTGCGGCCGTGGCGGGCCGCCACCAGCCGGTCGGCGATCCGGGCCTCGGTATGGGCGTCGACGGCGCCGGTCGGCTCGACCAGGACCAGGATCTCGGGGTCGGCGACCAGGGCCCGGGCCAGCACGAGGCGCTGGCGCTGGCCGCCCGAGAACGACCGGCCACGCTCGGCGACCTCGGTGGCCAGCCCGTCGGGCAGCGCCGCCAGCACATCGGTGGCCGAGGCGGTGTGGATGGCGGCCAGCAGCCGGTCGGCCGAGGCCGAGCCGGTCGGGTCGAGCTCGTCGGCCAGCCGCCCGGTGAACAGGCGCGGGTCGTGGTCGCTGACCAGCACTCGGCGGCGGACGACGTCCAGCGGCAGCTCGGCGAGCGCGACCCCGCCGAGCCACACCGGGCCGCCGTCGGCGAACCGTCCCAGCCGGTCGGCGATGGCGCCGGCCTGCTCGGGGACGCCGGCCACGACCGCGGTCAGCTCGCCGGCCTCCACGACCAGGCCGCTGCCCCCGTCGACCAGCGCCGACCCGGCCGGCGGCTCCCGTGCCGACGACCCGGAGGCCAGCTCCGGCTCGAGGGCCAGGACCTGGACGGTCCGCCGGCCGGCGACCAGGGCCCGGGTGAACTTGTCGGCCGCCTCGGTCACCGTGCGCACCGGCAGCAGCAGGAAGGCGGCATAGCCGTAGAAGGCGATCAGCTCGCCGACGCTGATCCGACCGTCCAGGGCCAGGCGGGCCCCCAGCCAGGTGACCGCGACCACGAACACCCCCGGCAGGGCCACCTCGGCCGCGTCCAGCACCGACTGCACCCTGGCCGCGGCCACCCCGGCCGCCCGGACCTCCTGGGAGGCGGTGGCGTAGCGGCGGGAGAACACCTCCTCGCCGCCGATGCCCCGCAGCACCCGCAGCCCGCTCACGGTGTCGGCCCCGACGTTGGTCAGGGCGCCGACCAGCTCGCGGTGGCGGGCCCGCCGCCGGTGCAGCGGGCGCAGCAGAGGGCCGACGGCGGCCGACAGCAGCGGCACCCCGACCGCCACCAGCAGGCCCAGCGTGGTCGAGCTGCGCAGCATCAGCGTCGCCACCACCGCGAAGGAGACCAGCGCGCCCGACAGCCGGGCGAGGATGTCCATGGCCGCGCCCACCCGCTCGGCGTCGTGGCTGCCGACGGCCGCGACCTCGCCGGTGGGGACCCGGCGGGGCAGTGAGGCGCCGAGCCGGACGGCCTGGCGGACCAGCAGCTGCTGGACCCGGTAGGTGGCGGTCAGCCAGTTGACCACCGCGACCCGGTGCCGCAGGATCCCGGCGACGGCGCTGACCAGCCCGGCGGCCAGGATCAGGGCCGACCAGCGCAGCAGCCCGGCGGTGTCGCCCTCGGCCACGCCCAGGTCGATCGCCCGCCCGACCAGCGCCGGCACGACCGCCAGGGCGGCCATCCACACCACGCCGTACAGGACCCCGAGCGCGAGCGTGCCGAGCTGCCCGCGCGCCACCCACAGCAGGAAGCGGGTTGGCGAGCGCAGGTCCGGGGTGCCCGGATGGGCCAGCGGGAGCTCGCGCATCCTCCGACCGTACCGGCGGCGCCCGCGGCTGAAAACCGAAATACGGGCCGCGGCCAGGGCCGGGACCTGTGGGGATGGGAAGCGGCGAGGCCGGGCGGATCGCCCGGCCTCGGCCTGTGCGGTTCGGGTCAGCAGGCGTTGATGGCCAGCCGCTCCTGGATCCGCTGGACCTTCCCCCCGGAGAGGGTCAGCGTGTAGTAGTAGGTGCCCTTCTGGCGGGCGTTGGCGGCCAGGGTGGTGAGCAGCTGGTCGCGGTCCTTGGCCCCGTCCTCGCAGGAGCTCCAGAGCTCCACCGCCAGGCCACTGGCCAGGGGCAGGGTGCGCAGCCGGGGGTTCTGGTTGCGGACCCAGGTGGTCAGGTACTGGGCGTCGGAGCGCGACTTGCCGTCGGCGATGGCCGCGCTGACGGCCTTGTCGTCGTGGAAGACCTGGACCACGTCGACCACGATGCGGTTGTTGGCCCGGTCGACCTTGGTGATGTAGGCGTCGTGGTCGCCGTTGGGCAGGGCCAGCCCGGAGGCGTTGGTGGCGCTGGTGTCGTCGGCGGCCGTCGAGCCGCGGTCCGAGGACTTGCTCGGCGTGCCGGCCGGGTTGTCCTGGGCCGGCTGGGCGGCCGTGGCCTGGTCGGCGTTGGCGTTCTGGTCGGCCGCGGCCGCCGAGGATGCGATGCCGGCCTCGGCGGGGGCCTGGGTGGCGACGGGTCGGGTGGCGATGGCCAGGCTGGTGCCGACCGCGACGGCCAGCACCACCAGCGCGCTCACAACCAGCATGAGCTGCCTGCGACCACGGCGGCGGCCCGTGGTCGTCCCGGCGTGGGTGGTCTCGGAGTTCCTGTCCAGGGTTGGTGCCGACATGACCGTTCCCCCTCCTCGGCGCCGCTGCATGCGGCGCTGCAGCCCTTACCTTGGGCCCGGTGGGTCACGAAGCGGCCGCTTGCTCGGTACGCTTCGCTCTCGGTCGTGTCACCGTTCGGCCACATCGGGCAGGCTGGGCGCTGGTCAGCCGAGTGAGCGGGTGGCGGCGTCGATCAGCCGCTGGAGCCGCAGTCCCCGGTTGACGTCCAACTCCGGAGGGGTCCCGCTGGTCACGGCGGCGGCGAACTCCCGGCGGAGGGTCGCCCCGGCCGCCTGGAGCTCGGCCGCGGCCGACGGCGGGTCGGGCGGCCGGCGGTAGGCCAGCGAGCCGGTCGGGCCGTACAGGACGCACTCGAAGAGGGTCTCGGCCAGCGGCAGCGAGATCGACATGGACAGCTCGCTCACCTGGCCGCCGGCGTGGCGGCAGGTCAGCGACGTCCACCGCAGCGGGTCGCCCCGCCCCGACACCTCCTCGATCGACCCCACGGCCCCCTCCAGCAGGTCGAACAGGTGCGGGCCGACGTCGAGCAGCGCCCCGTGCCGGCGCCGCCACGGGGTCGCGAACGGGCTGCCGAGCAGCGCCCCCGACAGCGACGCGCAGCGCGCCCCCACCACCTCGAACCCCTCGGCCTCGGCCAGGAACGCCCGCCCGCGGGGCGCGTACCGGTTGGTGAGCACCATCTGGGAGACGACCCCGGCCTCGGCCACGGCGGCGGCCAGCCCCTCGGCCGCCCCGACGGTCAGCGCCACCGGCTTGTCGACCAGCAGGTGCCGGCCGGCCCTGGCCGCCGCCGTGGCCAGCTCGGCCTGCACGTCCGGCGGCACGGCGAACGCGACCGCCTCGCACAGCTCCCACAGCTCCTCCAGGCTCCCGACGGCCCGGGACCCGTGCGCCTCGGCCAGCTCCCGCGCCGCCTCCGGTCGCCGCGCCCAGATCCCCACCAGCGTCGTCTCCGGCCCCCCGGCCAGCATCGGCGCATGCAGCATCCGCGCCCACGGCCCAGCCCCGACCAGCCCCACCCGCACCGCCCGCACCGCCCGCACCGCCACCCACCTTCCCGTTCGACCCTGTTCCTCCCAATCTCTCACGCTCCCCCGCCTGATACCCTCGCCCCACACCATCACGCGGGTGTAGCTCAATGGCAGAGCTCGAGCCTTCCAAGCTCGTGACGCGGGTTCGATTCCCGTCACCCGCTCCACCACCAGCGCAGCTCGCAGACTCGGCGCCAACGCGTCGACTCCCTACCGCCGCCGTGCCCTCTGCGTGCCCTTACGTGCCCTCGCCGTGCCCTTCGCAGGGATGGTCGCCAGCTGGGCCAGGTCGTCCAGGGCCAAGGCGAGCGCAAGGGCAGGATCATGACCGAGGCCAGCGTGAGCTTTGCCGGCAACCTGACCGACGACCCCCGAGGTCCGCTCCACCCACAGCGGGATCGCCCGGGCCATGTTCGGAGTGACCGTATCGGGCCGGCGGGAGCAGAAGGCGACCACGACCCGGGCGACGCGCAGCCGGATACTGGTCTGGCGGATCTCCGCCGACCAGCCCAGCTCGGCCAGCCTGACCACCAGCTCACCAGGCGAGTAGTAGACCTTGACCACCCGATGCTGGCTGCCGTCACGAAGCCGGCGCCAGACCGCCGGGATCGCCTGATCAGCCACGACACGTTCGCCGGCACGCGCCTGGTCACTGTCATCCAGGAAACAGACCCGTCCGCCCGGGGCCAGGGCCGCCCCGACCATGGACCAGAAGGCGGCGAACCGGGTCGGGGGCACATGGGTCAGCCAGAACGCGAAGAACACCGTGTCGTAGCGGCGTGGCGGCTGCCAGGCGAACACATCCGCCTCGATGAACTCGACCGGCAGGCCCCTGACGCGCTGGCGGGCCAGCGCCAGCATCTCTGGGGCGGCGTCGACCGCGGTCACCGAGCGGGCACGGGTGGCCAGCAGCGTCGTCGCATCGACCAGCAACGCCATGAGCGGGAGGCGGGTGAAGCAGCGGCAGCATGGTTCACCCGGCCACGGCCGTCACCTACACTCCGCCCATGAGCGACCACGCGCGAACGGTGCCCAGCGTGCACACATCCTTCGTCAGAGCGGTGCCCGCGCTGGCGGTGTCAAATGTGCCTCGGGTGGTCGCCTTCTTCGCCGACGTGCTGAGCTTCGACAGCGTCCTCGCCCAGGAGGACTACGGCATCGCCCGCCGTGACGCGGTGGAGGTGCACTTCTGGGCCGCCACTGGACCCGAAGGCTCTGGGGCCGAGCCGCGGCTTGCCGGAACCACCTCATGCCGGATGCAGGTCGATGGCATCGCCGCGCTTTATGAGCAGTGTCAGGCACGCCAGGTGGTCCATCCGAACGGCGAGTTGAGCGAGCAGCCTTGGGGCACGCGCGAGTTCACCATCCTCGACCCCGATCGCAACGCCGTGACCTTCTTCGAGGGCACCTAGCCATCGGCGGAGCCCCTCGCGCGGCCGCGCAGGTGGCCCGGTCGGCCTGCTCGACCCGGCCGACCAGGCGGATCGGGGTGGCAGTGAGGTAGGGGTGGTCGCCGTCGAGGATCGCCAGTGTGGAGAGCAGGTGCAGGACGATGTTTGAGCGGTTCACCGACCGGGCGCGGCGGGTCGTGGTGGTCGCCCAGGAGGAGGCTCGGCTCCTCAATCACAACTACATCGGCACCGAGCACCTGCTGCTCGGGTTGGTCCAGGAGGGCGAAGGGGTGGCGGCCACCGCCCTGACCGAGCTGAGCATCTCGCTGGAGGCCGTCCGGGCCCAGGTCGAGGAGATCATCGGCCAAGGCCAGCGCCCGCCCACCGGCCGCATTCCCTTCACCCCCCGGGCCAAGAAGGTCCTGGAGCTGTCGCTGCGGGAGGCCAAGCAGCTGGATCACAACTACATCGGGACCGAGCACATCCTGCTCGGGCTGCTTCGCGAGGGTGAGGGAGTGGGCGCCCAGGTGCTGGTCAAGCTGGGTGGCGACCTGTCTCGGGTCCGTCAGCAGGTCCTTCAGGTGCTGTCCGGCTCCGCCGCCGCTGGCATGGAGGCAGCTGCGCGGACGCGGCTGGTGCGCATGACCGTGCCCGATGAGCTTCGCGAGGCTGAGGAGCAGCTCACCCAGGTGCGGCGGGAGAAGGAGGCCGCCATCGACGCCGAGGACTTCGAGCGGGCCGCAGGGCTGCGCGATCAGGAGCGGCAGCTGCGGGCGAGGGTGGCCGAGCTGGAGCGGCAGCTGCTGACGAGGGTGGCCGAGTGGGAGCGGGCGTGGACGGCCGGGGTGGACCTTGAGGCGGTCGTCCAGGAGAACCAGCGCCTCCACCGCGAGGTCGAGCGCCTGCGGGGGCTGCTTCGCCAGCACGGGATCAAGCCAGACGGCGGGACCGAGGCTACTGCCTGAGCTGAACCAACCGGGACACCGAGGAACCGGAGCACTACGCCACCTGGCTGGCACAGCTGCGGGAGCGGGTTCCGGCCGGCGGGACCGTCCTGGATCTGGGCTGCGGCTGTGGCGTGCCGCTCACCCGTGACCTGGCCGCCGGCGGCTATGTGGTCACCGGCGTCGACATGCCGCTCGATGAGCAGCCGTCGCTGCTCGACCGGATCGGCCGCTGGCTCCGCCCGGGAGGGTGGTTCCTGGCCACCACCGGCCACCGCGCCTGGACCGGTACCGAGGACGGCTGGCTGGGCGGCGAAGCGCCGATGTGGTGGAGCCATGCCGATGCGGCGAGCTACCGCGCCTGGATCGAGCAGGCCGGCCTGGCAGTGGTCGACCAGGAGGTCGTTGCCGAGGATGAGGGCGTGCACGCCCTGTTCTGGGCTCGTCGCCCGCTCGACCTGCCCCGGTGACGGGGGCGGCGCGCGCTCTCCCGCGCCTCCCGGTGGGAGGCCTGCCGACAAGGCAGGTGGTCGCGGAGGACCGCACCGTGATCGGCCAGGCCTCGGCGGCCGCGGTGGGGGCGCACAGGGCGACGTCGGCGTTGGCGAACGCGTGCCCGGTGCCGGCCCAGGTACGGGCCTCCGCCGGGGTGCCGGCGGCCCGCAGGGCGGCGATGAACTGCTCGATGCCACCGGGCGAGGGCCGGTAGGTCCGCGGACGACCCCGCGCGCCGGCGGCGGGGTCGTCCGCGGAGGCGGCGGTCAGGACTCCAGGGTGGCCTTGACGGTGATCTCGAGGTTGCCGCGGATGGCGTTGGAGATGGGGCAGCCCTTCTCGGCCTCCTCGGCGGCCTGCTGGAAGCCGTCCTGGTCGAGGCCGGGCACCCGGCCGTTGACCTCGAGGGCGGAGCGGGTGACGACGATGCCGCCACCCTCCTTGGGGTCGAGAGAGACGGTCGAGGTGACGTGGAGGCGCTCGGGCGCGTTGCCGGCCTGGGCCAGCGCGTGCGAGAAGGCCATCGCGTAGCAGGTGGCGTGGGCGGCGGCGAGCAGCTCCTCGGGGCTGGTCTTGCCGTCGGGGCTCTCGGTCCGCGCGGCCCAGGTGACCGGGAAACGACCGATGCCGCTGCTCGCGAACTCGGTGTCGCCCTTGCCGCCGATCAGCGGCCCTTCCCAGAGCGTGTGCGCCTGGCGGTCGGCCATGGCCATGTCGGCATCCCTCCTGATCGATGGGTTGTCCAGTCGACGAAACGCTAGGCCGCCGAGGCCCGGCCTGTCGACCCGGGGCGGCGGTCGAGCAGCACGCGCACGGCCAGCCCGCCCAGGGTGTTGACCACCGCGACCAGTCCCAGGAAGCCGAACACGGCCGCCAGGCCCGACCGGTCGGCCACGATCCCGCCGGCCGACCCGGCCAGGGCGCCGACCCCGAACGACAGCGAGAAGTAGGTGCCGTAGGCGGCGCCGCGCCGCCCGGCCCGGGTCGAGCGGGCCACCAGCTGGTTGGTGATCGGCTGCCCGAGGAAGATGAGCAGGCTGAACAGGCCGGCCAGGGCCACGCCGAGCACGGTCGGCCCGGCCGCCCTGACCGACAGCCCGGCCAGGACGGCGCCCGCGTACAGGCAGGCGTAGCGCACGGCCAGGCGGCGTGGGTCGGCGCCGGCGAGCCGGCCGCCGAGCACCTGGCTGGGGACGCCCAGCAGCAGGACCGCCGCCGCCAGCACGCCGCCCTTGGCCGCGGCCGCCTGGCCGACCCCGCCGACCTCGGCCAGGAAGGCCGGCAGGAAGGTGACGAACCCCTGGAACACAAACCCCTCGGCCACGGCCAGGAACATGACCACGGCCAGGGCGGCCCGGCCGACCGACCCGGGCCCGGCCTGGGTCTGGGGTGGCAGCTGCCGGTCGAGCGGCACCTGCCTGGCCAGGGCGACCAGGAGGACGGCGGCGGCCAGGGCGGCCAGCCCGTAGCTGGCCCGCCAGGTCCAGGCGGTGGCCACCGCCCCGGCGACCAGTGGGGCCAGGGCCGTGCCGCCGTTGCCGAAGCCGCCGTGGATCCCGATCTCCCGCCCCCCGCCAGGGGCGTTCAGGGTCACCTCGGCCAGGCCTGACGGGTGGTAGAGGGCCCCGGCGGCACCGAGCAGGGCGAGCGCCGCGGCCAGCCACCAGATCCCGGGCGCGACCGCGGCCAGCCCGCAGCAGACCGCCGAACCGGCCGCGAACACCCGCAGCAGCACCGGCGCCCCCACCCGGTCCGCGAGCAGCCCCGCCGGCAGGGCTCCGAGCCCGTACAGCATGCTGCTGACCGTGGCCAGGGTGCCGAGGGTGGTGAACGAGGCGTCGAACTCGGCCCGCAGGGCGACCAGCACCGCCGGCAGGACGAGCACGAACCCGTGGCTGGCCCCATGGGCGACATAGATGGTCCCCAACCGAACCCGCCGGCCGTCGGCCGCCACCCGCCTCGCCATGCCCCGAGCATGCCAGACCCCCGCGGAAGGCCGACACGCCGCCGGGGCCTCGGAGCGGCCCGCGCCCCGAGCCGCAGTGGTCAGCATGGGGGTTGTGGACAACCCCGCGCGCCCTCTTGCCGGGTCGGCTACGCTCCCCCACCGGGGGCCCCGGCACCGGTGGGCCCGGGCCCACCGGCTCAGGTCGAGTGTCTGAGGAGCAGACCGGCCGGCTCGGTGGTGGCCGCGGCGGCCTCGTGGTCGAGGAGCCATGACTTGCGGTGCACGCCCCAGCCGTAGCCGCCCAGGCGGCCGTCGGCTCGGAGCACGCGATGGCAGGGCACGATGACGGCGACGTGGTTGCCGGCGCAGGCGGCGCCGGCGGCCTGGGCGCCCAGGGGATCGGTGGCCGGGTCGGCCAGGTCGGCCAGGGTGCCGAGCTGCCGGTAGCTGATGGTCTGGCCGGCCGGCACCGTCCGCAGGGCCTGCCAGGCGGCCTGCCGGGCCGGGTCGCCGGGCTGGTCCACCGTGACCTCGTCGAGCGCTCCGACCTCGCCCTCCAGGTAGGCGAGCAGCCGGCTGGCCACGGCGTCGGGGTCGGTGACCGGCCGGAGGCTGGCCGCCCGGCGCCGCGGGTCGAGGCGGCGCTGGAGGGTCTCGGGCCGCCCGGTGAACCCGGCCGCGCAGACGCCGTCGCCGCCGACCAGCAACGTGAACGGCCCCACCGGGGTGGGCACGGTCGTGGTGTGGAGCTGCATGGCTGTCGCCTCCGCCGGGTCGCTGGCTCTCACCAGTGGAACACGACCCGCCGACGGCCGGTTTCAGTAGTAGGAGCTGAAGCGGCGCCGTATGCGCATGAAGACGAACGCCAGCGCCAGCGGGAGCAGGACGATGCCTGCGAAGATGATGAGGTTGATGAGCAGTGCCATCGTCGCCTCCGCGTGTCGATCCTGCTCTCCAAGTGTAGGCGCCCGGGCGTGACGGCGTCCCACCGGGTGGGGTGGGACGGCCGACGACTCGATCGTCGGGCCGGCTTCGGGATCGGGGTCGTCGGGCTGGCCTCCCTGCCCGTCGGCAACGACCCCGACTCCCGCGCCAATTGCCGCCCGCCGCGGCCGCCCTACCGTCCCGGCTGGGGCCGCAGCTGGCGGGCCGCGGGGAGGTCGCTGACGGCCAGGACCAGCTCCTTGGCGCCGTTGCGCTCTCCGGCCAGGTAGACCGCCTCCAGGTTGATGGAGGCGTCGGCCAGGCGGCGGCAGTAGCGGCCGAGCGCGCCGGGCTCGTCCTCGAGGGTCACCGACAGGACCTCCCGGACCCGTTGGGGGACCAGGTCGTGCTCGCTGAGGACCCGCACGGCCACGTCGGCCGGCTCCAGGACGAGGTGGGCGAGGGCCCGGTCCTCGCCCACCCGCACCACGGCCAGGGCGCTGATGTTCACCCCCTCACCGCCGAGCAGCTCACCGAGGTCGGCCAGGGCTCCGATCCGGTCCTCGAGCTCCACCACCACCTCGGTCAGCATCCAGCCCGCCTCCTCCACGGCCCGCGCCAGCACACCTCCGGGTGCATCGTCTCACGGCCGCGGCCCCGATCGTGGGCCGGCCGGTGGCTGGCCCGGCGGCCGGTTGCGCGCCAGCATGGCCTGTGAGATGCCCGAGCGTGCGCCCTCCCCGGAACGGCTGGCCGAGCTGTACGACATCCTCAACCCGTGGGGGCCGGGCGACGACTTCTACCTGGGCCTGGTGATGGCCGCCCAGGCCGTGCTGGACGTGGGCTGCGGGACCGGCGGGCTGCTGCGCCGGGCCCGGGAGGCCGGACATACGGGGCGGTTGTGCGGGCTCGACCCCGACGAGGCCATGCTGTCCCGGGCTCGCCGGCGGCCGGACGTCGAGTGGGTCCTGCGCGACGCCGCCTCGGCCAGGTGGGACAGGGAGTTCGACCTGGCCGTCATGGCCGGCCACGCCTTCCAGGTGCTGGTCGACGACGACGCCCTGCGGGCCTCCCTGGCCGCGATCCGCTCGGCCCTCGTCGACGGCGGCACCTTCGCGTTCGAGACCCGGAACCCCTCGGCGCGGGCGTGGGAGCGCTGGACGCCGGACAACGCCTTCGAGGTCGTCGACGCCGCCGGCGTCACGGTGCGGGTCCACTACCAGGTCGAGACCCCGGTGGCCGGCGACGTCGTCCGGGTCGGCGAGACGATGACGAGCCCGGGGTGGGACCGGCCGCACGTCGAGTGGGCCGGGCTGCGGTTCCTCGACGTGGACGCGCTGGCCTCGTTCCTGGCCGACGCCGGGTTCACGATCCAGGACCAGTTCGGCGACTGGGACCGCCGGCCCCTGACCGCCATCAGCCCGGAGATCATCACCCTGGCCCGGCGGACCAGTTGACAGACGGGATTGCGCCGGGTTGCGTAGCCCCAGCGAGGCAATCCGAGGAGTCGCCGCCGTGACCGAACCCCCTCAGATCGACGCCGGCGTGCCGAGCTCGGCCCGGATCTGGAACTACTGGCTCGGCGGCAAGGACAACTACCCGGTCGACCGCGAGGCCGGCGACGACTACCGGGCGATCTACCCCGAGATCCTGGACGTGGCCCGGGCCTCGCGGCGGTTCCTGACCCGCGCCGTCCGTTGGCTGGCCGGCGAGGCCGGGGTGCGCCAGTTCCTGGACATCGGCACCGGCATCCCGTCCGCCGGCAACGTCCACGAGGTGGCCCAGCGGGTCGCCCCCGACGCCCGGGTCGTCCTTGTCGACAACGACCCGGTGGTCCTGGCCCACGCCCGAGCCCTGCTGACCAGCACCAAGGGGGCGACCGCCTACGTCGACGCCGACCTGCACGAGCCGGAGCGGATCCTGGCCGCCGCCTCCCGAACCCTGGACCTCAGGCGGCCGGTCGGGTTGATGCTGCTGGGGGTGCTGGGCCACATCGGCGACGACGACGAGGCCCGGGCGATCGTGAAGCGGCTGCTGGAGGCGCTGCCGTCGGGCAGCTACCTGACCGTCTGCGACGGCACCAACGTCATCAGCGAGGCCGGTGTGGAGGCCCAGCGCCTCTACAACGAGAGCGGCGCCCTCCCCTACCGGCTCCGCAGTCCCGACCAGATCGCCGCCTTCTTCGAGGGGCTGGAGCTGGTGGAGCCGGGGGTGGTGTCGTGCACCCGGTGGCGGCCCGACGCCGCCGAGCTGGCCAGCGGCTCCCCGCCCGAGATGGACCAGTTCGCCGGCGTGGGCCGCAAGCCGTCGTAACGCTCTCGGGACGGAGGCCGGGCATCCTGGCCGGCGAGGTCCGGACGGGGGGAGGTGGCGGGAGCGGTGTGGTGCGGGCTGCGGGGTCGATGGCGGTGAGCGCCGCCGGCCGGCCGGCCCGGTGGCGCCGGTGGGTGGGGGTGGCGGCGTGGGCGGTGTGGGCGCTGACGCTGCTCAGCCTGGCCGTGCTGCCGTGGCTGGACCGCCTGCTGCGCCAGGCCGGCCGGCCCGACCGGGTGGTGGTGACCGCCGACGCCGCCGCCCTGGTGCTGGGCAGCCTGAGCCCGGCCACCGTCGGGGCGGTCCTGGCCAGCCGCCGCCCCCGGCATCCGGTCGGCTGGCTGCTGCTGACCCTGGGTGCGGCCCTGGCGGCGTCCGGGGCGGCCACCGGCTACGCGAACTACGGGCTGCTGGCCCGGCCCGGGGCCCTGCCGGCCGCCGCCCTCGCCGCCCACTACAACGGCCTCAGCGTGCTGCTGATGGCCGCGTCGCTCGGGTTCGTGCTGCTGCTCACCCCCACCGGATCGCTGCCGTCGCCCCGCTGGCGCTGGTGGGCCAGGGTCGCGGTGGCCGCCCCGGTGCTGGCCGTGGTGTCGACAGTGCCGCTGCCGTTCGACGGCCCGTACCGGTCGGCCGCCAATCCCCTGGCCGTGGCCGCCCTGGCCGGTCCCCTGCGGGCCGTCAGCAACCTCACCTGGGTGGCCACCGCCCTCGGGATCCCGGTCGGGGCCGCCTCCCTGGTGGTTCGGTTCCGCCGGGCCCGCGGGACCGAGCGCCAGCAGCTGCGCTGGGTGGCGTTCGCGGCCGCCCTGACGGCGCTGACGGCCCTGGTCGTGGTGGCCCTGGCGTCGACGGCCGACCCGGTCGTCCTGGGCTGGGCCACCGGCATCTGCGTGATGCTGCTGCCGCTGGCCACGGGGGCGTCGATCCTGCGCTATCGGCTCTATGACCTGGACCGGATCATCAGCCGCACCCTGGCCTGGGGGCTGCTCACCCTCCTGCTGGGCCTGGGCTACGCGGCGGTGGTGCTGGGCCTGGGGCGGCTGCTGCCCCAGGGCTCCAGCCTGGGGGTGGCCGCGGCCACCCTGGCCGTGGCCGCCGCCTTCCAGCCGCTGCGCCGCCGCATCCAGCAGACGGTGGACCGGCGCTTCAACCGCCGCCGCCACGACGCGGCCCGGCTGATCGAGGGCTTCGGGGCCAGGCTGCGCGACCAGGTCGACCTGACCACCTTGTGCGGCGAGCTGCTGGCCGTGGTCACCGACACCATGCAGCCGACCCAGGCGTCGCTCTGGCTGCACCCGCGGGCGTCGGCGCCGCCCTCCCGCGAGCCCCGCCCCTGAGGGCGGCGGGCGCCTCGTTCAGGCGCCGGTGACCATGTCGACGACGTCCAGCGCTGCCCGACCGGCTCGGGCGGGCGGCTCCCAGTCCGGCTCCAGGCGGCCCGCCGGCCGTCACTCGAACAGGGCTTCGCCGACACCCTGATCGCGGCCCTCCTTCCCTAGACGAGTAAGTCCAAGGATCAGCAGTAGGGGTCGTAGGCGATCAGCGAACGCATGACCGGCTGGCCGGTGCTGTGGTTGTGCCAGATCGCAGCGGTCAGGGCCAACAGCCGTTGCAAGGCCCGGACCGTAACGCCCTCGATGGTCCGGCACCATGGCGTTCGAGATCGAGCTGGCCTTTGAGCGTGTCGTTGACCGACTCGATCAGCTGGCGGACGGTGCTCAGGAGCCGGCCGGCGCCGAGCGGTTGACCGTCTCGCGGGAGCGGCCGCATTCGATCGGGGTGGAGTCGGCGATCCAAACATCATCGGTCCACAAGTCGGTTGCTTGGGCCAGGGCGCCGATGAAGTAGACCAGCTGCGCTCGGGCGGCGCGCAGCCGCTTGTTGTCGCCGGACTGGCGGGGCAGGTGGGGAAACAGGTGCCGCAGGCCGGTGCGGGCATAGCGCAGCCAGCGGGCTTCCGAGGTGTAGCCCAGCAGGGCCTGCATGACTGCCACGGTCAGCAGTTCCGCGTCGGACAGCTTCGGCGTGATCCCCATGGCTGGCCGCCAGCGGCGCAGCTCCGGGCTGGTCTTCAGGGTGTCGTCAATGGTGACGCACAGTGCGGTAGCGAGGGTGTCCAGGTTTTGGGGGCTGCGGCTGCACCTGATCTGTTGGGTGAATCCCCGGCGTCTGGAATCGTCCGAGGGCGATGTCAAGAACGCGCGACCGGCTCCGTCTGACTCACGAATGCGCCAGGATGGGCGCGGCAAAAGACTGGAGGCCCGAGCAGTGAGTGAGCTTCAGGGTATCGCCCGGTACAAGTTTCACGAGGGCAAGCTCGAGGCGTTCAAGCGCTTGTCCGCTCAATGCATGGAGATCGTGCGGACCAAGGACACCGGAACGCTGCAGTACGAGATCTACTTCAACGACGATCAGTCCGAGTGCATCGTCCTTGAGCGGTACAGGGACTCCGAGGCGCTCATCGAGCACCTTGCGAACCTTGGCGACATAGGGGAGGCAATCCTTGCAACGGGATCGGTCTCCGGCGAACTCCTTGGTGAGCCGAGCGCAGAGCTCAGAGCGAACTTGGCTGGCAGCCCGGTTCGTCTCTACACGCCCTTCCTGTCAATGTAGACACACCGCTCGCCAGCTTGGGCGAGGCTGCTGGACTTCGAGACCACCCTCCCCAAGGCCGTCGAGGAGCTGGTGCTGGCACGCCAGGGCGCGGCCGTGGCCGACGGACAGCTCACGGTCGGTGATCCGGATGTGCGGCGGAGCGCAGAGGAGGCGACCATGCCCAGGTACATGCTGCTGACCAAGTACGACGTCGACAGCATCGGGGCGGGGCCGATGTCCGAATGGGACCCCGACGACATCACCGCCCACCTGGAGTTCCTGCGGGCGCTGAACCAGGAGCTGATCGACAACGGCGAGCTGGTCGACATGCAGGCGCTCACCGGACCGGAGCTGGCCAAGATCGTGACCTTCGACGGGCAGGGCAGCCCGATGGTCACCGACGGCCCGTACACCGAGGTCAAGGAGGTGCTGGCGGGCTACCAGCTCATCGACGTGGAGTCCGAGGCACGCGCGATCGAGATCGCGGCGCGGGTGTCGGCCGCGCCGGGACCCGGCGGCGTGCCGCTGCGCAACCGGATCGAGGTGCGGCAGCTCATGGGACCCCCACCCGGCGGGGACCTGTGACCTCGATCGCGCGGATCGAGGACCTGCTGCGCGAGCTGGCGCCGCAGGTCCTCAGCGCGCTGGTGCGCCGCTACGGTGACTTCGACGCGGCGGAGGATGCTGTGCAGGAGGCGCTGCTGGCCGCCGCGATGCACTGGCCGGCCGAGGGGCTGCCGGACAACCCGCGCGGCTGGCTCATCCAGACCGCGGTTCGGCGGCTGACCGACCAGTACCGAAGCGACCAGGCGCGGCGGCGCCGGGAGGAATCCGCCGCGCTGCGCGAGGTGCCCGGCGCCGAGCCGGCGCAGCGGGACGACCCGCTGGTGCTGCTGTTCATGTGCTGCCATCCGGCGCTGACCCCGGCGTCCTCGATCGCGCTGACGCTGCGTGCGGTCGCCGGGCTGTCCACCGCGGAGATCGCCAAGGCGTTCCTGGTGCCGGAGGCGACGATGGCCCAGCGGATCAGCCGGGCCAAGCAAAAGCTCAAGGCCTCCGGCATCCCGTTTCGGATGCCCGCGGCCGAGGAGTTCGCGGCGCGGCTTTCGTCGGTGCTGCGCGTGCTGTACCTGCTGTTCAACGAGGGCTACACCAGCAGCGCCGGCGCCGACCTGCACCGCACCGACCTGTCCGGCGAGGCGATCCGGCTGACCAGGGCGATGCACGCGATGTTGCCCGAGCACAGCGAGGTCACCGGGCTGCTCGCGCTGATGCTGCTGAACGACGCCCGGCGCCCGGCCCGCACCGGCGCGCACGGTGAGCTGATCCCGCTGGCCGAACAGGACCGGACACGGTGGAACCGGCCGGCGATCGCCGAAGGTATGCGGCTTGCCGCCACTGCGATGTCCGGCGGCGTGGTCGGCGAGTACCAGCTGCAGGCCGCGATCGCCGCCTTGCACGACGGCGCCGAGCGTGCCGAGGACACCGACTGGCCGCAGATCCTCGGCCTATACGGCCTGCTGGCGCGCCTGTCCGGCAATCCGATGGTGGAGCTGAACCGCGCCGTCGCGGCCGCCATGGTGCACGGCCCGCAGGCCGGGCTGGACCTGTTGGCGCCGCTGGAGGAGCGGCTGCCCGGCCACTACCGGCTCGACGCCGTGCGCGGGCATCTGCTCGACATGCTCGGCGACACCGAGGCCGCCGCCGCGTACTACCGCGCGGCCGCCGCCCGGACCACCAGCGAGCCGGAGCGACAGTACCTCGTTACCAAGGCTGCCAAGCTGAACAAGCAGAACCGCTAGATCCTTGGGGTCTGGGATGCTCGCCGTTGAGTCAGGTTTTCGGGGCGGGCAGAGTTCGACCTTGTTGCGCGTGGCCTAACACCCTTGGAATCAATCGTCTAGCCCACCGCCTGGCGTAACGTCGCCTTGTCATGGAGCTGCTGGAGCGTGCCCCGGTGCTGAACGAGCTGGACGGCGTGCTGGCCGCGACGGCCACCGGGGGCCGCGTCGTCCTGGTGGCGGGCGAGGCCGGCATCGGCAGCTCTTCGCCGCGCTCCTCGACCAGCTCGACCGGGGGGCGCGACCGCAGGTGGTGGTGGTCGAGGGTCCTGGCCGGCCCGCTGGTCCGCGAGGAGGGCATCCTCCACGCCGAGCTCGACCTGGACGCCGCCCGGGCCCGCCGGCGCCTGTTCGACCCGGTGGGCCACTACAACCGACCCGACGTGTTCCGCCTGGTTGTCGACGACCGCCCCAAGCCAGCCCTGGTCTCCCTGGCCCGGGCGGGCCACTCGCCGTCCGCGACGTGAGTTCCTAGCCGCGTTCGGCGACGTCGAGGAGCTGGAGCGTCGCGTCGTCGCGGTCGTGGTACAGGAACGCCCTCGGCCGGCGTCACAGAACGCCCGTAGGCTGAGCCCGGCCGCACATTCGAGTCATCCCGGCCGCCGGCGCCCGGTACCTGGAGGAGGCCACGATGGAGCCCACCGACCGCGACCCGCTCGGGCCGCACGCGGCCGCGATCCTGTCCACCGAGCACTGGAGCCTGATCGCGGCACGGTCGCTGATCTGGAACGAGGCGCAGAGCCGGGCGACCGTGTTCCTGACCGTGCTGTCGGCCTCGATCATCGCGCTGGCGCTGCTGGCCGACGCGACCGGCTTCGGCGCCCAGACCACCACCCTGGCGCTGGTGCTGCTGCCGGTCGTCTTCCTCCTGGGCATCGCCGCCTACGCGCGCCTGGTGCAGATCAACACCGAGGAGCTCCAGCTGGTCCTGGCGATGAACCGGCTGCGGCACGCCTACCTGCGGATCGAGCCTGGCCTCGAGCCCTACTTCACCACCGGCCACCACGACGACGAGCGGGGCGTGATCGCCACCTACATGCTCGACCGGCCCACCCGGCAGTGGCTGTGGGTCCATTTCCTGGTCAACACCCCGACCATCGTGGGAACCGTGGACGCGGCCCTGGCGGCCGCCATCGCCGTGCTGCTCCTCCAGGTCGCCGGGACGTCCCGGGCCACGGTGGTGGCCGGTGGCGCGGTGGCGTTCGTGGTGGTCTGGACGGTGCTGTTCGTCCTCCAGCTGCAGACCCTGCGCCCATTCCGCGTCAAGGCGCCAAGGTTCCCCACCCCGGCGGACCGACAGGCCACCCGTCGAAGCTGAGCGATCGCCCGGCGGGGTCGACCCTACCCGCCGGTCGACCGCGGACCCTGCTTGTGGTCGGCGGTGGTCATGGCCGCTCGATCGCCGCCAGCAGGCCGGTGGCGAGCGGGGCGAGCAGGACCGCGGGCAGCAGGTTGGCCACCCGGATGCGGGCCAGGCCGAGCAGCCGCAGGCCGATGGCGATCACCAACAGGCCGCCGACCGCGGTCATGGCGGCGACCACGGCCGGGGTCATGACCTGCTCCAGGACGGCGGCCAGGGCGGTGAGGCCGCCCTGGTAGGCGAGCACGGCCAGGCCCGAGGCGGCCACGCCCCAGCCCAGATACGAGGCGAAGGCGAGCATGGCGAAGCCGTCCAGCAGCGACTTGACCGCCAGCAGGCTCAGGTCGCCGCGCAGGCCGTCGGCGAAGGCGCCAAGCACCGCCAGCGGGCCGACGCAGGCGACCAGGCTGGCCAGCACGAAGCCCTCCACGAAGCTGGCCCGCCCGCCCAGGCGCCGCCTGACGGCCTCACCGAGCCGCTCCAGGCGCCTCTCCAGCCCGACCGCCTCGCCGGCCAGCCCCCCGGCGAGCAGGGCGCCCAGCACCACCAGGGGCGCCGACCGCCCCACGGCGCCGGCCAGCTCGTCGCCAAAGGCCGCCAGGGCCTGTTGTACCCCCAAGACCAGGGTGAACAGCCCGAGCCCGGCGACCAGGGTGTCACGCAGGCGTTCGGGAAGCCGGTCGCCGAGCAGGGTGCCGACCGACGCGCCGGCCGCGATCGCGGCCACGTTGAGCAGGGTGCCGAGTCCTCGCATCGTCGCGGAGTTCCTCTCTGCCTGGTTGGCTTCGGCCACGCCAGGATCCTACCGGCACCGGACGGTACGTCCACTTAGTGATCCGGGCCGGCCGGCGGCCAGGCAGGCGAAGAACGTTCCCGATCGTGTCGGGCACGCGAGCAACGGGCGGCAATCGGCGCCCGGCCTGCCGGCGCCCGGTCAGCCCTCGGCCACAGCCGCCTCCGTGGCGGCCCGGCGTTGGATCTCCTCCACCACGGCCGGGTCGGCGAGCGTGGTGGTGTCGCCGAGGGTGCGCTGCTCGGCGACATCGCGCAGCAGCCGGCGCATGATCTTGCCCGAGCGGGTCTTGGGCAGCTCGGGGGTGAACACGATGTTCGCCGGCATGGCGATCTTCCCGATCTTCCGGCCGACGTGCTCGCGCAGCTCCTGAAGCATCGCCGGGGAGCCCTCGTCGTCTCCCCGCAGGCTCACGTAGGCAACGATCGCCTGGCCGGTCACCTGGTCGGCCCGGCCGCACACGGCCGCCTCGGCGACGCCCGGATGGTCAACCAGCGCACTCTCCACCTCGATGGTGGAGATCCGGTGGGCGGACACGTTGATGACGTCGTCGACCCGCCCCAGCAGCCAGAAGTCGCCGTCCTCGTCCCGCTTGGCCCCGTCGCCGGCGAAGTAGACGCCGGGGAACCGCGACCAGTAGGTCTGGACGTAGCGGTCGTGCTCGTTGTAGAGGCCCCGCAGCATGGCCGGCCAGGGACGGCGCAGGACCAGGTAGCCGCCTCCCTCACCGGGCCCCAGCTCATTGCCCTGATCGTCGTAGACGGCCGCGTCCACGCCCGGGAACGGCCTGGTCGCCGAGCCCGGCTTGAGCATCGTCAGCCCGGGGAGGGGCGTGATCATGATCATCCCGGTCTCGGTCTGCCACCAGGTGTCGACCACCGGCGTGCGCCCGCCGCCGATGTGCTCCCGGTACCACACCCAGGCCTCGGGATTGATCGGCTCGCCCACGGTGCCGAGCAGCCGCAGCGATGACAGGTCGTGCCGGGCGGCGTAGTCCGGCCCCCACTTCATGTGGGTGCGGATCGCCGTGGGCGCCGTGTACAGCACGGTGGCCCGGTAGCGCTCCACGATGGACCACCACCGGTCCTTGTCCGGGTAGTCGGGGGTGCCCTCGTAGAGGATCCCGGTCGTGCCGTTGCACAGCGGCCCGTACACGATGTAGCTGTGGCCGGTCACCCAGCCGATGTCGGCCGCGCACCAGTACACCGTGTCCGGCTTGACGTCGAAGACGTAGTGGTGGGTGGACGACACCCCGACCAGATAGCCGCCCGTGGTGTGGACGATGGCCTTGGGCTGGGCCGTGGTCCCACTCGAATAGAGCAGGTAGAGCAGGTCCTCGGCGTCCATCTCCTCGCACGGGCAGGAGGCCGGGTCGCCCGGCTGGGCGTCCACCAGCTCGTGCCACCAGTGGTCGCGGCCCTCCTGCATGGCCACGTCGCCGCCGCCGCGCCGCAGGACCGCGACCGACTCGACCGTCGGCGCGTCGGCCAGAGCCTGGTCGGCACTGGCCTTGAGCGGGACCACGCCGCCGCGCCGCCACCCGCCGTCCTGGGTGACCAGCACCTTGCACTGCATGTCGCGCAGCCGCGCCGCCAGCGATGCCGCGCTGAACCCGCCGAACACCACCGTGTGGGGGGCGCCCAGGCGGGCGCAGGCCAGCATCGCCACCGGCAGCTCGGGGACCATGCCCATGTAGATGCCGACGGGGGCGCCCTTGCCGACACCGAGCTCCTTGAGCGCGTTGGCGAACCGGACGACCTCGCGCTGCAGGTCGGCGAAGGTGATCGTCCGCCGGTCGCCTTCGGGCTCTCCTTCCCAGTAGAAGGCGACCTTCTCTCCCCGGCCAGCCTCCACGTGCCGGTCGACGCAGTTGTAGCAGGCGTTGAGCCGACCTCCCAGGAACCACCGGGCATACGGCGGGTCCCACTCGCAGACCTGGTCGAACGGCGTGGACCAGGTGACGCGCTCGCGGCCCTCGGTGGCCCAGAACTCCGCGAAGTCACGCTCGTAGATGCCCGGCTGGGCGTTGGCCTCCTCTGCCAGCTCGGGGGGCGGCGGGTAGCGCCGCTCCTCCAGGAGGAGGGCATCGATCGCTTGGTGCGGCGCCTCGTTCAAGGTTGGTCGACCTCCTTCACGGTGGATGGGTCGGTGCCGCCGGCGTCAGTGGGCCTCGGACGGTCCGCCGGTGGTCTCGATCCGCGGCATGGGGCTGCCGGCCCGGGTGAGCCCGGCCTGCATGCTCCAGATCGGCCGGCCAACCGGGACCACCGGGCGCTCCGCCATCGCGTTGGCCACGCCCGCGGCCGAGGCGTACCAGGCCACGAGCGCGGTCAGCACCCCGACCCATCCGCCGACCATGACCAGTCCCTCCCCGGCCGCCTGGCCAGCGAAGAACCCGATGAACAGCAGGATCTCGGTGACCTCCAGCGTCAGGAACACGAGGAACACCGCACGGTTGACGGTCATGCTCCACAGCAGCATGTAGGTGTTGAAGATGGCGAAGGCGAGCAGGAACCAGCCGAGCGCGTGGGCGACGTTCACGTCCGCCGGCACCTTGCCGAACAGGTCGAGCACCACGAAGGCGGCCAGGCTCAGCCAGAACCCGCCGTAGGTGCTGAAGGCGGTCGAGCCGAAGGTGTTGCGGTTGCGGAACTCCCACATGCCGGCCAGCAGCTGGGCCAGCCCGCCGTAGAACAGCGCTGGGCCGATCCAGATGAGGTCGGGGGCCCAGCCGGCGTTGTGGGCGGACAGGACGAAGGTGGTCAGCGCGAACGCACCGAGCCCGAGCGGCGCCGGATCGGCGATCACGGCGGCGGGCCGAGTTGTGTCATCTGCCATCGGAGCGCTCCTTCGCAGGCTCCAGAGGTCACGGCGTGAGCGCCTCCGCTGGGGGTGCCCGCGCTCCGCCCGCCCCATCCATGAGGCTGCCTCCTCTCCGATGGTCCCGACGAGAATTCTATCGCTATACGATGTTTTCGCCCGGCGGTGCGGGCCTGGTCGTAGCCGGGGTCCCCGGGGGTGATGACCCGGCCCGTCGAAGCTGTCGCGCAGCCGGGGGTTTGACGCTATTCGTCGGTGGCCGCGCCGTAGCGGTCGGTCTGGTAGGTGCCATGGCCCAGAGCCTGCCAACCACCGTTGCTGGTCGCCGCGCTGAGCAGGTACCCGCCGACCGCGATGAGGCCGTGCGAGCACAGGGCGAGCAGCCCCCCCGGTCACACCACTGCCATCAGGAACTCAGTGCGCTTCACGGTCGCTTCGCACGCGAAAGACGGGGATCCGGGGTGCGACCTTCTGGAACTCTTCGAGCGGGGCATCGCGATCGACCGGTATGAAGGCCCGCGGCCCGGGCGCGAGCGACAGGTATCGGCGCACGATCGGTGCCCGAGCGTCGGGGTCGACCTCCTCCAGGCGCACGGCCTCGCGGCGGCCATGGCGCAGCACGGCCCGTCCACCGGCGGCGCCGACGTTGCGCACCCAGCTCGAGCGCTCGCCGAGCATCGAGACCAGATACCGCTCGCCCTCGTAATCCGCCACGACGAGCGGGAAGGAGAGCATCCGGCCCGTGCGGCGTCCGGGCACCTCCAGCGTCACGTAGCGCCGCGGCAACAGCCCGCTCCCGTGGACGATGGCCCAGCCCCGGTTGAGCAGTCGTGCCAGGCCGTTGGGGCGGCCACCCGGGTACAGCCACCGCTCGGCCTTGGTCAGGAAGCCGCGCGTCGGGAAGTCGTATCGCTGCCTGGCATCCGGCATCTCGCTCCTCCTTACGCCGGCCGGCACGCCTCCGGGGCCGGTCCTGGTCGGCGACCGGTTCTCCAGGGACGACGGTAAGGAGCGAGCGGGTGCGCTTCATCACCCGAAGGTGGACGTCGCGGTGGAATTCCCGCCCGAGCCGGGGTGGAGGAACCAGCGCCGGGTGGTCGCAGGAGGCTCGGCTGCGTCAGCCAACAGCCCACCCGACTCGCCGGCACCCGGGGTCGGCAGCCACCCGGCCTGCGCTAACGGCGCTCCTCCAGCTCACGGCGCGGCGCGGCGACCGTGAACGGCCGGCCGTTGGCCGGGACCCCGGCCTGGGCCGTGCCGTCGACCTCGAAGCGGGCCAGCCGGAACGGCAGGCCGGCGGCGAACAGCACGCTGGGGTGGTCCTGGAGCTGGAAGTGCAGGTGGGGCTCGGTGGAGTTGCCCGAGTTGCCGCACTCGGCGACCTGCTCGCCGGCGGCCACCCGCTGGCCCTTGGTCACCCGGAGCGAGCCGCGGCGCAGGTGGGCGAGCACGGCGTAGACGCCGCCGAGGTCCAGGACCACGTGGTTGCCGAGCACCCGGCCGGGCCCGGTGAGCTCGCGCAGGGAGCCCTCGGCGAACAGGTACAGCAGGCTCGGCCAGGAGCTGCGGCTGCGATGGTCCCGCTCACGGCCATGGACCCGGACGACCACCCCGTCGGACGGGGCCAGGACCGGCCGGCCGAAGGCCGGGAAGTCCTCCGGGGGCCGGAAGGCCGGCCCGGTGCCGAACGCGGGGCGGGACCCCTCCGTGGGCTCGTGGACCAGGTCGATGGCGTAGGTCTGGCCGTAGGCGTGGAGGCCGTGGCTGGGCACCTTGTCGGCCGGGCTGTTCATGGCCAGCCAGCGGCCGGTCACCGGGGCGCCGACCTCGACCGGCGGCCGCCGCACGGTCCCGACCCGGAAGTACAGGGCCAGCCCGGCGATCAGCAACACCAGCCCGGCCGGCCCCATCCAGGCCGGCCCGTCCAGGAAGCCGCCACCGATCAGGAAGGCCGCGGCGCCCCACAGCAACGGCATCCGCAGGCGGGCGCACCACACGGGGAGTCGTGTTCGCATCTGCATGCTCCTCGCTGTCGTTCGTCTTCAGGCGGGGTCGCGCCGGGCCGCCGCCAGCACGACCAGGAGCGGCACCACCCGCTCGGCCGGGACCGCGTAGCGGCCCCGGGCCGCCACCTGAAGCCAGCCGGTGCTCACCAGCTGACGCAGGTGGTGGTAGAGCTGCCCGCTGGTGCCGAGCTCCCCCAGCTCCTGCAGCTCGGCCACGGTGCCGGCCCCGGACAGGACCTGGCGCAGCAGCAGCAGCCGCACCGGGTGCCCGAGCGCGGCCAGGGCCGGGCCGAGGTGCGACCAGTCGGCCTGGAGCAGCTCGGCGGTGCCCGACCCCCACTGCCACTCGTACCAGCCGCCGGCCGGGGTCGGCACCACGCCGGCATACAGCACCGCGCCGTCCCCGGAGGGCAGCCGCTCCTTGAGCCCCTCGAGGGCCCAGAACCGCTCCCGCAGGGCCGATGGGCCGGCGTCCCGGGCCGGGTTGGCCGGTGGGGTCGAGTCGTCCTCGAGCCGCCGAACCCGGTCCTCCAGGGCGGCCAGCCGGCTGGCCACGTCTGCCGGGTCGTCCTCGCTCATGCAGAGATTATACGTACTTACGTTTTTCCGTACAAACCTGGAGGTCGGCCCGGCGCGAAGTCCGGAATCGGTACGATCCGGGTCGGCGGCCCACTCCCGCGAGGTCGGGATCGAGAAGCCGGACCAGCGGATCTACGAGATCACCTGCCAGCGGCTGGGCGTCCATCCGAGCGAGGTGGTGTTAGCGTGTCCTCCGCCAATCTGCCGGCAAGGAGGGGGCCAAGGGCAAGCGACTGAGTCGGATCGCCGTCCTCGGCGCGACCGCGCTGGTGCTGGGGTTGATCGCCGCACCCGGCGCCCAGGCCCAGGCGACGGTCAGGTGTCTGGACCTGGCAACCTTCACCGAGGTACCAGCCACCATCGTGGGCACCAACGGCTCCGACATCCTGCGCGGCACCCCGGGACGGGACGTGATCGCCGGGCTGGACGGCAACGACATCATTCTCGGCCTCGGCGGCGACGACGCCATCTGTGGCGGCCGGGGCAACGACAAGATCGACGGCGGTGCCGGCAACGACTCGATCGTCGGCGACACCGGGGAGACCTTCATCCTCGGCCAGAATGGCGGAATGAACGTGCCCGGCGGCAACGACCTCATCCGGGGCGGGAACGGCGACGACGGGATCGGCGGCGAGGGCGGCCGCGACCTCATCGACGCCGGGGCCGGCAACGACTTCGCAACCGGCCAGATGGCCGAGGACATCGTCTCGGGCGGCCCAGGCGACGACGAGCTGTTCGGCGGCCCGGCCAGCGACCTGGTCAAGGGCGGCGACGGCAACGACACCCTGGTTGGCAACCTGGGCAACGACGTGCTGCTGGCCGGCCGTGGTGACGACATCCTGCTTGGCGACCAGCCCGCTCCAGGCGGCCCGCCCGAGCCCTCGTCCTTCGACCTCTGCAACGGCCAGCAGGGCACCGACCTGGCCGTCCCGGACACCTGTGAGCTGGAGATCCAGATCGAGGGCGACTTCGTGCCACCACCGGAGGGCTGAGGGCAACCGGCGCCGGCCCACGGTGGGCTGGCGCCAACCGATCCGCAGGCGGCGCTCAGCCGGACCGGCGAGCCCCAGCTCGCCGTTGCTCAGCCCAGGTCGAGGAGCGGCCGCGCCGAGCGGTGCGCCTCGCGCACTTCATGCATCGGCGTGGCCCTCCACCCGAAGGGGCGTCCCCTCCCACCACCGACCGTGGCCGGCGCCGAGCTCGACGCAGGGCGTGTCACCTGGGCGCGATAGGGTTCGTCGGGTGTGCTCGTCGCCGCGCCGGCGTGTGACCCACCTTGCTCGACGACGCGGTCTGGCCGCAATTGGTGGACGACCCGGTCCTAGGGCTGTTCGCGAACCGGTTGAACAGCATGCCCAAGTACGTGGCGTCCCGGAGCCTGCGGGAGCCCCTGAAGTGGAACGCCACCCTGCTGGAAGGCGACCTGGCCGAGAGTGTGACCGCCATCAAGGAACGGCACGGTCTCCTGATCGTCTCGGGCGCCGGCGAGTTGACCTATGCCCTCACCACCCTGGGTCTGGTGGACGAGTTCTGGTTCTGGGTGAGCCCGTCGCTGTGGCCGGCCGGCCCGCGCATCTTCGATGGGGTTGGGCCGGTCCGCCTGGAGTTGATCGGCTCGACGACGTTTGGCTCTGGCGTGGTGCGGCTGGCCTACCGGCCGGCGCCCGACCGGTAGGACCGGGAAGCCTCCTAGGCCCCAGTGCCGAGGTGTCCACCAAACGGGTCAACTCCGCAACTCGGGGGGCAGGACAGGCTAGCGGGCGGGGCGGGCGAACTCCCCGGGTGAGTAGACGCTGGCCCTGACGACCAGGCTGTTGGCGACGATGTCGTACCAGGTCCACTTGCGGGATTCCCACAGCATCCAGAAGAACCCGAGGAAGCATGGGAGGGCAGAGAGCGGCCTGTCGCCGGGCAACGGGGCGGTCGGGTCCTCGGCCATGGCGACTCCTCTCGCGGTGGTCGACCACACCATGCAGCCAACCACGGCATCGTTGTGGCTACGGCCAAGCCAAGCCCGGCCGGGAACCGCTGGGCCGCCACAGGCCAGGCTCAGCTGAGCGAGCATGGGTCAGCGTCACAGGTGCCGCTCAGGCGGCTGATGTCTGCAGGTCGGTCCGGAGCGTCTCCAGCGTCAGGCCTTCCTTGCGGGCCCGCAGGTCGAGGTAGAGCAGCACCCCGACCAGCACCCCGTAGGGCAGCGTGACCACGGTGGCCACCGCCGCCACGACCGCCTGCACGAACCAGCTCGTGGCACTGAATGGGACGGTGATCAGCGCGTTGACCAGCCCGGTGAGCAGCGCGGCGACCAGCAGCGTGCCGAAGGCATGCCACCAGTGGCCGCCGACCAGCCCCCAGGAGCGTCCCATCGCCTGGGTCCCCCGCCGCCCCTCCACCACCAGCGCCTCAATACTCACTGCCAATCGGACGCCGATGTAGATGCCTGGGATGATGAACAGGATCAGCCCACCGATGGTGGCCAGGCCGACCAGGACGCTCACCAGCAGCACCGACCAGAACCGGTGGAAGCCGAACCGGTAGCTCTGCTCCACCCCGGGATCCTCTCCGGCCACCTCAGCCGCCACCGCCCTGGTGATCGCCCCGGTCAGCACCAGGAACATCACCACCCCGGCCAGTGCCGTCACCAGCCCAGCGGTCCCCACCGCCCACGATGCGGTCTCCACCACCACCCCGTTGGCGGTCTCCTCCCCTCTGACCCGGACCTGGTCGCCGATCAGGTACTGCAGCAGCGTGAACGGGACCACGACCACCGCGGCGATGGCGAACAGGGTCCGCCAGTGGCGCCGATAGAGCTGGAAGGCGGTACTCAGGATCTCCCCGATGCCCATTGGCCGGGGCAACGCAGCTCTGCCGGGTTGCCCGATCGCCTCGCTCATGTCCCGACCTCCTGCCGTCGCTCAACCGGGTGGGTCGAATCCGAGGCCCCCGGCTGCTCGGCCAAGGCACATGCTACCCGAGCGTCCTCGCGCCAACCTCCGGAAACGACACGAGGGAAATCGGGTTCGAATCCCGCCACCGTGCGCGACAATCAGCGCTGGATTTGGATTGCCACGAGGGCGGCGCCGATCACGCTGGTGAGCTCGGCTTCGATCAGAGCGGTGCCCAAGGCCCAGGAGCTGGTTGCCTGTGCCACCCCGCCGCGGGTGCGGCGGGGTCGTCGGGCTGCTGGCTCCCGGGCCTATCGGTAGGCGATGAGCTGGTCATCGTGGGGCCACAGGCCCCAGCCCTCGACGCAGGCGTCGGCGGGTCGGGCCGGCCCAGCCGGCAATGGTGGCGCCGCCGACGGCCAGCCGCCCAACCAGGTCGAGCAGCACGCGGTTGGCAAGCTGACTCGGCCGACGGCCAGCCCGGGCGCTGTGTGCCAGGCGCCAGTGGTCGGCCTGGCGCCGGAAGTCGGCCTGGCGCTGCTCAACCAAGGCGGAGGCGATGACCGGGTGGTTCGGCTGCATGGTGCCCTCCTTGTGAGTCCTTTCACAAGCACTTGTACCGCCCGACCGTTCAACTGTCAGTGCTGCACGTCACCGTCGGGTTGTGACGGCTGTAGGGCGCGGCCGCTCCGCTCTCCCGGGACCGCACGACCAGGGACGCCCCAGCGCCGACGAGAGCCAGACCTGTCCCTTGAGGATGCTTGTCCTAACGATCTCGGGACGGTCAACGGTCACCATCCTGGCCAGAACTAGGCACCACAACAGCACCTGGGACTGGACGGCAGCCGCGTGCCGACGCGCACAGGAGTGATCAACAGCCCTGCCGCGCTGCGACCGGGCATGAAGGCGGCCATGGCTGCCCGGCTCGCGGCGGCGCCCAACCCGGTGGTCTACCTCCCAACCGCCAAGTCGCTGTTCGAGGTGATCCTCGCGCTCCACAACCAGATGGGAGGAGGGTTCGAACCCTTCCCATCGCCATCACCTTCTGAGGTCCTCGGCGGGATGCGCTATGACTAGGGATCCCACGCGGGGCCCGCGCCCTATCCCGAGTGCCGCTGCAGAAACGCCAGCGTGCGGTCGTTGAAGGCCTGGACGTTCTCGTAGATCGGCGCGTGCGAGCAGTCCTCAAACACCACCAGCTCCGCACCCGCGATCCCCCCGGTCAGCGCGTCCGCGAACCGGGTCGAGCACACCAGGTCGTGCCGGCCGAAGGTTACCTGCGTGGGCGCCGTGATCCTGCCAAGCTGCGCTACGGCGTCGTGGCCGATGGCCGCCCCAGACTGGCGCAGGAACGCGTCCACGTCCGGCATCGGACGGCTACGCACGAAGTCCGCCAGCGAGTCGACGTACTCGGGCCTGGCGGCGTACAGCTCCGGCGTCAAGCACCAGGGGAAGATGCCCAGGATCACCATCTCCGTCACGCTGCCGAGCCCCTTGGCCATCACCTGGAAGCTCTCTACGACAGTGCGCAGGAACGGATCGGTCTTGGGCCAGGCGCTGTGCAGCGACAGCGTCTTGACCTTCTGCGGGTGCTTGGCAGCCAGCCACATCCCCGTCGCCGCGCCCAGCGACAGCCCGGTGACGTGGGCGCGCTCCACCCCGATCGCCTGCATGAACGCGGCCACGTCGTCGGCCAGCAGTTCGGTGGTGTATGCGCCGTCTGGTTTGCTGGTCTGGCCGGCGCCGCGCAGGTCGACCGAGATGCAGGTGTAGTGCTTGGCGTAGTCGGCCACCTGGAAGGCGTAGCAGGCCTGGTCGGCGGCCAGGTAGGGGATGAGCACCAGCGGCTCCCCGGCACCCTGCTGCTCGTAGTAGATGTCGATGTCATTGACGCGCACGGTGGACATGCCACCCTCCTCGCTCGACTCACCGCCGGGCTCGACGCAAACTCTGCCGCGCCTCTAGGTCACGGACCTCAGCTGACCGAGCGCAGGCCTGCTGTCGTACCTGGTGCTGTTCGGCGTGTTATTCGTCACCCCGTTCTTCCTGGGAGGCGGGCTGGGCCTGCGTCCGCGGAGGCCGGCTGGTCCTGACCGCCCTGCTGCAGACGCTGGGCCTGGTCGCCCCGGCGCCTGGTGGGGGCCGAGGATCTGCACAACGCCATGGCCGCCTCCTTCTGGTCGCCACGGTCGGCAGCCACGCTAAGGAGCCGCGGGTGCGGCCGGTACCCCAGAAACCTGGGGTATTCGGCCGGTTACGCTGGTGCCATGCTTGGCCCATGCGGCCCGGCCGGGAACGTCTCCGTCAGGACCTGGTGGCTCTCTGCCATCAGGGGCTGGACGTGCCCGGGTTCTTCGGCCGCGCCCAGCAGGTCCTGGGACGCTTCGTGGGCTTCGACGGCTGCTGCTGGCTGACCTTCGACCCGGCCACGGTCCTGCCCACCTGCCACATCCCCTACCGGTCGATCCCGCCCGAGCAGGTGCCCAGGGCGGTCGAGAACGAGTACGCCGAGGAGGACGTCAACAAGTTCGCCGTCCTGGCCCGCGACCCCCGGCACGTGGGGGTACTGAGCCAGGCGACCGGCGGGCGGCGCGACCGCAGCATCCGCTACCAGGTCGTGCTGGTCCCCAACGGGTTCGAGAACGAGCTGCGCGCGGTGTTCGTGCAGGACGGGTTGTGCTGGGGCGGCGTGGCGATGTACCGCAGCCCGAGCCGGCCTGACTTTACCCGAGAGGAGGCGGCCGCCGCCGCGGCGGCGGGTGGCCTGCTCGCCGAGGGGGTGCGGCGGGCCATCCTGACCACCGCCATCGCCCAGCAGGAGACCCTGGACGCCCCCGGCCTGGTCTTGTTAGACGCCGCCAACCGGGTCGACGCGGTCACCTCGGCCGCCCGGCACTGGCTGGGCGAGCTGCTGTTCGACGAGGAGCTGCCCAGCATCGTCCACGCCATGGCCAACCACGCCCGCCGCGTCGGCCGCCCGGACACCCCCGGCCCGCTCCAGCCGGCCCAGGCCCGCGCCCGCACCCGCTCGGGCCGCTGGCTGGTCCTGCACGGCTCGCTGGTCGACGGCGACCCCGACGGCCGGGTCGCGGTTATCATGGAGCCGGCCCGGCCACCCCAGATCGCTCCCCTTGTGGCCATGGCCTACGGGCTGTCGCCCAGGGAGCGCGACATTGCCCGGCTGGTCCTGCAGGGCCTGTCGACCAGCGAGATCGCCACCGAGTTGTGCCTGTCCCCCCACACCGTCCAGGACTACCTCAAGGCGATCTTCGACAAGGTCGGGGTCCGCTCCCGCCGCGAGATGGTCACCCGGGTGTTCACCGAGCACTACGCCCCCCGCCTGGCCGACCAGGTCCCTGTCGGCGCGGATGGATGGTTCCTGCGCTGAGTCGACCTGCTCACGCCACCCGGTCGACCCGCATCAACACGGGGCGCGGGGGCGCAGGGTGACCGCCGCCTCGACCCCAGGCGGGCGGGTCGGGACCAGGCTGAGCCGGTAGCGCTGGGCGACCATGGCCACCACCAGGGGCAGCCGAGCAGGACCGTGCTCGCCTGGTCGCTGTGGCGGGCCATCGGGAGCGATGGGTGGCTTCGGAAGACTCTGGTCGGGACCTCGATGAGGCGAGCCGGTCTCGCGGTTTGTGCAACACCGCGCTACCACGACCTCGGGCGCCGGTCTCCGCCGGTTCGTCCGTGGATGAACCCGGAGTCCACGATCGCGAACGGGCGCGCCGCCTCGTCCCTCACGTGACTGCGGCGACCTCGTTCGCCAAAGCCGCTGAGGCGTAGCAGCGCTGGAGTGAGGACGAACAGGCCGACCGCGAGGGCCGCGACCGCGAGCATGGCTCCGCGCAGTCCCACCGCATCAGCCCACAGTCCGACGTAGACGGGCCCAACGATGAACCCGAGGTAGGACACGGTCGTGACGACCGAGGTCGCGCGGCCCCGGCGGGACTCGTCGACGGTTCGCGAGACGATGCCGATGAGGGTCGGGAACAGCACTGCGGTCCCCGCGGCGGCCACCGCAAGACCCAGCCCGGCGATGAACAGCGTGGGTGCGGCGGCGATGAGGGCCGCGCCGGCCGCGGCGGCCACCGCGCCGGCAAGGAGAGCGGTGCGAGCGTGGGCGGCCTTGAGGCCGCCGGTGGCGAACCGCGTGATCGCGACCGTGCCCGCGAACACGGCGGGTGCGACAGCGCTCAGCCCTGCACCTGAATGAAGCTCGTCGTGGGCGAAGACCGCGCTCCAACTCTGGTGCGCGTTCTCGCTGGCGAACGCAAGCGCGCCCAGCACCCCGATGAGCAGGAACGGGACGATTCTCCACCGGCCAGAGGGTGAGGAATCCGATGCCGCGACGCGGTCGTGCCCCTGAGCGGTGACGCCGGCAGGCAGCGTCTTGAGCAGGGCGGTGCCGGCTAGCAGGGAGAGAACGGCGACGGCGATGAACGGGACCGCAAGCGGCAGCGACGACACCAGCCCGGTGGCAAGACTCGCAAGGACCACCAGACCGGAAAAGAACCCGTGGGCGTGGGTGATGACGGGCCGGCCAGCGATCTCCTCGGCCCGTCCGGCGACCGCGTTCTCGGCCACGTCAGCCGCTCCGCTGGTAGCGCCGACGAAGGCCAGTCCGACGCACAGGCTCGCCAGGTTCACCGCGGTCAGCGCCAACCCGGCACCGACGCCACCGAGGGCACCGGTGACCAACGCCGCGACCCTCAGCCCCCATCGATCGAGCGCTCTGCCCACCAGCAGCATCGCGGGAAGCGCACCGGCACCCACGAACAGCAGCGCGAAGCCGAGCTGGCCGTCACTGATGCCGGCCTGGTGCTGAACCCGCGGGACGGAGGCGCCCCATACCCCCCAGAACGAGCCGAAGGCAGCAAATGCCACGAACGCCGAAGCGATCAGGTGGCGCGGCGAGCTGGCAGGCGTCCGTGGCATGTGTGTAACGATACACTACCGCGCTAGACTGGACACCATGGAATCGTCCGTCGGCTCGAAACGGGTGACCCTGGCGCAGGTGGCCGAGCTGGCTGGCGTGTCGGTCATGACCGCCTCCTACACCTACAGCCGGCCGAACCGCGTGTCAGACCAGGCCCGGTCGAAGGTCCTTGCCGCGGCGGCTCAGCTGGGGTACCCCGGACCTGACCCGAGTGCCCGGGCGCTGCGCCGGGGCAGCACCCTCACCCTCGGTGTCGTGCTGGGTGAGCATCTGAGTTACGCCTTCGAAGACCCGGGGGCGGTGTCCTTCCTGGCTGGGATCGCCGATGTCTGCGCCGAACGTGGCTATGGCATGACCGTATTGCCGATCACGGGCGCGGCCGCTGACGTCCCGCGGATCACGGGCGCCGCCGTCGACGGGTACATCGTCTGGACCACATCCGACGATGATCCGATCCTGGCGGCCGTCCAGGCGATGAAGCGTCCTGCGGTGGTCCATGGCGGGCCGGCGGTCCGCGGGTTGGAACTGGTGAGCATCGACAACCGCGCAGCGGCACGCGCAGTGGGGGCGATCGCGTTCGCGGGCGCCCGACGTCCGGCGGTGGTGAGCCAACCGCTTTCCCGAGATCGGGTCAGCACGATCATCGGTGGCGCGGACATCACAGACGTCTTGTTCCCGGTGACGCGTGAGCGGCTGGAGGGCTACCGGCAAGCAGCCGAGAGCACCGGCATCGCCTGGCGCGACGTGGTCATCGCGGTATGCGCACGCAATGACGCGGCCGAGGCCGAGCGAATCGCAACAACCTTACTAGCGTCCGCCGAGCCGCCCGATGCGATCGCCGCGATGAGCGACCAGCAAGCGGCCGGGGTCGTCCGAGCGGCCCGCGCTGCCGGTCGCGTCATCCCTGACGATGTGGCGGTAACCGGGTGGGATGACGCGGCAGTGGCGGCACAACTCGGACTGACAACGGTCGCGCAATCGCTGCGCGAACAGGGCGCGGCATGCGCGCATGCCGCGCTCGGGCGGAAACCGGACTCCCACACCGCATCGTGGTCCATTGTTCGCAGAGGCAGCACACGCCAATGACAGAACCGCGAGCACTGGCTCTCACGGCCACTGACCGCGGTCGGCGGCTGGCCGTGGTCTCAATCAAGGGCCAGCCTGGCCCGAGGGTGCCAGCTACGCTCGTTCGTGTCCGGACCCGGCCGGCCGATCGGGATGGTCAGGTTGTGGTGGAGGCCACCAAGAGGCGGTCCTAGGCTCTACGGTCTGGCGCCGGCGCGGCGGTTCGCGGGCGAGCTGGCTGGCGGCTACAGCGACCGGATCACCCGGGCCGGGTTGCCGACCGCGATCACGTCGGCGGGCAGATCCCTGACCACCACCGCCCCGGCACCGACCACCGTGTTCTCGCCGATGCTGACCCCGGGACCGACGATCACCCCGCCGACCAGCCAGACGTTGTCGCCGACGCTGATCGGCTTGGCGGCCTCCCACTTGGCCCGGCGGGCCTCGGCCTCCACCGGATGGGTCGGGGTCAGGAACTGGACGTTGGGGCCGACCTGGACGTCGTCGCCGATCCTGATGGTGGCCACGTCCAGCAGCACCACCCCGAAGTTGATGAAGCACCTGGCCCCGACATGGGTCTGGTAGCCGTAGTCGCAGTACAGGGGCGGGCGGATGTCGGTGCCCTCCCCCACCGAGCCCAACAGCTCCCGGAGCAGGGTCAGCCGGGCCTGGGGGTCGGCGGGGTCGCTGGCGTTGAACTGGCTGGTGAGCGTGAGGGCCCGCTGGTTGTCGGCGGCCAGCTGGGGGTCGGCGGCGATGTAGAGCTCGCCGGCGAGCATCCGGTCACGCTGGCTGCGCCCATCCTGCGGTCCCGGTGCCTGGTCGCTCATGGCATGACCGTACCCAGCGGTCCAGCGCCTGGCCAGCGGCCAGCCCGAGCGGGGCTGGTCGGTCTGCGACCTCAAGCTCCGCCTCCAGCAGGGTCCCGATGGCGGGCCACCGTCGGGTTGGATCGGGCCTGGCGGTCGGGCACGGGACAGGGCGACCCAGCGGCATGGGGCGTGTCCTACCGCGCGGTCGAGCTCAGCGGCACCGTCGTCAACCAGCTGCCCCCACCTGGCACCGGCACGTTCTACAGCACCGTCACCACCCTGCTCATCCCCCAGGGCGGCGCCGCACCGGCCATGGTGCTCGTGGTGGTGGTCAAGGGCACATTGGCGCCAGACGGCACCGTCAGCAATGAGGTGGTCCAGGCCTACCTGGTCTGCCGCTCGCGCGGCACAGGCCGGGCCACCTCAAGGACTGATCGGTCCCGCGACCGGCAGAGCAGGAAGGGGCCGGGGCGCTTCCCGGCCCCTTCCTGGGTCTACGCCGCCACCTCGGTTACCCCGCAACCCTCGGCTCCGCCACGCCGGCGGTGATAGGGAGGGCCTGAATCCCTTGAAGGTCAGACAGAGGGCGAGCGACACCTCCCAGAGGATTCCGAGGGCGGTCAACACGAATAGCGGTGCCGAGGGCTGGTGGAACTCACCTGCCGTCTTCCCAGACCGCTGTGACTGTCGAACCTACTTGCGGCGTTGGGCGAACCGATCGGGGCCGCCGAACGTGAGGTCGGTATGACGTCGGATGATGGGTTCGACGAGTTCTACCAGAGCGTCGACCCGCTGGCCGCAGGTGCGTGACTTCAACGTGCCCGAGCAGTGGGTCCGCCGCGTGGCGATGAACCTCGCCGTGGACGGGTTGCGTCGGGCCCGTCGGCGGCTGGCGGCCATGGCTCGGCCGGGGCCGGGCCCAGTGACGCCGCCGATCTCGGTCGAGCGCGTTGCCCTGGCTGACGCGTTGCAGACCCTGCCGCGCAGCTACCGGCAGGTGATCGTGCTCCACCACCTGCTCGAACTCCCCGTGGAGCAGGTGGCACGGGAGCTGGGGATCCCAGCCGGGACGGTGAAGGGCAGGCTGGCACGGGGTCGGCGGACGCTGGCGGCGCGGCTGGACCCAGCGGCCGAGGAGGTAGCGACCAACGATGGATGAGCTGGGGTTGACCCTGGCCGAGCTGGCCGAGGAGGCGGCCGGCGGGGCCCGAGCCGCGGGAGCGGCAGCGGCCAGGCGCCGCGGCGCACGCCGTCGCCGCCGCCAGGCCATTGGAGCGCTGGCGCTGGTCGCGACCCTGGTCACCGGCTTGGTCTGGATCGACCGGCGGCCGCCGCCGAGCACGGACTCCACCAAGGGCTGGAAGACGTTCACCGACGTGCCCAGCAACCTCCAGTTCCGCTACCCACCCGGCTGGGCGATCGATCATCCCGCTGAGGGTGACGGCACGGTCCTGCTGGTGCCGCCCGAGGACGCCGGCGAGCCACCTGACAAGGCGCGGTACCTGGTGCGGGTCGGCGTCAGGCCGTTCTTCTGGGTCGGCGAGCTGTGGACAGGGACGACGACCAGGGGCCGGCTGCCCGGCGGGCAGCCATACCTGCTCACCGTCAACGAGCCGCAGGTGGCGCCCGGCCAACCGGCCACCAGCGACCAGGCCTATGGGAACAGGACGTACTCGATCGACTGGGGCCGCTACTGCACCAGCCGCTGCGGCCCGCACCAGGTCATGGTCAGCTTTCGGTCGTCCAGCCGCTCGGCCTGGAACCGCTACCGTGCGGTCGGCGACGCCATCGCGAGGTCGGTCACCCAGCTGCGGCCCACCGAACCGTCGGTCGGTGACCGCAGTCGCCCCGCCTGCCGCCCCGACCAGTGGCGGCTGATCTGGCCGCAGGAACACGCCTTCGGCAACGAGCAGCAGCGGTTCGTGCACCAAGGCGGGGTGCGGTACCGCAAGGGACCAGCCTGCCACCTCCGGCTCACCCTGCGGCTGGCCCTGCTGGACGGTGCCGGCCGGCGGCTACCGGTGGCTGGCAACCCGGCCACGACCACTGTCGAGGGCGATCTCCCCGAGGACCAGCTGCCGAGATCGCACGGATCGTGGGCGATTGACGGGCCATTCATGTGGCGGTTCGCCTGGGAGGAATGGTGCAACCGCGGCCTACCCGTCGCCACCCTGCGGGTCACCGCCGACAGCGGCGCGACCCTCACCGTGCCAGGGCCGCGCCCGTCGCGGGACCGCGCGAGCGCGGGCCTGACCATCCCGAGCTGCCGGGACCGGGGCCGACCGTCGACGCTTACCGGCTGGCCGCGGTGACCAGACACCGCCGCGTACGTCTGTGAGGACCAGCTCATCGGCCACCGACCCCGACCCAGCAGGCTGGGTGTTAGGAGATGACCCCCGGCGTGGCCTTCGGCACCGCCAGGTCGACGGCGACGCCGAAGTGGTCAGTCGCCCAGACGCCGTCAAACGGCTGGTCGAAGATGCGTGCGCACGCGGCCACGTCCGGGGTGGGCCCGTGGTCGCGACAGCGGATCATGATGTCGTCGATCCGCCGGCCAAGCTCCTGCGGCCAGGTCCCCTCGGACAGCAGCGGGTGTCGGCCGTGAAGGTGTGTGGCGGTCACAGGCATCGACGGGTCACGCCAACGCCAACCTCGCCTCAACCTCGGCTCGGCGAAGCCCGTTGCTGCCGTTACCTTCATGCTCGGCCGCCTGCTGCAGCAGATCACTGACCTCGCCGGTGGCCCCGACAGCCAGCATCGGCGCGAGCCGCCGGTAGGTGGCGGCGCCGCGCTCGTAATCACGGCAGGCATCCTTGGCGATCGCGGCGGCCGGCCGCAGCCGCCCTGTCGGGGGGCCGAGTCGGGCCAGCCCCGGAGTGCAGCTCCGTAAGGCGGCGATGTACTCGCGCAGCAGCCTCTGGGTGAGCACGACGTCAGACTGGAGCACAACCCTGTCGATGCGGCGCCCCAAGCGAGCCACGCCAGCCACCCAGGCACGCTCGGCGGCGGTGACGGGCGGCCTGGTCGTCGTGGTCGGCGCCACGATGCTGGTCGTGGTGGCCGGGGCCGTGCTGGGCTGGCGGTCCTGCTGGCAGCCGGCCAGAACAGCCAGGAGCAGGGCGGTGGCAGCAAGCAGGCGGCGCCGTCGCAGCAGGATCATGTGGGCCTCCGATGCGAACGGCAGCGGTTTGGCGTTGTGCAAGGCGCAGGTCGAGCAGGCGACGGGCGTATGAGCCAAGATCTAGCCCATGACTGCGCAGCTTGGCCGTCAGCCTACCGGTCCGTCGCGGGTCTGGTACTGGGTGGCCGGGGCCGCCGTGGCGGCATCGGTCATCTGGCTGGCGGCTGGCATCCTTTTCGGGATCCGCGGGTTCAGTCGGCAGATCGAGGGGTTCCAGCGGGTTCCGATCCCCGGAGAGGCCGAGCTAGGCTTCGATGCGCCAGGCGGCAACACGCTCTACTTCGAAGGGTTGGGTGCGGCCGACGAGCAGGTGGCCCTTCCGTCGTTGGGTGTCTCGGTTGCCCCGGTGGGCGGGGGTGGGGAGGTTCCGGTCCACCCCTACAGCGGCTCTTCGACCTACAGCGTCGGAGGGCGCTCGGGCCGGGCGATCGGGACCTTCCGGATCGATGCGCCTGGCCGGTTCCTCATCCGGACCCAGGGAGACCTCGAGGGTGGGCAGGCCAATGTCGCGGTCGGCTCCAGCATCGCCCCGGCCATCTTCCGGACGCTGGGCCTGACGATCCCGGCCGTGCTCGTCCTATTCTTCGGGGGCGTGGCCCTGGCGGTGGTGGTCGCGATCCGCCGTAGCCAGGCTCGCGCTCCTCGGCCCGCGCTGGCTCCCTGGGCGCAGGCCGCCATGCCGGCGGGGTGGTTCGGCGATCCCAGCCGGCGACACGAGCTTCGCTATTGGGACGGCCAGCGGTGGACGGAGCAGGTCTCCGACCGTGGCGCTCAGGCGCTCGATCCGATGTGAGCGGCAGCGATCCGGTGCGTGTCCTGGTGCTGACGGGGGTCGATCAGTCCTCCTCGTCTCGTACCTGACGTTTCCTGCGCCCACATCCACCTGGGTGGTGGTCACTCCGTAGGGCTCAGTCGCAGCCGAGCGTGGTCGCGGCGCGCAGCAGCGTGGCCGCGACGGCCGGATCGCCCTCGACCCGGTGCGGGACCGAGACCGGGTCGCGCCGGTTGCCGAGCAGGTAGCAGAACTCGACGGCCTCCATCGTTACAGTGGCGGCCGGAGGGCGCGCCGGGGCGTCCTGGACGGCCGGCGAGATGGTCCAGTCGCCACCGCCGGGCCCGACCAGCAGCAAGCGGGCGCTGCGGGGCGGCCGGTCGGCGCCGGCCAGTCGCAAGGCCGCGGGCAGTAGACGCAGCCCGAACGCCACGATCAGGGCGACGTGCCGCTCGTCGGGCGGGGCGGGCGGGCCGCCCAAGACCCTGCGGACGTCGTCGGTGTGGATCCAGGTCTCGAACAGCCGCTGGACGAGGGCGGTCCGCAGCGGCTGCCGGGGCAGGCGCGGGTCGGCGAGGCGCACCTGCCGGTCGAGGGCACCGGGAGTGTTCGAGCGGGCATCGCGCAGCAGTCGGTCGGCCTGGGCCCGCCACGCCCCCCGGGTGCGTCCGGGGGGTCGGCCCCGGTGCTCACCGATGGAAGCGGCGCTGCGGCGCACGGGCAGCGTGCCGTCGAGCTCGGCGGGGTCCTCGGGCGTCTCGGCGCCGCCGGCGCCGAGCTGCGCCACCAGCAACTCGTCCGTGGCGATCAGGTGGGCGACGAGGTCCTGCACGGTCCAGTCGTGGACCACCCGCTCGCGCCACTGCGCCGGGGTGAGGCCCTCGAGCAGCATGTCGAAGCGGTCCACCCACGCGGCGTAGCCGGCGCTGGCCTCCTCGCCGGCGGCCGGCCGGGCGGCCCTGGCCCCGGCCAGGACGGCGCCGCGCAGCCGCGCCGGCGGCAGGACAGCCACCGTGGTCGCCAGGCCGGCGGTCGCCCGCCCCAGGCGGTCGGCCTCCGCGGAGCAGGTCGGGCAACCCGCCAGGTGACCCTCGACAGTGGCGGTCTCCTCCGCAGAGCAGGCGTCCAGTGCCCAGGCGCCGAGCAGTTCGGTGACCGCGGCGTGGTTGTCGTTCATGGCTCGATCCCTTCCGCCTGCAGGCGAGTGGCGAGCCCGCGCAACCCCTGCCAGAGGCGGGACTTGGCCGTCCCCTCCGGGATGCCGAGGGTCTCGGCGACCTGCCGGTAGGTCTGCCCATCGAAGTATGCCAGGCGGATGGCCTCGCGCTGCGCGGCGGGCAGGTCGTCGACGGCCGCCTGGACCGATTTGGCCACCGAGCCCGCGACCGCCGTCTCCTCGGGGTCCGGGGCGGCGACCGGCGGCGCCGCCTCTGCGGTGCGGCGGCGGCGGGCCGCGGAGCGCCGTACCCAATCGACGGCACGGCGGTGGGTCATGATGCCGAGCCAGCGTCGCCACGATCCGCGCGCGGGATCGAACGCCTGCGGGTCCCTCCACACGCGCACGAAGACCTCCTGGGTGATGTCCTGGGCGGCCGCCCAGTCGCGGGTCACCCGGACGGCGAGCCCGTACACCAGCGGCGAGAACTCGTCGTACAGCTCCCCGAGCGCCGCCTCGTCACCGGCCACGAGGCGTTCGCAAACCTCCTTGTCCCACCGCGGGTGCGAGGACTCCAGCTGGCCCACCCAGGCTGCTCCTTCGGGTTTCGGTCAGGTCATCGCCCCCACAGCTTCCTAAATGGTGCGAACGCTACTGTCAAGGGACCACTCCATGTCAGCTTCCGCCGCCAGAGCGGCTCGCAACTCGTCCCACACTCAGCCGGTCAGGCCATCCGACCCATCGGCGGTGTGGTGTAGCGGCCCCGGTCGAGCGGGAACCCGAGCTGCGCGGCGTGGTGGCGGTGCCCTGCCGGACACCTCCATCGTGGTGGGCACGGCCGCGGCGGGAGCCGCGGTGAGCGAGGTGACCACGACCGCACCGGCCAAGCCGTCACCTGGTCACCGGTCCGAGCCCGGTGCCCAGCTCAGGGATGACGATCTCGCCGAGGTCGTTGATCCCCCAGGCGTCGGTCACGATCCGCCCCGGGGCGTCGATCGTGGTGAAGCGGCCCCGCTGCAACACGAACCCGTGGTGCCCGCCATCGGCGTCGTCGTAGGAGCCGGTGATCTGCCCTCGGTTGTTGATGCCGAGCGCGCCGGTGAACAACGACCCGGGGACGTCGAGCCTGGTCACGCGGCCGCGGTCCCACACGAAGCCGTGACGCGACCCTGGCTCGTTCGCGTCGGTGTCGAACCGGTCGTCCCAGGTGCCGACGACCTGGTTGCGGTCGTTGACGGCCAGGTACTCCTGCACCGCCGCCCGGCCGGGGAGGTCGATGACGGTGACCCGCCCGCTGGGCTGGCGCAGGAAGCCCAGTCCCTGCCCGCCAAGATCGAGGTTCTGGCCGGCGACCTGGCCGCGGTCGTTGATCCCCGCGGCAACGGTGGCCGAGGCGCCCGGGACGGCGAATGTGGTCACCCGGCCACGCCGGTCCTTGACGAAGGAGCCGATCGTGCCTTGGGCGTCGCCGTAGACGCCGACGGTCTGGCCGCGGTTGTTGACATTGAGGTGCCCGGCTGCGACGGCGGTCGGGACGCCACCCAGGGGCGTGAACCCGCCCTTGCGAACAAGGAACGCGCCGGCGGGGTCAGCCGGCGCCGGCGCCTTCCCGGACGGGTCCGCGCCGGCGGGCCCCGCCACCAGGGCAGTCGCCACAACCACGACCGCGCCGGCGATGAGGACGCCAAGGCGGCGGCGGATGGTCGTCCGCGCTGAGGATGCCATGGTTGTCTCCTCTCGTGTGCGAGGTTGGTCTCGTGGTGTTCGCAGCGGCCGCCGATTCGGATCGATCCCGGGTTCGACAAGCACGCCCAACCCCCGCGAGGCCCCCGGGTGGCGACCAGGCCCGGCTTGGGATCGCCGCCGCAGGCGGCGCAGACCTCGGTCCGCCAAGAACCCGGCCGCGCCACATCCATCAATCGCGCCGAGCGCACCACCCGGCGCGGCCGCTCCACTCCCGAAGGGGCCATGCACTCGGGGGCATCCGAACCGGCATCAAGGCAGGACTCTGAGGGCGCCGTCGGAGCTGACGATTGCCACAGAGCAAGCACAGTCAGATGCTCAAGGCCTTGACCTGCGGTTTGCGCCCCCGGCAGGACTCGAACCAGCACCCTACGGGAGTAGAAGTCGGTCAACCGCCGTCTGCACCGTCTCGCTGAATGCCCTCCTCGCTGCTCAGGTCAGGTGCGCCGTCCAGGTGGCGAGGTTCTGTCGCGCTGGGTCGAGCCTGGGGAATGACCGACAGAATGACCACCGTGCTCCTCGCCGGCCCGGTCCGCTCGATGGCAACGCTCGGCGGTCGGCAGCACCAGCCGATTCACCGGCCAGGCAGCGCGTCCCCGAAGGATGCTGATCAGGGGGAAGAGCGGACTGCGGCCACGGCGCCCACCGGCACCGGCTGCGCTGACTGCGCCTGCAAAGAACTACCCATACCCCTTGGCCCGCTGCTGGGAGGTTCTCCCGAAGCCACACCGCCGACGGGCCATTAGCGTCCATCGAGCCGATCGACGACCAGGAGGGCGATGTTGAACAGGCAGTCCAGCATCGTGCGCCGAGCCAGGACGACCGAACTGCAACACCTCGCCGCACTCTTGGCAGCGGCCTTCTACGACGACCCTGTATGGGGCGCCTACGTCTTCCCGGATCAGCGCCGTCGACTGGAGGGGCTCTCCCGGTTCTTTGCGGGGGAGCTGCGGCAGTTCATGCCCCACGCACAGGTCTGGACGATCGAGGATCTGGCCGGGGTGGCGGTGTGGGCGCCACCTGGACACTGGCAGGTGCCGCCACGCGAGTTGATGCGCCGGGCACCGTCGATCGCAAGGGCATTCGGCCGTGGACTGCCACGCGTGCTTCGCGCCACGATCATGGTCGAGAAGCAGCATCCCGGCATCCCCCACTACTACCTGCCGTACATCGGCGTTGCGCCCGCCCGGCAGGGCAACGGTCTTGGAACCGCGCTGCTGCGGCCGGTGCTCGACCGCTGCGACACCGAAGGCGCATCGGCCTACCTGGAGGCGACCAACAAGCGCAATCTGCCGCTCTACCGCCGCCAGGGGTTCGAGGTGCGAGAGGAGCTTGACCTGCCGAACGGGCCACGCCTGTGGACGATGTGGCGAGAGCCCGGCGGCGGATAGCGGGCCCGCCGGTGGGGTGGCGGCTAGGCAGTCACCAGGCGCCGACGGCACGTCGAGGGGCGACCGTCGCTGGCCCAAGAAGCCTCAAGAGGTGCGTTGCCGATCCTTGTGCCGGCAAGCGCCCACGACAGGAGGAGGTAGGTGGGCCAGCATGCTGCAGTTCGATGCTGAGGCCTCGCGCAGGGTCGAGGCGACCTACACAACCCCGGATGTCGTCGAGCAGCGCCAGGCGGTGCTGGGGGCGCTGGGGCTGGATCTAGGCGAGCGCGTCATCGACGTCGGCACCGGTCCCGGGCTGCTGGCAGCCGAGATCGCGGCCGCGGTCGGCCCCGACGGGCTGGTCTGCGGGATCGACATCAGCGACAGCATGCTCGCGCTGGCCCGCGCCCGGACCACCCGGCCCGAGAGTGCTCCGATGGAGTTCCGCCAGGCCGGCGCGGACCGGCTCCCCTATGCCCAGGCGAGCTTCGACGTCGCCGTGGCCACCCAGGTGCTGGAGTACGTCAAGGACGTGCCGGGGGCGCTGGCCGAGATGACCCGGGTGCTGCGCCCCGGCGGCCGGGTGCTGGTGCTGGACACCGATTGGGACTCGATCGTCTGGCGCTCCAGCGATGACCGGCGCATGGCCCGGGTGCTGGCCGCCTGGGAGCAGCACCTGGTCGACCCCCACCTGCCCCGCAGGTTATGGGGATGGCTGGAGCGCGCCGGCTTCCAAGTGGCGCCACCCCAGGTCGTGCCGCTTTGCAACGTCGGCTTCGACCCGGCCACCTACAGCGCGGGGCTGCTGGACTTCGTGGCCGGCTTCGTCGTCGGCCGCGACGGGTTGACCGCCGAGGAGATCGAGGCGTGG
>Ga0081538_10000290_pt1 | contig 57591 bp, 65 predicted proteins | sample TabmetS5T2R1_FD_71022 | JGI IMG/M metagenome (GOLD analysis project Ga0081538, IMG submission 71022) | Tabebuia heterophylla rhizosphere microbial communities from the University of Puerto Rico - S5T2R1 | ecosystem: Host-associated > Plants > Roots > Rhizosphere ...
GTCGAGCTGGAGTGCCGCGACGGCAGCCGCCAGCAGGTCGCGCGTGGGGATGTGTTCTGGCTCGCGGGCCTACCGCTGCGCCGGATCCGGAACCGCGGCTCGGAGCCGGCCCGCCTCCTGGCGGTCCGGAGATGCCAGGACTAGCGCTCGACCGGTAGGCCGCGGTCCGACCATTCGGCAAAGCCGCCCTCCACCTCGGCCGCGCCGTTCTGCAGCGTCAGCTTCGACCGGACCGCGTGCTGGCAGAGGTAGATCGTTCCCGGACCCTTCGGTCGCAGCGTATGGCGGACGAGCGAGACTTTGCGCGACTTCGGCGGGAAGCCGAGCAACCTGCGCTCTGCCCGGGTGCGCAGGTCGAGGAGCTCCGCGTCGCCGCGCTGGACGAGCTGCCAGGCCTCCTCGGGCGAAAACGACGGCATCAGGAGGGGCTTTCCGGCTGCGCTACCGCTTGAAACCCCCGGCGAGGACGCCTCCGAGCAGGGCGCCGGCGATCAGCAGCTGCGCCTCGGCCGAGAGCCCGCCGGGCCGGTGCCAGCCTGGGATCCGGTGGCTCGGGAAGAGCTTGCGCCCGCCCGGCCGCGGCAGCCGGAGCACGTGCTCCAAGTCCGGAGCGGTCGAGGTGACGGCGCCGACGGTCGCAGGGTCGAGCGGCCCGCGCACGACCGCGAGCGCGAGGACGCCGAGGACGCCGCACCGCAGCTCGAAGTCCTGCGAGTCGATGTCCTCGTGCGGCACGCGGTCGCCGAGGAAGTGGAGCAGCGGGCCGAGCGCCGCCGCCGCGAGCGGCGAGCGAACGAGCGCACCACCGACGGCGCCCGTGGCAAGGTGGAGCGAGACGATCAATGCCCGCGAAGCCTGTCGGAATCAACCACGTCGCGTTGGAGGTCGGGAACCTCGAGGAGGCGCTCGAGTTCTACGGGCGCATCTTCGACGTCACGCTCCGCGGCCGTGCCGGCCGGATGGCGTTCGTCGACATCGGCGACCAGTTCCTCGCGCTCGCCGAGGGCCGCGAGCAGGCGCCCGACGACCACCGCCACTTCGGGCTCGTCGTCGACGACAAGGAGGCGGCGCTCGAAGCCGCGCGAGAGGCGGGCGCCGACGTCAGCCGGAACCGGATCCGCGATCCGTGGGGCAACAACGTGGAGGTCGTCGCGTACGCGGACGTCCAGTTCACGAAGGCGCAGGAGATCCTCCGCGGCATGGGGCTGGAGGGGCTCGAGAAGACCGAGCAGGCGCGCGAGGAGCTTCGCGCCAAGGGTCTTGGCTGAAATCAGGCCGTACCGGCCGGAGGACGCCGAAGAAGCCGCCGCGCTCGTCGGCTCCGGGTTTCCGCAGCCGCACGGGCTCGGCCCGAGCACGCTGCGGCATTGGTTCGAATCCGCGCCCGAGCGAGCTCGGACGCGAGCCTGGGTCGCCGTCGACGGAGACGAGCTGGTCGGTTGGTCGGACGGCGCGCTCCGCTGGTCGATCGCCGAGGAGGGTGTGGCCGAAACGTGGGCGGTCGTGCGGGCCGACCGACGAGGGCGCGGCCTCGGCACGCAGCTCATGGATCTCGCCGAGGAGCATGTGACCAGCCACGGTGCGCGGGAGCTCGACACCTACGCGCTCGAGTCGGAACCGGAGTCGATCGCGTTCGCGGAAGCACGCGGGTACCGGGAGAACCGGCGCGAGTACTCGTGGGTGCTCTACCTCGACCAGGTCGAACTCGATCCACCCGAGCTCCCGGAGGGCTTCCGCGTCGCTCGGCTCGGCGAGCTCCGCTCGCGCGAGCACGAGCTGTTCGAGCTCTACGACGCGGCACATCGGGACATGCCGTCAGACCACTCGCTGGTCCTCGAGTTCGAGGAGTGGCGCCGCGAGACGCTGGAGAACCCACAGCTCGACCTGGAGGCGAGCTCGGTCGTGCTCGACGGCGACCGGCTCGTGTCGTTCTCCTGGATCAACGCGGAGCGCGAACTCGGGGCCGGCTCGCACGAGCTGACCGGCACACACTCCGACTATCGCGGTCACGGCCTCGCCCGAGCCGCCAAGGTCGCAACGACCCGCTGGGCCGCGGAATCGGGGCTCCGGTACCTCGTGACGTCCAACGACTCCACGAACTCGCCGATGCTCGCGGTGAACGAGCGGCTCGGATATCAGCCCAGGACGACGATCGTCGAGCTGGTGAGGCGGCTAGACCGAGGCCAGTCCGGGCCGCATTGAGCCGAGCCGGCTCGCGATGACGGCATCGGCGGCCTCCGCGCTGGCCGCATGACCGGTCACCGCGGCGATGAAGTCGTCGCGGTCGAGCGCGAGCAGCTCGGCGTCGGTCCTGGCTCGCACCGTTGCCGTGCGCGGCACGTCGCGCAGGAGAGCGATCTCGCCGAAGTAGTCACCGGGCCCGTTGACCCGGACCACCCGGCCGTCGGCGACGATCTCCAGCTCCCCGTCGGCGACGATGTAGAAGCGGTCCCCGACCTCGCCCTGGCGGAACATCTCGTTGCCGGGCTCGAGCCGGACCGGGGTCAGCGCATGGGCGAGGCTCTCGAGCGTCGGCTGCGGCAGCGGCGCGAAGAGGTCGATGGCGCGGAGCAGCTCGAGCTCCCGCTCAGGAACCGGCGCAGCGTCGAGCTGAGCGAGCCGATTCCGTAGGAGCAGGGCGAGTGCCGGAAGCAGCGCACCGGTGATCAGAAGCGCCCCCCGGATCCCGACCAGGGCGATGAGAACCGGCGCGAGGATCGAACCGATTCCGATCGTCGCGACCCACAGGCACTGCACGGCGCCGAACGCGCGCGCAAGGACGTCTTCGGGGACGGCCCGCTGGAGCAGCGTGAAGGCCGAGACGTCCACGAGCGTGTTCCCCAGGCCGACGACGGCAAGGAAGAGCAGCGCGGGAGCCGGTTCCGGGAAGAGGCCGATGAGGGCGATCGGGATGCCCCAGAGTGCGATTCCGACCAGGAAGTTCGACGACAGGCGTCGGCCGATCAACGCGGCGGAGACGACCGCGCCGATCAGACCGCCGATCCCGACGGCGGAGTTGAGGAAGCCGACGCCCTGCTCTCCAAGGTCGAGCAGCCGGAGCGCCGTGACCACGATGAGCACGTTGAGCATCCCGGCGACGAGCGTCTGGGAGATGAGGAGGAGCACGAGCGCCCGCAGGCCCCGCTCCCGGTAGAGGGTGACGAACCCTGCGGTGAACTCACGGAAGACACCTTCCGCCCGCTCCCGCGGCTCCGGCTGCGTCTCGACTCGAACGCGGCTGACGAGGATCGCCGAGAGCAGGAACGCCGCCGCCGCCGCGCCGAACACGACCTCCTCGCCGGTCACGGCGAGCAGCACGCCGCCGATCGCGGGGCCGCCGAAGATCCCGAGGCTCTCGATCGTGCTCGACGTGACGTTGGCCGCGGTGAGCTCCTGCGGTGTCTTGGCGAGCGACGGCAGCAGCGCGGCCTGCGCCGGCCGCACGGCCGAGTACGCGATCGCGACGAGCCCGGCGAGGACGTAGACGAGGATCGATGGTCCCTCCATCACGACGATCGCCGTCGTGAGCGCCAGCAGAGCCGCACGGGTGAGCTCCGCGACGACGATCACCCGCTCGCGCCGGTAGCGGTCGCCCAGCACGGCCGCGAACGGCGAGGCGACGGCCGACGGCAGGAACCGAACGAGCCCCACGACCCCGACCGCCGCCGCTCCGCCGTCCCGGTACGCGAACACGGCGAGCGCGATGCCGTACGACCAGTGGGCGAGGATCGACGCCGCCCACGCGCCCTCGATCCGACGGATGTTCGGGTTCCGAAAGACCTGTCCGAAGGAGCGCGCAGCGTCGCCGAGACGTTCCCGCAGCGCTGTCACGCCGCGAAGCATCCCATGACCGATTGTGTTTTTCGAGTCGAACGGGGAAGATTTCTGTGCTGACCACCGTCTGGTGGATCGGAAGCGAGTGACGACCGCGAAAGGAGACCAGGGAATGTCGGACGACAAGCTGGATCGCGCAGACCGCGCCGACCGCGCCGACGAGGCCGAGCGCGCAGACGACGTCGAGGCGCATCAGTTGGAACAGCTCGAGCGCATGGACGAGGCCGCACGCATGGACGAGGCCGCGCGCATGGATCAGATCGAGCGGCACGACCCCTAGAGCGAAGCAACAACCTACGCATGTTCTGAAGCCGGGCTCAGCCCGGCTTCAGTGCTTGAAGAGGGCTTCCAGCGAGCGCAGAAGCTCGACGCCGGCGGCGCGGCGCTGGCCCTCGAGCCCCTCAAGGTTCTCGGCGACCCGCGCAAGGAGCGCAGAGTCGGTGTCCGCGTCCTCCAGCACCGCCTTCGCCCGCCTGGCCTTCCGCAGGAGGTCGAGCGCGATCGCCGCCTGGTTCCCGAAGAGCCCCAGCAGCTCCATCTCCTCGAGCGAGAACCGCGACTCCTGCGGCCGGTCGAGGACGTACAGGACGCCGAGCGGCTCCTCCTGGTGGATCAGCGGGACGCACATCAGGCCCTTGGGCACATAGCCCGTCCGCTTCGCAGCCTCCTCGGCGAACCGCGGGTCCTGCGTGACGTCGTCCAGCACGATGGGCTGGCGGGTGACCAGCACCCAACCGCCGATGCCGGTGCTCGACGGCAGCCGTTCGCCGACGAGCGAGTCGGAGCCTTCGCCGGCCACGGCCTCGAAGACGAGCTCGTCGGTCGACTCGTCGTAGAGGAGGACGGACGACGCCTTCGCGTAGAAGATGCCGCGGGCGACCTCGACGGTCGCCTGCAGGAGCGCGCGGTGTGCGTCCTCCGACGCCAGCACGCCGGCAGCCACCGCCGCACGGAGCTGGTTCTCAGCCATCGCGGTCCTCCACGTTGTTCGCAGTGAGGTACAGGGCGCTCTTGAGCTGGAAGGGTGTCAGCTCCGGATGCTTGCCGAGGATCAACGCGCAGATCCCGCTGATATGGGGCGTGGCGAAGCTGTTCCCGGTCGAGCGGGCGCGAGTTCCGCCGAGCCATGCGACCTCGACGTCGACGCCTCGGGCGAAGAACTCCACCGGCGGGCTCGGGTTGTAGTAGAAGGCCTGCGGGTCGGGCTCCTCGTGGCTACCGACCGAGATCACGGACGAGAAGCGCCACGGGTAGCTCTCCACGGGCATGTTGTGGGCCGAGGCGACGAGCACGCTGCGGCGGAAGTACGCCATGTCGGCGACCTCGTGCAGCAGCCCGGCGAACTGGCTCTTCGTCGTCGAGAGGCTCATGTTGATCACGTCGAAGCCCTGGTCGACGGCCCAGCGGAGGCCGCCGAGGAGCGCCGTCCCGCTGCCCGTGAAGCCGGCGCCGAGCACGCGGACGCTGTGGAGCTCGCAATCGGGAGCGAGCGAGCGCACGATCCCGGCGCACGCCGTTCCGTGCCCGCAGAGGTCGCCCTCGACGTCGTCCACGACCGAGATCTCGTCGCTCTCGCCCACCTGGACGGCGACCGCACCGGAGAGCTCGCCGACGTCCGGATGCCCGACCTCGACGCCGCTGTCGAGGATGCAGACGCGGACGCCCTTGCCGGTCGATCCTCCCCACGCCCACTCGCGCGTGACCTGCCCGGGCCAGTCCGTCGGCAGCGCAAGCGACTCCGCCGTGCCGGCCGGAAGGCTCCACGCCGGGAGCGGCCGTTCTCGCGCGGGCTCAGCCACGGTTCGATGTTACGGCGCTGCGCCGATCGTGCGTACCGCCTCGCGCGCCGCGCTCGACGCGGTGGCGACGAGGAGCTCGGCACGCTTCATCCGCTCGTCGTTCTCTTTCACCGTGAGATTCACGGCCACGAGGGCGGCAGCGGCGCGCGTCCCGGCCTCCGCGAGGAATGCGGCGGCAACGGCGTCGCCGCGGCGATCTGCAATCCCGCGGTCCGCGACGAGCGCGGCCAGGGCCGCGGCGTCGGCGCCGGCCTCGGCGATCGCCATCGGCACCTGCGCAGCGCGCGTCAGCGCCGCGCCGACCGCGAGGTCCCGCACCACCGGCTCCACCCGCTCCGGGAGGTGGAGGGTTACGAGCGCCTCCTCGTAGGCCTCGGCGTCCTCCTGCGCAAGGGGCGCCGTCCGCTTGCGAAGGCGCTCCGCCTGCGCGACAGCGGCGCTCGCGTCGGGCCACTCGACCGACGCCCTGGCGACCATCGCCGTCAGCGCGGCCGAGGTTGCCACGGCCAGCGCCGCGGCTGTCCCGCCGCCGGGCGTCGGTTCCTCGCCGGCCACGGCGTCGAGAAACTCACGGAGCCGGAGATCGAGCAGGTCGCCCGCGGGTTCCACGGGCGGGATTCTCTACTGGTCTTCGTCCAGGCGACGGCGGAGGATCTCGATCGTCTCCGAGTGCGCCACGACGTCGGCTTCCTCGAGAGCCGCCTCCGGATCCGCGATCACGCGGCGCCGGTAGTCCTCGTCCGAGTCCGCCCGCTCGACGATGTCGTCGATCCGCCGGTGGGCGTTCGGGATGTCGTGCGCCGCCTGAACCCACGCCTCCGGCGCGGGCGGGAGTGCGCTCAAGACCTCACCCAGCTGTTCTTCGTTGTAGGAACGCATGTTGGTCACACCAAAGATCAGGACGTTTCTGGGCCCAGGTTTCTTCCCTCGATCTCGACGCGAAGCTTCGTGAGGCAGCGCGAGATCCGGCTCGCGATGGTGCCGGACGGAAGGTCGAGCGCATCCCCGATCGTGCGGTAGCTCTCGTCGCGGGCGAAGAAGCGGTCGAGGATCTCCTGGCAGTTGTCGGGAAGCGCCGCGAGCGCGTCGTGCACGGTCATCGCCTCGTCGAGCTTGGAAATCCGGTCTTCGAGATCCGGGATCTCGATGTCGTCGTCGAGGTGCTCGGCCGAACCGGCGCGGAGCCTGTCGATGCAGAGACGACGCGTCAGCTGCGCGAGCCACGGCCGGATCGCCTCGTCGTCCCGAAGCTTGTGGAGATGCTCGTACGCGCGCGTGAACACCTCTTGGAAGACGTCCTCCGCGTCGTGCTCCGGCAGCTTGAACGCCTGCACGGCGATCGCGTAGACATACCGCGAGAAGCGGTCGACGAGCTCGCGCCATGCCTCCTGGTCGCCCGTCCTGCAGCGTGCGACCAGCTGTGCGTCGGTCAGCTCGCTCCTCGACCCCCTCGCCTTCACGGCGTCCACCCCCATAGCTTGATGGATCGAGGCCCGTCTAGGGAAGAGACGGCTCGAGGAACAGGTTCCGCCACGCCTTCCACCAATCATCCGCACGAACGACGATCGAGCGCGGGCCCGTGATCTCGACCCCGGTGCGGCCCTCGTACTTCTCGAGCTCGCCCGTGCGCGTGAACTCGACCTCGATCTCCGCGGGGCGACCCGGGTCGTAGGGCTTCACGGCGTCGAGATCCTTGAGCGCGTTCTTCGCCCCCTCCTCGATCACCTCTCGTGCGAGCAGCGGCGCGAGGTTGCGCGCCGCCCGCGAGTTGATGCCCTTCTTGACCGGGACGGTGGTCAGGCCGTCGCCGAGGAGCTCCTTCGCCTCGCGGCAGGCCGCCTCGTCGCCGGTGACGAGCAGCACGGGGCAATCCCAGTTCCCGCACATCGCCGCGTTGATCGCGGACTCGCCGACGGCCACGCCGTTGAAGCGCAGGTTGTGCCAGTCCCTGCCGGACACGGTGTGGTTCATGACGCCGTCGGGTGTCCCGGCCATGGCGTGCATCCCGACGAGGAGGCATGCGTCGACGCCGCCCTCCAGGAACTCGGTGTACTGCGTCCAGCTGGACTGGACGACGTACTCGCAGGCGGGATCGAGCATGTCGTGGACGAGCGAGTTGAAGCTCCAGCCCTCGCCGGCCCCGTGGTGGTCCATGACCACGATCTCCTTGGCGCCGGCGGCCTTGGCGCCGCGGACGGCGGCGTTGATCTCCTCCGTGTAGAGCTTGCGCGCCTCGTCGTACATGTCGTGGCCGCCGAGGGTCTGTTCCGGTCGGACAACGCCCGCGACTCCCTCCATATCGCTGATGATGTGAACGCGCACCCCTGTAGTTTCACTCTATGGAAACCGGCCTGCGGGGTCAGCGCGTCCTCGTGACGGGTGCCTCCGGCGGAATCGGCGCGGCGTGCGTCCGTGCCTTTCTCGACGAGGGCGCCGAGATCGTCGCGCACTACCACCGAGGGCGCGAGCGGGCCGAGGCACTCGGTGCGACGCAGCTCGTCCAGGCCGACCTGACGCGAGAAGACGAGGCCGAGCGGCTGTTCGAGGAGGCCGGAACACTGGACGCCTGCGCAGCTGTGGCGGGCGTCTGGCCCCGCGAGGACGTTCCCGTCTGGGAGCTCCCGCTCGAGCGCTGGGAGCAGACGCTGCGCGAGAACCTGACGACCACCTTCCTGACGGCCCGAGGCTTCCTCCGCTCGGTCGAGCAGACGGGCCGCGGCAGCCTCGTCCTCGTCGGCTCGACGGCGGGCGTGTTCGGCGAGGCGGGCCACGCCGACTACGCAGCGGCCAAGTCCGCGGTCGCCTACGGGCTGCTGCTCAGCCTGAAGAACGAGATCGTCCGGATTGCACCCGCTGGTCGAGTGAACTGCGTCTGTCCCGGCTGGACGCGTTCCCCGATGACACGGAGGGAGGTCGAGGATCCGTCCGTCGTGGAACGCGTCACGAGAACGATGGCACTGCGGAAGATCGCCACGCCCGAGGACATCGCCCGCCAAGTGGTTGCCCTCGCCTCCGACGAGATCTCGGGCCACGTGAGCGGCCAGCTCGTGGTGGTCGCCGGCGGCATGGAAGGCCGCACCCTCCACGAGAACGGCGCGCCCGAAGGCGCGCCGTGAAGACTGCCGCAGAAGCCAATTGCCGTTAGTCCCCCGCGGAGAGTCCTAGCCCCTATATCGGCGCAATTTGCGATTTTCTAAACCCACTCGTCGCCGCGCGTCGCGAAGCGGCGCCCGGCTCCAGACAGTCGCCGAAAGTCGTGAGACTTTCGGCGAAACGAGGCGCGAAGCGCCGAGGAAATGCTCAGGCCGGGCCGCCGCCCGGCCCGGCCTGATTCTCTCGAGTAGAGAGCCGCTTGAGTCTGAGTGGGCCCAGCCGCATCGGGCCCTCTCGTCCGATCAGGCCCCGCCGCATCGGGCCCTTTCGGTCTCACCGACTGGGCCCCGCCGCATCGGGCCCTGCATCGGCTACAGGCGCACTTTCGGGCAAGGTGGGTCGGTTGATCCATCACCCTTTTCGGGTTGACTCCGCCGCTTCACTAACTTCCGTGGGATGACCGGGCCGGCCGGTTCCGCGTAGAGTGGTCTCGATGGCGACGCCGTTCGAAAAACGCCTGCAAAATGGCCCTATTGTCGTCGCGGACGGCGGGATGGGCACGCTGGTCTCCGGCGCAGTGCCCCGGCTGCGATTCCCGGAGGAAGCGAATCTCCAGTCCCCCGAAACGGTGGTCTCGCTTCACGTCAGCTTCATCAATGCGGGCGCGGATCTGATCGAGACGAACACGTTCGGCGCCAACCGCCGCAAGCTGGCCGCGCACCGGCTTGACGAGGAGGTCGAGCGCATCAACAGCGCGGGCGTGAAGCTCGCGCGCGAGGCGCGGGAGATCTCCGGCCGGGACGTCTACATCGGCGGCTCGATCGGGCCGCTGGGGGACCACGGCGGCCTCTCGCACGACGAGCGGCACGCGAACTTCGCGGAGCAGGCCTCGGCGCTCCAGGCCCGCGGCGTCGATCTCTTCCTCGTCGAGACCTTCTTCGAGCTCGAGGAGCTGCTGACCGCGCTCGCCGCGGTACGCGAGGTCTCCTCCCTCCCGATCGTGGCGATGCTGACCTTCGACGAGCAGGGCGAGACGCTCGGGGGCGTGACGGCGCGGAAGGCCGTCGAGGCGCTGTCCGGCTCGGGTCTGGCGGCGATCGGCGCCAACCACGGCGCCGGTGTCCATGCCGCGCTGACCGCGCTGAACGAGATGCACGACGCAGACGGGGGGGCCGCGCTTGCAGCGATGCCGAACATGGGCCTGGCCAGCCTGGCCGGGAGCCGGGTGGTGTTCCCGCACGCGACGCCCGACTACTTCGCGGACTTCGCGGCGCACGCGCGTGATCTCGGCGCGAAGATCATCGGCGGCTGCTGCGGGACGACGCCGACCGAGATCGGCGCCATCGCCGCCGCCGTGAAGGAGGAGCGGGCGGCCTCTTCGCCGCTCGTGATCCAGGAGCGCGAGGTCACGCTCTCCGTCGTCGAGCAGGCGGAGGACACGCGGCTTGCGCAGCTGTTCCGTGAGCGGACCTGGGTCACTTCGGTTCAGCTCGACCCGCCGCTCGGAGGCAACCACCGCGGCATGCTCGAGATCGCGGCGGCGCTCGAGGACGGCGGAGCGTCCTTCGTGGACATCAACGACAACGCAACAGCCCGCGCCGGCATGAGCGCGCTGATGCTGTCGACCGCGATCCAGCGCTCGACGACGCTCGAGACGATCCCGCACCTGACGACACGCGACGCCACCGTCCTCGGCCTCGAGTCGCAGCTGCTCGGCGCCCACGCGGAGGGGATCCGCAACGTGCTCGCCGTCACCGGCGACCCGCCGGAAGTCGGCGACTACCCCGGCTCGAGCGGCGTGTACGAGGTCGACGCGATCGGCCTCGTGCAGCTGATGTCCCACCTGAACCGCGGCGAGGACTACAACGGCCGCGCCATCGACGCCGCCACCTCGTTCTACATCGGCGTCGCCCTCAACCCGACCGCGGACGACCTCGACGTGGAGGTGGAGCGCTTCCAGCGAAAGCTCGACGCCGGCGCCGACTTCGCGATGACGCAGATCGTCTTCGACCTCGAGCTGCTCGACCGCTTCTTCGACCGGTTCGGCGGGCCGTCGCCGATCCCGGTGCTCGTCGGGATCTTCCCCGTCTGGAGCCATCCGCTCGCGCTCCGGTTGCACAACGAGGTGCCGGGGATCGTCGTCCCGGACGAGGTGCAGGAGGCGCTGCGCGAGGCGGGCCCAGACGGGCCGAAGGTCGGCATGGAGCTCGCGCGGGAGCTCGTCGAGGCCTCACGGAGTCGCGCCGAGGGCGTCTACCTCGTCGCGCCGTTCCGCCGGCCGCTCGGGATCCTCGAGTTGCTGGCCGACGCGGCCTAGCCTGCGCAGGCGCCGGTCGACACAGGACGGCGGGCTCGGTTGAGCGCCTCCTGGACGATGTCCGGTGGGACCGCGTAGCCGGCGGCGCTCCCGGTTCGGGAGGCGAAGACGGTCCCGACCACGCGACCGGCGCCATCCAGTAGCGGCCCGCCCGAGTTCCCGCGGCGCACCCGGCCGCGGAAGCTGACGATCCGCCTCGTCACGGGGCCGCGCCCGTAGGCGTCCTCGCTGAGCACCGAGGCAGAGCTTCCGAGCCGACCGGGCACGGCCGTGAGCGGGCCGTTCTCCGGGTAGCCGGCGATCGCTACGGGTGTTCCCGCCGGCGCGTCGGTCTGGAGGAGCGCCCGCCGGCCGAGCCCGCGGACGCGGAGCACGGCGATGTCGTTCTTCGCGTCGAAGAAGACGGCCTGAGCAATGCGGCCGTTCGCCGTAGTGTCCCGCTGGCCGGCCACGACGTGCGCGTTCGTGACGACCAGGTCGGGCCCGGCGACCCAGCCGGACCCTTCGATGCCAAGGCCACAAGCCGTCCCGAGCACGCGGACGACGCTGGGCAGCGCCGCGCGGATCTCCGGGTCGCCAACGACCTGCGGATCGGGCGGGTCGACGGCGGGAAGCGGCCCCGTGATCGAGGGGAAGGGATCGACGCGGGCAAGAGCGCGAAGCACGTCTCGGGGCGGCACGAGCTCGTTCAGCTCGCGCACGAAGGCGGAGCGCTGCACGTCTCTGCGGAGATCCACCTGGTCGGGAAGCTGGAGCGCGACCGCCGCGAGGATCCAGATCACGGCGAGCCCGATCAGCGCGCCGAAGGCGAAGCCTCCGACGGCGTCGACGAGGCGCAACGGGCTCGCCCGGAGTCGCTGCTTGATGGCGCTGCCGACCGACGAGGCGATGAGCTCCATGACCACCGCCGCAACGGCCGCCCCGAGCAGCGCGACGACCGGTGTGTAGGGCGATTGCGAGCCGTCCGAGAGGAGGTGGGGCGCAAGCCGCGCGCCGATCAGCGCGCCGACGACAACCCCGACCGCCGAAAGGACGCTGAGCGTCAGCCCTTGCCACAGACCGAGCAACGCTGCGCCGACGACGACCGCGAGGATGATCCAGTCGAGGCGCGTCACCTGCGGGGTAGGCTAGTCCGCCTCATGGACGGCCCCGAGCTCGAGCAGTTCAGCGATCGCTACAACGCCGCGTGGAACGCCCACGACGTCGACGCGATCCTCGAGATGCACACCGAGGACTCGGTCTTCGAGAACCACACGACCGGCGACCTGAACGTCGGTCTGGAAGCGATCGGCAAGGCGATCCGCGCGATCTTCACCGTCTTCCCCGATCTCGAGTTCGAGACGCGCCGTCGCTACGTCCGCGACGACCTGATCGTCCAGGAATGGACGGCGCGTGGCACGCACCTCGGGAAGATGAACCGTGCCGGGATGGAGGTCGAGCCCACCGGCCGGACCGTCGAGTACCGCGGGATGGACGTGATCCCGATAGCGGACGGCCGCGTGGCCCGGAAGGACGTCTACTCCGACGGCGTCACGCTGCTCCGTCAGCTCGGCCTGACTGCAATCTAGGCACCGCTACACTGCGTTCTCTACGTCAGGGGGCGTAGTTCAGTTGGTTAGAACGCCGGCCTGTCACGCCGGAGGTCGCGGGTTCGAGTCCCGTCGCTCCCGTCTCTCAAAGTGCCTGCATATGGGCATGTTTGTCGTCCAAGAGGGCGTGGGTTGCTCGGTACCAGGCAGCAGTCGGGCAGCACTCCGCTCGCCGCACACGGCACCGCCCCTGGAGCTTACCTCGTGCGCTTCGCCACGAGCAGAGACCGGACCACGCCGGCAGTCCTCTGCTTAGGCGGTCGACCGAGAGCTCGTCCGAGCATCTCGAGGGCGGCGCCGTCGGCGTCGGAGCGCACCGCAACGGTCGCGCTGACGGCACGGCCGGGATTGGCGGCGAGGGGCCGGGCCTCTCATCTGTGACTCATACCTCGGGGTTACTTTGAACTGATAGCCGGCAACGGCCGGAAGGGTTCTGAACGGCAACGGAGGTGAGCCGTGGGAGAGAGACGGCCGAAGAGAGCGTTGATCGCTGGTGTTCTGGTGTTCCTGCTTAGCGTGGTCGTCGGCGTGACCGCGCCCGGCAGCGCCAGGGCGCAGACACTCGACCTAGCACTGTGCGACCCACGCCAGCACTCGTTCACGACAACGATTACGAACCAGTTCTTCCCACTGCCGGTCGGGCAGCAGTGGGTCTACTTCGGGGTCGAGCAAGGTGAGCCCATCGGGCTGCAGATCACCGTGCTCAACCAGACGGAGACGTTCAAGTTCGGACGGACGAGGGTAACCGCGCTTGTCGTCGAGGAGCTGGAATGGATTGACGCGAATCGCAACCATTTCGTTGATCCGGACGAAGAGCTGCTCGAGGTCTCGCGGAATTTCTATGCGCAGACCGAGCAGGGGATCGTCTGCTACTTCGGCGAGACCGTGGACATCTACGAGAACGGCGTGATCGTCAGCCACGAAGGGGCCTGGCGCGCGGATGCCAGAGGGAACGGGCCCGGCATCTTCATGCCGGCGAACCCTCAGAAGGGCATGACGTTCCAGCAGGAGTTCGCACCTGGAGTCGCGATGGACGAGGCGACCATCATCAAGGTCGCCGAAGACACGATCACCGTGCGGGATTTCAATCCGCTGGACGAGAGCAGCGGCACGAAGGAGTACCAGGCCGGGGTCGGACTCATCAGGGACGGCCCGCTCGACCTCGTCGAGATCAGGCAGGTCTAAGGCTCGCTCTTTACCGAACGAGAGGGGGCCCGCCGAGCGGGCCCCCTCTCGACCCCGTGGTCCGATAGAGGGGTCTTGCGTCATGGCGCGACGACGGAACGCTGGAGCGCCTGATCCGCAATTGGCGCTCGCTGAGCTCCGGCAAGCAGGTAAGGACCGCCCCCGCCGCCGCACAAACGATGCGAGCGGTGTCGGGGGCGGGTGCATCCGCCTCGACAGCGCGTGTGTATTCCAAGACAGGAGGGGATCGCGTGGAGGCGCTTCGCGATTGCGTCGCGCTCACGTTCACTCAGGGCGAAGTCCGATGGGGGCGGTCGCTCCCGCCTGCGGCCCTGCTGGTCGTCGAGGACGGCTTCGTTGCCGTGCGGCGGACCGCGCCGCCGGCACTTCGGTCGTACATCGTCGACGAGGTCGCCGCGGGAGGGATCCTGCTCCCGCCGACCGCCGACGACGAACTGTTCGGCGTCGTCGCGTCTCGTGTCCGGGTGATCTCCGCAGCGGCCCTCGACCGGCTGCTTCTGGACCGGGAAGGCGCGAGGCTCATGTGGGACGCGCTCACCTTGGCGCTCCGCCGGCGTGAGGAGGTAATCGCGAGCTTGTCGAACACGCGTCATATCGACCGTGTCCGCGAGACGTTTCTTCGGCTCGCGCGCGACCACGGCAAGGTGGACGCCGAGGGCGTTCGGATCGACCTGCCGCTCACCCACGAGCTGCTCGCTGAAATGGTCTGCTCCGCCCGCGAAACCGTGACCAGGGCGGTCGACGAGCTGGAGCGTGAGGGGTTCGTCAGGCGGGAAGGCGGCGGCTACCGCATCGTCGTGGAGGCTCAGCGTCTCGTGTGAGAACTGTCACGGTGCGGCGTCCGATCCGCTCTTACGATCGCTGACGGATGGGCGCTGTGAAGCGACTGCTTCTCGCCTCGACGGCCCTCCTCATGGGCGGCCTTGTCCTGTACGCACTCGGAGTCGCGGTCATCGGCACTGTCCAGGCGTTCGACAGGCATAGCCCCGACGCGCAGAACCTCGCCGCGAGCAACAGGCTGCTCGCCGAGGGAAAGCAGACCTTCCGGTTCGACACCTTCGGCGACGAAGCGTTCTGGGGTGGACAGCTACGGCTGCACGAGACCGTGCGGACGCTGAGTCCGAGACAGGCGCTCGGCCTTGGTCTCAAGGTGGACGTAGACGCACTGCCGAGGGACGTCGTGAAAGCCCTTCGCAAAGGAGAGGTCGATCTCGACGATCCCGCAGTCACGGCGACGCTGCTGAAGCTCAACGCCGTCCTCGGGGTCAAAGGCTTCTTCGACGACGGCACGCTCAACTCGATCGGCTTGACGTGCGGCTTCTGTCACTCCACGGTGGATGACTCGCTGGCGCCGGGCATAGGCCACCGTCTCGACGGCTGGCCGAACCAGGATCTCGACGTCGGCCGGATCGTCGCGAGCGCTCCCAACCTGACCCCGCTCACCAACCTCCTCCAGGTCGATGAGGCGACGCTCAAGAGCGTCCTGCAGAGCTGGGGCCCCGGCTACTACGACGCGATCATCAACCACGACGGGAAGGTCGGCCCGCCGCCCCACCTGGGCGCCGTCCGGATTCCGCCGGCCTTCGGCCTGGCCGGCCACAACCTCCACACCTGGGGCGCCGGCTGGGGAACCGTGAGCTACTGGAACGCGTACGTCGCGAATACGCAGATGATGGGGATCGGGAACTTCTACGACCCGCGCCTCAACGACCCGGCCAAGTATCCCGTGGCTGCCAGGAGCGGCCGCTGGAACATCCGCTGCGGCCGCCCGGTCGGGGACGTGGCACGGGCAACCTGCACCGGCCCCGACCTGATCACCCCAAAGCTGGCGGCGCTTCACTTCTACCAACTGGCGTTGCCCGCCCCGAAACCGCCGAAGGGCAGCTTCAAGCCCGGCGCCGCAAAGCGGGGCGAGGCGGTCTTCAACGGCAAAGGGACCTGCAGCAGCTGCCACATGCCGCCGCTCTTCACCGACGCAGGCTGGAACGCGCACACCGGTCAGGAGATCTGCATCGACAACTTCCACGCCAACCGCGCGCCGGACAACGCCTATGTGACCCCGCCGCTCGCTGGCCTCTTCGCCAAGTCGAAGCGGGGCTTCTACCACGACGGGCGCTTCGCGAACCTCGAAGCGGTCGTGGATCACTACAACTCGTGCTTCGGCCTCTCGCTGACGGCGCGGGACAAGACCGACCTCGTCGAGTACCTCAAGAGCCAGTAGCGCGGCGGTTCAGCGCAGGTCGCGGAAGAACTTGCGCACGTCATCGAGGAGCAGGTCTGGCGCATCGTGTGGTGCGAAGTGGCTGCCGCGGTCGTAGCGGTTCCAGCTGACGATGCCTTTGTGGTCGCGTTCCGCGAGCTTTCGGATGGTCTGAAAGTCCTCTGCGAAGACCGCCACGCCGGTCGGCGCGGTCGTCGGTTCCGTTGGGGCGGTTTCGGCGTGAGCGTCGGCGTAGTAGCGGCGAATCGACGAGTCGATGGTGTCCGTGAGCCAGTACGCCGACGCGTTGGCGAGGATGTAGTCCCGGTCGACCCACTCCCGGAACAGCTGGCACACCCACGCCAGCCAGCCTGCAGGAGAGTCCTGCAGCGCGTACGAGATCGTCTGCGGCTGCGCCGACTGGTACTGGTTGTAGGCCAAGCCGCCGCCACCGGCGAACTCCTCGAGGAACTTCAGCGCGGCCGCGTCCTCCTCGCTCATGTCGGCGAACTCGGCTGGATCGCCTGAAGGGAACGAGAACAGCTGGGTTACGTGCACGCCGACGATGCGGTCGGGCGCCAAGCGCCCGATCTCCGGGGAGACGATCGAGCCGGCGTCGTTGCCGTGCGCGCCATAGCGCTCGTAGCCGAGGCCTTCCATGAGCTCGACCCACGCGCGTGCGATGCGCCTGGTGTCCCAACCGGGGTCGTTCGTCGGCCCGGAGAAAGCATGACCAGGGAGCGAGGGGATGACGACGTCGAACGCGTCGGCCGCGTCGCCGCCGTGTGCGCGTGGATCGGTGAGCGGGCCGATCAGGTCGACGTATTCGAAGACCGACATCGGCCAACCGTGAGTACAGATCAACGGCAGTGCGTCGGGTTCGGGCGACCGCACGTGGATGAAGTGCACCCGCTGGCCGTCGATGGTGGTCACGAACTGCGGATGGGCGTTGAGCCGGGCCTCATGTGCGCGCCAGTCGAACCCGGTCCGCCAGTAGTCGACGAGGTCGCGCACGAAGGCGAGAGGCACGCCGTAGGTCCAACCCGAGCCCGAGACCTCGTTCGGCCAGCGCACCCGCGCTAGGCGCTCCATGAGGTCGTCCAGGTCGGCTTGCGGGATGTCGACGCGCGAAGGCTTGATTGCGGCGACCGTCGCTGCACTGTTCACTCGCGGCTCCTTTCGCTGGGAACGCACCGAAGTGCCGGCTGCGCGACCATATCAGATCGGAACATTCCGTTCCGCTACCCTCGTATATCCAATGGCAGGAGCATCTTGCGAGCGGCCTACGCTTGATCCGTGGAAGCTCGGGTCATGAACGGGCGTCGAGCCGAGGCGGCTCGAAACGACGAGCTCATCCTCGCGGCCGCACGCGAAGTCTTCACCGCCGATCCCTCGGCGCCGATCAGCGCAGTCGCGGTGCGTGCCGGCGTCGGAATCGGCGCGCTCTATCGCCGCTACGAGAGCAAGGAAGAGCTCATCCGCGTTCTCTGCCGGCAAGGCCTGCGCGACTACGTCGCCGTGGCGAGGCGAGCGGTCGCGATCCCGGACCCGTGGGAGTCGTTCGTCCTGCTCATGGAAGGTCTCGTCGAGGCGAGCGTGCACTCGCTGACGATCCGGCTTGCCGGCCTCTTCACGCCGAGCGATGACTTCGGTCCGCTGGTGGCAGAGGCCGAGCGGCTCAACGAGGAGATCCTCGGACGAGCGAAGAACGTCGGGGTGGTCCGCCAGGACCTCGAGGTCGACGACATCTCGTTGCTCCTCGAGCAGCTGGCGGCCGTCCGCGTTGGCGATCCGGAGCGGACGGCGGAGCTGCGCCGCCGTTATCTCGCGCTGCAGCTTCAGGCGCTTCGCGCGCCTGCCCAGGATGCGCTGCCTGGCCCGCCCCCGCAGCCGCAGGAACTCTCTGCACGCTGGCAGCGCGCACAGACGCCGTAGGGCCGCGTTCGCGTTCGTCCGACGGCACTCGAGAACGGGGCTAAGATCGCCACTCACGAGGAGAGGAGGCACGATGGCGAACAGCGTTCGCGACGCGATGACCGAGGATCCCCGCTCGATCGGTGCATCGGCGTCGGTGGTCGAGGCCGCGCGACTGATGCGACAGGAGCACATCGGCTCGCTCCCGATCACCGACGACGACAAGCTCGTGGGGATGATCACCGACCGGGACATCACGACGAGAGTGGTGGCCGAGGCGGCCGATCCCAACACCACGTCGGTCGAGGACGTCTACTCGCGGGACCTCATCAGCGTGGAGCCCGACAACGACCTCGATGAGGCACTCCAGCTCATGGCCCGCCACCAGGTTCGGCGGCTGCCTGTGGTCGAGAACGGCAGGCTCGTCGGCATCGTTGCTCAGGCCGACATCGCCCTGAGGGTGAGCGAGGAGAAGACCGGCGTGCTCGTCGAGGCGATCTCCGAGCCCTCGGACGGAGAGCGCAGGTAGCGACTCAGAACACGCTCGCGGCCGACTTCCACTCCTGCAGGCGCTGCGCGATGAGCCCGGCCCGCTCGTCCGGACTCCCGCCCTCCAGCATCTCGAGGTCTGAGGGGTCGGCTCGAAAGTAGACCCCGGCGGTCCGGGCGTTCAGCGCTGGGTCGCGATCCGACCGTGTGATCCAGTATCCAGTCGCGCGATCGGCGGACTCCAGGGTGATCTCGCCGGTGCCCTCGAGCTGCGGCGCGTTCGGGTCCCGAGGGCGGTCGCCCTTCCAGGCGTAGAAGACGCCGGCCGGATCCCTGCGCTCCTTCGCAGCCTCGCTCCAGTACCGGTTCGACAAGGTGCCGTCCTCCTGCCAGGCCCGGCCGTTCACGTTGAGGCCACCGTCGCGGTCCCGCGAGATGCTCAGCAGGCTCACCGCAGACGGTTCCGCCTCGCTAAGCGCGGTCAGCGAGAGCTGCCACCACAGGCCCTCGACCATGCCCCGACGTCCCTCGGTCTCGATCGCCTTGCGGAGCTTCTCGTTGATCGCCTGAACCTCCTCGGGGCCGGTCGCCGGGTCGTAGCGGACGGAGGTCAGCCCGAGCAGGTCGCTCGGCAGCTTCGAGCCGTGCGCGTGGAGGATGAACGTGCGCCGGATCCCGAGGGCGCCGCCGAACAGCCCAGCCTCGAACACCACGTTGTCGCGCGGCGACGCCTGGCCGGACTGCGTCGCATCCGTCGACGTCCAGTCGTCCTGGGCGAACACGAACGCGGCGAAATCGACTTCCTGGGAGAGCTCGACGAGCCGGTCGAGTGTGGACCGTCCTGGGTTGAACGTGGTCGTCCAGGGCTCGACGTCGGCGACGTCCTCCAGCCCGCGCGTGATCGCCTCGAGCAGTTTCGCCTGCTTGCCCGACGACCCGAGGAAGATGCGCGGCTTGAACATGCGCGAATTCATGATGACGGACTTCGTGCGGCGTTACTTCCGCACGCGGTACGCGAGCAGCGCAAACTGGCCGTGCCGCTCCACTTCGACGAGCTCCAGATCGGACGCCTCGAGCCGACGAGGGAGAAGCGGCGCGCCGCCGCCGAGGGTCACCGGCGCCACGCCGACGAGGATCTCATCCAGCAGTCCCTGATCGGCGAACTGGCCCACGAGGTCGCCGCCGCCGATGAGCCAGATGTTCTTGTCGCCCGCCGCACGCGTCATCTCCTCGTGCACCGGACGGACGTCGCCCTGCACGAAGTGCAGGTTCGCGCCCGGGATCGCAGGCAGGTCGCGCGAGCTGAACACCCACGTCGGCCGCTCGCCGTAGGAGCCCTGCCACTTCTCCGGTTCCTCCAGCAGGTTGTCGTGCTCCAGGATCCACTCATAGGTCGTCGAGCCCATCGCCACCGGCCCGACGGCGGCCATGAACTCGTCGAAGACGTCCTTGCCCCTCTCTCCGCGGTCGACCACGAAGAGCCAGTCCAGAGAGTTGTTCTCGTCGGCGATGAACCCGTCGAGCGTCGTCGCCGTGTAGTACTGGGTCTTCGGCACCGACGCACTCTGCCAGCCAGATGCCGCTGACCGTCAGACGACTCGGCCCCGGGGATGAGCCCGTGCTGACGCTGCTCGCCGCCGAGGCACCGGAGTTCGACGTCGCCGGCCGAACGGCGGTGGAGCGGCCGCTGAAGCCGGAGGATGCCGCGCGTTACCTCGCGGAGCCAACGGTGCTGCACTGGGTCGCCGAGGAGGACGGACGGGTCGTCGGCGAGCTCCTCTGCCATTCCCTCCTCCTGCCGTCCGAGTCGGGGCGCGAGCTGCTCCTGTACTCGATCGGCGTCCGGGAGTCGCATCGTCGGAGAGGCGTCGGCAGAGTGCTCGTGGACGAGATGCTCGGCTGGGCTCGGGCCGAGCGCATCCCGGAGATCTGGGTGCTCGCCGACAACCCCAGCGCCGAGGCCTTCTACTCCGCGTGCGGCTTCGTGCGGGGCGGCGAAAACGATCAGGGCGTCCTGATGACGCTGGCCGCCTCCGTCGAGCCTGCATAAACCGCGCGTTTCCAGGGACTTCGGCCGACTCCCCCTTTCGGGGGAGTGACGCGACCACCGTCGTGACTACTATCCCGCGCTGACGAACAGCCAGGGCCGCGCACCGCGAGTCTCCGCGCCGCCCGACAGGTTCCTCGCTCCTTCATGCCGCCGCCCCGTTTCCGCAGCTGTCTGCTTGCGCTCGCCGTTGCCGTGAGTGCGTTCGGCTACGTCGCTCCGACGGCGTCCGCCCGGCTCGATGGCCCGCCGCGGCGCGAGCGGCCGAAGCCGAAGCCGACGCTCGGTCAGCGGGCCGCGAAGATCGCGGTCAAGGCGGTCGGCATCCCGTACCGCTGGGGTGGGTCCTCGCCGACGAGCGGATTCGACTGCTCGGGGCTCGTCTACTGGGCCTACGGACGGATCGGCGTCTCGGTGCCGCACAGCTCGTACGCGCTGTACGGGATCGGCCGCTCAGTGCGACGCTCCCGGCTGAAGGCCGGCGACGTGCTCTTCTTCTCCGGGCTCGGCCATGTCGGCCTCTACATCGGCCGTGGTCGGATGGTCCACGCGCCGCAGTCCGGTCGGAACGTCGAGATCGTCCCGCTCGGACGCTCGCACTACGGGTCTCGGCTCGTCGGGGCCCGTCGTCTCGTTACCTAGGGAAGCTCGACGACCATGCCCTCTCGGGCGAGCGCCGGCGCGCCGTCCTGCGAGAGCTCGCGCGCACGATCCTCCAGCCCCCAGAGCATGTCGTCCGAGTGATGCGGCTCGTGGTGGAAAAGGAACGTCTGCCGCGCGCCGACGGCGTGGGCGAACGCCAGTGCATCGTCCACGCTCGAGTGGCCCCAGCCGATGCGCTGTACGTATTCCTCGTCGAAGTACTGGGCGTCGTGAAAGAGGACGTCGGCGTCCTGCGCGATCCCGGCGCCGGAGATCCAGTCCGCCGTGCGGTGCTCGATCCCCGTCAGCGCGGGCTCGTGGTCGGGTAGGTAGGCGAGCGTCGCCCCGTCGGCCTCGATGCGATAGCCGACGGTGGGGCCGGGATGGGCCACGAGCGCCGCCGTGATGTTCGCGCCCCCGAGGTTCCAGGGCTCCCGGGGGATGTCCCTGAACGTCACCTTGGCGGGAACGTCGCCGAGGTCGATCGGAAAGAGTGGCGGCGAGAACGAGCGGGCGATCCGCTCCTCGAGGCTCTGCACCGGGGAGCTCGGCCCCCAGACGTCGACGCTCACGCGCTCGTCCCAGAGCGGCGCGAAAAACCGGAGACCCTCGACGTGGTCGAGATGCAGGTGCGTGAGCAGCAGATTGATGTGCCGCGTGTCGCGCGCCGCCAGGCGGTCGCCGAGGGCACGAATCCCGGTGCCGGCATCCAGCACGATCAGCGTCCCGTCGTCGAGCGTGACCTCGACGCAGGACGTGTTCCCGCCGCAGACCACCGTGCTCGGCCCCGGTGTCGGAACCGACCCCCGGCAGCCCCAGATCGTCAGTCGCATCGCCGCCCTCAGTCCCTCCAGAAGATTCCCACGACGCCCACGAACTCGTCCGCGTGCGCGAAGAGCGGGAAGGCCGTCACCGACACCTCGCGCTCGACGCCGTCTCTGCTCGTGATCGTGAACCGTTGGTGCTCCGCCCGCCGCTCGTCGAGCGCGATCCTCACGGGTCGCTCCTCCGGAGGCAGCGGCTCGTTGTCCTCCGTCCGCGGCTCGAAGCTCGTCGTGAAGTCGTCGACCGGCAACTCGCCCACCTCGGAGAAGGGCCGACCGATCACATCCTCGGCGGCATCGTTGTAGTACACGAGCGTCCCTTCGGCATCGGCGATCAACATCGGCGTGGCCAGATTAGAGGCGAACTCACGGGCGAGAATCAGCACGAGGTGCTTGGGTCGACGGCGGTCGACGGCCACGGGCCAAGCGTACGCCTACCGAACCGGATCTTCGAACCGGATCTCGTCCACGTCCTTGAACGCGGCCAGCCGCTCCGCTTCCGCGGCGACCTCGTCCCGCTCGCGCCTCGTGAACCTGCGGGCGGGACGGATCCCGAGCGTCACGCGCTCCTTGTCGACCCACCACGTCGCGCGGAGGCTCCCGTCGACCAGCAAGTTGCTCACGAACCGACCCGGGGCGAGCATCTCGGCCCACGGAAAGTCCTCGGGGATGATCCGACGCCGGTCCTTGTGGCCCAGCAGCACGTTGTCGTACTCGCCCAGGAAGCGAACCGGCGCCGGCGTGTCCGGGTCGGGCCGCGGCGCGTCGGGCAGGTCGAAGAGTTCCCTGCCGCCCTCGCCGCAGAACGCGACGAGCCGGTCGCGGAGGCGTTCCACCACCTCCCTGAGCCGGGTCAGGCCGCACCAGTTCTGCATGTCCGGGACGGACGCCGGCCCGAACGCCCGCAGGTACCGGAGGACGAGATCGTCGAGCGATGGATCCGGCTCGAGCTCCCGCCCCGTCCACGACTCGAGCGTCGCGTAGAGCGCTCGGCCGCTCTTGCCCCACACGCCCCGCGGCGGCACCTGCACGAGCGCCGCGTAGACGCGCGTCGCATTGCCGATGGCCTCCGGGTCGTCGCCGATCCCTCGCGCCACGAGCCGCCGGCCCAGCTCGCGCGCGCCGAGCGGCTCCTCTGCGAGCAGCTCACGGACGGCCGCCGCCAGCTCGTCGGGATCCGCTCCGCCCATCCGGCGGCCGAACGCCCCGTTGTGCGTCCGCTCGATCACGGGCTGCATCAGCGGCCGGAGCGCCAGCGCGTCGCGGACCGAAACGAGGTGGACGGTGCCGCGCATGAGCGTCAGCCGCACGACCTTCCGCTCCTCCAGCAGACGCCCGAGCTCGTTCGGATCAAGGCCCGCGATGCGCGACCAGAGCCCGTCGTACGGCGGCATCACCTCCTGCGCTTGCAGGCCGACGAGGTGCTCGACCATGTCCTGGACCGGCATGTCGACGCGCCGCAGCAGATGCTGTCGCGCCAGCAGCGCCCGGTTCAGCTGACGGCGGCTGAGAACGTCGACGCTCAGTCGACGAGCTTGCGCGTCATCGCGTAGATCGCGATCCGCCACATCACGATTCCGAAGAGGATCAGCGCGGCGAGCCGAAGCCAGTCCTCGGAATGCCAGCCGAGGATCACGCAGTCCCGAATGAGCATGACGAGCCAGTGGAGCGGGTTCAGCTGCGCGAGCACCTTCGCCCACGTCGGGAACTCGCTCAGCGGGAAGAACGATCCGGCCAGGAGGAACAGCGGGGTCAAGACGGCGCTGACGATGTAGTTGAAGTTCTCGAACGACTTCGAGAAGCCGGCGATGGCGATGCCGAAGTTCGCCCAGCCGAAGCCGCCGATCCAGCCCAGGAAGGGCACGGCGAGCATCCCCCAGGCCGGATCGAGCCCGAAGAACATCGCCACGATCATCGGCACGCAGCCGTAGACGCCGGCGCGCGTCGCGATCCAGATCGCCTCGGCGCTCACGAGCTCCTCGGTGTCGACCGGCGCTGCGAGGATCGCGTCGTACGTGCGCTGGAACTGGTACTTCACGAAGGTCCCGAACATCCCCGGGAAGGCGCTCGAGAAGAGGACGGCCGTGGCCACGGTCCCGGTGCCGACGAAGTCGACGTAGTCCATGCCGCCGATCGAAGAGACCAGGCTGCCGAACCCGAACCCGAAGGCCAGCAGGTAGATCGTCGGCTCGACGGTCGACGAGAAGGTGCTCGACTTCCAGTAGGACGAGTAGTTGACGACCTCGCGGACGAGCACGCCGGTCAGCGCGGAGCGCTCGAGGCGCCCGATCCGAGGAGGACGCGCGGCTGTCGCCGCCACTAGGCGATCTCCTCCCCTGTGAGCAGCACAAAGACGTCTTCGAGGTTGGCCGCACGCCGGACGCCCTCGAATCCCTTGAAGCCGTCGACGTTCAGGATCGAGACGCTGGTCCCGGTCCGCCTCGTCCGGAGACCGGCCTCCCTCGCCTCGGCTTCCACCTCCGCGAGACGAGCCGGCGAGCCGTACACCTCGAGCACCTCGTGGCCGGCGTGCTCCACGACGAGGTCGGACGGCGGCCCGGCGGCGACCGCCTTGCCGTGGGACATGATCAGCACTGTGTCGGCGAGGCGCTGCGCCTCCTCGATGTAGTGCGTCGACATGAGGATGGTCGTGCCCTCCGAGCGGAGCGCGTCGATGAGCGCCCAGAGCTCCTGGCGCACCTGCGGGTCGAGACCGACCGTCGGCTCGTCGAGCAGGATCAGCCGCGGCCGGTGGATCAGCGCCCGGGCGATCAGCAGGCGGCGCCGCATGCCGCCGGAGAGCTTGTCCACTTTCGAGTCACGGCGCTCGACGAGCTTCGCCATCACGATCGCGCGCTCGATGGCGTCCTTCCGCTCGTGGCGCGGGATCCGGTACAGGTGCGCGAAGACGAGCAGGTTCTGCTCGACCGTCAAGGTCGTGTCCAGGTTGTCGAGCTGCGGCGCGACGCCGAGCTGCGCGCGTGCCTGCTTCGACTCTCCCGGCAGCTTGAAGCCGAGCACCTCGATCTCTCCCTCGTCGGCGATCGACTGCGCCGTGAGCAGGCGCATGGTGGTGGACTTGCCGGCGCCGTTCGGCCCCAGGAGCCCGACGCAGGTGCCCATCGGGACCTCGAGGTCGAGGCCGTCGACGGCGGTGATCGGGCCGTAGCGCTTGACGGCGCCGCGCAGGCTGATCGCCAGCTCCGGCATCCGAGCAGCATGCCAGCAGGGACCGCGCCGGCAACCGCAGCCGTACCCTTGCCAGATGCACCGGGGTCGTCTGCTCGCCTGCGCCGCCGCCGCGCTGTGCGCGATCGGCGCGGCCGGTGCGGCGCCGGCCTCACGGTCACTGGGCGTGCCGTGGGACGGGCGGCTCGTCGGCGGGGTCCAGCTTCCGGCGGAGAGCGCGAGCCACTTCACCTGGGACCCCGTCCTGCGCCGGTCGCCGAATCGCGAGTGGCGCATGTACGGGAACGCGCGGCTCGTCAGGACGACGCTTCGCGTCCTTCGCGCGTTCGCAGCAGCGAACCCGGATGCGCCGCGGATCGGCGTCGGCGACCTGTCACGCCGGCGCGGCGGAGACTTCGGGGCGCGCTTCGGCGGCATCGGTCACGCGTCCCACCAGAACGGCCTCGACGTTGACGTCTACTACCCGCGGCGCGACCGGCGCGAGCTGGCGCCGAGGGCGCCGCGGCAGATCGACCGCGCGCTCGCCCAGGGCCTCCTCGACCGCTTCGTGGCGGCCGGCGCCGCGAAGGTGTTCATCGGCCCGAACACGGGCCTGCGTGGCCCTCCGGCAACGGTCGAGGTGCTTCCGGCGTACCACGACAACCACATGCACGTCCGCCTCCCGGGCGACGGCGTCCGCTCCGCAGCGGTCGGGACCAGCACCCGCGGGCTGCCGGTCCGGGCGTTCACCATCGGCTCGGGACGCCCGCGGACCCTCGTCGTCGGCTGCATCCACGGCAACGAGTGCGCCGGCAGTGTCGTCGCGACACGGCTCCTCCACCTGCGGGCTCCACGGCGAGGGTCGATCACCGTCGTCCAGGACCTGAACCCGGACGGCCATGCGGCCAGGCGCCGCTGGAACGCGCGCGGCGTCGACCTCAACCGGAACTTCCCCGGCACCTGGCGATCGATCCCGACGGCGGGCCCGACGGCCGCTTCGGAGATCGAGACGCAGCTGGCGATGCGACTGATCCGGCGGCTGCGACCGGATGTGACGATCTGGTTCCACCAGCCGCAGGGCCTCGTCCGCGCCTGGGGCCCGAGCGTGCCTGTCGCACGGCGATATGCCCGTCTGGCCGGCATGCGCTTCGCGCGCCTCCGCCGGCCACCGGGCTCGGCGACCGAATGGCAGCACCGAGCCCTGCCGGCCTCGCGGGCCTTCGTCGTCGAGCTTGCGCCCGGCGAGCTGGGCATCCGCGAGGCGGGCCGTTACGCCGCCGCGGTGGTGCGGCTCAGTGATCCTGCTGCAGGTAGGTGAGGACGGCCAGGACGCGGCGATGGTCGCTGCCCGACGGCGGCAGGCGGAGCTTGGTGAGGATGTTCGCGATGTGCTTCTCGACGGCGCCGACGGTCAGCGTCAAGGCGTCGGCGATCCCTGCGTTCGAGCGTCCCTCTGCCATCAGGCCCAGCACCTCGAGCTCGCGCGGCGTGAGCCGGTCGAGCGGGCTGTCGGCCCGGCGCCGGCGCGTGAAGAGCTGCGCGACGACTTCCGGATCGAGCGCAGTGCCGCCTTCCCCCACGCGCCGGACTGCGTCGACGAAGTCGTCGACGTCCATGACCCGGTCCTTGAGCAGGTAGCCGACCCCTCCTCGGCCGTCGGCGAGGAGCTCAGAGGCGTAGGCCTGCTCGACGTACTGCGAGACGACGAGGATGCCCGTCTCCGGGACACGTTCGCGCAGCTCCAGCGCCGCGCGGACGCCCTCGTCCCTGAAGCTCGGCGGCAGCCTGATGTCGACGATCGCGACATCCGGCTTCTCCCTGATCACGGCGTGAACGAGCGCGTCGCCGTCCCACACCGCGTCGACGACGTCGAAGCCGTTGTCGCGGAGGAGCCGCGCGAGCCCGTCGCGGAGAAGCGCGAGGTCCTCGGCGATCACGACTCGCACGGGAGCTCCGCTCTCACGTTCGTCGGTCCTCCGTCCGGGCTCGTGACCCGTAGCCTGCCGTCCAGCGCCTCGACGCGCTGGCGGAGCCCCGTGAGCCCGCTGCCGGCGACCGAGGCGCCTCCGCGCCCGTCGTCCACCACCTCGGCGACGAGCGTTCCGTTCTCGGTTCCGATCCGGATGTCGATCCGCGAGGCGTCCGCGTGCTTGGCGATGTTCGCGAGCGCCTCGGCGACGACGAAATAGGCTGCCGTCTCGACCGCAGGGGGCGGGCGGCGCGGGAGGTCGACGCGGAGCGAGGTCGGTAGCGGGTTCCGCTCGGTGAGCGCGGCCACGGCTGGGCCGAGGCCCCGGTCGGTGAGGATCGGCGGATGGATGCCGCGGGCGAGGTCGCGGAGCTCGAGGAGCGCCTCGCTTGCGCCGCGCCGGGCCTCCGCCAGGAGCGCCTGGACGGCCTCCGGATCGGTCTTGAGCTTCTGCTCGGCCATCCCAAGGTTCATCCCGAGAGCGACGAGGCGGGCCTGCGCGCCGTCGTGGAGGTCCCGCTCGATCCGGCGTAGCTCCGCCTCCTGCGCGCTGACGGCGCCGGCGCGGCTTGCCTCGAGCACCTCGATGCGATGCTCACGCCGGGCGCGGACGACGGCCGCGTGGACGAGCACGGCGACGACGAGACAAAGGATCGGCCAGGCCGGCCAGAAGTAGCCGGCGGTCGTGATCGCCCAGACGGCGACCAGGAACCCGGAAAGGATCGCCGACACGCCGACCTGGATCGCCAGCGCGTGGCTGCCCAGCGCCAGCCTCCGCACGGTCGGGTTCTCGAGGACCAGGAACACCCAGCCCGGGATGCCCACGACGAACGCCAGCGCGAGCATGGGCCAGACCGGCCAGAAGTAGCCCTCGCCGGTCAGCATCCAGATCACGACGAGCGCGGCGACCACGATCGTCGAGACGAGCGCGTCGATCGTGAGCGCCCGAACGCGGATGGCGCGCCGCTCGGCCGGCGATCGCATCGTCAGCTGGCCGTCGCCAGCCAGAAGCGCTCTCGCGAGCCAGCCGGCGAGCCGCGACCACGGCCCGAGCAGATGTGCCGACAGGGTCAGGAGCAGCAGGCCGGCGAGCGAGCCGAGCACGGCCTCCCGCGGGGAGTTGATCTCGATGAAGCCGAGGAAGTCGTGCGAGTCGTCCCACCGGTACCACGCCGGCAGCGTCAGAAGCTCGACCGCCGAGCTGATCAGGCAGAACGGGGCCAGTGCGAGCGGCCAGCCGACCAGCAGGTGCGCCTGCTGCCGCCAGAACGAGCCGTCCTTGAGCGTCGCGAAGCCGCGACTCCAGAAGCCGGTGCCCGGCGTCGAGATCCGCGGACGCACGTCGACGCCGATCAGCTGGGCGGTGGCGGCCTCGGCGGTGGCAAGGCCGCCGACGCCGACGCGGAGTCCGATCAACAGGGGCACAACGAGCGGTGTGATCGCGAAGCAGAGCGCAACCGTCCAGCCCGCGATCAGCAGTGCGAAGGCGGCGGAGCCCAGCGCGAGCAGCACCAGCCCGTAGGCGGCCGCGCGATACGTCTTCCCGCTCCAGAGCGGTGCGAAGAACCGGCTCACGAGCTTCATCGTCGCAGCATCCCCTTCGTCTCAACCATGCCTCCAGGCTGGCTGCGCGAAAGGGGCGGGACAATGGCGCCGGCAGGCGTCATGCCCTGGGGAAATCCCCAGGGCATGACGGGCGCTCGGGGGCTAACCGAGCTGGGCGAGGCGCTCGCGGTACTCCTCGTGCGTGAGCTCTCCGCGTGCGAAGCGCTCCGCGAGGATCTTCCGCGCGCTGTCGAGACCGCCGTCGTCCGGCCGCCGCCACCGACGGCTCAGGAACCAGACGGCCGCGACGATCACGGCGATCCAGAGAATCGGCCAGATCGGCCACCAGGCATGGCTCTCTGCGATCAGCATCGACGTCACCCCCTCTCCGCTGCGGTTGCAGGAACGGGCGGCTCACCGTCGAGCCGCGGCAGGATCCGGTCGAGCCAGCGCGGCGTCCACCAGTTCGCCCGCCCCATCAGCTGCATGACGGCCGGCACGAGCACCATTCGGACGATCGTCGCGTCCACGAGGATCGCCGTCGCCATCCCGACGCCCATCAGCTTCAGGAACACCTCGGTGCTGAACACGAACGAGAGGAAGACGACGACCATGATCGCCGCGGCCGCCGTGATCACGCGAGCCGTCTTCGCGAGGCCCTCGGAGACCGCGCTGTGGGTCTCGCCGGTGCGCCCGTACGCCTCCCTGATCCGCGAGAGCAGGAAGACCTCGTAGTCCATCGAGAGCCCGAAGAGAATCGCGAACATCATCACCGGGATGAAGGGCGGCACCGGCGTGTCCGTGTCGACGCCGACCAGGCTCCCGAACCAGCCGCCCTCGGCCGCCAGGGCGACGACGCCGTAGGCCGCGCCGACGGAGAGCAGGTTCATCACGCCCGCCTTGAGCGCGATCAGCGGCGCCCGGAAGGCGAGCAGGAGCAGGATGAACGAAAGCACGACCACCCCCGCGATGAACAGCGGGATTCGGCCGGCGACGTACTCGCTCTGATCCACGAAGGCCGCCGTCAGACCGCCGACGTGGACGTCCGCCGGCGCGATGTCGCGGAGCCGGTGGACGAGGTCGGAGGTCTCGGCGTCCTGGGGCGAGGTCGTCGGCATGACCGAGACCACGGCGGCCTCACCGTTGGGACTGCGCCGAATCGGGCTGACGAAGGCAACGCCTTGCTCTTGCCGCATTCGCTGCGCGGCGTCCTGGAGTGCGGCCTGATCCTCGGACGCGATGAGCAACGGCCCGGTCGAGCCGGGGCCAAAGCCGCGGCTCACGAGCTCGTAGGCCGCGCGCGTCGAGGTGCCGTCCCGGTCGTTGCCCTCGTCGGGGAATCCGTAGCGGAGCCCGAGCACCGGCAGGGTCAGAAGGATCAACACGGCCGCACCTGCGACGGCGGCCGTCCCCGCGCGGCGCTGGATCAGCCTGCTCCATCGGGTCGCGAGCGTCCCGCCACCGGTCCGCAGCGACCGGCCGAGACCGGGGATGCGGAGCCTGTCGACCCGGCGGCCGACGATCGCGAGCATTGCCGGGAGCAGCGTGATCGAGGCGAGGACGACGACGAGCACCGCGAGACTCGCGGAGATCGCGACGCCATAGAGGAACGAGACGCCCATGAACATCAGGCCGAGCATCGAGATGACGACGGTGCCGCCGGCGACGATGACGCTGCGCCCGGCCGTGGAGAGCGCCTCGGCGAGCGCCGCTCGCTCGTCGGCTCCGTCGACCATCGCCGCGCGGAACCGAGTGAGGATCAACAAGGCGTAGTCGATTCCGACGCCGATCCCGATCAGGCCGGCGACTGCCGGCGCGAAGTCCGGCGTGTCGACGACGAGCGCGACGATTCCGATCAGCGTCGCCGAGATGCCGAGCCCGAAGATCGCCACGAGCAGCGGCAGGCCGGCGGCAACAACCGAGCCGAAGGCGATCAGCAGGACGACGGCTGCCGCGAGCAGGCCCATCAGCTCCGGCGGCTGGCCCTCCTGCGCGTTCTGGATCAGGAATCCGCCGAGCTCCACGCGGAGCCCGTCGGTCGAGGCGTCGTCGGCGAGCTCGAGCAGGCGCTCGCCCGACGAGGTCTCCATGTCCATCGTGGGGCGTTCGAGCCGGAGCTCGACGAGCCCGATCGTGCCGTCGAGGGAGTAGCGGGGCGTGGACGCGCCGCCGATGTCCTCGACGCGCTGGGCGTCGGCGAGGAACCGGTCGACGCGCGGCTGGGCCTCGCGTGCGCCTCCCGGCGCCTCCCAGACGACGTTCACGCTCTCGCCGGTGCTGCCGCCGAAATGCTTCTCGAGCAGGTCGGTCGCCGCCTTGCTCTCGCTCCCCGGCGTTCCGAACTCGACGCCGTACTCGCCCGCGAACTGCGGGACGATCACGAGCGTCGCCGCGAGGGTCGCAACCCAGGCGACGACGACGCTCCAGCGCCGCCGATACGTCAAATCTGCGAGACGTGCGAGACGAGATGTGTTGTGTGAAGTAGCCATGCCTCGACGCTAGAAACGCCGATCGGTAACCCACAACGCCCGCAGGGAGGAGCTTCGACATCCTCCCCCGGGGGTACGGAGACCGCCCACAGGGAGGACGGGACCGCGGCTACGCTCGTCCCATGCACAGGGAGCGCGCGATCGACATCGGGATCGCGCTCGGGGTCTTCGTGCTCACCGTCGCGACACTCGCGAGCGGCGGCGTCTCGAGCGACGAGGAAGCCCGAAGTCTCGACGCGCTGGGCGTCCTGCTCGCCGCCTGTACGGCGCTGCCGCTGCTCGCACGGAGGAGCGCGCCGCTGGCGGCGTTCGCCGTCGCGGCAGCGGCGAGCATCGCGATCAACCTGCTCGAGTACCCCGCCGGCCCGCCGATCGGCGCGACGGTCGCCCTGTTCTTCGTCGGCCTCTACGGCGACCGCTCCCGGGTCAGCGGCCGGACGACGGCCCTGGTCGTCGGGCTGTTCTTCCTCACGCATGTCTTCGCTGCCGGCGTGGGAAGGGACCAGTTTCCGGCGGTCCCAGCACTCTTCGGCGCGCTGGTCTGGGGCGGAGCGTGGGTGCTCGGCGACAGAGTCCGATTGCGGCGCGAGCGCGTCGCGAATCTCGAGGAGCGCGCTCGCAACGCCGAGCGGGAGACGGCTCGCGAGCGACGCCTCGCGGCGGCCGAGGAGCGCACGCGCATCGCGCGCGATCTCCATGACTCGGCGGGTCACGCGATCAACGTGATCCTCGTCCACGCCGGCGCCGCCCGGCTTCTCGCGGAGAAGGATCCCGCGCAATCGCGCGAGGCGCTCGCGACGATCGAGAGCCTCGCCCGCGAGACGCTGACCGAGATCGACGGCCTCGTGCGAGCCTTGCGCGAGGACGAAGACGGGCCGCAGGCGCCGATCGGGCTGGCCGCACTCGACGGCCTCGTCCAGCGGCATCGCGACGCGGGCCTCGACGTCGACGTTGAGGTGACCGGCGATCGCCGGATCCTGCCGCCGGCGACCGATCAGGCGGCGTACCGCATCCTCCAGGAGTCGCTCACGAACGCACTGCGTCACGGGACCGGCCGCGCCGAGGTCTCCCTCGCGTACGACGTCGACCGGGTCGAGATCCAGGTCGAGAACCCGGCGCAGCCGGACGGCGCCTCGCCGGCGGGACATGGAATCGTCGGGATGCGAGAGCGGGCGTCACTCCTCGGCGGCACCGTCGCCTACGAGGCGCTGAACGGACGCTTCCGCGTGCATGCCGTGCTGCCCTGCCGCGGTGAAGACCGGTGACCGGCGAGCGCGTACGGGTGCTCCTCGTCGACGACGACGACCTCATGCGCGCCGGACTACGTTCGGTGCTGGCGAGCGACGACACGATCGAGGTGACAGGCGAGGCCGGAGACGGCGGCGAGGCGCTGACCTGCGTCCGGAAAGGTCTGCCCCACGTCGTCCTCATGGATATCCGCATGCCCGGCGTGGACGGCATCTCCGCGACGCGCGAGGTCCTCGCCGACGCCCCGGAGGTCAAGGTGCTCGTCCTCACGACGTTCGAGGACGACGAGTACATCTTCGACGCGCTGAGCGCCGGCGCCTCGGGCTTCCTGCTGAAGCGGACGAAGCCCGAGGAGCTGATCGCGGCGATCCACACGGTCGCCGACGGCGATTCGCTGCTCTCGCCGTCGGTGACGAGACGGGTGATCGACCGGATGGCGACCGAGCCGGTCACCGGCCTCTCGGGGGCTCGCCTCGATGCCCTCACACCCCGGGAGCGCGAGGTGCTCGAGCTCATCGGCCGTGGACTCTCGAACCGCGAGATCGCCGACACCTTCGTGATCGAGGAGTCCACGGTGAAGACCCACGTGAAGCGGATCCTCATGAAGCTGGGCCTCCGCGATCGCGTGCAGGCGGTGATCCTCGCCTACGAGACCGGTCTGATCCGGCCCGGCCCGAAGACCACTCCCTGATCGCCCCTGAGGAGGACGGGATCCTCCGCCCGCGGGACACCGAGGATCCAACCGCTGGGCGACGACGGCGACACGCCGCGAAGCGCAGCCTCTTCTCGTTGAAGGTAACCGACGAGAGGAGCCACGATGATCCACCCAGGCGACAGACTCGAGAACCCCGTGACGGGAGAGGTGCTGATCTTCCACCGCACCTCCTCGCAGACGGACGGCGAATCGGTACTCGTCGAGACGATCGTCCGCCCCGACGGTTTCGTGGCGGCCGCCCACACGCACCCGTACCAAACGGAGCGCTTCGAGGTGCTCGAGGGCGCCCTCGGGCTCCGAATGGGCGACCGGGAGCTCACGGCGAACCCCGGCGACGTCGCGATCGTTCCTCCACGAACGCCCCACCACTTCTGGAACGCCGGGACGGACGACGTGCGCTTCCTGTGCGAGATCCGACCGGCGCTCCAGTTCGAGTCGCTGATCGAGACGATGTTCGCGCTCGCGGCGCAGGGCAAGACCAACCGCAAGGGGCTGCCGAATCCGCTCCGCCTCGCCGTGATCGCGAAGGCGCATTTCGACACGGTTCGGCTGCCGTTCCCGCCGGAGCTCGTGCAACGCGTCGGGCTCGCGCTCGCGGCTCCGCTCGGCGCCGTTCTCGGCTACCGCGCGACATTGGCGGAGGGAGCGGCCCGGTGATCGCCTGGTACGCGATCGGCTACGCCGCCGTTGCCGTCGCACAGGTCGGCCGTCTGCTCGGCCGGCGGACCGCCTAGGCGGTCCGCCGGCGGAGCGTCGTCGCGCCGAGGACGAGCGCCAGCACGATCACGCCGGTCACGACGAGCGCATCGAGCGCGAGGTCGCGGCCGATGTCGTCGGCAGCCGCCAGCTCGAGCGCCTCGTAGGCGTAGGTGAGCGGCAAGACGTTCGAGATCCACTCCAACAGCTCGGCCATCTTGTCGCGAGGGACGAGCAGGCCGGCGAGCAGGATCTGCGGCAGGACGAACGCCGGCATGAACTGAACCGCCTGGAACTCGGTCTGCGCGAACGCGCTGAGGAAGAGACCGAGCGACATGCCGAGCAACGCATTTCCGGCTGCCAGCAGGACGATCAGCCACGCCGGGCCGGCCGTGTCGAGGTCGAGGAATCCGAATGCGACGACCGAGGTCAGGATCGCCTGGACGAGTGCGACGAGGGTGAAGGCGAGCCCGTAGCCCAGAAGGATGTCGAGCTTCGCGATCGGCATCGACATCAGCCGCTCGAGCGTTCCGCTGGTCCGCTCGCGCAGCATCGCGATCGACGTGACGAGGAACATCGAGATGAACGGGAAGATCCCGACGAGCGGCGCGCCGATCCGGTCGAACGTCTCCTCCTGACCGTAGAAGACGTACTTCATGAGTGTCAGGAGGATCGGCGGAACGAGGATGACGAGCGCGAGCGTCCGGTGGTCGTGGCGAAGCTGCCGGAGGACGCGTGCGGCGGTTGCGAGTGTGATCCGGGGAGTCATGCTGCCTCCGCAAGCGCGAGGAAGGCCTGCTCGAGGTCTTCGGTTTGGGTCTCCTCCCGCAGCTCGGCGGGTGAGCCGGTAGCGACGACGCGCCCGCTCCGGACGAGGACGAGATCGTCGGTCCGGTCGGCCTCGTCCATCACGTGGCTCGAGATCAGGAGCGTCGTGCCGCCGTCGGCGAGCTCGCGGAACATGTTCCAGAGGTCGCGGCGGAGGACGGGATCGAGCCCGACGGTGGGCTCGTCGAGCACCAGCAGGTCGGGTCGTCCGAGCAGCGCCGACGCGAGGGACACGCGCGAGCGCTCTCCGCCGGACAGCGTGCGGACGATCTGGTTCGCGTGGCCGCCAAGGGCGACGGCGTCGATTGCCTCTGCGACACGGCTTTTCGAAACGCCGAGGATGCTCGCGAAGTAGTCGAGGTTCTGGCGCACCGTGAGATCCGTGTAGACGGAAGGAGCCTGAGTGACGTAGCCGATCCGCCGGCGAAGCAGCTCGCTGCCGGCGGGCTCGCCGAGCACGGAGATCTCCCCGCTCTCGACGATCTGGACGCCGACGATCGCGCGGATCAGCGTCGTCTTCCCGGAGCCGCTGGGGCCCAGCAGGCCCGTGATCACGCCGCTCCGGATGTCGAGCGAGAGCTCGGGAACCACGAGTCGCCCGCCTCGACGGACGTTCAGCCTTCTGATCTGAATTGCGGTGGGTGAATTCATCATGCGTTGAAATCTAGTACATTGACCCCATGGCTGTCAAGCGCGGGCGCAGACCCGGCCCCACCCAGACCCCGAACGCCATCCAGGCCGCCGCCAGGCGCCAGTTCTCAGAGGTCGGCTTCGACCGTGCGACGATCCGCTCGATCGCCGCAGAGGCCGGCTGCGACCCGGCGCTCGTCATCCACCACTTCGGCTCGAAGCACCGCCTGTTCATCGAGGCGGTCCAGCTGCCGTTTCCGCCCGAGGACCTCGTCGCCGAGCTCGCCGCCGGCCCTCGCTCGCAGGTTGGCGAGCGGGTGGTGCGGTTCATCCTCGCCGTGATGGCGAACGACGACGCCCGGGAGCGTTGGATGGGGCTGCTTCGTTCGGCAGTGACCGAGCCGGAGGCGACGCGCGTGTTCCGGGAGATCCTCAGCGCACGCGTGTTCGGCCCGCTTGCGGAGCAGCTCGGGATGGAGGACGCGCCGCTCCGGGCCAGCCTGGCCGGCTCGCAGATCATCGGCCTCTTCATGGCCCGGCATATCGTCCTCGTCGAGCCGATCGCGTCGCTCGGCGAGGAGCAGCTCGTCAGCGCTTACGCGCCGACGATCCAGCGGTATCTCGCAGGGCCACTCGCGATTGGCGGCTGACGCGCCCCGGTCGGTAGGTTGAAGCGCGTGGCCGATTCAGCCGTCGCGGTCGAGACCCAGGGCCTGCGCAAGAGCTACGGCGATGTCCAGGCGCTCCGCGGCGTCGACCTTCGCGTCGACGCGGGGATGGTCTTCGGCCTGCTCGGGCCAAACGGCGCCGGCAAGACGACGGCCGTCCGGATCCTGACGACGCTCCTCCAACCCGACGAGGGCACCGCGTCGGTGGCCGGCTTCGACGTCGCGCGGGAACCGGCGCAGGTGCGCCAGCACATCGGGCTGGCGGGCCAGTACGCGGCGGTCGACGAGAACCTGACGGGCTTCGAGAACCTCGAGATGGTCGGCCGCCTCTACCACCGCGGCCGGCGCGCCTCGCAGGAGCGCGCCAACGAGCTTCTCGCCGACTTCGAGCTCGACGAGGCCGGCGGCAGGCTCGTCCGCACCTACTCGGGCGGGATGCGGCGCCGTCTCGACCTCGCGGCAGCGCTCGTCGCCCGGCCGCCGGTCCTCTTCCTCGACGAGCCGACGACCGGGCTCGACATCCGGAGCCGCATCGGGCTCTGGGACGCGATGGAGGCGCTCGTCGCCGGCGGCACGACCGTCCTGCTCACGACCCAGTACCTCGACGAGGCGGACCGGCTCGCCGACCGGATCGCGGTCATCGACCGCGGCCTGGTCATCGCCGAGGGGACGCCCGACGACCTGAAGGCGCGCGTCGGCGGCGACCGCCTCGAGATCCACCTCTGCGACGGCCGCCGCGGCGAGGAGGCGATTCCCGTGCTCGCGCCGATCGCGAGCGAGCCGCCCTCTGCCGACAACGGCGTCGTCAGCGTCCCGCTCCACGAACGGAGCGGCGCGATCGCCGAGGCCGTCCGGCGACTGGACGACGCCGGGATCACGATCGACGACATCGCCGTACGCCGCCCGACGCTCGACGACGTCTTCCTGCGGCTGACCGGCCGCGCCACCGAGCAGGAGGAGGAGGCGGAAGAGGTGGAGGCGCGGTGAGCGCGTTCCAGTACGCCGTGTCGGACACGATGGTCCTCGCCAAGCGGAGCCTGAAGCGGATCCCGAGGCAGCCCGACCTCTTGGTCGGTTTCACGATCCAGCCGATCATGTTCGTGCTGCTGTTCGTGTACGTCTTCGGCGGCGCGATCGACACGGGGCCGCTCGACTACGTCGACTTCCTGATCCCGGGGATCATCGTCCAGTCGATGGTCTTCGGCGGCTTCGTCACGGCTCTCGGGCTCGCGGAAGACCTGAAGAAGGGGCTGATCGACCGGTTCCGGTCGCTGCCGATGTGGGGGCCGGCGGTGATCTCGGGGCGGATCCTCGCCGACGTGGGGACGAACGTGATTCAGCTCGTGATCATGTTCACGGTCGGCATCATCGCCGGCTTCCGCTTCGACGCGAGCGCGTGGGAGATCGTCGCCGGGATCGCGCTGCTGCTGCTGATCGGCTACGCGTTCTCGTGGGTGTTCGCCTTCATCGGCCTCTCGGCGTCGTCGCCGGAGGCCTCCAACGCCTACGGCTTCACGATCCTCTTCCCGCTGACCTTCATCTCGTCCGCGTTCGTCCCGCCCGAGACGATGCCGGACTGGCTGCAGCCGATCGCCGAGCACAACCCCTTCACGGCGATGGTGGACGCCGCCCGCGCCCTGTTCGTCGGGACCCCGGCGGGGAACAGCATCTGGCTCGCCGTGCTGTGGTCGTTCGTCATCATCGCCGTCTTCAGCGTGCTGTCGGTCTGGCGGTACCGGCGCGCCGTCGGTCGCTGACAATCGCGGCCGCCACGACCGCCGTCAGCGCCGCGAGCTGAGACCAGGCGGAGGCTTCGGCTCCGAGCGGGATCGTCGCGAGAGACACGACGCTCGCAACGAGCAGCACCCCGCCGTGCGGGAGGTGCAGCAGGCGGAGCAGCCATGCGTTCGCCGCCAGGAACATCGCCGTGCCGACGGCAAGGACCGCCGCGGTCCCGTCGGAGAGGGGCTCGAGGGGGTCGGGGATCGCCTTCTTCAACCCGGCGGCCAGGAGGACGACCCCGAGTAGCAGGAAGAAGTGGGCATACCCGAACGCATTGACCGCGAGGCGCGGGCGCCCCGCCTCCGGAGCCGCCTCGAGGCCACGCTCGAGCTCTCCCTCGTTCGAGAAGTACGTCCACCAGAGCGACGCGCTGAGCGCGAGCGCGAGCAGTGAGATGAGCCCCAGTTCCAGCCCGACCTCCTCCCCAGCCGCGCCCACGCCGAGCACGACGATCGACTCGCCGAGCGCGACGATGATCACGAGGCCATGGCGCTCAGCGAAGTGCGACGCGGTGATGCGGAAGCCTTCGATTGCGACGATGAACGGCACCGCCCAGAGGACGACGGCCGCGGCCGTGAAGAGCGTCCACTTCGCTGCGCCGTCGACGAGACCGGCGGCGAGCAGCGCCAGGGCCGCCGCCACGTTGTACGGAACGATCCCCCGGATCGCGGCCGCTTGGCTTGCGGAGGTCGCCCGCAGATAGAGGCCGCTGTGGAGCGCGACGACGGCGAGATAGCCCACACCGAAGGCGACGCCTCCCTCGTCGAACGTCGTCGGGATCGCGAGAGCCATGATCAGGAACCCGCCCATCCCACCGAGCAGCAGTAGTCGGTGGCCGAGCGCGTCGAGCGCGAGCGAGTTCGTCAGCCAGACATACCCGTCGTAGATCCACCAGGTGACCGATAAGAGCAGGACGACCTTCAGTAGCCCGCTCCAGTCCGGGTCGGCCGCGAGGAGCCCGGTCATCTGCGTGAGGGTGAAGACGAAGACGAGGTCGAAGAACAGCTCGAGCGTCGAGACCCTGACCTCGGCCTCGGGCGTCGGCACCGTGCTGTCCACGGCGCCGACGTTACCGGGGCGCTAGACGGCTACGAGCTCGCGAAGCTCGGCGACGGTCGCGGAGATGGCCTCGTAGTCCTCGTCCCCCGCGTCTACGCGAAGGTCCCTCAGCAGCGTGTCGAGGCGCGTGAGACCGACCGGGTCGAAGGCCTTCTCGATCCTGTCGCGGATCCACTCCAGGGTCGCGACGTCACCGAGCAGCGCGCCCTGGTCGCGCGCATCGACGTCAACGAGAACCTGCCGGAGCCACGCGTCGAAGCGCCCACGGTCGACTTCCTCGGACGGCCGGTACTGAAGCTGGAGGTCGTACGCCGCCTGCGCCATGCCCACGGCCGCCTGTCGCGCGCCCGCACGACCCCTCGCCGCCACCTCACGGCCGAGCGCCGCTACCGCGCGGTTCGTCGGAGCGATGAGCCGCGGCGGCACCGCTCCCGCGGCGCGGTGAGCCGCCCACGCGTCCGTCATCTGCGCGACGGTGCGCGCCGCGCGATTCCAGCGCCCGCCGGCCGCGAGGTTGAAGACCTCGGCAGCACCCTTCTCGAGCGTGCCGAGCGCAGCCGGCATGCCACCGGAGAGCGAGTCCGTCGGCACGGCGACCGCGAGCGCCTCCACGTCGCCGCCGCTGCCGGTGAAGAACTCGCCGTAGCCGGGCGCGAAGATCTTCTCCTCGGTCGAGCCGTCGTCGTGGAGCTCGCGGACCGTGATCGCGCCCTGGACGGGGCCGCGCGGGCCGTCGACCGTCTTTCCGACCTCCTCGACGGTGACTTCCTCGAAGACCAGCCCCGCGATGTTCTCCGGCCGGTACGTCGTCCCGACCTTCGGATCCGCGGGCATGATCATCGCGGCCGGGCCGTCGATGCCGGCGAGCCAGGAGCCCGCGAGGTCGCCGACGACGCCGTCGTCGTAGTTGAAGACGTCCTCGCCGAGGTACCACACCGAGCCGTCGTCGGCCTGCGCGTACCGGTCGAGCGCGACCTCCTCGATGCGCCCGTCGATGTAGGCGAGGTACTGCGAAACGAGCACCTCGACGCACTGCCCGTCGCTCCACTCCATGATCATCGTCTCCGGAAGGAGGGTCGTCTCCGTCTTGAACGGCAGGCCGTCGACGGTACCGTTGAGGATCGCCGACCGCAGGTCGCTGATCGGGAAGAGCGGGTTCGAGATCTCGGTCGGGGTCGAGAACGCCGGCGCAGTGAGATCGGTACGCGCGCTGTCCGGCGCGAGGGGGAGCTCTGCGAGCCCGGCCGCCTCGAGTTGCGCACGGGTCGGCTGCGGCACTGCCGTCGAGACGCTCGCGTCGCACGGCCGCCGCTCGGCCGACTCCCCATCGGCTGCAATCGCAATCCCGAGGCCGAAAGCAGCGGCGGCGGCTGCGAGCCCGATGGAGATCTTGATCCTCACGAGTCGGACGCTACGAGCGCCCGATGAGATGGCCGTGAGAGCTAGCTCGAGAAGCGGGCGGCTTCGTCAGAACCGCCCGTGGCGTCGCCGGCGCTGTACGAGTGCGCGCCTGCCCCGGCGAGCTGCCCGCCCTCGACGATGAGGTACTCGTCGCGGATCGGCCGGCCGTCGAACCAGCACTCGAGGATCTCGCGGACGCCGGCCGCGTACCGCGCTTGGGCCGAGAGGCTCGAGCCGGAGATGTGCGGGGTCATCCCATGGTGCGGCATGGTGCGCCAGGGATGGTCTTTGGGCGCCGGCTGCGGGAACCAGACGTCGCCGGCATAGCCTGCGATCTGTCCGGACTCGCACGCGGCGGCGACGGCGTCGCGGTCGCAGATCTTCCCGCGGGCGGTGTTCACGAGGAATGCGCCGCGCTTCATCTTCGAGATCAGCCCGGCGTCGAACATGTGCTCCGTCTCCGGGTGGAGCGGCGCGTTGATCGTCACGACGTCGCAGACGGCGACGAGCGACTCGACGTCCTCGTGGAAGGTCACGCCGAGCTCGTCCTCGACCTCCGGCGGCAACCGGTGCCGGTCCGTGTAGTGGAGACCGACGTCGAAAGGCTTCAACCGCCGGAGCACCGCCGAGCCGATCCGCCCTGCCGCGACGGTGCCGACCTGCATCCCCTCGAGGTCGTACGACCGCGAGACACAGTCGGCGATGTTCCAGCCTCCCTCGTTCACGACCTGGTGGGACGGGATGTAGTTCCGGACGAGGCTGAGGATCGCCATCACCACGTGCTCCGCGACGCTGATGCTGTTGCAGTACGTCACCTCGGTGACCGTGACACCGTTGTCCATCGCCGCCTGGAGGTCGACGTGGTCGGACCCGATCCCGGCGGTGAGCGCGAGCTTCAGGTTGGGCGCCTTGGCGATCCGCTCGGCGGTCAGGTACGCGGGCCAGAACGGCTGCGAGATCACCACGTCGGCGTCCGGCAGCCGTCGCTCGAACTCCGAGTCGGGGCCGTCCTTGTCCGAGGTGACGATGAGCTCGTGTCCGCGCTCCTCGAGGAACGCTCGCAGGCCGAGCTCGCCGGAGACGCTTCCGAGGAGCACGCCGGGCGTGAAGTCGATCGCCTCGGGCGTCGGCGTGGTCTGGCCGTCCGGATACCGCTCGATCGTCGGGATGCCGCCGCGCGCGTAGGACGGCGGGTAGCCGTCCACGGGGTCGTCGTAGAGGACGCAGAGGACGGTCGCCATCGGGACCGTGGACCCTAATCTCTTTGCCGTGCGCACACTGGTCTTCGTCGCCGCCGCCGCCGCGGCGCTGACGCTCGGCTCGTCGGGAAACAGCGCTCCGCCGTCCTCGCTCGGCCGGCGTACGGCGCTGCGCCGCTGCGGCCGCTGGTTACTCAGAACCCGAAGCGGACTTCCGTGAAGTACCAGAGGCTCGAAGTGCTCCAGATCGCCACGAGCACGGTGAAGAGCGTTCCGCCGACGACCGGCACGACCCATCGCGGATGGTCGCGGTCGTGGACGTACCAGAGCTTCACGGCGAGCACGCCGTAGACGAACGTCCCGAGCAACGAGTGCGCGAGGACGCGCGCGTCGGTCGTCTGGAAACCGAGGATGAAGATGCAGTGGAAGGCGACCGGGAGAGTGCACAGGACGGCGAGGCGGCCCGACCACCGGTGGATCCGGTTCACGCGCGGCGGCGGGATCCGGACGAAGCGCTGAAGCTTCCCGAAGATTCGGGCGCCGGTCAGCACCTGGACGATTGCCAGCACGGCAGCCGCCGTCGCGAACCAGGCCTTGAAGGCGATCGGCGTCGAGAAGACGGACGTCACGATGTCCGTGTAGGTCGACTCGACGCTCGCCGTCATGCGCGCACGACCCTATTACGATCGGACGGATGTCGCACCGAACGCTCCGCCTCGTCGTCGTCCCGGCGTTGCTCCTGCTGAGCATCTCCGGCCTGGTCTACGGACTCGCCGAGGAGCACCCTGCGCGGTCCGACGTCGCAAGCGCAAACGTGGACGATCCCGTGTCGCGCGGAGCGGCGCTCTTCGCGGAGCGCTGCTCCGGCTGTCACGGCAACTCGGGCCGGAACGCGTCGATCGGTCCGGACCTCGCCGGCAACCCGGTCACGATCGAGGATGCGCGGGCGCAGATCGAGACAGGCGGAGGCGGTATGCCTGCAGACCTCGTCGAGGGTCAGGACTTGGAGGATGTGCTGGCCTATCTGGACACGATCCGCGCCGGCGAGCCTACGCGGGAGGACTAGCCCCGCGGGCTACTGACCGAGAAGCAGCTCGGCGGCCGCCTCGAGGTTCACGCGTCCTCGCCCGTGGGTCGCGAGGAAGGCGACGCCGGACGGCCGCCACTCCGGCACTCCCGTCTCGACGAGGACGGCGTCGGGCGCCTGCTCGAGCAGCCGGGTGGCCTCGCTCCGCAGCTCCGGATGCCGGTGCGCGTCCTGGACGACGACGACCAGCTGCCCGTCCTCCGTCGACCCGAGGAGCTCGCCGAGGCCGTGATCCGCAGCGCCAGCCGCGATCGACGGTTCGGGAAGCAGCTCGACGACTCGGGCGGGCCGGTTCAGCTGGACCTCGCCCTCCGCGCGAACCGCTCGCCGAGCCGCCTCGAGCCCGACGATTCGCGGCACCTCGCCGTCCACGGGGGTGCCCGGTGTGGCGCCGACGAGCGCGAGCACCCGCGCAGCCGACGACTCCAGCCGCTCCTCCGAGAGCCGTCCGGACTCCACAGCCCCGACGATCGCGCGATGCACCGCGTCGGGCGGAAGGTCATGACCGAGGCAGAGCGCGTCGGCGCCTGCCTCGAGCGCGCGTACCGCTCCCTCCTCTGCGCCGACGGTGCCGCTGATCGCCCGCATCTCGATCGCGTCCGTCACGACGAGCCCTGCGAACCCGAGCTCGCCGCGCAGGACGTCCGTCAGCAGCGCCCGGCTCATCGTCGCCGGCGCCTCGTCGAGCCCGGCGACCCGGATGTGCGCGCTCATGATCGCCCGGACGCCTGCGTCGATCGCCGCCTGGAACGGCAGCAGCATGGCCTTCATCGCGGCGTCATCGCGCTCGACGGTCGGCAGCTCGAGATGCGAGTCCTCCTCGGTGTCGCCGTGGCCGGGAAAGTGCTTCGCGCACGCCGCGACGCCGGACCGCTGCAGGCCGCGCACGAACGCCGCGACGTGGCGCGCTACCAAGGCCGGATCCGAGCCGAACGACCGCACGCCGACGATCGGGTTGGCCGCGTTCGCGTTGACGTCCGCGACGGGCGCCAGATCGAGGTTCACGCCAACGCCGGCCAGCTCAGCGCCCATCGCCCGCGCCACGGCCTCGGTGAGCTCGACGTCGTCGACGTACCCGAGCGCCAGGTTCCCGGGGTAGGAGCTGCCCCCGGCCGCGTCGAGCCGCGTGACGTCGCCGCCCTCCTCGTCGATCGAGACGATCAGCTCGGACGCTTCACGCCGCAGCTCGGCGGTGAGCTCTGCGACCTGCTTCCGGCTCTCGACGTTCCACGCGAACAGGCAGACGCCGCCCAGGCCTCGCTCGAGCCACCGGCGCAGCGAGTCCGGCACGACCGGCCCCTCGAATCCAGCGAGCAGGCACCGGGCGGCGAGCTGCTCGAGCTCGGAGCTCACCCTCGGACGGCGCCCGCCGTCAGCCCGTACGCGATCTTCCGGTGGACGAGGACGAAGAAGACCACGACCGGCAGCGCGGTGAGCGTCGCGCCGGCCATGAGCGGCCCCCAGTCGGTCCCGCGCGAGGTCGTGAAGGACGCGAGCCAGACGGTCAGCGTCTGCTTCTCCTGGTCGTTGAGGAACACGTATGCGATCAGGAACTCGTTCCACGCCTGGATGAACGCGAAGATCGACGTCGCCACCAGACCAGGCGCCACGAGCGGCAGCAGGATCCGCATGAACGCGCCGAACCGCGTGCTGCCGTCCACCATCGCCGCTTCCTCGAGCTCCCGCGGCACGCCCATGACGAAGCCGCGCAGCGTCCAGACGGTGAACGGCAGGACGAAGGTCAGGTAGGTGACGATCACCCCGCTCAGCTTGTTCAGCTGGTCGGCGCGGCTGAGCGAGATGTAGAGCGGGATGATCAGGGCGTTCAGCGGGACCATCTGCACCCCGATGATCAGGACGATGAACGCGCCCCGGCCGTAGAAGTTGAACTTCGCGAGAGCGAGCGCGGCCAGGAAGGCGAGCACAATCGAGACCGTGACGACCGCGCAGACGATGATCAGGCTGTTCTTCACGTTGTCCCAGAAGTACGGCCGGTCCATCGCGTCGCGGTAGTTCGCGAGCGTCGCCGGCGACGGGAACCACTGCGGTGTGTCGCGGAGGATGTTCTGGCCTGTCTTGAACGAGGTCGAGATCATCCAGTACACGGGGAAGACCATCACCGCGAAGACGAGGAGGGCGAGCGCGTTCCAGCCGACCCGCCCTGCGGTCCGGCGGCGGCTGCGCCTCCTCCGCGGCACGGCGACGGCGCTCACCGGGTCTCCCCGATCCGGATCATCTGCCGGATGTAGACGAAGGTCGCGACGAACATGATCCCGACCATCACGACGGCGATCGCGGCGCCGAACCCGTACTCACCGAGCCGGAACGCCTCGACGAACGAGTAGACGCTCATCAGCCAGTAGTCCTCCTCGGGCTCGCCGTCCCGGATCAGCCAGATCTGGTTGAACACCTGGAAGTCCCAGATGATCGAGAGGCTGATCAGGATCACGAAGATCGGCTTCACGAGCGGGAAGGTGACGTCGCGGAAGACGCGCCAGGCGTTTGCACCGTCGATCGACGCCGCCTCCACGAGCTCGTCCGGCACCTGCGAGAAGCCGGCGTAGAGGGTGATCGTCACGAACGGGATCGCGCCCCAGACGACGAGCGCCGTGATGACGGCGAAGCCGGTCAGCGGGTCGGCGAACCAGTCCTTGTTCAGGAAGTCGCCGAGGTGGAGCTCGGTCAGCGTCCAGTTGAGGACGCCGAACTCGAAGTCGACCATCCAGCGGAAGATGTTCACGGCGACCACGACGGGCGTGGCCCAGACAAGGATCAGGCCGGTCGTCAGCACGAGCCGCATCGCCGTGCCGAGCTTCGTGAGCAGCAGCGCGATCAGCGTCCCCAGGACCATCGTCAGCCCGACGTTCACGAACGTGAAGACGAACGTTCGCAGCACGACCTCCCAGAACTGGCGGTCGTGGACGAGCCGGGTGTAGTTGTCGAGCCCGATCCACGGTCCCTGCTGGAGGATCAGCTCGGCGAGGCCGAACTGCTGGAACGAGAGCCGGCCGAGCAGGTAGAGCGGGTAGCCGAGGACGGCGCCGATCACCACCACCGACGGGGCGATCAGCGCGTACGGCGCCAGGCCGCGAGTGACGCCCTGCCGCGAGACACGGCGCCGCCGCCGGGCAACTGCAGCCTCGGCGGCGGCGGCCGTGAGGGCCGGGAAGCCCGTTTCGCCTCCCGGCCCGGAGCTCACGTCCTCCGGTTGAGGATCGTGGTGATCTGATCGCTCGCGCGCTTGGCGGCGGCCTGCACGCTCGAGCGTCCGGTGAAGATCGACTGGAGCATGTTCTGCAGCACGCGGGCGTTCTCGACCTGCACCCAGTTCGGCGCGGTCGGGATGAACCAGCTCGCCTTGGCTGCGTTCGCGAACGGCGCCAGCTGCGGGTTCCTCGCATGGAGGGACGCCAGCGAGGTCGTGTTCGGGATGACCTTGCCGACGGTTGCGAGCTGCCGCATCTGCGTGTTGTTCGTGAACGTCCTGATCCAGTCGTAGGCAAGCGACTTGTTCCTGCTCGTGATCGGCACAGCGAGATCAGAGCCGCCCAGGAACGTCGGCATGAACTTGCCCTTGATGTGGCTCGGCATCGGGTAGGCGCCCATCTTGGGAGCGAGCGCCGGGTTGCCGTCCTTCTTGTCGAGCGCGTACGGCCACTCCCAGCCGTTGCCGATGAACGAGCCGACACGGCCCTTGGCGAAGACGAGCGCCTGCTGCGGGTTCGCCTCGTCGCCGGTCTTGTTCGCGCGGGAGAGCGGCCCGACGGTCGCCTTGAGCGCGGTGAGCCCCTGGATCGCCTGCGGGGAATTCAGCGTCCCCTGCCAGCGGCCGTTCCGGAGCACGGCGATCTTCCCGCCGTAGTCGTAGACGAACGACATGCTGGCCCAGACGTAGCGGCCCGGGAAGTACAGCGCCGAGTAGTTGCGCTGCTTGCCGTACTTCTTCATCAGCTTCAACCCGGCCGCCCGGAACTGCGCCAGGCTCTTCGGCGTCGAGCGGATGCCCGCCGCCTTGTACTGGTCCTTGCGGTAGATCACCGCGCGGGCTCCCGCGTAATACGGCACGCAGTAGAGCCGGCCGCGGTACGTGCAGGAGTCCTTCAGCGCGCCGAGCCACGTCCGCGAGTTCGGGAAGCTGCCGCGCTGCGTGGTGATGTCCTGCAGGAGCCGCGCCGCCATGTAGCGCGTCGTCTCGGTGTTCCCGAGCTCGATCACGTCGGGCGCGTTCCCGCCGGCGAGCGCCGCGTCGAACTTCGTCAGGTGGTCGCCCCACGTCTGGTACTGCACGTCCACCTCGACGTCGCTGTGGCGTGCCTTGAAGGACTGGTTCGTGGCGGCGACGACCGAGGACCAGTTCGACTCGGCGTCGTTCTGGAGCCAGATCACGATCTTCGTCGCGTTCTGACGGTCGGGGCTCGACGAGCCCACTGCGGCGGTCATGGCCGAAACGGTCAGCGCCGCAACGAGCGCGAGGGCTCCGATGTAGCGTCGTCTCATAGAGGTACCCCCAGAGCGATGCGGCGGCCGAGAACCCTGGCTTCTGTGGCCCTATGGGTCATGATGGAGGGGCCGCCAATTGGTTTATACCACTTGGCCACGGGTGGGAGACTGGCATAAACCACCTTGGATTGTCAAGACCCAGCTGCGGCAATTCCGGCGGAGGCCGGACGCGCCGGCTGAGGCCTCGTCAGCTCGCTGACGAGCCGGTAGCGGTCGCCCCGGTAGATCGAGCGGACGTACTCCACGATCTCGCCACCGGCGGACCGCGTGGTGCGCTCGAAGAGGAAGGCGGGCGAGTGGAGCGGGACGCCGAGCGCGGACGACTCGTCCTCGTTCGTCACCGTGGGCTCGATGGCCTGGCTGCCGCCAACGACCACGATCCCGAACCGGTCTTCCAGCAGCTCGTAGAACGAGTGCTCCTCGAGATCCTCGGCCGTGAGACCGGGAACGAGCGACTCGCGCACGTGGAGCGTCTCCATCGCCATCGTCTCGCGGTCTGCGTACCGCACGCGCGTCACGACGACGATCGGCTCCGACGGGGAGACGTGGAGCAGCCGGCCGAGGCGCGCACCGGCCTGCACCACCTTCAGCTCTACCGTCCTGCTCGAGGGCTCCATTCCGCGACTGCGCATGTCCTCCGTGAACGAGGTCATGGTCAATTCCTGCGCGATCTTCGGCTCGCTGACGAAGGTGCCGGCGCCACGCCGACGGACCAGGAACCCCTCCCTGACCAGGTCGTCGAGGGCTGCCCGGACCGTCAGGCGCGAGAAACCGAGATCCCCGCTCAGCTGGCGCTCCGACGGGATCGCCTCGCCGATGCCCAGGCGCTCGATGAGGTCGAGGACCCGCTCGCGAGCCTCGCTCTGCTTCGTCATCCGGCCGCCGCCACGGCCGTCGGTCTCCCTTCGAGCAGCAGGCTCGAGCCCGTCTGCGCGTCGAAGAAGTGGAACCTCGAGGGATCGACTGCGAGCCGGATCCGGTCGCCGACGCGCACCTGTGTCCTCGGGTCGATCCGGGCGCTCAAGAGGGCCGAGGAGTCGGCGATCAGCGTCGCGTCCTCCCGCCCCTCGAGTGCCTCCGCGGTCACCTGCGGCGCGTCGACGCGGAAGAAGACGTGGGCGTCGGAGCCCAGCTCCTCCACGACGGCGGCCTCGACCTCGACGGTGGCGAGGTCGGCCGGCGCGAACGCCGCGCTCTCGAAACTCTCCGGCCGGATCCCGAGCACGACCTCGCGGTTCGTACCGGCAGGCCGGCGCTCGGGATCGAGCCTGATGCGGTACTGACCGACGACCACGTCGTCGCCGTCGATCCGCGCCTCGACGAGGTTCATCGCCGGCGATCCGATGAAGGCCGCGACGAACACGTCCTTCGGCTCCTCGTAGAGCTTCTGCGGCCTGTTCGTCTGGAGGATCCGGCCCTCCCGCATGACCGCGACGCGTTGACCGAGCGTCATCGCCTCGGTCTGGTCGTGCGTCACATAGACCGTCGTGACCCCGAGCCGCCGGTGGAGCTCGGCGAGCGACGCGCGCACGCCGACGCGGAGCTTCGCGTCGAGGTTCGAGAGCGGCTCGTCCATCAGGAACGCCTTGGGCTCGCGCACGATCGCCCGCCCCATCGCGACCCGCTGGCGCTGGCCGCCGGAAAGCTGCGCGGGGCGGCGGTCGAGGAGCTCGGTCAGCCCCAGCATCTCGGCGACCTCCTCGACGCGGCGCTTCGCCTCCGCGCGAGGAATCCGGCGAACTTTCAGCCCGTAGCCGAGGTTCTTCCGCACGTTCATGTGCGGGTAGAGCGCGTAGTTCTGGAAGACCATCGCGACGTCACGGCGCCGCGGAGGCGCGTCGGTGACGTCGCGGCCGTCGATCGTGATCCGGCCGGCGGTCACGTCCTCGAGGCCCGCGATCGTGCGCAGCAACGTGGTCTTCGAGCAACCCGACGGGCCGACGAGGACGAGAAACTCACCGTCTCCCACCTCGAGATCGAGGTCGCTGATCGCGCAGAACCCGCTGGGGAAGACCTTCGTGATGCCCTCGAGCCGGATGTCCGCCATGGGTCGGCCGACAATACCACTCGCGACGGCGGAGGAGAAGAATGGTATTGACCACCTGAGGTCCGCGCGCGTACACTCAGCCAAGTTGAACGACGGCGCCCGAAGCGAGTACGACCTGAGGACGACGGCCGAGCTCGTCGACCTGATCAATCGGCAGGACCTCGCCGTCCCGTCCGCGGTCCGGCTCGCGGCGCACTCGATCGGGCGTGCCGTCGATTCGATCGTCGAGCGCCTGAGCCAGGGCGGCCGGTTGATCTACGTCGGCGCCGGCTCCTCCGGCCGACTCGCCGAGCTCGATGCCTTCGAGTGCGTCGCAACCTTCGGGGTGGACGAGAACGAGATCGTCGCCGTCGTCGCCGGCGGCCTCGACGCGCAACCGCTCGATGCCGCGGCGGCAGAGGACGACGACGCCGCCGGCGCGGCGGACGTCCTCTCCCTCACCCTTTCCGAGCACGATGTCGTCGTTGGCGTGAGCGCCAGCGGCGAGACCGCGTACGTCACCGGCGGGCTCGAGGCCGCCTCGCGGGCCGGCGCGCTGACGATCGCGGTGGTCTGCGCCGCCCGCTCGACGCACGCGTCGCTGGCGGATCAGGCGATCGAGGTCGCCGTCGGGCCGGAGCTGATCCAGGGCTCGACCCGCCTGAAGGCGGGAACCGCGCAGAAGCTCGTCCTGAACACGCTCTCGACCGTGTCGATGATCCGGCTCGGGCGGACTTTCGGAAACCTGATGGTCGGCGTCGCCCCCGCGAACGACAAGCTGCGTGCCCGGCTCCGGCGTGTGGTCGCCGCCGCGACCGGCGCGCCGGACAAGCAGGTCGACGAGGCGCTCGACGCTGCGGGAGGCGACGGCAAGGTCGCCGTCGTCTCGCTCCTCGCCGGAGTCGACACCGAGACCGCTGCGGCGAGGCTCCGGGACGCGAACGGCAACGTCCGTCAGGCGGCCGCGGGGTGAGGCTCGGCGTCGAGGCTGCGCTCGTCGAGGGGCGCCTGGTCCCGGGCGACGTCGAGGTCGTCGACGGCCTGATCGGCCGTCACGGTCTGGCGAGCCGCAACGGCCACGGCGTCGCGGCCCCCGGGTTCGTCGACATCCAGGTGAACGGCTTCGGCGGCGTCGATTTCCTCGACTCCGACGCGGACGGCTACCGCCGCGCGGGCGAGGCGCTGCTCGAGACCGGTGTCACCGCCTACCTCCCGGCCTTCATCACAGCTCCCGAGGAACAGCTGCACGCCGCGCTTCGCGAGCTCCCCGAGCGGACGAACGGCGGGCCGCACATCCTCGGCGTCCACCTCGAAGGACCTTTCCTGGCTGAGAAGCGCCTCGGCACGCACCCTCCCCTGGCGCGCCGAGACCCGGATCCCGCTCTCCTCGGGCGCCTGCTCGACTCGGGCCGGATCCGCATGGTGACCCTCGCGCCGGAGCTCCCAGGGGCCGACTCCCTGATCGAGCTCCTGCTCCGGCGCGGCGTCACCGTGTCGCTGGGCCACACGGATGCGACGGCGGACGAGGCGAACGAGGCCTTCGACGCCGGCGTCCGCACCGTGACGCACCTCTTCAACGCGATGCGTCCCTTCGGGCACCGCGATCCGGGAATCGCCGGCGCCGCCCTGGCTCGGCCCGACGTCGTCGTGCAGGTGATCCTCGACGGGATCCACCTCGCACCCGAGACTGCGAAGCTCGTCTGGAGCGCGGCGGCCGGCCGTGTGGCGCTCGTCACGGACGCGGTGGCCGGCGCCGGCCTGGACGACGGCTCGTACAGCCTCGGAGGCTTCGAGGTGAAGATCCGCGACGGCGTCGCCCGGGGCCCGGACGGCGTTCTCGCCGGGAGCTCCCTCACGATGATCGAGGCCGTCCGGAACCTCCACGAGCTCGGTGTCCCGCTGAGCAGCGCGCTCGACGCGGCATCGTCGGTGCCGGCGCGGGTCGTGGGCGAGCAGTCCCAGGGGCTCGTGCCGGGTGCGCGGGCCGACGTCGTCGTGGTGGACGACTCCCTCTCGATCGAGCGAGTGCTCGTCGAGGGGCGCGAACGTGTCGTCGCCTGAGCCCGAGCCGGAGCCGAAAGCACCCGAGCCGCGGGGCGGCGAGACCTTCCTCGCGGAGATCCGCGAGCAGCCGGGGGCGCTGCTCCGTCTGCTGGAGCACGACGGCGACTTCCGCCGAGTCGCGGCGCTCATGCACCGTCGCGGCGCGCGAACGGTGCGGATGGTCGGACACGGCTCGTCGGACAACGCCGCGTCCTACGGCGTCTACGCGTTCGGTCTCGTTCCACGCTGGACGGCGTTCCGCGACTCGATCTCGCTGACGGTCCACTACGGCACCCGGCTCGACTTCACCGGCTCGACCGTGCTCGCGCTCTCGCAGTCCGGGCGAACTCCCGACGTCGTCGAGTACGTCGAGCGTGCCCGGGCCGCCGGCGCGCTGACGGTGGCGATCACGAACGATCCCGGCTCGGACCTGGCGGAAGCGGCAGAGGCGGTCCTCCCGCTCGAAGCAGGCAGCGAGCATGCCGTCGCGGCGACGAAGACCTACCTGAACCAGGTGGCGACGCTGCTGCTGCTCGCAGCACACGTGGCCGGCACCGACCGGAGCTACGCCGGCGGCGTGCGGCTCGTCTCGGAGGAGCTCGAAGGGCTGATCCCCGATCTCGAGCGGCGCGTCATCCCGCTCGCTGCTCCTTTCGCCTTCACGGGACGGATGTTCGTGATCGGCCGCGGGCCCGAGTTCGCGACCGCGCGTGAGATCGCGCTCAAGCTGCTCGAGACGACTCGGATCGCGGCCGAGCCGCTCACGGCGACGGACCTGGCGCACGGCCCGGTGGCCGCGCTCGACCCGCTCTTCCCGGTCTGGGCGGTCGCATCCGACGACGAGACGCTGCCGGCCGTGCTCGAGGCGGCCGACCGGATCCGTGCGACCGGCGCAGCGCTGATCGCAAGCGGAAGCGCCGCGGGCCGACTGGACGGCGCGGTGCACTCGCTCCCGATCCCGAACCTCGGGTCCCGCCTGCTCAGCCCGCTCCTCTCCGTCGTCCCGGGGCAACTGTTCGCCTGGGCGCTGGCGCGCGCGAAGGGCCTCGACCCGGACCGGCCGCGCGGCCTCAGCAAGGTGACGCTCGCCCGCTGAGCCGGTTTTCGCGGTTGCGAACGGGGTACACGCCTCGCAGGCAACCGAGGAGGTTCCCGATGCCGAGCAAGAAGGCGAACGTCAAGAACGAGAAGCAGTACGAGGCGCTGAAGAAGAAGGGGATGTCGAAGGAGCGGGCGGCGAAGATCGCCAACTCGCCAGGCGCGTCGAGCCGCGGCGGGAAGAAGTCCGGCTCAGGCTCGAGCTCACGCTCCAACTCGAGGCAGGGAGGCACGACCGCCCAGAAGAAGGCCGCGGGCCGCAAGGGCGGCAAGGCAGCGGCGAAGAAGCGCTAGCGCCGAAGCAGCGGGGCGACGAGGCGCTCGACCTCGCGCCGGTACCCGGGGCCGTCGAACGCCCGCAGTGGATGGGGGTCCAGCGCCTGCTCTTCGAGCTCCCCGCCACGCAGCACGTAGACGGCGGGGTAGATCGCTCCGTCCGGGCCCATCTCGACCGAGACCGCTGCCGCGTCCGATCCGCCGCCGCCGTCGACGAAGTGCTCGAGCGGCATGATCCCTTCGTCGCGGATCCCCGCGGCCCCGTCGACGGACACCGCCCGCGCGAGGTACCCCTTCTGGATCGCGAGCTCCGGCCCGCAGACCAGATCGTTCAGCAGGAGCGGAACCACCTCGTCCGCCGCGAGGCTCGGCCTCGGACGCTCCAGACCCAGGCGCTCGGCGATGTGCCCGGCCAGCACGCGGGCGTTGTAGCGGAACCCGTTCACCGAGGATGAGTTCGCCGACACGCCGGTCTTCTGCAGGCCGCGCGCCGCGATCATCATGTTTCCCGCGAAGAAGATCCCGGGCACCGAGACGCTCTCCCAGAACCTGCTGAGGGCCGGGATCCGGTCGTTCATGACGGTGACGACGCCCAGGGCGCGAAGGTCTCCGAGGGGCGCCTGGAACCCGGTCGCGAGGATCACCTCGTCGGCGGAGAACGCGAGCCGGCCCTCCCAGGTGGTCCCGTCCGCGACGACCCGAAGCCCGTCGTCGACCCGCTCGATCCCGGCGATCGCCCCGTCGATGACGCTCGTCCCGGCGCTGCCGCGGACGTACTCCTCGTACGGCTGCAGGTACCGAACGCGGAGCGGCGAGTGCGCCAACACGGAGATGTCCACCGGCCGCGGGGACACGAGCGTGAGCTCGCGGGCCCACGGAAGCAGCCCGTACGCGAGCTCGAAGCCCGAGTTCCGCTTCCCGATGATCACCACCCGCTTGTCCCGATAGGCGTCGGCTTTCTGCGCGTCGACGTAGTGCGTCGCGTGCTCCGCGCCGTTCATCGGCGGCGACCAGGGCTGCGTCATACCGACCGCGAAGACGGCCATTCGGCACCGGTACTCCCCGTCCGTCGTCTCGAGGACGAACCCGTCGGCCTCCTGCCTCGTCCCAGTCCACCTGCAGCCGTACCGCGCCTGGATGCCGGTCCGCTCGACGAACTCGACGATAGCGGCCTCCATTTCGTGGCGCGCCGGGACGTCGAAGCTCCGATCCATGAACTTCGCGATCAGACCGCGCGCCTCGGGCTCCTCGGCAAGGAGGCTGTTGTTGTCGTAGCACTCGTACCGCCGGCTCGCCCGGTCACACCCCGCGTCCGGCTTCGTCCAGCTGATGAGCCGCTCGAAGATCGGGAAGCGCCGGAACATCCCGGCCGGCCCGTCGTCGGCCGAGAGCAGCGCGTGGCGGACGCCGGCCCGGCTCAGCGAGTAGCTCGTCTGAAGGCCTGCGGGCCCGGTTCCGACGACGACGACGTCGTACTCGCCCGGCTCGAACGGCCTCAGGACGAGGTCTTCCATTCCGTCGTGACGCGCAGCCGGCGCGCCTCGACCTGGAGCATCCGGTAGAGCACCTTCGGGTGCTCGAGCAGGAACGGCTGGAACTCCGGCCCCGGGATCACGAGGCAGCGGAGCATCGTCAGCGCCACGACGTCGGCGCTCGGCGTCTCGTCGTTCAGCAGCGAGATCTCGCCGAAGAAGTCGCCCGTCGAGAATCGCGCCACCTCCATCTCGCCGACCCGGACGACCGCCTCGCCCTCGAGGATCACGAAGAGCGCCGACCCTTTCAGATCCTTCCGCAGCACCCGCTCGCCCTCGGGAAAGACCTCCTCCTCGAACCGGTGGGCGACCGCCTCGAGCTGGGCGGGCTTCAGGTCGGCGAACAGCGAGAGCCGGGAGAGGGCTTCCTGGACTTCAGCCACGCGCCGAGCTTAAAGATGGCTCGCGGCTCGGCGCAGGCTCCTTCTCCCTGCTCCTACTGACCATCAGCGCGACGCCGACGACGATCGCGAGCCCGGCGACGACCGTTCGAGCGGTGATCACTTCGTCGTTGAACATCCAGCCGAGGAACACGGCAATCACCGGGTTCACGTAGGCGTACGTCGATACGGTCGACGCCGGAACGGTCTTCAGCAGCCAGACGTAGGCGCTGAAGCCGATGAACGACCCGACTACGACCATGTACCCGATGGCGAGCAGTGCGTCGGTCGAGAACGTCGCGTCGTTCCACTCGCCCCGAAGGCCGCTGACGATCGCGAGGAGCGTGCCGCCGCCGAGCATGCCCATCGCCGCGGCGAGGAGCGTGTCCTTCGGCAGGGCCGACCGCTGCGACCAGAGCGAGCCCGCCGACCAGGCGAAGGCGCCCACCACGATCGCGAGCGCGCCGATCGGCTCGGCGCCCTGCTCGCCGGACGGATCCACGAGCAGGAACAGGCCGACGAACCCGAGCACGAGCCCGACGAGCGCGCGCGTTCCGAGCCGCTCGTCGAGAAAGATCCGCGCGAGGATCGCGAACCAGAGCGGGATCGTGCCGACGAGCAGCGCCGAGATGCCCGACGGCACATCCTGCTGGGCCCACGCGAGCAGGCCGTGACCGAGCAGGAAGAGGGCGCCGCCGAAGACGAACGCGGCCCGCCACTGGCGCCAGCCGAGCGGCTCGTGATCCCGCCGGCGCGCCATCACCCAAGCGAAGACCAGCGCTCCGGCGACGAGGTGCCGGATCGCCATCGACAGGAACGGCGGAACGTCACGCACGACGACGGCGATCGCGAGGAAGGTCGACCCCCAGACGACGTAGATGGTCCCGAGCGCGAGCCAGACCCGAAGGCGCATACCTAAGTACTAACGACGGGTGCTACGTTGCCTTCCCGATTCGAGAGGGTCCACGAATGCTCGACCGCGAGACCATCGAAGAGCGTCAGCGAGACCGGGCCGCCGCGCTCGAGGACCTCACCCGCGCGAAGCGAGAGCTGGCCGCCGCTGCTCGGCGTCTCGCCGAGCGGGAGCAGAAGCTCGCCGAACGGGAGAAGCGGCTGGAGCAGAAGATGCACCGCATCGCCCGGAAGCTCGAGGCGCGGCGCGAGCGGCAACACAAGCTCTCGGCCCTCCGCGCCCGCGTCTCCGAGACGGAGCTCCTCAAGGGCCGTCAGAAGCGCAAGGAGCACGAGCTCGACCGGGGCGAGAAGCGCCTCAACCGGCGCGAGACGGACCTCGAGCGGCGCGGCTCCGAGCTCGACTCGAGAGCCCGCGAGCTCGACACGCGGGCGCAGGCGCTCGTCGCGCGAGAGCTCGAGCTGGATGCGCGCGACGGAGAGTCCGGCCGGCTGCACGAGGACGCGGCCCGAATCCGCGACGGCCTGGCAGAGCGCGAGGACGCCCTCACGGCGAAGGAGGTCGAGCTCACGGGCCGCGAGGAGCGCGCAGCGGAGCTCGAGCGCTCGGTCGGCCAGCGCGAGGGCAGCGTCGACTCGCAGCAGGCGGCGATCGACGCGAAGGTCGAGGAGCTCGCCACCCGCGAGAAGCGGATCCGGAAGGATGAGGAGCGCCAGCGCGCGACAGCCGAACGGCTGGATCGGCACGCGGCCGACCTCACCGAGCGCGAGCAGGCACTCGCGCGGCTCGGCCAGAGCCTCCTCGCGCGGAGGAACGGCGAACCGGTTCCCGTCGAGGAGCTTCCGGCCTCGTCGTTCGAGGAGGGCCTGGGCGCCCTCAGCGCGGCGGCACGCTCCAAGCAGTCGTTGAACCGTTAGACAACGACGGAACCGGGTATCCGCCCGGCATGGCTGCGATTTTCGTTCTCTACCTCGCGTTGATCGTGGCCGGGATCGCGCTCTACACCGCGATCGGGATCGCCCACCTCTAGGCGATGCGCGGCTTCGTCAAGGACAACAGCCTCTCGCTGTTCTTCCTCGGCCTGTTCGTGCTCGCACTCGTCGGCCAGTCGATCGCGGGATACAACCTCTTCAACCAGGAGGCGCAGGAGCACGGCGAAGCGACGCTCTCGTACTGGCGGTATCTGGTCTCGTCAGAGTTCGGGGCCGACGTGATGGAGAACTGGCAGTCCGAGTGGCTCCAGTTCTGGCTTTTCGCGCTCGCGACCGTCTGGTTCGTCCAGCGAGGCTCGAACGAGTCGAAGGAGCCGAAGGACGCCGGGCTCGAGAGCGACCAGAAGCAGAAGGTCGGCGGCTATGCGCCGGAGAACGCGCCCCGCTGGGCGAAGCTCGACGACTGGCGGCGCACGATCTTCTCGTACTCCTTCACGATCGTGATGGGCCTGATCTTCCTCGCGACCTGGTTCGCGCAGTCGGTCACGGCCTGGACGACGTACAACAACGAGCAGTCCGAGCACGACCAGGCCACGGTTTCCTGGGCGACCTACGTGACGTCGTCCGACTTCTGGGAACGGACGCTCCAGAACTGGCAGTCCGAGTTCCTCGCGGTCGGCACGATGGCCGTCCTGACGATCTACCTGCGCCAGCGCGGCTCCCCCGAGTCGAAGCCGGTCGGCGCGCCGCACAGCGAGACCGCCACTTCCGGCTAGCAGTTACGACAGAGCCGCTTGGAGGTCGTGCGCGAGGTTCGCCGGTGTCAGGTCGACGCCGGGGTGAAGCGTCGAGCGCCACCGCCCCTCCGCGTCGTAGACCCGAACCGGGACGGAGTGCATGTTGCTGTTCCCCGTCTCGTACGAGGGAAGGATCTGGAACGCCTTCCAGATCGGCTCGAGCTCGTCGACGGTCCCGTCGACGTATGTGACCTCGGACACGGCGTCGTTCCGCTCCAGGAACCGCCGGATGCTCGCCGGCGTGTCGTGGACCGGATCGACGCTGTAGGCGACCGCCTGCACGCGGCTCCTGTCGTCGCCGAGAAGGCGCACCGCGTCGGCCATCTGCGACGCGGCGATGGGACACGCCTCGGTGCACTGCGTGTCGAGGAAGGTGACGGCGAGCGCCTTCCCCTGGATCCCCGGCGTCGCGGCGGCTGCCTGGGGAAGCATGATCCCCTCCGGAGGCTGGCTGCCGCGGAAGTCGGGCTCGTCCTCTCCGCGCGCGACGACGAATCCGACCACGACGGCCAGGGCCCCGAGCAGGGCGGCGATCACGAGAGCGAGGCGCACCTACGAGAGTCTGCCGACGAAGATCGTGACCGTGGAGCCGCTACGAGCGGTCGAGCCGCCAGCCGGCGATTGCCGGAGGACGAGCCCGTCCTGATCCGGGCTCC
>Ga0081538_10000291_pt1 | contig 57529 bp, 50 predicted proteins | sample TabmetS5T2R1_FD_71022 | JGI IMG/M metagenome (GOLD analysis project Ga0081538, IMG submission 71022) | Tabebuia heterophylla rhizosphere microbial communities from the University of Puerto Rico - S5T2R1 | ecosystem: Host-associated > Plants > Roots > Rhizosphere ...
ACTGGCCCGGCTTGATCGTGCGAACGGCGCCGCCGACCTCCTCCACGATGCCGACGTACTCGTGACCCATGGGCGCTGGCGTCTCGATTGCCTCGATGCCGCGGTAGGGCCACAGGTCAGACCCGCAGATGCACGTGGCCGAGAGGCGGATGATCGCATCGGTCGGTTGGATGATTCTTGGGTCGTCGCGCTGTTCGAGGCGAACCTCGCCCGGCGTGTGCAGGACTGCTCCTCGCATCGGTCGTCCTTCGTAGTCGGTTGCACCCCTCGAAACCAGCGGCCGACGAATCCCGGGGCACTCGGGTGAGACTCGATACAGAACTGCCGATCTCGCGCCCCCGTCGTTCTGTATCGGCGATCGGGCGGGCGGCGGCCGCTCGCAGCGTCGCAATCTGATCGCCAGGTTGCATCAATACGGCGCGTCAACCACGCATCGGCGCGTAGAGCCCCGATGGGAGGGTTGACCGGCGCCACGGGTACTGGCTCTTGTGCGCAAGGCCCGCCCGCCCAGGCACCCACGCCGGGCGAGCGGGCCGTGAACGCGCAGCGAGCCGGAGCTCAACCTATTAGACGAGCTGGCCCCCGCATCGGACGCTGTCGACCTTCACCTCGACGGTGCCATCGGCAGAAATCAGCAGTGTGAACCTGATCTGGATCGGGACGTTGGTGCCGTCCTCGACATGGGCGACGAGGAGCGTGGTCTCGGTGACGCGCAAGTCTTTGAGCTGACCGAAGTTGACGTTTTGCCGGTTTTGCACCACAAAGTGGCCCGACGAACTCGGCTGGCTGGGATCGTTAGGCTCGAAAGTGAACAGGCCTTGCACGGTGCTGGTCACCTGGAAGATGGACCCCGTGTCGGTCAGATGCATGACCCCGTCGCCCTGGACGCTGGTGACGCCGGTAATCGACGGGACGCACGGATTTATACCGGCAGGATCGGTGAACGCGACGCTGAAATGCTGTGTCTCTTGCACGGCCTGGGCGCCGGCCGGCGCCGCCATGAGCATCAAGGCCACAGCGCTGCCCAGCGCTGCGATGGTTCGGTGGAATCTCATGCCGTGGGACCTCCTGTGTCAGGGGCCCGCCGGCCCCGCCTCCCGGCGTCGAGTTAGCCAGTCGCTCGCCGACAGCCAGGACCACCAGATCGCCGCCCTGGGGTCACCCCGCCGCCACGGACCGTGTCTACACCTTGTTCCTGAAGCGATCCTGAAGCGAGGCCGCTGGCCGGTCACACGGTGTCGCTGTGCGGGCCGCGGTGCGACATGGAGCGCGAGTCAGTTGCCGAGCGACCTGACGGCGTTCTGTATCCGAGTCAAGCGAGCGGCGGCCGCCCGCAGCGGGCAATCCGAGCGCGCCCTCACGTCACCCAGCCAGCGATATGAGACCCTCAAGTTTCATGCGATGGGGCGCTGCGTCAGGAGCATGACTGTGAGGGCGGCGGCGGCAGCGATCAGGAGCCCGAGGCCAACTTGGGCGAGGCTGCCGGTATGGAGCGCGAGGTAATGAACAGCCACCAAGAGCAGACCCCCGGCTGCAAGCGGCAGCGGCCACAGAGGCACGAGACGGGACCTGCGCATCATGGCAAAGAGCGCAGCGATGGCGAGCAACCCGCTGGTGATTGCAAGAACCCGCCACGTGTCGGGATCGGCCCGATGAAAGGAGCCGTCGTTGGCAAAGTAAAACACGAGCAGTGTGATTGACGACATAACGAGCAAGGCTGCGGCCGCAGCGCCTGTGCGAGCCAGGAGACCCCGGTGGCGAACGAACAGAGCGGCGCCGGACCCGCACAGCAGGACGATCGACAGCCATCCGATCAGCCACACGCTGGTGTAGAGAGGACTCGACCAAAGGCGATCGCCGCGCTCATGCAGGATGTTCGCCACTCGCGCCGATGCGCCGGCCATCGCAAGACCGGCGAAGGGAAGGGCAGCCAGGATCCAGGTGCGGCTGGTCTGCTGAGGTCGAAGACCAGCACCGATCGCCTCGCTCTTACCGAGATGGTCGATCGCTGTCTGGACGGCCTCGTCATGTGGAAGCCCCTCCGCCTCGTAGCGTTCGGTCGCGTCTTCGAGGTGCACGCGAAGCTCGGCGAGAACGCGCTCCCGGTATCGCCCACGCACTCGGATATCGCTCGCAATCTCCTGGATGCGCTTCTCGATCAGGGGTTCAGCCACGGGACCTCCTTCAACACGGACTCGACACACTCCCTGAACCGATGCCAATCGGCGGCGTCGGCTTCGAGCTGCCGCCGCCCCGAGGCCGTGAGCTCGTAGACGCGGCGTCGCCTGCCGGTACTGGAGTCCCAGGTGCTGGTGATCATGCGATCAGCCTCGAGCTGGTGGAGTGATGGGTAGACCGCCCCCTCGTTGAACGCGAAGTACCCGTCGCTTGCTCCCGCCAGGGCGGAGATCAAGGCGTAGCCATGAGCGGGTTCATGCGCGGCGACGGCGGCTAGAAGAAGGGTCCTCAGATGTCCCCGCAGCCGATCGGACCTCATACCTCAATACCTTATGCATATGGCGCTGAGGGTCAAGCCACCTCGGTGAGGTCGCCCTCCGGCAAGTGCCACTGAAGCGCCGATCGGAGACGAGACACCGCGCCAGATCTCCCGCTCGGTACTCGCCCGAGGAACGCATGAGCGGGCAACTGGAGCCGGCGTTGAGTCAGCCAGTATCCGGGAGTTGAGGGGGCGGAGGAATCGCCATTGTGCGTTCGCCGTCTGTCTCGGCGAGGACGATGCGCTCGGGATACTCCGGAACCTGGACGAGGAACGTGTTGCTGGCGAGCACGGCGTCGCGCCCGTCCACACGGACCGCCCGAACGCGGTCAGGCACCACGCCGTACACAACCCACTCATGTGGCTCGTTGACTCGGTGCATCACAAGCTTGGCGCCGTACAAGTCGAGCACCGAGCGTGGCCAGGTTGAGGCGCCACCACCCTCATGGACTCGCAGCAGCGTGCTGATCTGATCGTCACTTCGCGGGACGAGATAGAAGCGCGTCTCGGAGTGTTCAAGCCCGAGGCGGATGGCGGAGGGATCCTCAGCGACTTCGACCCAACGCCTCACACTCGGCTCGGGATCAGGCGGCACGTCCGCTTCGACTTGCGGGCGCTCGAAGATCGACAGCCGCGTTCCCAACGGGCGTTCCCCCTCGGCCACAGGGACATCCTCGCACCCAAGTCATCGCACCGCACGCACGCATATCTGCCGATCAGCGGCCTGCTGGCGACTGTCTCGGGCGTGCATCATGCGCCAAGTTGTGCGCCTGCAAGCCAAGTACGGTCGTGGCGATGGCGAAGCAGAAGGCGCCCACGGCCGAGGACCGGGCCAACGCGATCCAGATCTCGCTGTCGGGCATCGCCGGTGACGTCGACCTCGGCGAGCTGGCATACCGGCTCGAACCGCTGCACCCGAAGAACAACACCTTCCCTGGTGAGGTCCTGCTCGAACTCGCCGCCGACGCCATCGAGGAAAGTGGCGCGAGCCGTGACCAGCCACTGGAGTTCGAGGGCATTCGGAAGCGCCATCTACCCGAAGACTGGGCCCACACGAGGGCCCAGCACCACAAGGCCGACTATGCGTTGCGGGCGGCCGCGATGGTCAGAGCAGGTGTCGATCCCGGGTTGCTCGACGAGGTGATCTGGTGGCGCACTGACGACTTGTGGTTCTGGGCGCTCCAAGCGCTGGTGACGTACGTGCGGGCTGCGGCCGAACGCTGTGCCGAGTCCGTCCCCGCCATCTGCGGACGGATCGCGGGCCGCCACCACGTGGACCTCGCAGCGACGGCGTGAGCCGGCATCCACGTCATTCGCGAGTCGCGAAATGCGGAATCCCCGAATCGTTCTTTCGCTGACAGGACCGGCCACTGAGCGTTTCCAGAAGTGATGCCGATCGGAGCCTGGATCAGGGCGGCCGATCGGATCGGTCAATCGCCGCGACCAACGACAGCTGACTACACGTCGTTTGGTGCGCTGGTCCTTGCCGCAATCCGGTCGGTAACCGCCCTCGTGCTTTCTGGCATCGCGTGGGCGTAGGTCTTCATGAGCATGTCGGGTGAGTGGCCGAGCAGGTCGGCGACGGCACGGAGCTCGCCGACGTCGTGGGCGCCTCGGACCATGTGCGTCGCGGCCGTGTGGCGGAGGCCGTGGGAGGTCAAGCGCGGGAGGCCGGCCTCGGCGATGAGGATCTCCAGGGCCCGGTCGAGGCTGCGGGGCATCACCGGGCGTCCGGCGTGGGTGGCGATGATGAGGTCGTGGTCTTCCCACTTCGGGCCGGCTGCCAGTCGTTCCTCGGCCTGAACCTTCCGGTGGCGGACCAGGACCCGGAGGGTCTCGTCGTCTAGCGGGATGACTCGCCTCGAGCGGGCGTTCTTCGCGTTGCTCCACGCCGCCCCCTGTCGCACTGCCACAAGCCCCTCGTCGATGCGCAAGGTGCCCTTCTTCGTGTCCAAGTCGTCCCATTTGAGGGCCAGCGCCTCCGAGCGGCGCAGGCCGTAGAGCACCCCGAGGCGGAAGGCCACGGCCCAGCGGTGGTCGGCGCAGACCGCGAGGAACCGCGTCGCCTGCTCTTCGGTCCAGGCGCCGACCTCCTTTTTCTTGGGTGGCTTGGCCACCGCTCGCGGTGTGGGGACCCGAGCGGCAGGACTCCGCCGCAACAGGCCTTCCTCGACGGCATCGGCCAGCGCCGCCCGCAGGACCGTCCGACAGATCTGGATGGAGCGCCGCGACAGCCGCCCGGCTTTCGCCAGGTCGTCCAGCCACCGCGACACGTCCTCCCGATCGAGGCGGTCGAGGCGGATAGCTCCCAGCCCGGCCTCTATGTGCGGGATCGCCCACTCGTACTGCTCGCGAGCTTTGAGGGTCACGTCCGAGCGTGAGGCGACGTAGCGCCGCACGAGCCAGCCGACCGTGTCGCGCGTCGCAACGCGCTCCTGCACCGAACCCGAGCGGGCGGCCTTCAATGCCGACCGCTGCGACGGGTAGGTACCGAGCTGCCGTGGACGGTGCCTTCCCGTCTCCGTGTCGATGCCATCGACACGCACGACCCACTTGTCGCGCTGCCTGCGGACCGTTGGCTGCCCGATCGCCTTCCACCCCATAGGTTCCCCTCTGATACATCGCTGATACACGGCCGGTCCGGCGAGGTTCAGAGGATCGTATCATCCCAGCTTAGAAGGGTCGGGGAGGGGGGATTTGAACCCCCGACCTCCTGCACCCAAAGCAGGTGCGCTTCCACTGCGCCACTCCCCGTCGACCGGCCGACAGCGTACTCGTAGGTGCCTGCGCGCCGGCCCGCCCGGCCGGGCACCCGGGACCGGGGGGCCGGAAGTTGGGGTCGGGGGACCAGCGGCCGGGGTTGGTGTCGGGCCGCGCCCCTTCGGGCGTTCGGATGTGTCGTTCGTTTCGGTCGCTTTCGGACGCCGGTCCCAGCCACAGGCCGGCCGGAGCCGGGTGGTACGCGGGGGGTTCCGCACCCCGCCGTTACACTCACGCCCCTGTGAAGACCACCGTCTCGCCCCTCGAGGGGAACAAGGTCAAGCTTTCCGTCGAGGTCGACGAGGTCGAGTTCGACAGGGCGATCTCCGACGCGTACCGCAAGATCGCCCGCGAGGTTCGCATCCCCGGTTTCCGGCCGGGCAAGGCGCCGCGCAAGGTGCTCGAGCGCCGCCTGGGCTCCCAGGTCGGCCGGGAGCAGGCGCTCAGCGACGCGCTGCCCGAGTACTACGCCCAGGCGCTCGTCGAGCACGACGTCGACGCCATCGATTCGCCGGACATCGACATCACGTCGGGCCAGGAGGACGGCCCGGTCGCCTTCGACGCCGTGGTCGAGGTGCGTCCCGACGTCCAGGTGCCCGGCTACGGCGGCCTCAGGGTCGAGATCACCCGCCCGGCCATCTCGGACGAGGAGGTCGACGCGCAGGTCGACCGCATGCGCCAGGTGCAGTCGACCTTCGCCGACGTCGATCGGGCGGCCCGCGACGACGACGCGGTGGTCATCGACATCAGCGGCACGCTGGACGGCGAGGCCCAGGCGGGCCTCAGCGCCGACGACTACAGCTACACGGTCGGCAGCGGCGTGATCACGCCCGAGGTAGACGAGCAGCTGCGAGGGGCTAAGGCCGGCGACATCCTCGAGTTCGAGGCCGAGCATCCCGATCCGGACGAGGAGCGCGACCTGCGGTTTCGGGTGCTGGTGAAGCAGGTCCGGGAGCGGGTCCTGCCCGACGCCGACGACGAGTGGGCGGCGGAGAACTCGGAGTTCGAGACCATCGACGAGCTCCGGCAGTCGATCCGGGATCGTGCCCTGGCGGTGCGCCAGGCGCAGGCCCAGGTCCAGCTCCGCCAGGCCACTGGCGAGGCCCTGGCCAAGCTGGTGGAGGACGAGCCCCCCGAGCCCCTGGTCAGCCACGAGATGCAGCACCGGGCGCAGGACCTCGCCCTCCGGCTCCAGGCGCAGGGCGTGGACCCGGAGCAGTGGCTGGCGGCGTCGGGCACCACCAACGAGCAGTTCACGGCGGAGCTCAAGGAAGCCGCCCAGACCTCGGTCAAGGTCGACCTGGCGCTGCGGGCGGTGGCCGACGCCGAGGACATCGAGTGCACCGACGACGACCTCGAGGAGGAGCTGACGAGCGTCGCCGAGCGGGTCGGCGAGAAGGTCGAGAAGGTGCGCCGCGAGTTCGAACGCGGCGGGCAACTGGCGGCGGTACGCTCCGATGTGCGTAAGCGCAAGGCGCTCGACTGGCTCCTCGAGCGGGTCGAGATCGTCGACGAGGACGGTCAGCAAATCGACCGGACAGAGCTCGAGATCCGGCCAGCACCCGACGAATCCCCAGACGAATCCCACGACGACGACACGAACGACACGAACGAGAAGACGACGGAGAGCAACGCCGAGTGATTCGCAACTATCTCGTTCCCACGGTGGTCGAGCAGACCAACCGGGGTGAACGGGCCTACGACCTCTACAGCCGGCTGCTCAAGGAGAACATCATCTTCCTGGGCACGCCCATTGACGACACCATCGCCAACCTCGTCTGCGCCCAGTTGATCCATCTCGAGTCCGACAACCCGGACAAGGACATCAACATCTACATCAACAGCCCGGGCGGGGACATCACCGCGCTGTTCGCCATCTACGACACGATGCGGTTCATCAAGCCCGACATCAGCACCATCTGCTTCGGGCAGGCGGCATCGGCCGCGGCGGTCCTGCTCGCCGCCGGGGCCCCGGGCAAGCGCCTGGCCCTGCCGCACGCCCGGGTGCTGTTGCACCAGCCCTGGGGCCAGGCCGGCGGCCAGGCCACCGACGTCGAGCTCGCCGCCAAGGAGGTCCTGCGCATGCGGGAGCTCCTCGACCAGATCCTGGCGCGCCACACTGGGCAGACGGAGGAGAGGATCCACAAGGACACCGACCGCGATTACGTGATGAGCGCCGAGGAGGCCCGCGAGTACGGCATCATCGACGACGTCATCTCGTCGCGGCAAGCAGCCGACATGACCGGCCCGATCACTCGGGCGAGCTAGCACGCCAAACGGGGGAGCGACCGACGTGGCCAAGTTCGGAGACGGTGGCGAGCTGCTCAAGTGCTCGTTCTGCGGCAAGTCCCAGAAGCAGGTGAAGAAGCTGATCGCCGGTCCCGGCGTCTACATCTGCGACGAGTGCATCGACCTCTGCAACGAGATCATCGAGGAGGAGCTGGCAGAGCCGAGCGAGCTGCGCTTCGACGAGCTGCCCAAGCCGGTCGAGATCTACGACTTCCTCAACGACTACATCATCGGCCAGGACCACGCGAAGAAGATCCTGTCGGTCGCCGTCTACAACCACTACAAGCGGGTGCAGTACGGCGGCACGCCCTCCGGTGACGTCGAGCTGGCCAAGTCGAACATCCTGCTCATCGGGCCGACGGGCTGCGGCAAGACCCTGCTGGCCCAGACGCTGGCCCGCATGCTCAACGTGCCCTTCGCCATCGCCGACGCCACCGCCCTGACCGAGGCGGGCTACGTGGGCGAGGACGTCGAGAACATCCTGCTGAAGCTGATCCAGGCGGCCGACTACGACGTCAAGAAGGCCGAGACCGGCATCATCTACATCGACGAGATCGACAAGATCGCCCGCAAGAGCGAGAACCCGTCGATCACCCGCGACGTCTCGGGCGAGGGCGTGCAGCAGGCGCTCCTCAAGATCCTCGAGGGCACCACGGCCTCGGTGCCGCCGCAGGGGGGCCGCAAGCACCCCCACCAGGAGTTCATCCAGATCGACACCACGAACATCCTGTTCATCTGCGGGGGGGCGTTCGCGGGGCTCGAGAAGATCATCGAGAGCCGGATCGGGCGCAACGGCGTGGGCTTCACCGCCGACGTCAGCCGCTACGACGACAAGGACCTAGGCGTGCTGCTCGAGCAGGTGCAGCCAGAAGACCTGCTCAAGTTCGGGTTGATCCCCGAGTTCGTCGGCCGACTGCCGGTGATCGGCGCCGTGTCGAGCCTCGACCAGGAGGCGTTGGTTCGCATCCTGGGCGAGCCGAAGAACGCACTCATCAAGCAGTACCGCAAGATCTTCGAGTTCGAGGACGTCGAGCTGGAGTTCGCCGACGACGCCCTGGAGGCCATCGCCGAACAGGCGCTGCTGCGGGGGACCGGCGCCCGCGGCCTGCGGGCCATCCTCGAAGAGGTCCTCCTCAACCTCATGTACGAGCTGCCCAGCCGCAGCGATGTCGGCAAGTGCGTGATCGACCGGGCGGTGGTGCTCGAGCGGGTCAACCCGACCCTCGTGCCGCGGGCCGAGGCCCCGAGGCAGCGGCCGCGTCGCGCCGCGTCCTGAGGGCGCCGGCCCGACGGTCTTGGACTTCGAAGAGGCCCAGGCCTACCTCGACGACCACATCAACCTCGAGAAGACCCCGGCCATCTCGGCCGGTCACGTCGAGGGGCTGTCGCTCGACCGGATGCGGCGGGTGGTCGAGGTGCTGGGCGACCCCCAGGAGGATTACCCGGTCATCCACCTGACCGGCACCAACGGCAAGGGCTCGACCGCCCGCATGATCACGGCCCTGCTGGCCGCACACCGGCTCTCCGTCGGCAGCTACACGAGCCCCCACCTCGAGCACATCACCGAGCGGATCGCCCGCAACGGCGAGCCGATCGAGCCCGAGGAGTTCGCCCGCGTCGTGGGCGAGCTCGAGTCGCTGGAGCACCAGCGGTTCTTCGGGGAGCGTCCGTCTTACTTCGAGCTGCTCACGGCGGTGGGCTTCGCCTGGTTCAGCCAGGTGGCGGTGGATGTCGCGGCGGTCGAGGTCGGCCTGCTCGGACGCTGGGACGCCACCAACGTGGCCGACGGCCAGGTGGCGGTCGTCACCAACATCGGCAAGGACCACACCAGCGGCCGCGGCGACTGGCGGCGGCGCGTCGCCGACGAGAAGGCCGGCATCGTCAAGCCGGGCAGCCACCTGATCCTCGGCGAGCCGGATCCGGCCTTGCTCCCGCTCTTCGAGGCCGAGGGACCGGCCGACATGTGGCTGCGGGACCGGGACTTCGGTGTGATCGCCGACCGCCTGGCCGTGGGCGGCCATGTCGTCGACCTGCGGACGCCCAACGGCGTGCTGGAGGAGGTGTTCCTGCCGGTCCACGGCGCCCACCAGGCCGACAACGCCGCGGCTGCGGCCGCAGCCGTGGAGGCGTTCTTCGGCCGGCCACTGGCGCCCGACGTGGTGGGCGAGGCATTCGGGGGACTGCTCCTGCCGGGCCGGTTCGAGGTCGTGCACCGGGCGCCGCTGCTGGTGCTCGACGGTGCGCACAATCCCGACGGCGCCCGGGCGGCGGCGACGACCCTCGCCGACGAGTTCGACGTGGAGGGGACGCGGCGGTGGGTGCTGGGCCTGCTCGTGGGGCGCGACCTTGACGAGATGCTCGATGCCTTCGGGGTGCGCGCCGGGGACGAGGTGGTCACCTGCACGCCGCCGTCGCCGCGGGGGATCCCGGCCGACGAGCTGGCCAAGGCCGTTGCAGCGCAGGGTGTCCAGGTTGAGGCGGTGCCCGCTGTCGGGGAGGCGCTCGAGCGGGCCTGGCGCTCTGCGGAGGCGAGGGCCGGAGGGAACGGTGCCGGCGGGGGCGGGCTGGTGATGGTCACCGGGTCGCTATACACGGTGGGCGCCGCCCGGACGGCGTGTCGGCGCCTGGGACTGCTCGGCTGACGACGGCTGCCGTCGCACGACCCGAGGCAATAAGGGTCGCGGAACCGAACTCGAGGCAATGAGGCCCGGCCCCCGGACCGGCATTGCCTCGAGAGTCGCGTGCCGGACCCTATTGCCTCGGGTCGTGCGTTACCCCTACCTCACCCTGCAGCCAGACGCCGGGTTTCACGACCGCTCGGCCGCCACCTACCCTCCGGCCGGTGAAGAACCGCACCTTCGTCATGTGCAAGCCCGATGCCGTCGAGCGCGGCCTGGTCGGCGAGGTCGTGAGCCGGCTCGAGCGCAAGGGCCTCACGCTGGTGGCGGCGGAGCTCCGCCAGGTCGACGACGCGTTCGCCGAGCGGCACTACGCCGAGCACCGGGGCAAGTCGTTCTACGGCGACCTCGTCGCGTTCATCGTGCGTTCGCCGGTGTTCGCCATGGTGGTCGAGGGTCCGGACGAGAACACGTACCTGCTGGCGCGGAAGGTGGTGGGCGCCACCAAGGTGGAGGACGCCGAACCCGGTTCCATCCGGGGCGACTTCGCCACCATCACCACCGAGAACCTGGTGCACGCGAGCGACGGCCACGAGACCGCAGCCCGCGAGATCGCGCTGTGGTTCCCCGGGCTGATCTAGGAATCCGCGGGCACGAATCGCGCCCGACGCCCTGCTAGCGCGAGACGGGGGTTCCCCCGCGGCGCACGCCCGCGTCCGGGCGTCGACGAGGCGGCCAAAGTGCGACGCGATCGCAACAGGGGGTGCCTCGCTGGCGGATGGGGGTTCGTTAACCTACGTCGAGCTTCCGTGTGCGAGCCGCCGAGGGCGGAAGGACCGCTAGGCCATGCCCGACAACTTCTTCTCATCGCTGACGGGTCGAGACATGGCCGTCGACCTCGGCACGGCAAACACGGTCATCTACGTGCGCGGCAAGGGCATCGTGCTGAACGAGCCGTCGGTCATCGCCGTCAACGTGCGCGACGGCCGGCCGGTGGCGGTGGGCATCGAGGCCAAGCGGATGGTCGGCCGCACCCCGAGCCACATCGAGGCGATCCGGCCATTGAAGGACGGCGTCATCGCGGACTTCGAGATCTGCGAGAAGATGCTCAGCTACTTCATCCGCAAGGCCCACAACCGACGCTGGGGCAAGCCCCGCATGGTGATCTGCGTTCCCTCCGGCATCACCGGCGTCGAACAGCGGGCCGTGCAGGAGGCGGCCGAGTACGCCGGAGCCCGCAAGCCGGCCTACATCATCGAGGAGCCCATGGCCGCCGCCATCGGTGCCGGGCTTCCGGTCCAGGAGCCGACCGGCAACATGATCGTCGACGTCGGCGGCGGCACCAGCGAGGTGGCGGTCATCTCGCTGGGGGGCATCGTCACCAGCCAGTCGATCCGGGTGGCCGGCGACGAGGTCGACCAGGCGATCGTCAACTTCGTGAAGAAGGAGTACGGCCTGGCCATCGGCCAGCGCACCGCCGAGGAGGTGAAGATCGCCCTGGGGTCGGCGTGGCCGCTCCTCGAGGAGCTGCAGGCCGAGATCCGCGGTCGCGACCTCATGACCGGGCTGCCCAAGACGATCGTCACCACCACCGACGAGGTGCGCGAGGGCATCGAGGAACCGGTGTCGGCGATCATCGACGCCGTGAAGGTGACGCTCGACAAGACGCCGCCCGAGCTCGCAGCCGACATCATGGACAAGGGCATCTGCCTCGCCGGCGGTGGCGCCCTGCTCAACGGGTTGGACGCCCGGTTGCACCACGAGACCGGCATGCCCATCGTGATCGCACCGAACCCGCTCCACGCCGTGGCCGTCGGTTCGGGGCAGTCGCTGGAGGAGTTCGACGCCCTCAAGAGCGTCCTGTTCTCGTCGACTGGGTACTGACGGCCCCATGGCGATCTCCCCCCCGACCGGATCGCGCACCCGGTTCGCCGTCCTCGTCCTGGCGTCGGTCACCCTGCTGACGGTCGGGCTGCGCGACGCCCCCGTGGTGCGCGAGGTGCGGGAGGGGGCGTCCGTCGTCATCGGCCCGGTCGAGAGCGCGGTCGACACGGTCACCGCGCCGGTCCGCAACGCCTGGCACGGGGTGACCGACTACGACGACCTCCAGCGCGAGAACGACGAGCTGCGGGCCCAGGTCGAGGCGGCCGACGCCGCGGGCGTGCAGGCCTCCGATGCCGAGCGTCAGCTCGCCGAGCTGTCGGCGTCGCTGGACCTGCCCTGGGCCGGCAACGTGGAGACGGCCACGGCACGCGTCGTATCGGGGCCCCGCTCCAACTTCAGCCACGCCATCGATATCGACAAGGGCACCGACGACGGCATCGCGGTCGGCATGCCGGTGGTGACCGGAGCGGGGCTCGTCGGCCGCGTGAGCCAGGCGACCGGTAGTAGCTCCACGGTCGAGCTGCTGACCGATCCCGAGTTCCGGGTCGGCGTGCGCCTGTCCACCACCGGCGACCTGGGCACGGCCCGAGGACAGGGGCGCGGCGACCCGCTGTCGGTCGACTCGGCGATCAGTCCCAGCACCAAGGTGCCCAAGAGGACCGGCGTCGTTACCAGTGGCGTGGACCGCAGCGCCTACCCGCCGGGGATCCCGGTGGGCACCGTGACGTCCTCGCGCCAGGGCTCGGGGGGGCTGGCGCTCGATCTCGACGTCGATCCCATGGTGGACGTCGACCAACTCTCGTACCTGACGGTCATGCTCTGGACGGACGGTGGCTAGGTCGGCTGTGAGGTCCCGCCGCCTGACGCCGCTGCGGGGCGCTCTCGTGCTGGTCGTGGCACTCGTGGCGCAGATCGCGTTCGTCGCCGACCTGCGGATCGTCGGCGCCGTCGGCGATCTGATGCTCGTGGTGACGGTGGCGGCGGCGCTCACCGGCGGACCCGACCGGGGGGCCACGTACGGGTTCTTCGCAGGGCTGACCTTCGATCTGGTGCTCGACAGCCCGTTCGGCCTGTCGGCGCTGACGTACGCGGTGGTCGGCTATGGCGTGGGTCTCGCCTGCGGCGTGTTGTTCCGTCCCACGGGCTGGTGGCCGCTGGTGGTCGCGGCGGTGGCGTCGCTGGTGGCGACGGCGCTCTACACCGGCGTGGGCCACCTCGTCGGCGCCCCCTACCCCTGGGGCGACGTGCCGGCCATCACCGTCGCGGTCGCACTGTGGAACGCGGCCCTGGTCCTCCCGGCGATGGCGGTCCTGCGCTGGGTGCACGGGCCCAGCGAGCCCGACCGCCTCGAGGTACTGCTCCGATGAGGTGGCTTCGCCCGGGCGAGGGACGACCGTGAGCCTGCCGACCCCCAACGGCACCGGCGCCAACGGGCGCGGTGGCGGCAACAAGGTGCCACGGCTGCGCCTGTCGATGATGGCCGTGGTCGCCATGGCGCTGTTCGTCTCGCTGTTCGCCCGCCTGTACGACCTGCAGGTGGTCGGATCGTCCGACTATCGGCTGCAGGCGGAGGCCAACCGGGTCCGGACCGTCCAGGTCGAGGCGCCGCGGGGGCGGATCCTCGACCGCAACGGCAAGGTGCTCGTCGACAACCGGGTGGCGGTGGTGGTGGCGATCGACCGGAACGCGTTCGGCGACCTCACAAAGCCCGCCCAGGCGTCGCTGCTCCAACGGCTCACCGTCGAGTTGACCGCCGCGGGCCACGCCATCAGCCCCGACGAGATCACCCAGCGGCTCGGCGACCGGCGCTACAGCCGCTACGCGCCGGTTCCGGTGGCCACCGACGTTCCGGAGGAGCTCAAGATCTATCTCGACGAGCACGCCGACGAGTACCCCTCGGTGGTGGTGCAGCGCACCGCCGTCCGCCACTATCCCTACGGCACGCTCGCGGCCCACACCCTGGGGTACGTGGGGCAGATCGACGACGACGAGCTCAAGTACGTCCAGGCGGCCGGTGACACCGTCAAGCCGTACGCCCTCAACGACCACATCGGGAAGGAGGGCGTCGAGCGCACCTACGAGCCGTACCTGCGGGGCACACCCGGCCTCCGGCGCATCGAGGTCGACGCCGAGGGCGACCCCGTGCGGGTCATAAGCGACCGCGAGCCGCGGGCCGGCGACGACCTGGTGCTGTCCATCGACGTCGATCTCCAGGCCCTGGCCGAGCAGGCGCTCCAGCAGGGGCTGGCCGACGCCCGCGCCCGCCCACCGAGGAACGGCAACCCACCCAACAACGCGACCACCGGTGCCACGGTCGTCGAGGATCCCAACAACGGTCAGTTGCTGGCTCTGGCGTCCTACCCGACCTACGACCCCAGCGCGTTCGTCGACGGCATCGACGCCAACGAGTGGAACTTCCTCAACGATCCCGTCAATGGCCAGCCGTTGAACAACTGGGCGATCCAGGGCCAGTGGGCCGCGGGCTCGACGTACAAGCTGTTCATGGCGTACGCCGCGCTGCACTCCGGCCTCATGGCGCCGGACACCATCTTCCACGATGGCGGCGGCTACCTGATCCCGGGTTGTAGCGGGCTCAAGTGCTATCGCAGCAACGCCGGCGGGGCGGCGTACGGCTCGGTCAACATCAGCGAAGCGCTCACGGTGTCGTCCGACGCCTTCTTCTACAACGTCGGCGCCCAGTTCTGGCTGCAGCGCGAGCGCTTCGGTGAGGAGGGTCTCCAGAACCTGCTGGCGCCGTGGGGCATCGGGGACGAGACGGGCGTGGCGCTGACGGGCGAGCGGCGAGGACGGATCCCGGGCGCAACCTGGAGGCGCGAGTTCTGCGAGGCCACCAACTGCAACGACCCCGTGTGGCGCACGGGTGACAGCGTCAACGTGGGCATCGGCCAGGGCGACGTGCTGGTGACGCCGCTGCAGCTCGCCAACGGCTACGCGACATTCGCCAACGGCGGCACCCGGTACGTCCCCCAGATCGCGTTGCGGGCCCAGGCCTACCAGACCGACAAGGTGACCCAGGAGTTCCAGTCCAAGGCCGCCGCACGGGTCGAGATGACGCCCCCCCAGCGCCAGGCGCTGCTCGACGGGCTGGCCGGTGTGCCGGTGCGGGGCACCGCCGCCGGCGCGTTCGCCGGGTTCCCGCTCGACGCGTTCCCGATCGCGGGGAAGACCGGCACCGCCCAGGTCGACAACAAGGCCGACACGGCCCTGTTCTCCGCGTTCGGGCCGATCCACGCGCCGCGATACCAGGTGACGGCGGTGCTCGAGGAGTCGGGCTTCGGCGCCACGTCGGCGGCTCCCGTCGTGCGCCGCGTCTTCGAGGTGCTCGCCGGCCTAACGCCGAAGCCGGTGGCCACCGCCAACGGGCTGCCGGTCAACCTCCAGGGTGGCGGCCTCACGGGCGGCGGCCAGGGGGCATACGACTGAATGCCGATCCCGCGGATGACTGGAGGAGCACTGATGAGCGGGCCCGGAGGCCCCACGACCGGCGGGGTCGGCATTCACTGATGGCACGCGGGACCCTCGACCTGGGACGCATCCCGGCCCGAGAGCGCGTCATAGGTGGGCCGGGGTCGGGTCGCGGGCGGAGGCGGGACGACAGCCTGTTCCATCCTCGGGCGCCGGCCGCCTGGAAGCACGTCGACCTCGTGCTCTTGGGCTGTGCCGCGGCCGTGTCCGCGCTGGGCGCCCTGATGATCCTGTCGTCGACCCGGGGGACCGACCCCGACGCCTACGACGTGTCCTACCTGCGCCGGCAGCTGCTGTTCATCGGCATCGGTGTCGTCGGGATGGTGCTGGTCACGCTCGTCGACTACCGGCGGCTCCGGGACTTCGCCTGGCTCCCGTACCTCGGCGTGGTGCTGGTGCTCGGCCTGGTCCTGTCCCCGCTGGGGACCGAGCGGCGCGGCACCCAGGCGTGGTTCCAGCTCGGCCCGTTCCAGCTCCAGCCCGCCGAGCTGGCCAAGGTGGGAACGATCTTCGCGATGGCGGCCCTGCTGGCCCGCTTCGAGCCACCCCTCTCGATCCGGCGTCTCGGCCTCGCCCTGGCCCTGTGCGCCGTGCCCGTGGCGCTCATCCTGGCCCAACCCGACATGGGGACGGCGCTGGTGTTCGTCGCCATCGTCACCGGCATGCTGTTCGTGGGCGGCACCCGGGTCCGGCACATCGTGGTGCTGACTGCCTTCGGCGTGGTCGCGATCGTCGGCGTGCTGAACTCCGACCTGCTCGAGGACTACCAGCGCGATCGCCTCACCGAGTTCCTCGACCAGGACCAGGGCCTGGAGGCCGAGACGTACAACCTCGACCAGTCGAAGGCGGCCATCGCCTCCGGCGCCGCGTCGGGCAAGGGCCTGTTCGAGGGGACACAGACCCGCCTGGGGTTCGTGCCCGAGCAGCACACCGACTTCATCTTCACGGCCCTCGGCGAGGAGCTGGGCTTCGCGGGGTCGGCCACGCTCCTGGCCCTGTTCGCGCTCATGTGCGTGCGCATACTCCGCACAGCGCAGATCGCCCACGATCGGCTCGGCACGCTCATCTGCGGCGGCGTCCTGTCCCTGCTGGTCTTCCAGGTCTTCCAGAACGTGGGCATGACCATGGGCATCATGCCGATCACCGGCATCACCCTGCCGTTCATGAGCTACGGGGGCTCGTCGGTCGTGGCCTCGTGGTTGGCGTTGGGACTGGTACTCAACGTCCACATGCGCCGCTTCGGCTGACGCCGGGCGCCGGGGACGCCGGGCGTCCCCGGCGGCCGGTGATAGGTTTGCTGAACATATGGAAGCAGCGGTGCTGATCATGCTCCGTGAGGGCTTCGAAGCGGCGCTCGTGGTGGCGATCGTCTTCGCCTACCTGCGCCGCATCGGCCGCCTGGACCTGGCCCGCTCGGTGTGGCAGGGAGTGGCGTTCGCCACTGCGGCTGCGTTCGCGGTCGGCATCGCCGTCCGCATGAGCGTGGGCTCGCTCGAGGGAGACGCCAGGCTCCGCGCTTTCGCGGCGATCTCGGCGGTGGCGGCGGTGGTGCTCACGTGGATGGTGTTCTGGATGCGCCGCCAGAGCCGGATGATCAAGGGGGACCTCGAGCACAAGGTCGACGCCGCCATCCGGTCGGACAACACCCGGCGCGCGATCGTGGCCGTGGCTCTGGTGGCGGTGCTGCGCGAGGGCATCGAGGCGGCGCTGTTCCTCAGCGCCGCCGGCACGGACGAGTCGGGCGGCGCGGTCGTCGTCGGGGCCCTGGTCGGGCTGGCGCTGGCGTCGCTGCTCGCCTACGTCGTCTACTGGGGCGGCCGGTCCATGCCAATGAAGGCGTTCTTCACCGTGACCGGCCTCGTGCTCATCGTCTTCGCGGCCGGCCTCGTCGCCAAGACGGTGCTCTTCCTCCAGACCTCGGGCGACCTGGGGTCGTTCAACATCAACGGCGTCTACGACCTCACCGCCTGCCGCTGGCTGACCCAGCAGACGGAGGAGGGCAAGTTCCTGGCCGCGATGTTCGGCTGGGATCCCCGACCGTCCATCGAGCAGGTGGTGGCGTGGACGGCCTTTGCGGCGCCCGTGACGTGGCTGTTCCTGCGGCGGAGCCGCGCCCGCGGGCCCGCGCCCGTCCGGGCGTCGACGCCCGAGGCCCGCATGGACGCAAACTGACCGCCCCTTGCCCGCCCATCGACGAGACTGGTCCGGTGCTGGGCACGGCCCCTGACTCTCCCCTCCCGGCGCCGGGTCCACCGGCGCGGCGCCTTCGGTGGATCGGGCTGCCAACGGTTGTGGGGGTGGTCCTCGCCCTCGTGTGCCTCGGCTTCGTGGCGGCGACGCTCGTGTCGCAGTGGTCCGAGGTGCGCGATCGAATCGCCGACGCTTCGCCCGGATGGCTGGTGCTGGCCGTCCTGTGCGCCGCCGCCGCCATGACCTGGATCGCCTGGTGCTGGGAGGACGCGTTGGGGCTGCTCGGCCATCGCCCGGGCCGCCGGCGCGTCATCGCCTGGTACTACTCGGGCGAGATCGGCAAGTACGTGCCCGGCGGCGTGTGGCCGGTCGTCGGGCGGGGGGAGTTGGCCCGCCGGGGCGGCGTGCCCGGCGGTCGGGCCTACCCGAGCGTCGCGCTGTCGCTCGCCACCCTCTACCTGGCGGGGCTCACGGTCGCCGCCGTGCTGGTGCCGCTCGACCTGGCCCAGCAGGCGGAGTCGCCCGCGGCATTGGCGCTGCTGCTGCTCCTGCCGCTCGGCCTGGCGGCGCTCCATCCCGCCGTCCTGGGCCGGGCCCGCGGCGTGGTGGTGCGGCTCACCGGTCGGGGAGGCGACGTGCCGCTGCCCGAGTGGCGGGCGACCATCGCCGTCATCATCCGGTACGTGCCGGCGTGGCTGTTCATCTGGGCGGCGACGTGGCTGGTGGCCCGGGCGCTGGTCCCGGATCCTCCGGTCCTCCGGATCGGCATCGCCACCACCCTGTCGTGGGCTGCGGGGTTTGCGGCGGTCCCGGTGCCCGCAGGAGCGGGGATACGGGAGGCGGTGTTCGTGGCGTCGGCGGGGATGGCCGGGGGTGTCGCCGCCACGGTGGCCGTCGCCTCCCGGCTGGCCTTCGTGCTCGTGGACGCGGCCGGCCTGGTGCTCACCGCCCGCTGGCACCGCGCTTCGCCACGCAACGACGTCTCCTGACCGCTCCCAGCGCGGTTCGGGGCACGGAAGGGCGTCCCGCTACCCTTGATCGGACATGCAATCCGTTTGGCCGCGGCTCGAGCCGCACCTCGCCGATGTCGAAAAGCCCGCCCGGTACATCGGGCTGGAGCTCGGCGCGCAGCGTCCCGAGCACGGTCCCGGCAGGGTCTCCTGGCTCCTCACCTATCCCGACACCTATGAGATCGGGCTGCCCAACCAGGGCCTGCAGATCCTCTACGAGATCCTGAACGAGCGCGACGACGCCGTGGCCGAGCGTGCCTACGCGCCCTGGGGTGACCTCGAAGCGGTCATGCGGCGCGAGCGGCTCCCCCTGTTCTCGGTGGACACGCACCGTGCGGCCGGCGACTTCGACGTGCTGGCCTTCAACCTTTCGGCCGAGCTGACCTACACCAACCTGCTCAACTGCGTCGATTTGGCCGGGGTACCGGTCCGGGCGGCCGATCGGCGCCCGGAGCACCCGCTGGTGGCCGCCGGCGGCCACTGCACCTACAACCCCGAGCCGCTCGCCGACTTCCTCGACTTCGTGGTGATCGGCGACGGCGAGGAAGTCGTCTCCGAGATCACGCCGGTGCTCGCCGACTGGAAGGCATCGGGGCGCACCGCCGGCAGCCGAACCGCGGTGCTGCACGAGCTGGCCCGGGTCGACGGGGTTTACGTCCCCTCGATGTACGACGTCGACTACGACGGGCCCGCCATCCGGGAGATCCGGCCCCGCCATCCGGACGTGCCCGAGCGGGTCGAGAAGCGCACCATCGCCGACCTGGCGGCCTGGCCCTACCCGCGCCACCAGCTCGTCCCCCTCACCGAGGTGGTGCACGACCGGCTCAACGTCGAGGTCTTCCGGGGCTGCACGCGGGGCTGCCGGTTCTGCCAGGCCGGCATGATCACCCGGCCGGTGCGCGAGCGTCCCGCAGAGCAGGTCCGCACCATGGTGACCGACGGGTTGCGCCGCACCGGCTACGACGAGGTGGCGCTGACCAGCCTCTCGACCGCCGACTTCTCGGGCATCGAGTCGGTGGTGCAGGGCATCGTCGACGACCCCTCGACCTGCGGGCAGGTTTCGGTCAGCCTGCCCAGCCTGCGCGTCGACGCGTTCACCGTCGGCATCGCCGCCCAGATCCAGAAGGCCCGGCGGACCGGCCTCACCTTTGCGCCCGAGGCCGGTACCTGGCGCATGCGCCAGATCATCAACAAGCTCATCCGCGAGGAAGACCTGTACGGCGCGGTCACGAGCGCCTTCAGCCAGGGCTGGCGAAGGGTCAAGCTCTACTTCCTGACCGGGCTGCCCTCGGAGACCGACGAGGACACGCTCGGCATCTACGAGCTGGCGCGGAACTGCGTCGAGATCGGGCGCACGTACACGAGGGGCGTCTCGGTCAAGGCGTCCGTGGGCGGCTTCGTGCCCAAGCCGTTCACACCCTTTCAGTGGTTCGGGCAGAACACGGTCGACGAGCTGTACCGCAAGATCGGGCTCCTGCGCGACGCCACGAGGCGCAGCAAGGGGCTGCAGCTCACGTGGCACGATCCCCGGGCGACCCTCGTGGAGGGGCTGGCCTCGCGCGGGGATCGCCGCCTCGGCCCGGTGATCGAGCAGGTGTGGCGGCGGGGCGGGACGTTCCAGGAGTGGAGCGAGCACTTCCGCCTCGACCTGTGGCTGGAGGCGATGGCCGACCACGGCCTCGACCTCGACTGGTACGTCTATCGGCACCGCACCGAGGCCGAGGTCCTGCCGTGGGACCACATCTCCGCCGGGTTGCACAAGGACTTCCTGTGGCAGGACTGGCAGGACGCGCTCGCCGAGGTCGGCCTGCCCGATTGCCGCTGGACGCCCTGCTACGACTGCGGCGCCTGCACGGGCTACGGCATCGAGCACGTGGTGGCCTCTGCGGTCGCGCCCGCCGGCGGCAGCCAGGGGACCGGGCAGGACCTGTCCACCGGGCATCTCCCGGGCACCTGGGTCCCGGTCGAGCTCCGCCCCCTCCCCAAGCCCGTGGGGGCATCCCGGTGACGCTGCGCAGCCGCCAGGCGGAGCAGCCGGAGTGGCGTGAGCCGCGTGCCTTCGAGGCGGCGCCTGCGGAGCAGGCGCCAGGGACAGGGCGCAGCCGCCAGGCGGAGCAGCCGGAGTGGCGTGAGCCGCGTGCCTTCGAGGCAAGGCCTGCGCAGCAGGCCCAGAGGTGCAGGGTGCGGTTCTCGAAGTTGGGGAAGATCAGGTTCACGAGCCATCGCGACGTGGCTCGCATCTGGGAGCGCGCGCTGCGCCGGGCCGAGCTCCCCATCGCGTACACCGAGGGCCATTCCCCCCGGCCCAAGCTGAGCTTCGGGCTCGCCCTCTCCACGGGGTACGAGTCGTACGGCGAATACCTCGACGTCGCCCTCCGCGAGGGATCGGGCGAGGTCGAGCTCGACGAGTTGCCCCGACGGCTCGCTCCGGCGTTGCCCGAAGGGATCGAGGTGCAGGCGGTCGTGGACCTGCCGGCGGGAACGGAGTCCCTCCAGCAGGCCGTTACCAGCTGCACCTGGCACATCGAAGTGGGAGCGGTCCTGCCCGCCGCCGTCGTGCACGCGACGGCGGCCGCGCTCGCCGCTCCCGAGTTGGTCGTGACCCGGCAGCGCAAGGGACGCAGCGTCACCGACGACGTGCGTCCCGCCATCCTCAGCGCCGAGGTGCTCGGCGGGACGACGATCAGGGCCGAGCTGGCCACGCAGCCCCGGGGGCTGCGCCCGGCCGAGTTCCTGTCGGCGGTCGATCCCACCTGGCGCGCCGGTCGGGTCACTCGCATCAATCAGTGGACGCAGGTCGGCGGCGCCCGGCGCGAGGTCATCGGCCTCCCGCCGGCAGCGACGCCGCCTCCGCACGCCGTGGTGCGTGCGTCATGAGAAGGGACCCAACCCATGTCCGAGAGAACTGTGCCCGGCGGCACGGAGGCGCCAGAACCGGCACCTGAGGCGCCGAATCCGCCCGCCGCGGCTCCCGACGCCGCGGGCACCACCGCCTCACCGGCGTCGACGCCGCCGACAGCCGCGTCGGGGACCGGCTCGGCGGCCGACTCGGCGGCCGGTAACGGCGCCGTTCCCGAGGGCGTCCCCCCCGCCGCCGAGACACCGCGCAAGCGCCGGCGTCGCGGCTCCCGGGGTGGACGCAAGCGCAGCAGGCCCCGCACCGACGGCCAGACCCCGGCCGAACCGGCGGGCGAGGACGCTCCCGCCCCCCGTTCCGCCGCGGCAAGCTCGTCCGGGGCGGGGGCACCGGGCCAGCCGACGGCGGGGGCACCGGGCGAGCCAAGGGGGGCGGCTGAGCCGGCGGCGTCCGGCGACGGCGAGGACGATCGCGTGCCCGAGCTGCCCGACCTCCACCGCGAGGGCAGGCCCGCGTCGGTCGAGGCCGCAGCCAAGGCCGTCGTTCGCAAGGCCGCGCCGCCCGGTGCCCCAACCAAGCCCAAGATCGGCGACACGATCCCCGCCGACGCGTTGCGGACCGCCGAGCCGGCCAAGCCGGTCGAGGAAGGCGGCGAGGGAGGCAAGCGGCGGCGGCGCCGGCGCGGCGGTCGCGGGCGGTCGTCGGGCTCCGGTGGCAACCAGCGCGAGGGCAGACCCGTCGAGACCGTGATCGCCCACGAGCCCGTCGAGCTCGACGACGAGACCCTCGAACGCCGGCGGGGACGCGAGCGCAAGGGTCGCCCGGTCGGCCGCTACATGATGACGGTCCACGTGACGCCCAGGGCCACGCAGATCGCCGTGCTCGAGGGCCGGTCGCTGATCGAGCACTACGTGTCCCACCCCTCGGACGACGTGTCGCAGATCCACGGCAACATCTACCTGGGCCGGGTGCAGAACGTGCTGCCGGGGATGGAAGCGGCGTTCGTCGACATCGGCACCCCCAAGAACGCCGTGCTCTACCGCGGCGACGTCCACTACGACCCCGAGGACATCGAGGGGGGCACGACCGCCGGTCGGCCCCGGATCGAAGACGTCCTCAAGGCGGGCCAGACGATCCTCTGCCAGGTAACCAAGAACCCCATCGGGGCCAAGGGCGCCCGCCTGACGCAGGAGGTGTCCCTGCCGGGCCGGTTCGTCGTGCTGATCCCCAACTCGTCGACCTACGGCATCTCCAAGCGGCTGCCCGACGAGGAGCGGAAGCGGCTGCGGGGGATCCTCGACCGCGTGAAGCCGGCCCAGCACGGCGTGATCGTGCGCACGGCGGCCGAGAGCGTCACGACCGAGGAGATCGAGGACGACGTGCGCCGGCTGCTGTCGCAGTGGGCCCAGGTCGAGGGCCTCGCCAAGCGGTCCAAGGCCCCCGCGCTGCTCTACCGCGAGCCCGACATGGCCGTGCGGGTCATCCGCGAGGAGTTCAGCCAGGAGTACCGGAGCGTCCTCATCGACAACCGCGAGCTGTACCTCGCCGTGCGCGACTACGTGGGGTCGATCAGCCCCGAGCTGGCCGACCGGGTGGAGTACTACGACCCCGAGGCCGAGCCGCTGCCCATGTTCGAGCGCCACCACGTGCACGAGCAGCTCCATCGGGCCCTGGACCGCAAGGTGTGGCTCCCGTCGGGCGGATCGCTGATCATCGAGCGCACCGAGGCGCTCACGGTCATCGACGTCAACACCGGCAAGAACGTCGGCCGTTCGAGCCTCGAGGAGACGGTGTTCAAGAACAACCTCGAGGCCGCGGTGGAGATCGCCCGCCAGCTCCGGCTGCGCGACATAGGCGGCATCATCGTCGTCGACTTCATCGACATGGAGCGCAGGGACAACCGCGACGAGGTGGCCCGGGTCTTCCGCGACGCCCTGTCGCGGGACAAGACGCGCACCCAGGTGTTCGAGATCTCGGAGCTGGGCCTGTGCGAGATGACGCGCAAGCGCATCGGCGAGGGGCTGCTCGAGTCGTTCGCCGAGCGCTGCCCCGAGTGCGAGGGTCGCGGCGTCCTCATCGACAAGGAGCTGCTGCCCGACTGACCACCCCCATTCCACACCCCCATCCCCCCGAACTTGCCGCAGTTAGCGACGCCATGACAGCGCCAACTGCGGCAAGTTCGCCGGGAGTTCGGGGGATGGGTGCTGGGTGGCGGCTGTCGCCGGGCGGCCGATAGGCTGACCCGTCCCCATCACGAGGCAGATCGCATGTACGCAGTCATCAAGACCGGTGGCAAGCAGTACCGGGTCGAAAAGGGCCAGAAGGTCGACGTCGAGCTGGTGGGCGGTGGCGACGGCGACGACGGCAAGATCGAGCTGACGCCGGTCCTGCTCGTCGACGGCGACACGGTGCTGGCCGGACCCAAGGCGCTCGGCAAGGCCAAGGTCACGGCCAAGGTCGTGGGCGAGAACAAGGGCCCCAAGATCACCGGGTTCACGTACAAGAACAAGACCAACAGCGCTCGCCGCTGGGGCCATCGTCAGCGCTACTCGACCATAGAGATCACCGGCATCTCCAAGGGATAGGTGACGACATGTCCAAGACCAAGGGCGCCGGTTCGACCAAGAACGGGCGCGACTCTCAGGCCAAGCGGCTCGGCGTGAAGGTGTACGACGGCACCACCGTCAACGCCGGCACGATCATCGTCCGCCAGCGCGGTACCCGCTTCCATCCCGGCGAGAACGTCGGCCGGGGCGGCGACGACACGCTCTTCGCCAAGGCCGGCGGCACCGTCAAGTTCGGCCAGCGCAAGGGCCGCAAGCTGGTCGACATCATCCCGGCCGACTAGCCGCCTCACGACCGTCACGGGTCCCTGGCGGCACGGGGCCCTGTCACGGTTCGCGCCGGGCCCGGTTGCAGTTCGCACCGGCTGACAGGGGCCGACATACTCCGGAGGCGTGTCGCAGTTCGTCGACGAGTGCAATCTCCACGCGAAGGCCGGGGACGGCGGCGCCGGGTCCGTGTCCTTCCGTCGGGAGGCGCACGTCGCCAAGGGGGGACCGGACGGCGGGGACGGGGGACCCGGCGGCGATGTGTGGCTGGTGGCCGACCACAACGTGGCGTCGCTGCTGGCGTTCAAGGACCAGCCGTTCCGGCGGGCCGGCAACGGCACGCACGGCCAGGGCAAGCGCCGCCACGGCGCCGCCGGGCGCGACCTGCTCGTCCCCGTCCCGGAGGGCACGGTCATGCAGGACCGCGACGGCACCGTGCTCGCCGACCTGGTTCACGCCGGCGACCGCTACCTGGCGGCCGAGGGCGGCCGGGGCGGGCGCGGCAACGCCCGCTTCCTGTCCAACCGGCGGCGGGCGCCGGCGTTCGCCGAGCAGGGAGAGGAAGGGGAGGAGCGCTGGCTCCGGCTCGAGCTCAAGCTGCTGGCCGACGTGGCGCTGGTGGGCCTCCCCAACGTGGGCAAGTCGACGCTCATCAGCCGGATCTCCGCCGCCAAGCCCAAGGTGGACGACTATCCGTTCACGACGCTGGAGCCGCACCTCGGCGTGGTGCGGCTCGATGACGGCTACGAGTTCGTGGTGGCCGACATCCCCGGGCTCATCGAGGGCGCCAGCGAGGGACGCGGTCTGGGCGACCGCTTCCTGCGCCACATCGAACGCGCCCGCGTCCTGTGCCTGCTGCTCGACCTGGCCCCGGTGGCCGAGCGGCCGCCAGCGGAACAGCTCGAGGTGCTCCTGGCCGAGCTGGGGGCCTACCAGCCCGAGCTGCTCGAGCGGGAGCGGGTCGTGGTCGGCAGCCGGGCGGACCTGGTGGCGCCGGGCAGCGACGGCGACCGGGCGGCCGGCGTGGAGCTCGACCTGAGCGTGTCCGCGGTGACCGGCGCCGAGATACCGCAGCTGATGGGCCGGCTGGCGGACGCCGTCCGCCGCGCCCGGGACGCCTTGCCGGAGCCGAGGCAGTTCGTGGTGCACCGCCCGGTCCGGGCCGGCTACGAAGTGGTGCGGGAGGGGGGCGGCTGGGTGGTCGAGGGGCGCGAGGCAACCCGCGCCGTGGCACTGTCCGACCTGACTCGGCCCGAAGCACTCGCCGAGGCGCACCGCCGGCTCCACCGCCTCGGCGTGGACCGGGCGTTGGCGCGGGCGGGGGCCCGGCCCGGTGACCCGGTGCGCATCGGGACGCTGGTGTTCGACTACGAGGACGACGACGAAGGCGGAACGTGAGCCGGCTTCGCCCGTCCGCGCCCCTCCGCTCACGGGTCCTGTCGCCTCCGGTGCGGCGCCTACCGCCGCCGGCGCCGTTAGGCGCCGCCAGCGGCGCCGCATCCTCAGCGCCACCCGCTCGCTTCCCGCCCTGCGCCGGATGCGCCAGAGCGGCCTCGGCATCCGGCCGAGTCGAGGCTTCCCGATGATCGTCGTGGCCAAGGTCGGCTCGTCGTCGATCACCACCGAGCTCGGCGAGATCGACGAGGCGGCCATCGCCAAGTTCTGCGCCGAGGTGGCGGCGCTGCGACGCATCGGCCACCGGGTCATCATGGTCACCAGCGGCGCCATCGCCGCCGGTCTGCCGGCGCTGGGCCTCGAGTCCGCCCGTCCCCGCGACGCGGTGTCGCTGCAGGCGGTGTCCGCCGTGGGGCAGAGCCGGCTCATGAGGGTGTACGACGCCGCCCTGGCCGAGGACGGTCTCATCGGTGGACAGGTCCTCCTCGCGCCCCTCGACTTCACCGTCCGGCAGCAGTACCTGCACGCCCGTTCGACGATCACCCGGCTCCTCGAGCTGGGCGTCGTGCCCGTGGTCAACGAGAACGACGCCATCGCCGACGACGAGATCCGCTTCGGCGACAACGACCGGCTGGCGGCGCTCGTGGCCCACCTCGTGGCCGCCGACCTGCTGGTGCTGCTCACCGACCAGCCCGGCCTGCTCACCGGCGACCCGCGGCTCGACGACGGGGCCTCGCTGATCGAGGAGATCGTCGAGGTCGACCACACGCTCGAGGCCATGGCCGGAGGCACGGGGAGCGAACGGGGCAGCGGCGGCATGGCGTCCAAGCTGGCCGCCGCCAAGATCGCGGCGTGGTCCGGCGTGCGGGCGGTCATCGCGCAGGCCGACCGGTCCAACGTGCTGGTGGAAGCCGTCTCGGGAACGGCCGGGGTGGGGACGGTGGTCGTCCCCCGGCGCCGCCGGCTGCCGGCCCGCAAGCTGTGGATCGCGTTCGCGGTCGGATCCTCGGGCACGGTGGTGGTCGACGAAGGCGCCCGGCGGGCGCTGCTCGAGCGGGGAGTGTCGCTCTTGCCGGCCGGGGTCACCGGCGTGAAGGGCAGCTTCGAGGCCAACGAGCCGGTGGAGCTCGCAGGCCCCGATGGCCGGATCTTCGCCAAGGGCCTCTGCCGCCTGGACGCCGCCGGACTGCGCGAAGTCGCCGGCCGGCAGACGTCGGAGTTGCCCGAGGGCGTGACCCACGAGGTCGTCCACCGCGACGACCTCGTCGTGCTGCCGTAGCCCACGAGGTGCCTCAGTGACGTGACCGTCATCCAGCCGCAGGACATGGCCCTACGACGGGGCGGCGGAAACCCCTGGGTCCGCGCCGCTCTGGTCTTCCTGGCGTCCGCGGCCGCGCTGGCGGCGGTCCGGGCGTGGCAGATCGTGGGCCGGGAGCCCGTCTGGTGGAACGACTCGGCCGACTTCGCCGCCAGCGCCCACACCGGGTTGTTCAGCGTCGAGCGCTGGGCCGGGTCCCGCACGGTGGCGGCCCCGCTCGTCATGTCGCTGGCTCGGTTCGAACCGGGGGCGTACGTGGGCTGGCAGGCCGCCATCGCCGTGGCCTGCTGGGCCGCGCTCGCGACCTCGGTGTGGACGGTCATGGGCGCCGGCCGTGCCCGTTGGGTGGGGCCGCTGGCGATCGTGGCGTTCGCCTGCACGGTGCCGGTGACGATGTGGGAGCGCTCGGTGCTGTCGGAGTCGCTGGCCGCCTCGGCCCTGGCGTTGACGCTGGCGGCGGTGCTCCAACTGGCCCGCGGGGTCACCGCCCCCAGGGTTGTCGCCGTGCTGGCCGCGGGGGCGCTGTGGCTCATCACCCGGGACAGCCACGCCGCGGTGGTGCTGATCGCCGCCGTGGCGGTGGGGGTGGGCCTCGGCGTCGACGAATGGCGGGGTCGGGGGCGCACAGGTGGGGACGATTCGAGGGAACGTGCCCGGGCGGTCGGTGGCTTGATCCTGCTGGCCTGCTGGCTGTTCACCTTCGGCTGCGTGGCGTGGGTCGCGGCCTCGCACGGGCAGCGGTACGTCTTCCCGCTGCGCAACGTCTTCGAGGCCCGGGTGCTCCCGTATCCCGACCGCGTGGCCTGGTTTGCCGACCACGGCATGCCCCAGGCCGACCGGTTCACGGGCCCGGACGCGCCCGAACCCACCGTGCCAGACGGGGGTGATGCGCCGGTGGTCTACGTCGCCGACGACGCGCCCGACTTGCAGGAGTGGCGGGCGTGGGTGGCGCAGCACGGCCGGTCCGCATTGGCGGTGTGGATGGCGACCCATCCGGCCTACGTCGTGACCGAGCCGCTGCGAAATCCCGAGCGCACGTTCAACAACGCCGAGGGCGACCGCAGCTTCTACGCTCCCGCCGATCAGCGCGAGCTGCCATTGGTGACGGACGCGCTGGTTCCTCACCGCTGGGTGGCGCTGGCAGCCGTCGTGGTGGTGGCGGCCTGGGCGACACGGGGGCGTCGCTGGGGATCGCCGCTGCTGTTGGTTGGTGCGGGCACCGTTGCGCTGGCCCTGCCCCACGCGCTCGTGTCCTGGCACACCGACGGCATGGAGACGGCGCGTCACCTGATGATGCCGGCGCTCCAGCTGTATGTGGGGGCCTTGCTCATGGTGCTCGGCGTCGTCGGCGCCCGCCCGGGCCCGGCAGTAGCGTCCGATGAATGAGCGACGAGACCCCGCTATCGATCCGTCATCCCGCCGAGGTCACGGTGGGCGGCGTGGTGGTGGTGCAGGAGGCGTTCGGCGTCACCGACTACATAGAGGACGTCTGCCAGCGCTTCGCCGACGCCGGCTGGCTGGCCGTGGCGCCACACCTCTTTCACCGCACGGGTGATCCGGTGCTGGACCACACGGACTTCGACGCCGTCCGGCCGCACACGGCGGCCTTGACCGCCGAGGGCATCGCCGCCGACGTCGACGCCGCCCTCGCCTACGTCGAAGGCGCCGGGTTCCCGCCGGAGGCGGCCGGCATCGTGGGCTTCTGCATGGGTGGCTCCGTCGCCCTGGCCACCGCGGCGCGTCGCCAGCTGGGCGCCGCGGTCACGTTCTACGGCGGCGGCGTCAGTACCGGGCGGTTCGGCTACCCACCACTCATCGAGCTGGCCCGGGAGCTGCGCTCGCCGTGGCTGGGACTGTTCGGCGACCAGGACCAGAGCATCCCGGTGGAGGACGTCGAAGCGCTCCGCGCGGCTGCCGCCGACGCGACCGTGCCCACCGAGCTGGTGCGCTACGCGGACGCCGGCCACGGGTTCCACCGGGACGGCAGCGCCGCCCACCACGCCGAGTCGGCTGCCGACGCGTGGCACCGCACGCTCGACTGGTTCGCCCGCCACCTGACCACGGGAGCGGCCGAGGCGCTCTGACCCGGACCGGTGATGCGCCACGGCCACCCCTGTGGGAACATGTGTTCGTGGTGCGGGAGGCCACGATCCTGCATGCCGACCTCGACGCCTTCTATGCGTCGGTCGAGCAACGCGACGATCCTCGCCTCCGCGGGCGCCCCGTCATCGTGGGTGGGGGAGTCGTGCTGGCAGCCAGCTACGAGGCCAAGGCGTTCGGGATCCGCACCGCCATGGGCGGCGCCGAGGCGCAGCGCCTGTGCCCGTGGGCGGTGGTCGTCCAGCCGCGCATGTCGGCGTACACCGAGGCCAGCAAGGCGGTGTTCGACGTGTTCGACCAGACCACGCCGCTGGTCGAGGGCCTGTCGATCGACGAGGCGTTCCTCGACGTCGGCGGGCTGAGGCGGGTCTCGGGCACGGCCCGTGAGATCGCGGGGCGCCTGCGCCGGGAGGTGGCGGCGCGCGTCGGCCTGCCCATCACCGTCGGTGTAGCCAGGACCAAGTTCCTGGCCAAGGTGGCGAGCGGCGTCGCCAAGCCCGACGGTCTCCTAGTGGTGCCGCCCGACGATGAGCTCGACTTCCTCCATCCACTGCCGGTCGAGCGCCTGTGGGGGGTCGGCCCCGTCACCGCGGCCAAGCTCCGCAGCCGCGGCATCGTCACCGTGGGCGAGGTGGCCGGCTTGGCCGAGGCGGCACTCGTCGCGATGCTCGGCGGCGCGTCCGGCCGGCACCTTCACGCCCTGGCCCACAACCGTGATCCACGGCCGGTGCAGGTGGGCCGGCGCCGGCACTCGATCGGGTCGCAGCACGCACTGGGCCGGGCGCCCCGGTCCCCCGAGGACATCGACGCCGCGGTCGTCGCCCTCGTCGACCGCGTCACGCGCCGGATGCGGGCAGCCGGCCGTGTCGGACGTACCGTCGTGCTCCGCCTGCGGTTCGACGACTTCACGCGGGCGACCCGCTCGCACACGTTGCCCCAGGGCACCGCCGGCACTCGGACGATACTGGACACCGTCCGAGGGCTGCTTGCCGCGGCTGCACCCAGCATCGCGGATCGGGGCCTCACGCTGGTCGGGGTGGCCGTTGGCAACCTCGCCGACGCCGACGCCGTGCAGCTCGCCCTGCCGTTCGATCACCACGGCACGACCGCGCTCGACACGATGCTCGACGAGGTGTGCGACCGCTTCGGGTCGAGAGCCGTGACCCGGGCCGTGCTGCTCGGACGTGACCGGGGCTTGGAGGTGCCGCTGCTGCCCGATTGAGCCTTGGCGGCTGGGCCCCAGCGTCACCGGAGGGCGTGCTGGCCCGATCGACCCTTGGCGGCTGGGCGCGAGCGTCACCGGAGGGCGTGCTGCCGGATCCAGGTGTGCATGGCGATCCCGGACGCCACACCAGCGTTGATCGAGCGGGTCGAGCCGAACATGGTGATCGAGCACACCTGTGCGCAGGCGCCCCGGGCGGCGTCGGACAGGCCGGGGCCCTCCTGGCCGAAGAGCAGGATGCAGCGTCGCGGCAGCGTGACGGTCTCGAGCGGCACCGAACCGGGGAGGTTGTCGACACCGACGATCGGCAGACCGTCGGGCTCGGCGGCATCGCTCCACGCCCGCAGGTCGTCCACGGTCGGGTGGTGCAGCACGTGCTGGTAGCGCTCGGTCACCATGGCACCCCGCCGGTTCCAGCGGCGCTGGCCGACGACGTGCACCGCCGCCGCGAGGAACGCGTTGGCGTTGCGCACGACGGTGCCGATGTTCAGGTCGTGGCGCCAGTTCTCGACGGCGACGTGGAACGGGTGCCGGCGGGTGTCGAGGTCGGCGACGATGGCGTCCACGCGCCAGTAGCGATAGCGGTCCACCACGTTGCGGCGGTCGCCCCGCGCCAGGAGCTCGGGGTCGAGACGGGGATCGTCGGGCCACGGCCCCGGATGGGGCCCAACTCCGACGTTGCGATCGCCTGGGCCCTGGTGGTCAGCCGCTGCCGTCAGCCCCGGAGGTCCCGGTGCCGGTGGCCGTATCACCTGCGGTGTCGCCCGCCTTCAAGCCGAGCTCGGCCCGGATCTGCGACAGCCGGGCCTGGGCCTCGCTGTTCATCGACGCCTGCTCCACCTCGAGCATGCGCGACTCCACCGAGGTCTCGGTGAGCTCCGACATCCCCTTCGCCCGGGCGTAGCGGGACTCGATCTTGTCGCGCACCTCGTCGAGCGTCGGCACGTCCTGGCCCACCGTCTCCGACAGCGACGCCATGGCCGTGTTCATCTGCTCCTGCATCTTGGCCTGGTCGAGCTGCGACAGCAGCTTCTGGCGCTCGGCCAGCTTCTGCTGCAGGGCCGTCGAGTTCTGCTGGACCGCCGCCTTGGCCTGGTTGGCGGCGTCCGTCGACTGCAGATGGAGTTGCTTGAGGTCCTCGACCTCACGCTCGAGCGCGATGAGCCGGTTGGCGAAGCTCTCGGCGGTCGTCGTGTACTGCATGGCCTTCTCGGTGTCGCCGCTCTTGGACGCCTCGTCGGCCATGAGCACCGCCTGGCGGGCGTTGCCGTTGACCTTCTCGAGCTCGCCCATGGTGCGGTTGAGCCGGATCTCGGTCTGCTTCTGGTGCGCGATGACGTTGGCGGCCTGTTCCTTGAGACGCCGATGCTGGTCCTGGGCATCGGCGATGGCCTGTTCGAGCTGGACCTTGGGGTCCGCCCGCTCCTCGAAGGACGACCCGAGCTTGGCCGTCAGGTAGCGCCACCACCGCCGGAACAATTTGAGCATGACAAGCAGGTTAGGCCCCCCGCGGCGCGGGTCGGGCCCGGGAGCGGTCAGCGGCGGGCGCGCTCAGCGAATCCGGCCACCCGGCGGAGGAGGATCCTGGCCTCGGGCACGCCCAGGCGGCGGGTGACCGCCACGTACACCAGCCCGGCCGGGCCCACCACGAGCACGAGCGCCACCAGCGACGGCAGCCCCCCGAACAGTGCCTCGCACACGACGGCGACGACGGCGGCCGCGGCGCAGCCGGCGGCGATCGGGTTCAGCCACCGTCCGGCCAGCCGGGTGCGTCCGATGCGCCACGCCAGTGCGCGGCTCAGTAGCCGGTATTCGAACCAGCGGGACACGGCGGCGCCGATCGCGAGGCCGACGATCCCCAGGTGTGCCACGTCGGCGGCGTTGTCGCGGGCGGCTTCGGGCAGCGGACCGAAGGCGAACACGTCGCTCCAGCCCTCGATGCCGTCGGGACCGACCACCAACCGGTCGAGTGGGAACATGAACGCCACCCCGACGATCGCCGCCAGGATCACGCTCATGGCCGCCACCCGGGCGGGGGTGCGGGGGTCGTCGAGCGCGTAGAGGCCGTTCTGGAGCAGCCGCGACGACGTCGTCGCCGGCAGGCTCATGGAGAACACCGCCAGGGTGAGCCACACGACGATGGTGTCGGCGGACGTGAAGTTGCCGCGCTGGAACACCGCCCGCACGATCACGTCCCCCACGACGATGAACAGCGTGGCCGTCGGCGCCACGTACCAGGCGATGCGGGCCATGCCGTCCTCGAGCCGCAGCCGGAACCGGCGGCGCGTCTCGGGGTCGTGCACCTCGACCTCCGACAGCTCCGGCAGCTCGGCGGCGGCCACGCTCATCCCGAACAGGCCGATGGGGAGGAGGTAGAGGACCAGGGCGTACTGCAGGGACGCCACGGCGCCGGTCGCCAGGTAGCTGGCCAGCAGCAGGTCGACGTACCCCATGATCTGGACCACGCCCCGCCCCATCACGACCGGAGCGAAGCGGGCCAGCACGCTGCGCACGGAGGCGTTGGCGGTGTCGAGGCTCAGGCGCACTCCCCCGAGGAGCCGCCGCACCGGCCCGATCTGGACGCCGAACTGGAGGATGCCGCCGATCAACACGCCCCACGACACGGCGTAGGCGAGGGTGCGGGTGTTGGTGGTGGTCAGGCCCACGGCCACCAGGGCGGCGATCTGGGCGGCGTTCCACAGCACCGGCGCCACGTAGGACAGGAAGAACCTGCGGTGACTGTTGAGGACGCCCAGGCACCACGCCGACAGGACCAGGAAGCCGATGCCCGGGAAGACGATGCGGACCAGCTGGACCGTGAGGTCGAACCGGTACGAGTCGTGGAAGCCGGGGACCAGCACGCGCGTCAGCGGCTCGGCCAGGACCACGCCGAGCAGGCTCAGCACGCCGGTCAGTGCGACCAGCAGGCCGGCCACCGCGCCGGCCACGTGCCCGGCCTCCCGCTCCTGTCCGTCGGCGCGCAGCCGCGCGTAGACGGGGATGAACGACGCCGACAGCACGCCCTCGCCGAGCAGGTTCTGCAGCAGGTTGGGGATCCGCAGCGCCGCCCGGAAGGCGTCGCCGGCGGGGCTCGTGCCGAGGTAGTTGGCGATGACCGACTCGCGGACGAGTCCGGAGCAGCGCGACAGGAAGATCCCCGCCGCCACCAGCATCGACGAGCGCTGGCTGCTCGGCAGCGCCTCGGGCCCGGCCTCGGGACCGGCATCGGCCGTCGGCGGCGCTCCGGGGGCGCCAGGCCCCACCGGTGCGGCGGCGCCGCCCGGTCCCCTCGCCTGCTCGGGCTCGACGTCGACCCGGGCGTGCTCGCCCGTGAGCCACGGGGCCGGAGGCTGGTTGGCTACGCCCGGTGAGTCGGCGGTCAGGCGAAGAGCGTCGTCGACCACCGGGAGCTCGATGGTCGCGGCCTCGGGCTCGTACCAACCCGGGACGGCGGTCGGCTCCGACGCGGCGGGGGGACGCCTCACCCGTCCGGACGCGAACTGACGGGCATGGCGCCGGTTGGCCTCGCCGTAGTCCCGCTGGGGATCGGGCGCGACGCGGCGGCGCGGGCCCCGCGGCTGACGTGGTTCGGCGGGCGGGCCGTCAGCGGGGGGGCCACCGCCGTCTTCCGGCGGCTGGCCCTCGGCGATGCGCTCGTCGGTGGGGCGACGGTCGCCGGGCACTGTCACTCGGTGGCGCCGCCGGCGGCGAGCCCATGGTGTGCCGTGCGGCTCGTCTCCTCCAGGGCCTGGCGTAGCGATTCCATCTCGGTCACCAGGGCGTCGACGTCGGTTCCGATCCCCTCGACGGTGGCGTCGGCGGCGGCGTGGGCCGACAGCTCGAGGGTGCGTGCCACGGCCTCGTCGAGCCGGGCGTCGAGCATTCGTAGCTCGCTGTGCGCCTGGCCGATGACCCGGTCCAGGCGCTCGGCCGTCGCCCGCTGCGCCTCCAGCGATTGCGCCACCCGGGCCAGCGACGGGTCCGGCGTCGTACCGGGCCGCGTGCTCTGGGCATCGGCCACCTCGGCGAGCTGGCGATCCACGTCGGCCATGTCGATGCCGCGGCGCGCATCGACCAGTGCCTGGCCCCGCTTGGCGATGAGCCAGCATTCCTCGACGCCGGTGTGCATGCGCTCGGCGATGTCGGCGAGGTGGTCACGCAGCGGCCCAGGGCGGGTCCGCCCCACCGCCTCGTCGAAGCGGTTGCGGGCCTGGAGGGCCTCCTGGACGTAGCGGCGCCAGGGCTCCTTCAACGTGAACGGGTCGATGCGCTCACCCCGCCGACCACGGGGGATCGAAAGCGCCACCTTGCCGGCCCAGACCGCCACCCCCAGCGGCAGCGCCGCGAGCAGCGGCACCCCGGCGACGATCGTGGCGGCCGCCACGCCGCCGCCCAGCAGGATGCCGACCGGGGAGGTGATCGCCCGGGCCACCTGGCGGGTGAAGAACCGGTCACGCAGCGAAGTCCCGGCCATAGGTGCCGATCAGGCTATGCCTCCCCACCGGGCAGTCCAGTCACGGCGGACCCCACGAACCCCGAACCGGCGTCCCGATGCGCCGGGATCCGGCGGCGCCGAACGCCGATCCGGCTCGGCCGGTCGAGCGACCGGCAATGAGTGCCGCCGTAAGGCGGCGCCACAGGTGGGGGGAGCCGGGGAGGGTGTCCCTCCCCCCTCCGCTAGCCGGCGTAGCGCTCCAGCGACTGGGTGACCTCGTCCTGGGCCGAGGCCAGCGCTTCCTCGACGTCGGCGCCGCTCAACAGCACCCCCTCGATGGCGTTCTCGACATCGTCGGTGAAGTCCGTGTAGGGGCCGATCAACGGGCCCGGCTCGTCGGGGTCGGCGTCGGCGAGCTGGTCCACGGCCGGCTTGATGAGCACGCCGGCCACCTGGTCCTTCCAGAAGGCCTGCACGTCGGGTTCCTCGGCGACGGACTTGACGATCGGTAGATAGCTGCCGCGGATGTGCCACTCCTTGGCGTTCTCCGGCTGAAGCATGAACTCGAGGAACCGCCACGACCCGGCCTGCTCCTCCGGCGGCGCGGTGTTCACGATGAAGAACCCGCCGCCGCCGGGGTGGACCTGCCCCGCCGTCTGCAACCCCGGGAACTTGCCGGTACCGGGCACGAGCTGGGTGCGGTCGACGAGAGAGGCGTCGAAGTCGCTGCCCACGTCGGCCGCGGTCAGGTTCCCTCCGAGGGCCTCGGCGATGTTGACCGCCGCCCCCGAGGTCTCGATCAGCATCGACGACTGCTGTGTGGCCAGCGCCAGATACTGGTCGACGCCTCCTTCGGTGCTGGCGAACACGTTGACCAGGCCCTCGTCGTTCATCCGCTCGAGCAGGGCCAGCGCGTCGTGGGCTTCGGGCGCGTCGAACGTGGCCTCGGTGGCCTGGCCATCGTGGCCGTTGTTGTTGTTGACCACGTCGATCCCGTCGCCACTGAGCCAGTTCTCGAACACCGATGCGCTGATCTTGAAGGCCAGGGGCTTGTCGGAGATTCCGGCGGCCTTGAGCGTCTTGGCCTGCTCGTAGATCTGCTCGAGCGTCTGCGGCGGCGCCGCGGGGTCGAGGCCGGCCTTCAGCCAGTGGGCCTTGTTGTAGTAGAGGACCTGTGACGAGACGTTGGCGTAACCGGGGTAGAGCACGCCGCCCACCGAGTAGGCCGAGCGCACCGCGGGCTCGATGTCCGTGATCTCGTAGTCCGCCGCCTCCATGCATGCCTCGGCCGGCAGGATCAGGCCGCCGTCGGCCAGCACCTGCAGCTGCGTGTTCTCCAGCAGCACGACGTCCGGGAGCTGGTCGGTGCTGGCGGAGGCCGCGCTCTCGAACTTGCGGTAGACCTCGGCGTACGAGCTGCCCTGGTCGCTGGCCGTCACGTGCACCTCGTTCTGGCTGGCATTGAAGCCCTTGACCATGTTCTCCATGGTCTCCTTGGTGACGCCGCCGATGCCGCCGTACCAGAGCGTGACCTCGACGGGGCCCGCGGCGTCGTCCAGGGCGTCGAGGGGGCAGTCCGGCAGCGCCGCCTCGCCCCCACCCGCCGCCACATCGGGCTGTTCGCCCGACCCCGAGGTCGGCGGGCTGCTGCATGCCGCCGCCACCAAGCCGGCCGCCGCGAGCACCACCAGCATTGCCTTGCGTTGCCGCGCCATCGGTCCCTCCGGTCCCTGCTCCGGGGATCAGTCCCCGGCGTAGCGCTCCAGCGATTGGGTCACTTCGTCCTGCGCCCGGGCCAGCGACTCGTCCACGTCCTGGTTGTCGAACAGCACCGCGTCGAGCGCGTTCTCGATGGCGAGCGCCTCGTCGAAGTACGGCCCGATCAGCGGCCCGGGCAGGTCGGGGTCGGCGTCCGACAGCTGCTCGACGGCGGTGCGGAGCAGCGTGCCGGCGAGGTCGTCGCGCCAGAACGCCTGCACCTGGGGGTCGTCCTCAACCGCCTTGACGATCGGCAGGTAGCCCCCGTTGAAATGCCAGGCCTTGGCGATCTCGGGCGTGAGCATGAACTCCAGGAACTTCCAGGAGGCCGCCTGCTGCGCGGGCCCCGACGTGTTGAGGATGTAGAAGGCCCCGCCGGTCGGGAACACCTTGCCGGCCGCCTCGATCCCGGGCATCGCCGCCGAAGCCGGCACGAGCTCGGTCTTGTCGAGCACGGAGGTGTCGAAGTCGACTCCGGCCTCGGCGGCGGTGAGGTTCCCCCCGAGTGCGTCGGCGATGGTCGCCGACGCCGTCGAGGTCTCGATGAGCATCGACGACTGCTGTGTGGCCAGCGCCAGGTACTGGTCGATGTTGCCCTCGGTGTCGGCGAACGCGTTCAGCAGACCGTCGTCGTCCATCATCTTCAGCCAGCCCACGAGATCGTCGGCGGCCGGGGTGGCGAACGTGGCCTCGGTGGCCGGGGCCTCCCGGCCGTTGCCGTTGTTGACGATGTCCTCGCCGATGCCGGTGAGCCAGGTCTCGAAGAACCAACGATCGGCCTTGAACGACAGCGGCTTCTCCGACACCCCTGCGTCCTTGAGCGCCTTGGCCTGCGTGGAGATCTCGTCCAGGGTCTGGGGCGGGTCGTTGGGGTCAAGGCCGGCCTTCACCCAGTGGGCCTTGTTGTAGTACAGGATGGGCGTCGACACGTTCATGTAGCCGGGGTAGAGGACGTCGCCGACGGTGTACTTGGACCGCGCTACTGGCTGGAGGTCGGTCAGCTCGTAGCCGGCCGCCTCCATGCACGACTGGGCGGGCAGGACCTGGCCGCTGTCGACCATGACCTGGAGCTGGGTGTCCTCGAGGTAGATGAGGTCGGGAAGCTGGTCGGGAGACGACGAGGACGCACTCTCGTACTTGCGGAAGACCTGGTCGTACGCCGCTCCCTGGTCGTTGGCGCTGACCCGTACCTGGTCCTGGCCGGCGTTGAAGCGGGCGACGATGTCCTCCATCGTCGCCTTGGTGGAGCCCACCAGCCCCCCGTACCAGAGGTTGACCTCCACCGGGCCCTGTGCCTCCTCCAGGGCATCGATGGGGCAGTCGGGTAGCTGGCTCCCGGGGCCGATCTCCACCGCGCTGCCCGATCCGGTCGTGGGTGGCTCGCTGCAGGCCGCGGCGGCGAGGGCGGCTGCGACCGAGGCGGCCATCAGCCCGAGGCGGGTCCGGGTGACGATTGCCTGCCTCATCCCTTCACCGCGCCGGCGGTGAGGCCCCGGATGATCTGGCGCGAGAAGGCGATGAGCAGCAACAGGACGGGCAGCGCCACGATCAGCGCGGCGGCGATGGCGATGTTGGCGTTGGTGATGTCCGTGCCCACGATGGTCTTCAGCCGGATCTGGGCGGTCTGGAAGCGCTCGTCGTCGATGACGGCCTGCGGCCACAGGTACTGGTTCCAGGCCCCGAGCGCCGAGATGACGGTGAACGATGCGATCACCGGACGGGTGAGCGGCACGGCGAATCGCCAGAGGAACCCCATGTGCCCGTAGCCGTCGAGGCGGGTGGCGTCGTGGACCTCGGGCGGCACGCCCCGGAAACCCTGGCGGATGAGGAACGTGCCGAACGCCGTGGCGGCGAAGGGGAACACCAATGCGGCGTTCGAGTTGACCCAGCCCAACTCGCGGATCGTCTGCACGTTGGCCAGGAGCGTGACCTCGAGCGGGAGCAGCAGCGTCGCCATGAAGAAGGCGAACACCAGGGTCTTGAAGGGGAATCGCAGGAAGGCAAAGGCGTAGGCGGCCAGGATCGAGGTGACCACCTGGGCCACCGTGATGAACAGCGTGATGGTGAAGCTCCGGCCGAGCGCCGAGCCGAGGTTGCCCCGGTCCCAGCCCTGGTTCCAGACGGCGGCCCCGAAGGCGACGACCGTGCAGGCGGTGACGGCCACGCTCACGAGGACGGCGAGCACCACAGGCTTCCAGAGGGGCCGCAGCGTCGCGAAGCCGACGAGCTGGGTCGCCGCGAGCACGCCGATGGCCACGAGCCACCACCACGGTGTGGCGGTCGATCGTTCGGCGGAGGACTGCCAGATCTGGCCGGCGAACGCGGCGATGGCCACCACGCCGGCCACGACCGCGAACAGGCGCCGGGGCGACGCCAGTGGCGCCGGGTGTCTCAGCCGGCCACCGGCCGCGCCGAGCTGGATCCACGCCAGGGCGAACGCCACCACCAGCGTCCGCACCACAACCGAGAACCCGCCGCCGTCCAGCCAGCCCTTGTCCTTCCAGTCGACCGCCACCGGGTGGAGCGGCTTGCCGGCGTCGAAGTACGGGAACGGCGGAGACAGCGCCTGGATGAGGGTGAACCCGATCGGCACGAGCACCAGCGACGCCAGCACCACCAGGGCTGCGTACTGCCCGGCGAGCCCGAGGGTGCGGCGGCCCGACGACTTGCCGATGGTGGCGGCCGTGAGGCCGCGCTCGGGGGCTCCCAGCACCCGGTCGCCGGGCAGGGCGGGAGCAGCCTCCTCGGGGGGCGGCTCGGCCACGTCGACGGCGACGTCAGCGGGCATAGTGCACCCTGCGCTCGAGGATGACGAACTGCACGGCCGTGACGGCCAGCGTGATGAAGAACAGCCCCACCGCGTAGACGGCGCCGATGCCGATGTTGTCGGGCCGGACCAGCCGGTTGATCTTGAACACGAGCGTCTCGGTGGCGCCGGCCGGTCCGCCGCCGGTGAGGATGTCGACCTGGGCGAAGGCCTGCAGGCCGAAGATCACCAGCACCACCAGCAGGAACATCAGGACCGGCGAGATGAGCGGGAGGGTGATGCGCACCAGCCGCCGCACCGGCCCATAGCCATCCAGGGTGGCCGCCTCCATGACCTCGTCCGGCACGTTCTGCAGCCCGGCGAGCACGATGATGAACGACAGCCCCATGTTCTGCCAGATCGACGACAGCGACACGGCGAACATGGCCATGTCGGGATCGGTCAGCCAGTCGACGCGGAACACGCCCACCACCGGGTGGAGCAGGTACAGGAAGATCACCGAGGTGACCGCCACCGAGCTGGCCAGCGTGGACGAGAAGATGGCCTGGAACACCTTGATCCCCCGCAGCCGGCGATGGGCCGCCACGGCCAGGAGGATGCCGAGGATCAGGCCCGCCGGCACGGTGTAGAGGACGAACTGGAGGCTGTGCCACAGGCCCTCGCGGAAGTCGCTGCTGGTGAGCTCCTCGCGGTACTGGCGCAGCCCCACCCGCTCGAAGAAGGCGCCATTGGCCCGGCTCTCGAAGGTCCCCCAATACAGCAGGTTGAGGAACGGCCGGTAGAAGAAGGCCACGAAGACGGCGATCGACGGCGCCAGCAGTGCCACCGCGATCGCGGTCTCCTTGGCCGAGTAGCGCGGGCGGTCCCGCCGACGCAGCAGCCCGCCGGCCGTGCTCACGCCAGCCGTTCCGTGGTGTCGGGATCGAAGAGGTGGACGTTGGCGGGGTCGACCGTGAGCCGGATGGTGCCTCCCGCCGCGAGCGGAGCCATCCCCGCCTCGCGGACCACCACCGGCGACCCTTCGATCGATCCGAACACCAGGCACTCGTGGCCGAGCCACTCCACCGCCCGCACGTCGTGCGCGATTGTGCCGGCGGCGGATACGTGGAGGTGCTCGGGCCGGGCGCCGACGATGACCCCCTGCCCCTCGTCGAGGCGGGCCTTGAGGTCGGCGGGCACCGGGAAGCGACTCCCGCCCACGACGATCGCCGGCCCCCCCTCCGTGCGGAACGTGCCGTTCAGGGTGTTCATCGGCGGGGTTCCGATGAACTGTGCGACGAACAGGTTCGCAGGGGCCTCGTAGACCTCCTGGGGCGAGCCCACCTGTTGGAGGCGGCCGGCCGACAGGATGGCGATGCGATGCGCCATGGTCATGGCTTCGACCTGGTCGTGGGTGACGTACACCACCGTCGTCTCGACGCGGCGGTGGAGGTCCACGAGCTCGAGGCGGGTCTGCGCCCGGAGCTTGGCGTCGAGGTTCGACAGCGGCTCGTCCATGAGGAACGCCTTGGGCCGGCCGACGAAGGCGCGAGCCAGCGCGACCCGCTGGCGCTGGCCGCCGGACAGGGCCGCCGGCTTGCGCTTCAGGAGGCCGTCGAGGCCGAGCACCCGCGCCGCCTCGTCGACGCGCTCGACGCGTTCGGTCCGGGTGAGTTTGCGCGCCGGCTTGTCGGGGCCATCGGCGTGATAGCGGCGGACGAGCAGTGGCGATTCGATGTTCCGCTGCACCGTCATGTGGGGGTAGAGCGCGTAGCTCTGGAACACCATCGACACGTCGCGCCTGGCGGGGTCGACGTCGTTGACCACCTGGTCGCCGATGAGGAGCTTGCCGTCGGTGATGCCTTCCAGCCCCGCGATCATCCGCAGGGCGGTGGTCTTGCCGCAGCCCGACGGCCCCAGCAGGACCATGAACTCACCGTCGTCGACCGCCAGGTCGAGGGCGTCGACGGCGACTACGTCGTCGAAGCGCTTGGTCACGCTTTCGAAGGTGACGCTGGCCAAGTGCAACCTCCAAGGGAGCAGCTGCTGCCGCACACCGGTGTGGCAGCCCGAGCGCCCGGTGCCGGCACTCCGCGACGCTAGGCACGCGCGGTGGCGTCAAGGTAGCCGGGCGGTGGCGAACTGATGTCCATCGGCCGGCGGCGGGTGGGCCGGGCCCGCGACCGTGCCACCGCGCGTCGACCGGCATCGTACGCTGAGCGCCGGTGACGGAGCGTCAGCGGGCGAACCAGCGGCACGGCGGATTGCTCGCCGCGAAGCGGCGAGCGCTCATTGGCGAGCCGAAGGCGAGCTGATGAGCGACTTCGGGTGGCCCGAGGAGCGGCCCGGTCTGGAGCGGGCCTCGTCGCGGTGGTGGCTCTTCCTGTTGCTCGGCGGCGCCGCCGCCGTGCTGGGGGTGCTCCTGATCTTCGACCTGTTCACCGCCGTGCGCACGCTGGCATTGCTGGTCGCGTTGGGACTGATCGTCACCGGGCTCGGCGAGCTCGTCTCGGCCGGTCGCTACCGCAGCGTCCTGGGGACCGTGGCGGCCGTCGTGCTGATCCTGGCCGGGGTCCTGGCCGCACTGTGGCCGGGCATCACGCTGTGGGTCCTCGCGGTCGTGACCGGGATCGGCCTGATCATCTCCGGCGCCGCTCGGATCGCTGGCGGGCTGGCGCTGCGCGTCGAGGGCTGGGGTTGGCTGTTCGTCGGTGGCGTGCTGAGCGTCGTCATCGGCTTCGTCGCCATCGCCTGGCCCGATGTGACCGTCCTGGCGCTGGGCCTGCTGCTCGGCATCCGGATGTTGCTCTTCGGGGTCTCGGAGATGGCGTTCGCGTTCGCGCTCCACGACCTCCGAGGTGTGCCGCCGCCGTAGCCGAGGTCAGCAGCCAATGCTGCGCCGGAACGATCGCCCGGGCAGCTGGCCCCGTCGGGCCGCTTCAGAAGTTGCTCACGACCGCGGTGAAGACCTTGTCGATGCTGGTGGGATCAGACGAGTCGTAGACCGCGGCCGAGGTGGCCTCGGCGATCTGGCGCAGGGTGGGCAGGTCGGCATCCTCGCCGTACGCGATGGGGAACACCCGCACCGGCCGGCTGGCTTGGCCCTCGCCGCCGGCCTGGAGCGTGTCGATGAGCTCGGTGAACTGGTCGCGGTCGTCGGCCGAGTCGTCGTCCTGGTTGCGGCCGTCGGAGAGGAGCACCACGGCGTTGATCCGTGCCGGGTCGTAGGCGGCCAGCGCCTCCTCGTACGTCCGCTGCGTCACGGTGTACAGCGGTGTGTTGTTCGTGGGCACGAGGTCGCGGATCCGATTGGCGAGCTGCTCACGCACGTCGCCGACCCGCGAGGTCGGGACCAGCTCGAGGACCTCCTGGTCGCCCTGGTCGCCGAGCTCGGTCGAAAAGATCGACAGGCCGACCTGGTCGTCTTCCTTGAACTCCTCGAGCGCGGCGATGGCGGCCTCCTTGGCCAGGTCGAGTTTGGTGGCGCCGGTCTCCGGGTCTCCCGGGTCGCCCATCGAACCCGACACGTCGATGACGATCTGCACCCGCGCCGACTTCCTCTGCGTCGCCCAGTCATCGAGGAGGCGGGCCAACACCTCGGGCTCGGGCACGTCGAGCAGCGTCTGCGGCGTGGCGGGGTTGACGCCGTTGGCCTCGCTGATCGGCGCCGCCACCGGCACGTCGTCGATCCCGGGACGGAAGCCGTACTCGAGCACCCGCTGCTGGTTCTCCCGCGTCTGCACGTAGTCGATGAACGCGGCTGCCGCCTCCCGCTGCTGGGCGTCCACCCAGTCGGCGTCGAGCACCATCAGCGGGTTGTCGCTGTAGACGGTGCCCTCCTCCGGATAGATGGCGACGAGCGGGACGCGAGGTTCCCGCGGCTCTTCGCCTTGGTCGAGGATGCCGTCGGGGTTGCCCGTGTTGTAGTCGATGAGCGACTTCTCCTCGACGGCCACCGCCGAGACGTACTGGTAGGGGTTGCCGCGCTGGTCGGCCCGGTACCAGTTGTTGAGGAACGTGAGCGTCGTGTCGCCGTAGTGCACGACGGCCGACTCGACGCCGCTGGCGAAGCTCCCGACCGCTGGCTTGGCGAGGTCTTCGAGCGACAGCCCGCTGGTCTTGCCGGTGGCGGCGTAGGCCTGGGCGATGAGCGCCGACAGCCCGCTGGTCGAGAAGTTCGGGTTGGTCTTGCCGAGCCGGAATGCGCCCCACTCCGGGTGGCCGCGCGACCCCCAGCCGGCCCCGTCGCGGGCCAGGGCCAGCACGTCCGCCCAGCCGAGGGGCGTGTCGGGCCAGCCGAGCGCCTCGGCCATGGGCTGAGGCATGGCGATGACCAGCGGCGTGAGCATGAAGCTGGCGGCGTCGGCGGGCGCCATCGCCGGCTGCCCCTCCTCGGACAGGTGCTGGTTGAGTACCTGCCCCCACGTCGAGGCCGCGGGCGACCAGATGACCGGCCGGGGGCCCTCGACCGACTCGTCCCAGCCGTTGGCGAGCAGCTGCTCGGCGGCACCCGAGGACTTGTTCTGCACCCGCACGAACGCGCAGTCATCGTTGGCCAGCCGGGCGTCATCGGATTCGTTGAAGCTCTCGGCCAGATCGCCGAGCAACTCGAGCTTCTCGGGAGAGCTGGCGACGTCCACGGTCACACAATCGCCGGGATCGGCCAGCACGGCCTCGCCGTCTCCGCCCCCGCCATCGTCGCCCGAGCAGGCCGTGGCGGCGATCGCGCCAACCACCAGTGCCGCCACCTGCCTGAGCCCCAACCGTCGCGTCCCTCGCTTCATCCCGTCACCTCGTTCCACCGGGCCAGAAGGGCACCCAGCACCCCGCCCTCCGGGAGGGCGTCGTCGGCCGGCAGGTCCAGCCCACCGTCGACACCCGCCGCCAAGGGCTCGCCGTCGACCCGCCAGCCCCCCTCGCTCAGGACGCGGCGAAGGTCATCGTTGCCGGCGATGTCACCCGCAGCTCCCTCTGCGCCGCCGATGGGGATGGCCACCAGGTCGGCCGTCGCCACGGGCGCAGGGTAGATCACCCGCAGGTCGTCCCGGCCGGCGGGGTCCAGTGCGTCGGCCTCGAGCGCACCCACGGCGCTGAACTGGCCCGGCCCCCGGGTGAGCATCTCGTTCACCACGTCGGTGGCGGCCGGGTCGGCCCGGGCGGCGAGGGCACCGAGCCACCCGGAGAACTGGCCGTCGAGGTCATTGGCGGCGTAGTCGGCGTTGCCGAAGTATCCCGAAGCGGCTCCGCCGAGCACGACGAGGCCGGTGGCGGTGTCGGGGTCGGTCACGCCGACGTTCACGCGACCCCAGGCGCTCTCACCGCCGACCGTGTCCCAGGGGCGGTCGGCGGCGTCACCGAGGCAACGCCATTCGACCGGCCCGCCGCACGCGCCCGCCTCGAGCGCCGCGGCCCGGTCGTTCCACAGCACCAACACGACCGGCGACCGCCCGACCACCGCGGACGGTTGGCCCACCAGGTCGGGGGCGCCGGCCCGCTCCCGGGCGTCAACGACCACGTCTGCCCATGGCGCCGGGGCCAGCCACACATCGACGTCGGCATCGTCGGCATCCGCTGCGGTCGCCAGGCGCTCCGCGGTGACCGACGCTGCCTCCGTTCGCACGTCGACGTCGTCCTCCAGCGCGGCGCAGGCATCGGCCAGCTCGGCGGCACACACCAGGGCGGTGCCGCTGCCGGCCGAGGTTCCTCCGGCGCTGTCGCCGTCATCGTCGAGGGCGTCGCGGGTGAGGATCGCCGCCACGATCAGTCCGACCGCGGCGGCGAGGGCCGCGATGGCCTTCACGCCGCGCCCCCCTGCCGGGACCCGGGCGTGGTCGCGGACGCACGCTCCACCGCGGGTATGTCGGCGGCGGTGAGCGTGGTGAGCTCCTCGACGCTGGGCTGGTCCCTGGCCACCAAGCGGGTCGCCTGGTTGGCCACCGCCGCCTCGAACAGGTTCCGCGCCAACCGACCGTTGCCGAACCCGGCGTCTCGGGGTTGAGCGGCGAACCAGTCCAGCACCGCCCGACGGCCGGCGTCATCGAGCTGGTAGCGGCCCTCGGCGCCGACAGCCTCGAAGATCGCCAGCAGCTCCTCGTTGCTGTAGTCGGGGAAGTGGATCGTCCGTGGAAAGCGCGAGCGCATGCCCGGGTTGGCGTCCACCAGCGCCGCCATCTCCTCCGGGTAGCCGGCCAGGATCACCACGAGTCGCTCGCGGCGATCCTCGACCAGCTTGACGATCATGTCGATCGCCTCGCGGCCGAAGTCCTCGGCGCCGCCCCGGGTGAGGCTGTAGGCCTCGTCGATGAGCAGGACGCCCTCGTCCGCGCGGTCGAACGCGGCCACCACGCGGCCCGCGGTCTGGCCCACGAACCCCGCCACCAGGCCCGACCGATCGGTCTCCACCAGGTGACCGCGCTCCACCACACCCAGGGTGCGGTAGATCTGCGCCAGCAGCCGCGCCACGGTGGTCTTTCCCGTCCCGGGGTTGCCCGTGAAGATCAGGTGGCGGCTGGCCTCGAGCACCGGGAGGTTGCGCTCGCGGCGAATCTGTTGCACGCGCAGCAGGTTGACCACCAGGTGGACCTCGTGCTTGACCTCGCGCAGGCCGATGAGCGCGTCGAGCTCGGCCAACAGGTCCTCGAGGGGTCGGGCCGGGGGCAAGGCCGCGTCGGGGCCTGGCGACGGGCCCTCCACCGGGCCTGCGGCTGCGGGGCCCGGCGCGGCCCGCGGCCCGGCCTGGTCGGTGCCAGCCCGGGCGGCCTCGAGGGCGCGCTGCAGCATGGCGCGGAACCGCTCGATCGCGTCGAGCTCGGTGCGCGACGGCAGCAGGTCCAGGGAGGCGACGGCGTGGCCGATCTGGGCCGCCCGCCGGGCGTACATGCCCGTGCGCTCGCCGCCGTCGCGGGCGTCCGAGCGCACCAGGATGTCGAGGAGGGTCGACGGTCGCTCGAGGTACGAGCGACTGCCGGCGAGCAGTCCGGCGTCGCGCAGCTCGCTCGGCGTGGCCCGCGCCAGTCCGGTCTTCATCCTGGGTCCGAACGCCGCGATCAGAGCCCACAGCTCGTCGTCGGTGTGGAGCCCGTCGGCGTCGATGAACCCACAGGAGAGGTTGTACGCATCGACCACCACGTAGGAGCGCAGGCGCGAGCCATCGATCCCGGAGACGCTGTCGGCCAGCGCCTCCACCTCTGGGACCACGTCGGCGACGAAGGCCGCCACGGCGTCGTCCAGGGCCGCCGAGGGGGGCCGGTTCACTGGGGGTTGCGCCACATCGGCCACAGCGGGGGGCCCGAGGGCAGGTCGATCTGTCCGGTCACGCTGAAGCCGAACCGCTCGTAGTAGGGCACGTTGGCCGGCTTGGACGACTCGAGGTACGCGCCCAGGCCCTCGCGGTCGCAGCGCACCAGGACCGGACTGACCAGCGCCGCGCCGACGCCCTCCCCTCGGTGGGTCGGATCGGTGCCGAGCACGGCCAGGTACCAGTGGTGTTCGCGGGGATGGGCGCGTTCTATGAGGTCGAGGGCCCTGATCGCCCTGAAGACCCGGGGGCCGACGCCTTGCAGCATCACCGGGGCCGAGCGGACGAGCTGCGGCCATGTCGCCCGCCACGAGCCCGGGGGATCCCAGAACGCCGCCCCGGAGAGGTCGCCGCTCGTCAGCACCTGACCGTGGCGGCCGTGGCGGCGGGCCTCGGAGGCGAAGTAGCGGCGGAGTCGGCGGAAGCGTGGACCGGGCCGCTCGCCGAACAGCCACGTCATGACCGGGTCATCGTGGAACGCACGGGCCAGGGTGCTCGCCAGCGAGCGCACGTCGCCATCGGTGGCCTGCCGCGCCTCCATACGACGCTGAGCCTGCCACGCAGGCGCCGTGAACGGCGACGGGCGTCCACTTCTGTGTCAACCGACGATGCCGGACAAGCGTCTGTAGGCGATGATGACGGTGATGAGCGTCCCGCCTGGCGGGGTCGGACGGCGCAGCTTCCTGCGAGGTGGCAGGGAGACACGGTCCACGGCCGACCTCCGGCATGCGGCCGTCGAGATCGACGGCCTGGCCCCCGGCATCAGCCGCCGGGCCCGTCGCCACGCCGACCCGCTGGCGGACCTGCACCGCGAGCACTACGCGTCGCTCGTGCGGCTGGCGTCACTGGTGCTCGGGGACGTCGGGCTGGCGGAACAGGTGGTGCAGGACGCGTTCGTGAAGCTGCACCTCCGCTGGGGCGGCCTGCGCCACCTCGACCGGGCCCCGGCATACCTCCGCAGCTGCGTCCTGAACGGAGCCCGGTCGCAGCTCCGTCGACAGAAGGTGCGGGACCGTCACGACGCCCGACGCACCGTCGCCCCCGCCTCCGGCACGCCGGAGGCGTCGGCCGTCGCCGCCGACGAGCAGGAACGGGTGGTGGCCGCCCTCCGCCGCCTGCCCGAGCGGCAGCGCGAGGCGCTGGCTCTGCGCTTCTTGCTCGACCTGCCCGAGGCCGAGATCGCCGCCGCCATGGGCGTGTCGGCCGGTTCGGTGAAGACGCATGTGCACCGAGGCCTGGCCGCGCTCGCCCAGCTTCTCGGGGAGAAGGACCAGTGAGCGAGCAGCTCGAGGACCGGCTTCGCAACGCCGTTCATGCCCACGCCGCCGGTGTGGAGGCAGACGATCGCAGCCTGGACACGATCCGCACCCGCGTCCGGGCCGCCAAGCACCGCCGGCGGGCCATCGTGGCGGGCGCGGGAATCGCCGCCGCGGTCGCCGTGGCGGTCGCCGTGCCTCGCCTCGGCGACGAGAGTCGCATCCGGACGGTCGAGGATCCGACGACCACGATCCCGGCGCCGCCGTCGACCACCACCCCGGGCCCGTCCACGCCCAACCAGCCGCCGACGACCGTCGCACCGGAGGGCATCGACGCCGACCAGGTGCTCTGGCCCGACCCGGCCGGCGAGCTGACCGCCGATCCGCTCGACGCGGTCCGGGGATTCCTCGGCCAGCAGCTGGACATCGCTGACCCTCCGCTCTCGCAGTTCCGCGAGACCGAGCCCGGGGTCGGGGAGGTCGACGTCCACGCCCGGGGCGAGGCAGGACAGACGCTCGATCGGATCGCGAGCACCGTGACGCTGCGACGCTTGGACGGCGTGCACTGGTTCGTCACCGCTGCCGTCTCCCGCGACCTCGAGGTCGAGACGCCCGAGCCGCTGGCCACCGTGTCCTCCCCGGTCACCGTCTCTGGCCGCGCCCGCGGCTTCGAGGGGACCGTCAACGTCCGGGTGCTCGACCGGTTCGATGGCGGCGGGGTGGAGTCGGACTCCGCCGTCGGTACGGGCGGCAGCGACAGCCTCGGGCCCTTCTCCGCCGAGGTGTCGTTCGTGGCGTCGGGGACGCATCGGGGAGTCCTGTACGCACAGACCGACAGTGGGGTCGCGAACGGCATACCCAGCTTCACGGCGTTCCCCGTCCTCCTCGCCGAGGGCGCATCCGACGACACCGACGGCGACGCCGGCGCCGGCGCCGGCGCCGAGTTCCGGTATCCGCCGCTCTGGCCCTTCAGGTCGCAGGCCGAAGTCGATGCCTGGCGGCAACAGCACGCGGCCAACGGCACCCAGCCCTGGCACCTCGACGCCGATGCGACCGCCCTGGCGTTCACCACCGGGTACCTCGGGTTCGGCGAGATCGACCAGGTCGTCGGCCGCGACGTGCGCGACCGCGAGGCCTGGATCAGCGTGGGCTACGACGCGGGGGCGGGCCCGTCGACCGCGGCGATCGTCCATCTCGTTCGATTCGGGCCCGGTGACGACGCTCCCTGGGAGGTCGTCGGCACCCGCGACACCGACCTGACCCTGGAGACGCCCAGCTACGGGTCGCAGGTGTCGTCGACCGTCACGGTCGGCGGCCGGATCACGGGCGTCGACGAGAGCCTGCGCGTCCAGGTGCGCCAGGCCTCCACGGAGGCTCCCATCGGCGAGGCGTGCTGCCTTCCCGCTGGCGGCGAGGGCACACCGTGGCAGACGACGGTCTCGTTCTCGGGCGCGACCGACCCGGCGCTCACGATCGTGGTGTCGACCGGCGGGCACGTCCAGGGCGTGGAGCGCTTCGCAATCACGGCGGTGCGGCCCTAGCGATCCTGGGTCCGCCCGGGCGGCGACCCGGCGGCTCGGGACCTGCCTGGACCGGCCCGTAGCATGTGTCCATGTCCGAGATACCCGACCTGGGGCGCCGCGCCCGCGCCGCCAGCCGGCTGTTGGCGACCGCGTCGACCGCAGCCAAGGACGCCACCTTGCTCGCCGCCGCCGACCTGCTCGTCGAGCGGGCGGACGACTTGGTCGCCGCCAATGCCGCCGACGTCGAGCGTGAGCGGGCCGCCGGCGTCGGTGCCACGGTGCTCGACCGCCTGCGGCTGACCCCGGCCCGGATCGACGGCATGGCCGTCGGGCTGCGCCAGGTCGCGGCGCTGCCCGATCCGGTGGGCGAGATCACGCAGGGCTGGGTCCGGCCCAACGGGCTCCGGATCCGCAAGGTCCGCGTGCCCCTGGGGGTCGTGGCGATCATCTACGAGAACCGGCCCAACGTCACCAGCGATGCCTTCGGGCTGTGCCTCAAGTCCGGCAACGCGGCCTTCCTCCGGGGCTCGTCGGGGGCGATCCGATCGAACGTCGCCATCGCCGGGGTGTTGCGTGAAGCGCTCGCCAAGTCCGGGCTCCCGGAGGACGCCCTGGTCCTGGTCGACGACACGTCCCGCGGCGCCGCCGTCGAGTTCATGCGGCAGCGCGACACGGTGGACTGCCTGATCCCGCGGGGCGGGCCGTCGCTGATCCGCTCGATCCTGGACAACGCCACCGTCCCCTACGTGATCGACGGCGACGGCAACTGCCACGTGTACGTCGACGCGCGGGCCGACCTGGCTATGGCCACCGACATCGTGGTCAACGCCAAGACCCAGCGGCCGTCGGTCTGCAACGCCGCCGAGACCCTGCTCGTGCACGAGGCCGTGGCCGGCGAGTTCCTGCCCCGCGTCGCCGCGCAGCTCGAGGGGGTGGAGCTGGTGGGCGACGACGCCACCCGGCGCGCGCTCGGTGACCGCCGCGTCGGCCGCGCGACCGAGGCCGACTGGTCCCACGAGTTCTTGGCGCTCAAGCTGGCGGTGCGTGTCGTCCCGTCCCTCGACGACGCGCTCGGTCACATCGCCCGCTACGGCTCCGGCCACAGCGAGGCGATCGTCACCAGCGACCTGGCGGCGGCCGAGCGCTTCACGCAAGAGGTCGACGCGGCGGCCGTGTTGGTCAACGCGTCGACCCGGTTCGTCGACGGCGAGGAGTTCGGCTTCGGGGCCGAGATCGGCATCTCCACCCAGAAGCTGCACGCTCGGGGCCCGATGGGCCTGCGTGAGCTCACGACCGAGAAGTACGTCGTCCACGGCGACGGCCAGACGCGAGGCTGAGGTGCGAGCGAAGCGAGCACTGCAGGCCGACGGCGCGACCGCCAGGTCGCCCGGTGGCGATGGGTGTGGGGCGCAGCCCCACCGGAAAGGCTGATCCGCGTGAAAGCTGCGGTGTACGACCGGACCGGCGGGCCCGAGGTGTTCCGCTACGACGAGGTCCCCGATCCCGAGCTACAGCCGGGCGGCGTGATCGTGGAGGTGCAGGCGGTGGGTGTGCAGGGCGGCGACCTGCTGCACCGCCAGCGTGGCGAGGTCCCGTCGGCACCGCACATCGTGGGCTACCAGGCGGCCGGCGTCGTGCGAGAGGTGGGCGACGGGGTCGAAGGCCTGGAGGTCGGGCAGCCGGTGGTCGCCACCATGCCCGCGGGGTCGCACGCCGAGCTGGCGAGCCTGCCCGCGGGGGCCGTCTGGCCGCTGCCCGCGGGCCTCTCGGTCTGGGACGCGGCTGCGGTACCCATCGAGTTCGCGACGGCCCACGACTGCCTGTTCGAGTTCGGCCACCTCCGCGACGCCCAGACCGTGCTGGTGCAGGCCGGCGCGGGCGGGCTGGGGGTGGCCGCCATCCAGCTCGCGAAGGCCGCCGGCGCCACCGTCGTGGCGACCGCCTCCAGCGACGAGCGGCTCGCGCGGCTCGGTGACTTCGGCCTGGACCATCCCGTCAACTACGCCACCGCCGACGTCGTCGAGGCGGTGATGAACGTGACCGATGGCCGCGGCGTTGACCTCGTCGTCGACCCGGTCGGCGGTCGAGTGCTCGAGACCAGCATCGCCTGCCTGGCCTACCGGGGACGGATCAGCTGGGTGGGGCGGGCCGGCCGCGACGCCAACGTGCCCGACGTCTGGCCGCTCGCCGTGAAGAACGCCACGTTGACCGGCGTCTTCCTGGGCGCCGAGATGATGCTGATGCCGGAGCGGGTCCGTCCGCTCGTCGCGCAGCTGCTCGAGCGGGTGGCGAGCGGGGAGTTGCGTGTCGCGATCGACCGCACGTTCCCGCTGGCGGAGGCCGCCGACGCCCACCGCTACATCGAGAGCCGGCAGGCCTTCGGACGCGTGCTCCTCATCCCCTGAATAATCCCCTTGGTCGCAGCGGCGCCGCCTACTGACGGAGGCGGTGGGCCGCCGCGAGGCGGGCGACGGCGTTGGGCAGGAGGTGGTCGTGGGCGCGGGCCGACACCACCGCGTGCTCGAGGACCTCGACGTCGAAGGGATGGATCTCGGCGTAGCGCAGCAGGGCGGCGGCCGAACCGTCGCGCAACAGCGCCGTGCGCAGGGCCACGTCGATGTGGTGCCGGCGCTCGACCACCAGCGGGGCGTCACTGGCGGGCAGCAGTTGACCGTTGTACAGCTCACCGGCACCATCCACGTCGCCCACGTCGAGGCGGTCGAGGAGGCGAACGGCGTCGGCACGGCATGGCACGGCGAGCCGGTAGGGCCGCGACGCGATGTGGCCCCCGAGGACACGACGCAGTCGCGACACCTCGGCCTTGAGGGTCGTGGCGGCGACCGGGCGGTCGCCGTACAGGAAGGCGTGGAGCTCGTCGAGGGTGGCGGTGCCGACGACGGCCAGGATGGTGAGGATCTCGATCTGGCGGAGGGACAGGGCCAGGGGGATGTCGCCCAGGGTGGCTCGACCCCGCCCGAGGAGTCGCAGGTGGAGGACCGGTCCGCCGCGGGTGGTGGCCCACTCGCGCTCGAGGGCCTGGAGCTCATGCTCGACGAGCCGGGCCATGGCGGTCACCGTGGTCAGCCCCAGCGGATTGGCGTGGTCCCACTTGGTCGACAGGTTGAGGGCGCCCACCTGCGAGCCGTCGGCGGCGTGCACGGGTGCCGCGTAGCAGACCCAGTCGCGGAAGGGCGCCAGCCAGTGCTCCGTGGCGAACACCGAGACCCCGAGGTCGGCGGCGAGCGCCGTGGCCACGCCGTTGGTTCCGGTCGTGGTCTCGTTCCAGACGCCACCGGGGACCAGGCCGATGCGCTCCGCGCCGCGCCGCAACCACTTCGGCGTCCACCCCCACAGGAGACGCCCCTGGGGATCGTTCACCGAGGCGATCAGGTCGCCGTTGGACGCCAGGGTCTCCAGCTGGACGGCCAGCGTGGGCACCGCTCGCCGGATCGGCGATGCCTCCCAGCGCTCGCGCGTCTCGTCGGCCGGCTCGACCGGCGCCGCCTCGCGCTCGGTGTCGAGCTCGTGGGCGCACCTGCGCCACGACGCCCTGATCACCGGGCTGACGACGGAGCGATCTGATGCGCCGGCGTCCGAGGCGCGGGGCGCGACGTCCTTGCCAGCGGGCAATTCGCCTCGCGCCAGCTCGATGGCACGGCGTCGCTGGACGAGATCGCGGTCCACAGCACCCCTCAACCTGCCCATTCGTTGGGCGAGAGTCTACGCGCCTGTACTCCGGGATACCGGTCGCGCTGCCCCGCAGCGGGGTCGGAGGCAGCGGGCGGGCGGACAGACCGCCCCCGACCCCGCGGCTGGGGTACCGGGGGAGACGCGGCGCTGCCTGGTGGCGCCGCGATGCCAGTCTCGCCGAGGCCAGGTTGGCGAAAGGTTGGTCTCGGCCGGTCGCGCCTGGCGGAACGTGATTGACCCTCTGGTCAAGGCGGCCGGTAGCCTGGTCGAATGTGCGAGCGTCCCAGAGGGCGAGAGAGCGAGCCCGGCCCGAGCGGCCGTGGGAGCGGAGAAGAAGCGCGTCGGCGCCCGAGCGGCCCGCTGCGGAGCAGCAAGAGCGGGGAGCAATGACCGAGGCCTACCGGTTCGAGTCCGTCGCCGCCGTCAGGGAGTCGCTGGGGAAGGTGGACTACCTGGCCGACGAGGGCATCGCCGGAGTCGTGTACCTCGCCGATCGACTCGGCAAGCCCGTCCTCGTCGAGGGTCCCGCCGGCACCGGCAAGACGCAGCTGGCCAAGTCGGTGGCCGAGATCACCGGCGCCCGTCTCATCCGGCTCCAGTGCTACGAGGGGCTCGACGAGTCCAAGGCCCTCTACGAGTGGAACTACAAGAAGCAGCTCCTGCGCATCCAGGCCGAGCGCAACGAGGGGACCACCTGGGAGGAGCTCGAGGACGACATCTTCTCCGAGGAGTTCCTGCTCACCCGCCCGCTGCTGGAGGCGATCCGGGCCGACCAACCGGTCGTCCTGCTGATCGACGAGGTCGACCGGGTCGAGGTCGAGACCGAGGCCCTGCTGCTCGAGATCCTGTCCGACTACCAGGTGTCGATCCCGGAGCTGGGAACGGTCCGGGCGACGCAGGTCCCGCTCGTCTTCCTCACTTCCAACAACACCCGTGAGCTGTCCGAGGCGCTCAAGCGGCGGTGCCTGTTCCTGCACGTCGACTACCCGGACCTCGAACGCGAGCGTGAGATCGTCCTGGCCAAGGTTCCGGGCATCACCGAGAGCCTGGCCGACCAGGTAGCTCGGATCGTCCGTTCGATCCGCCAGCTCGAGCTCAAGAAGCCGCCATCGGTGTCGGAGTCGATCGACTGGGCTCGGACCCTGCTGCTGCTCGGAGTCGACCAGGTCGATGCGGCCACCGCCACCGGAACGGCCAACATCCTGCTCAAGTACCAGAGCGACATCGCCAAGGCGGCCAAGGAGTTCGAGCAGGACACGGCGCTGGGCGGGAGCGAAGCTGCCGGGGCGGGTGCCGGTGCGGCCAAGCCCTGGCAACGGAATGCCTAACGCGGCCCCCCTCACCGTCGACGGGGCGCGGCACCGGCTGGCCGAGGTCGGGGCCGGGGCGGCGCTGACCGAGCTCCTGGCGGGGTTCATCGCCGAGCTGCGCGCCGCCGGACTGCCGGTGAGCCTGACCGAGAACCTGGACGCCATGGCGGCGGTGCAGCACATACCGCTCGATGACCGCGAGGCGTTCAAGTACGCCCTGGCCGCGACGCTGGTGAAGAATGCCGCGCACTGGCGGGTGTTCGAGACGGTCTTCGAGGTCTACTTCTCGCTGCGAGGGCGCGAGTTCGCGCTCACCGACGAGCAGATGGCCGAGCTGCCGGACCTCGACGAGCTGCTGGGCGAGCTGGCCGAGCAGCAGCAGGGGGAGCGCGGCGCCGGCGGCATGGGCGAGCAGCTGACGCCCGAGGAGCTGGCCGAGATGCTGTACAAGGCGCTGGCCCAGGGCAACGAGGCCATGCTCAAGGCGCTAGCCCGCCAAGCGGTGCGGCGTTACGCCGGCATGGAGCCCGGCCGCCCCGTCGGCGGCACCTACTACCTCTACCGGACCCTGCGAAACCTGGACCTCGACGGTGTGCTCGACCGCCTCATGCAACAGGCGCGGGAGGACGCGTCCCAGCCCCTCACGCCCCTGGAGGAACGGCTCGAGCGCGACGAGTACGAGGCGCGCGTCGACCAGCTGCGCAAGGAGATCGAGGCCGAGATCCGAAGGCGGCTGGTGGCCGACAGGGGCGTCGAGGCGATGGCCAGGACGCTGCGCAAGCCACTGCCGGAGGACGTGGACTTCATGCACGCCAGCCGCGAGGAGATGGCCTCGCTGCGCAAGGCGATCTACCCGCTGACCCGGAAGCTGGCGGTGCGCCTCGCCCGCAAGCGCCGCCACGGCCGCAAGGGGCCGCTCGACTTCCGGTCCACGATGCGCCACTCGCTGTCGAGCGGTGGCGTGCCGGTGGACCCGCAGTTCCGCTACCCCCGCCCCTCCAAGCCCGAGATCTTCGTGGTGGCGGACATCTCCGGTTCGGTCGCCGCCTTCGCACGGTTCACCCTGCACCTCGTCTACGCCATCAGCCACCAGTTCTCGAAGGTCCGGTCGTTCGTGTTCATCGACGGCATCGACGAGGTCACGTCGATGTTCGAGGGAGTGGAGGACATCGCTGACGCGGTGCACCGGGTGAACACCGAGGCGGACGTCGTGTGGGTCGACGGCCACAGCGACTACGGCCACGCGTTCGAGGTGTTCTGGCAGCGGTGGGGCAAGGAGGTCGGACCGAAGACCACGCTGCTGCTGCTCGGCGACGCCCGGAACAACTATCACGCCTCGCAGTCGTGGGTGGTCAAGGAGATGCAGCACCGCGCCCGGCACGTCTACTGGCTGAACCCCGAGCCCCGCAGCTACTGGGACACCGGCGACTCGATCATCGGCGAGTACACGACGTTCTGCGACGGTGTCTTCGAGTGCCGCAACCTCCGCCAGCTGGAGCGCTTCGTCGACAACCTGGTGTGAGTTTCGATCCCGAAGCCGAGCTTCGGGATCGAGAATTGGGCCGCCGCCTTTCGGCGGCGTCGATTGCCTGTCGCTCGACCGGTTGCTCCTTTGTCAAGGGGCGGGTTGTCAGGCGGCGGCGTCAAGGGTTCTGCCTGTTCGGTTGGCGTGGTCTTGCCACATGCGTCGGATGATGCGGTTGGCGAGGTGGCGTTTGTGGGCGCGGCGGGCTTCCTTTGCGGTTTTGCCTTGGGAACGCTTGCGTGCGATGAATGCACGTGCGTCGTGGTGGACCCGGCCTTGGACGACCGAGGCGATGTGCAGTACCGAGTTGATGCGTCGGTTGCCACCAAGGTCGAGACGGTGCCGGGTTGGTGAGCCGCCGCCTTCGCTGGAGGACACAGCGACGGCGGCCGATCCACACCAGCGAGCGAACGCGCTTTCGCTGCGGAACCGGGTGGGGTCACCGACTTCGACTAAAGGCCGGGCGGCGAGCACCCAGTCGATGCCTGTTTCGTCTCGCAGGGTGCTGCCGGTGGTTCGCACCAGGCGACGCAGGTCCACTTCGACGGCCTTGATGCGGGCGGTGAGTTCGTCGTGGTCCGCGACGATCTCAGTGAGGTGGCGCAGCCGTATCGCCGCTGCTGGGGTAGGGGTGGTGGCGGTCACGGCGGCGGCCGCTCGAGCGCGGGCGATGGTGGCGCCTTTGCGGCCGATCTCGTCGAGGAGCTCGACCGGCAGGGCCGAGAGGATGCCTTCAGCCCGGTTGAGCAACCGCTTACGGCGGTCGACCAGCTCGTCACGCCAGCTATTGACGGCTTCGAGTTCGGCCAGCACGGGATCGCCGTGGATGGCTCGCACCGGTCCCAGGCCCGGATCGGCGGCGGTGGCCCGGGCGATAGCCAGCGCGTCCTCACGGTCAGTCTTGGGGCGGCGCCGTTCCCGCCGTCGCTGTGCGGTCCGGCGGGCCGGCACCTCACGTACATCGTGGCCGGCGTCCACGAGGGCAACAGCCAACTGCTGGCCGTGGCCGGCCGACCCTTCGATCCCTATCCGGGTGACCGCACCGAGCGAGCCCAACCACTGGAGTACGTCGGCGATCCCTGCGGCGTCGTTGGCCACGCTCAACACGTCCAGCTCGACGCCGAGGCCGTCGACGGCGGCCAACGTCAGAGACAGCTTGTGCGGGTCGCAGCCCACCACGATCACCTCCCCCATAACCTGTTCGAGCCTCCTGTTGTCACCAGCAGCGGTAGGCCGGCAACGGCGGGGCGGCACGGCAAAGCTGGGTCCAGGGATCCAGGCTCCTTTCAAGCCAGCGCCGTCCCGCCGTCGCCCCGCTGCCGCCCGGCAGAACCGGTCGAAGCCGGACCAGGCACAAAGCCGGAGAGGCAACAGCAGGGGACGGCCATCGAACGACCTGGCCGGACGCCCGACCCCCCGATCATCACACCCAGCAAAGCCGGATCGAGCGACGGTGGGGGGGGGGGGGGGGGGGGGGCGCCCCCCCCCCCCCCCCCCCCCCCCCCCCCCCCCCCCCCCCCCCCCCCCCCCCC
>Ga0081538_10000292_pt1 | contig 57471 bp, 57 predicted proteins | sample TabmetS5T2R1_FD_71022 | JGI IMG/M metagenome (GOLD analysis project Ga0081538, IMG submission 71022) | Tabebuia heterophylla rhizosphere microbial communities from the University of Puerto Rico - S5T2R1 | ecosystem: Host-associated > Plants > Roots > Rhizosphere ...
GTCGCCGTGCGCACCGCGCCCTGCGCCTTCCCGCGCTCCATGCCGGTCGCGCGGAGCAGGTCGACGGCTATCAGCCGCACCTGTCCGACGATGTGGAGCGCGGACAGGTTGCCGGTCTCGTCCAGAACTGCGTTGGCGAGCCGCGCCGCGCGCACGGCCCGCTCCCGAACCGGACGCGGGTTGCCGTCTGCGAGCAGCAGATGCAGGGAGCGGGTGGCGTCCGCGAGGGCGTCGATCGCCGCCCTCACATCCGGCGGGGTGGAGTCGCCGAGCGCGATCGCGCGGCTCACGCCACGCGCCAGCGAGCGGGTGTCGGCGATCGCGAGCCGCAGGTGTCGTGCGAGCTCGGAGAGCTTTCCTATCTCGACGATCGCCTCGCGCCGGCCGAACGACAGGCGTGCGGCGTCGGCCGCGGCGGCCAGCGCGTCCTCGAGCTCGTCGTGCTGGGGCCGGATGCGGGCCACGGCGTCGATCGCGCGGTCAGCCTCCGCCTCGCTGCGCTCGTCGACGGCGCGCGCGACGTGCTCGAGCGCCTCCGCCAGGCTGTCCACGACCGGGCCCGTGCCGCTGCGGACCATGCGCAGCGGGTCAACCGGCAGGAGCACGGAGCCCACCAGGAGCGCGATTGCCGCGCCGGTGGCGGCGTCGACCGCTCGCGTGAAGTCGAAGGCGCCTTCGGGCGGCTGCAGCGTGGCCACGAGCACGGCCGAGGCCGCGGCCTGCGAGGCAAGCAGCGGGCCGCCGCCGACGAGCGTGGCGGCGAACATCGCGAGGGCGGTCACGACGCCGATCTGCCAGGCGCCCGTGCCGATGGCCGAGACGAGCAGGTCGGCGATCGCGATGCCGACGGTCACGCCGATTGCCAGCTCGACGGCGCGCGCCCTGCGCTGGCCGACCGTCAGGCCGAGCGTGATCACCGCGGAGATCGGCGCGAAGAACGGAGTGGCGTGGCCGATCAGCTCGGTCGCGACGAGCCAGGCGGCCGAGGCGGCCACGGCGCTCTGCAGGATCGGGCGCGCGGCCGCCAGCACACGGGCGCGCCGGGCCTCGAGCCCGACGCGCGAGGCTTCGGCCGCCTCCTCGAGCAGCTCCGCGCGGGCCGGGGCTCGCCGGAGGTCGGCTGCGCGCCGGGCGGCGCGCGACACCTCGGCCATCCGGGAGCCGGGGACGGCCGGGCGCTCCGGCCCGTCGCTCATCGCCGGTACCAGCGCGGCGACACGTTCGGCGGTGGCCCCAGCGCGGCGCTCGCCACGAGGAGCGTGGGCTCCCTGAGCGTGACGTGCGCCCTGAGAGCCATCGCGAAATGCTCGCCGAGCCCCTCGACCCGGTCTGCCCTGACCCCGAACGACCTGGCCAGCGCGACGAAGTCGGGGTTGACCAGGTCCACGCCCTCGCGCGGGTGACCGTGCCGGTCCTGGTCGAAGCGGATCATCCCGTAGCCGCCGTCGTCGACGATGACCGCGGTGAGCGGGATGTTCTCCTGCTTCGCCGCCGCCAGCTCTCCGCAGGCGTAGAGAAAGCCTCCGTCGCCGGAGATGCTCACCGCCGGGCCCTGACCCGCCAGCGCCGCTCCGAGCCCCTGGGGGAAGGCGCAGCCGAGCGTTCCCCAGCCGAGCGGATACGAGAGCTTGCGCGGAGCGGGCGTGCGGTGAAAACCGCCGAGCCAATAGCCGGGGATGCACATGTCGCAGACCACGACCGCGTCTTCCGGTAGGGCGTTCTCGATCGCGGCGACGAAGCCCATCGCCTCGGCGTCGCTCTCGGCGAGCTCGGCGCGCACCGCCTGGCCGAGCTCGCGCAGCCTGCGCGCGAGCGAATCGAGCCCGCCGCGCTCGCCGAGCCGGTCGGCGAGGGTCGAGGTTGCGTCCGCGGCGTCGGACTCGAGCAGCACGTCGGGTCGGTAGTTCTTCGACGCGTCGGCGGGATCCACGTTGATCGCGACGAGATGTGGCGGCTGCGGCTGTTGCCAGCCCTGCGTCATCATCGCGTCGAAGTCGGTGCCGATCGCGACGATCAGGTCGGCCTCGTCCCAGAGCGCGCCGACCTGCTCGACGTGTGGGGGGGCCTCGACGAGGCAGGGGTGCCCGGGCGGCACCATGCCGCGTGCGGAGTAGGTCAGGATCAGCGGTGCGACCAGCCGCTCGGAGAGCCGGGCGACAGCCTCGCCGGCTCCAGATTGCAGTGCGCCGCCGCCCGCCCACACGAGCGGACGGCGCGAGCGCTCGAGCAGCTCGAGGGCGCGCTGCAGGTGCTCTTCGTCCGCGTGAGGGAGCCTGTCGGGCGCCCGCCGCGGCGCTGGGGCGGCCTCCGCAGGCGCCTCCGCTTCGGCCGCCAGCAGGTCGGTCGGGATCTCCACGTAGACAGGCCGCGCCGGCGGCGCCAGCGCCATCCGGGCCGCCACGCCGATAACCACGCCCACGTGCTCGGGCCTCGCGACCCGATAGGCCTCCTTGACGACCGGTGTGAACATCGCTGCCTGGTCGGTCGCCTCGTGCAAGACGCCGCGCCACACGCCGTGCCGTCGCGCGGTCGAGGGGATGTCGGTCGCGATCACGAGGACGGGCTGGCGCGACGCCCAGGCTTCGCCGACGGCGGCGAGCGTGTTCGCCGCGCCGGGCCCGGTGGTGGTGAGCGCCACGCCGAGACGGCCGCTCGCGCGGGCGTAGCCGTCGGCGGCGTACGCCGCGGTCTGCTCGTGACGAACTCCCACGAGGCGGATGGGCGAGCCGTTCAGCTCACGCCAGAGCCGCAGGTTGTGGACGCCTGGCAGTCCGAAGGCCACGTCGACGCCAGCCTCCTCGAGCGCCGCGACGGCCAGCCGCGCGCCGGTGAGCGTGTCGCTCATCGCGCGAGCTTGAACAACTCGTCGAGCGGCAGCTCGAAGCCCTCCAACAGCGATGAGGTGAGCACGTCCGCGCGTTCGAGCTCGACTGCCATGTCGAACGCGGGGCGATAGGGACGGGAGCGGCAGAAGATCAGAAGCTCGTCGGCCGCGCTGTCGACGAGCCAAAGCTCGCGCAGGCCCTCGCGCTCGTAGGCGGCCTTCTTCGCGCCGATGTCGTAGCACCAGGTCGAGGGCGAGCGAACTTCCGCCGCGATCGCAGGCAGCGGATGGACCGTCGCGTCCAGGTCGAGCCGCATCCCGGCCGGATACCAGAGGAGATCGGGCTGGAATACGTTGTGCTCGTCCATGCGCAGGCCGAGGTCGAACCACACGCTCCCGCGCCCGTCGCCGGCCTGGACCCACGACATCACCCGGTACATCAGCTCGCCGGCGATCAGCTGGTGGCGCGCCCGGGGCGGGTCCACGACGAGTTCACCGGCGACGAGCTCCGCGAAGCGCAGCTCGGGCGCGTCGGGCAACGCCAGAAACTCGTCGGCCGTCATGATCGGGGTTGCCGGCATCGCGCCCATCGTAGCCCGCGGCTCCTTCCTCGCTCGCGCCGGGAGGAGGCGCGCCACCAGAGCATTCGCCCCCCACATAGGCTCTGCGTCCGGATGTCGCTTCCACTGCAAGGCGTCCGCGTCGCCGACCTCTCGCGCGTGCTCGCCGGCCCCTACTGCACGATGGTGCTGGCCGACCTGGGCGCCGACGTCATCAAGGTCGAGCGTCCGCAGGGCGGCGACGAGACCCGCGGCTGGGGCCCTCCGTTCGCCGAGGGCGAGGCGGCCTACTTCCTGTCCGTCAACAGGGGAAAGCGCTCCTGCGCGCTCGACCTAAGCCAGGAGGACGGGCGCGCGATCGCCCTAGAGCTCTGCGCGCGCGCCGACGTCGTGATCGAGAACTTCAAGGTCGGCGGGGCGGAGCGGCTCGGAGTCGGATACGAGCAGGTGCGCGCTCGCAACCCACGAGTCGTCTACTGCTCGATCACGGGCTTCGGCTCGATGCGCGAGCCGCCGGGAAGGCCCGGCTACGACTTCGTCGCCCAGGCGGAGACGGGCCTGATGTCGATCACCGGACCGCGGGGAGGGCAGCCCTACAAGGTCGGCGTGGCGCTCGTCGACGTGCTGGCCGGGCTCCACGCCGCGGCGGCGATCCTCGCCGCGCTTCACGGAGGAGAGGGTGCCCGCATAGAGGTGCCGCTCCTCGACAGCGGGCTCGCCGGGCTCGTGAACGTGGCCCAGAACGCGCTCGTGACGGGACGGGACCCCGAGCGCTACGGGAACGCGCACCCGAACATCGTGCCCTACCAGGACTTCGCCACGGCGTCGGGCCGGATCGCCGTGGCTGCCGCGAACGACGGTCTCTTCCGCGCGCTGTGCGAGGTGATGGCGCTCACCGGACTGCCGGGCGACGAGCGTTTCTCGACCAACGCGGCGCGTGTGGAGAACCGGGCCGAGTTGATCCCGCAGCTCGAGGCGCGCTTCGCCGAGCGGCCCGCCGAGGAATGGCTCCCCGAGCTGGACGCCGCGGGCGTCCCCTGCGGCAAGGTGCGCTCGGTCCCCGACGCGCTGGCAGCCGCCGCGGCCGCGGGCCGGCCGGCGACGATGCGCGTCGAGCACTCCGCGGCCGGGCCACTCGAGCTGGTGGCCTCGCCGATCTGGGGCCCGACCGACCCGGACGCGGCGGGGCCGCCGCCGCTTCTCGGCGAGCACACCGCCGAGTTGCTGCGCGAGCTGGGGAGGGACGACGACGAGATCGCCGCGCTCGGCGAGCGCGGGGTAGTCCTCCAGGCCCGCGTCAGTGCTCGTCGGACGCGCTAGAGGCCGGCGGGCGCGACTCCTCGGCGAGTGATGTGATCGTGAGCGCGCCGCGGGCGGCCTGCTCCATAACATCGGTCGCCTCCTCGGACGAGCGGGCATAGAGCTCCACCAGCATGTGGATCACGATGCGCTCCTCCTCGTGCTTGTGGAAGCGCACGTGGGTGAAGAACTCGCGCGTGCCGTGGTCGCCGAACGCCGCGAAGGCAAGCGACTCGGCGGCATCGGGCCCCGAGCAGGACTCGACCTGGTCCGCGTCGACGGTGACGGTGCAGGAGGCGACCCAGGGCGTGCCGGTGACCATGCGCTCCCAGCGGTCCTCGACCGGCTCGATGCGTGAAATCCGGCGGCCGTTCTCCTCGTAGAAGGTGAGGCTCAGGTGGGGCTGATCGTGCAGGCAGTCGAGGCATTGCACGACGGCCTCCTGCACCTCCTCCACGGGATCGACCGCCTCGCCGGTGTCGGCGTCGACCTTCAAGATCCCCTCGTAATGAAGCTGTACCTCGAGGTTCTGCGACCAGCAGCGGTAGCAGCGAAGCCAGCTCGACTGGGTTCCAAGCGACTCGGGGGCCGATCCCTCCATGCCCTCATTATTGTCGCAGCGCTGGTTTTCGCCCCGCCGGGGTGCTCGCTGGGCGCCGACGAGGAGGCCCCGCCGGCCGCCGGCGCGCCCGCCGGGATCGCCGCCGTCGTGGATCAGCTCGAGCGGGCGACTGCCGCCCGCGACTTCGCCACGGTGTGCGACGAGCTCCTCACCGCGGCGGCCCGCGAGCGCAGCGGCGGGGGCGATTGCGCCCGCCTCCTGCGCTCCGCGGCCGAGGGGGTGCGCCGGCCGTCGATCGAGATCCGCGGCATCAAGCTGGAGGGCCGGCGCGCGGAGGTCGAGGTACGCACGCGCGCCGAGGGGCAGCAGACCGTTTCCGACGTGCTCGAGCTGCGCAGGGAGGCCGGCGACTGGCGCGTGGAGGCGCTGGCGCGCTAGTCACTAGTCGAGGCAGCCGGCGAGCGCCTCGAGCGTGGCGTCGAAGTCCGTCTTCGTGATCCCGCCGACGCACGGCGAGGTCGTGCCGCAGTCGCGGTAGCGGCGCACGGCCGCGGCCGCCTCGTCCGGCTGGCCGATCGCGGCGAGCAGGCCCAGGTAGTCGTCCGAGATCGCTTGGATGGCGGCCTCGGGCCCGCCGTCCTGCATCCCCTTGTCGAAGCCCGCGACGTCCTTCTCGAAGCCGGACGCCTCGATCATCGCGCGGTAGAAGGGCAGCGAGAAGTACGGGATCAGTTCCGTGCGCAGACGGGCGCGTGCCTCATCGGGCTCGTGGGTGACCGCCGAGGGGACCGCCGCAACGATGTCGAAACCCTCGGCGGGCTTGCCCGCCTTCTCGCGCCCCGCGGTCACGGCTGGGACGACGACATCGCGGATGTAGTGCGGATTGCAGAGCCAGAGGACGACACCATCGGCGATCTCGCCCGCGAGTCGCAACATCTTCTCCGACAGCCCTGCGAGGTAGATCGGGATGTCCGGGCGAGCCTTGTAGCCCATGAAGCGGAAGCTCGTGCGGAACTTCTCGCACTCGGGCGGGTCCTCGCCGGCCAGCATCGCGCGCAGGTTGCCGACGTACTCGCGCGTCTCGCGCAGCGGCTTGTCGATCGTCTGTCCGTACCACGCCTCGACCACCGGCCGGTGCGAGACCCCGAGCCCGATCACGGCACGCCCGTGGGAGAACTCGTCCAGGGTCGCGAACGACTGAGCGGTGGCCACCGGCGTGCGCGAGTAGATCGGCATGACGCCGGTGCCGAGCCGGATGCGCTCGGTGCGCGACGCGTAGGCCATCAGCGTGGTCACCGAGTCGCGCGCCGCGATGTGGGTCACGTACGCCGACTCGTAGCCGAGCTCCTCGGCCCGCTGGGCGCGCTGGATCGCCGTCTCGAGCGAGCGTCCGGCGCCGATGAACGAGCCCAGAGCCACGGCGCGCGCAAGCCTACCGGTGGGTGTCGTAGGGTGAGCGCCCGTGATCGGTGCTGTGCTCGCGGGCGGGGCAGGGAGGAGGCTCGGGCGAGGCTCGAACGTTGCGGCGCTCCTGGGCGGACGGCCGCTGATCGAGTACCCGTTGGTCGCTCTCGCCGGTGTCTGCGAGCGGCTGGCGGTGGTCTGCAAGCGTGCCACGCGGCTGCCCGAGCTGCCCTTCGCCGAGCGCTGGGAGGAGCCGGACGAGCCACGCCATCCGCTCACGGGGATCGTGCACGCGCTCGAGACCGCAGGCGCGCCCGTGCTCGTCTGCGCTGCCGACATGCCATTCGTGACCGCCGATGCCTGCCGGACGCTGATGCAGGGCGCGGGCGGCTCGCCCGCCGTGGTGGCAACCGCGGCGGGCGTTCTGCAGCCGACCTTCGGCCTCTACGCGCCGGCGGTCCTCGACGAGCTGCGGGCGGCGCCGCCGGATACCCCTCTTACGAGGACGGTCGAGGCACTCGGGCCGACTCGCGTGGCGCTGCCGCCGGCCCTGGTACGGAGCGTCAACACCCCGGAGGAGCTTGCCGAGGCAGAGGCGCTGCTGGCGGCGCGTTAGGGCGCGGATGAGAGCAGCACGGGAACGTCCCTCGCCCGCGCCGGGATCCTCCGCAGCGTTCCTCCGTCCCGCAGGTCGAGCACGTGGAGGGCGCGGTCCTGTCGCACCCAGACATAGGCGAGATCGCCGTGTGCTCCGATCGGGACCACCTCCTGACCGGGGAAGCGCGCGAATGCCGGCCGCCCGTCCTCGCCGAATGCGAACAGGCCGGTGCTCGAGCTGCTTCTCGACCTGGCGTGCCAAGTGGTGCCGTGCGCAAGCAGGCGGTCGGCCGCCACGTGCATCTGCATGGTGTCCTTGTGCAGCGTCCTGATCGTCCAGTCGGTGGTGTCGATCAGCCTGATGCCGTATGGCTCGATGGGCGGCGGAAATCGCATCCCGCGCCGGGCTGGAAAGCTGTCGTAGCCGGTCACGGCGATCGAGCGCTCGCCAAACCAAGCAGCCTGGCGCGCCCAGGTCCGCATGTTGCCCTTCGCCGCCCCCGCAGAGGGCTGCACGCCCGGCAGGGGGGCCGGTTCGCGGTAGGAGACCCGCCCGGACGCCAGGTCGACCTCGGCCACGAGCCGGTCGCCTGCGGCGACGACGAAGGCCCGTCGGCCCGCCGGATCGACTGCCACCGTCGGAATCCGATAGCGCGCGCCCCGCCGCGCGGTCACGTTGCCGCCGGCCGCGATGCGGTCGAGCACGAGGCTGCGGAAGCTCCCCGAGGCATCGCTCAGGACGAGGCGGGCGGGACCGCCACGTCGCTCGGGGGCCACGAGCAGCGCCAGGCCGTCATCGACCGGAACGTGCTGGAGCACCAGGCCCGTGATCGCGCGGCGCGAGGTGACCGCACCCGTGGCCGGGTCGACGACAACGAGCTCCTGGCGCTCGAGGGGCGCACCCACGAGCGCGATCAGACGACGCGCGGTTGGCCATTCGACCAGCACCTCGCCCCGACGTCCGAGCGTGATCACCCGCTCCTCGTCCAAGCGCGCGAGGTTGATCACCTGGATCCGGGAGTCCCCCCAGCCGGTCCCTCGCGCCAGCCGGCGGCCGTCCGGCGAGAGCGCGCCGCCGTACACGTGCCGGAAGCCGCGGATAGGGCGCGAGCGGGGCTCGAGTGTCAGCGGGTCGACCACGCGCACGCTGTGATGAACACCGGCTCGGTGGCCGAGGTGGAAGAGCCGGCCGGGCTCGTCGGGGCCGACTGGGGACTGGGCGAGGCCGGGAGCGGCGACCGTCGCGAGCAGCAGCAGCGAGATGACCAGAGGCGTGCGCATGCCCTCAATACGCCTGGAACCGGGCGTGGAGTCCAGGGACTCCCTAGCGGACCTAGCGCCAGACGATCAGCCACACGACCGTGATCGCGAACGCGATCTGGCCGACGCCGAGCGCCACGCCGAGGTTGGCGGCCCCGGCGAGCTCGGCGATCAGGGTGGCGACCGCGAACACGCCCATTGAGATGCCGAGCTGGGCCGCGAGACCCATGCTCGGCCGCTCGGGCGCCGGCTCCGCCGGCTCGGGCGGCCGTGGTGCAGGTGGGCGTGCGCGCCTGCTGCGGCGGCTCATGCCTCGCCCTCCAGGCACGCGACGAGCGCGTTCACGCTCAGGCCACCGTCCTGGTCCGCCAGCAGCCGCTCGGCCTCGCGACGCCCGCCGAGGGCGCGCAGCGCCCGGTCACCGTGCTCGGCCGTGAACTCACGGAGCGCCGAGGCCCGGCGGGAGCGCAGCCGCCGCTCCGCCAGGTCGGTTCGCGAGCGATGGGCATCGAGCGCCGCGGCTAATTCACCGATTCCGGTCGGCGGGGGCACCGAGGAGACGGTGATGACCGGCGTCCCGGAGGAGCCGACGGCGGCCAGCGCCTGCTCGAGGTCACGCCGCGAACGCACGGCCGCCTCGCCCAGGTCCGCTTTGGTCACCACCAGCACGTCCGGCACCTCCATGATCCCCGCCTTCAGGAACTGCAGCACGTCGCCTGCACCGGGCTGCACCACCACGGCGACCGTGTCGCAGACGTTCGCCACGTCCGTCTCGGACTGCCCTACGCCGACAGTCTCCACGACGACGAGATCGAAAGCTGTCGCCAGCGCGTCGGCGGCCTCGCGGGTCGGCGCCGCCAGCCCGCCCAGCCGCCCGCCGGCCGCCGTGGAGCGGATCAGGATGCCGTCGTCGCGGGGGTCGTGGTCGATCCGGGCGCGGTCGCCTAGCAGTGAGCCGCCGGAGCGCTTCGAGGAGGGGTCAACCGCGAGCACCGCCACGCTGCGCCCGTCCGCGCGCCACTCGGACACGAGCGCCGACAGAAGCATGGACTTGCCCGCGCCCGGGGGCCCCGTGATGCCGATCAGGTGCGCCGGCGCCTCGCCTCCAAGGACGCCCGGTGCCAGCTCCGCGAGCAGGCGACCGGTCGCCTCGCGGCCGCCGGGTGAGCGGTCCTCGATCAGATTGAGCGCCGCAGGAGCAGCGGAGCGGTCGCGCTCGCGCAGGCGACGCGCGAGGTCTTCGGGGTCCGCGGCCATCGACGCCGGCAAAGCTAGCTGACCCCTACGCGGCGCGCTCAAATTTCGGGAGCCCCCTCGTACTGGCCGGGCATCGCCCGTCAGGCTGGCGAAATCCGGGGCGCTTGTGGGTGACGAGCGTTACGAGACAGCGACGACGCCGTGACGGGAGGCCACGAGATCGACGATGTCGCCCATGATGCGGCTGACCTCGAAGTCCCTGGGGGTGTAGACGCGCGCGACCCCCGCGTCGAGGAGCGCCGCCGCGTCCGCCGGCGGGATGATGCCGCCCACTACCACCGGCACGTTCGCGCCGGCCTGCTCGAGCTCGCTCAGCACGCTCGGGATCAGCTCCGCGTGCGAGCCGGACAGGATTGACAGCCCGACCACGTGTACGCCCTCGTCCACCGCGGTCCTCGCGATCCGGGCGGGCGTGAGCCGGATGCCTTCGTAGACCACGTCCATGCCGGCGTCGCGCGCCCGCACCGCGATCTGCTCGGCGCCGTTCGAGTGGCCGTCGAGCCCGGGCTTGCCCACGAGGATCTTGATGCGCCGCCCGAGCGCCTCGGACACTCTCTCCACGCGGTCACGCAGCTCGCGCAGCGCGTCGTCGGACGCCGGCGCAGCGGCATCGCCGACGCCGGTGGGAGCGCGGTACTCGCCGAAGACCTCGCGCAACACGGCAGCCCACTCACCCGTGGTCACGCCGTTGGCCGCTGCAGTAAGCGTGGCGGGCATCAGGTTGCATTCGGGGTCGAGCGCCGCTTCGCGCAACGCGGCCAGGGCGGCGTCGACGCCAGCCTGGTCACGCGTACTGCGCCAGGCACGCACGGCCTCGACGGCGCCCAGCTCGATCGCCGGGTCCACCCGCAGGATGCCGCCGTCCTCCCCGTCCTGGAGCGGGGAGGGCTCGGCCTCCGTGTAGACGTTCTGGCCGACGACCTTGAGCTCGCCCGTCTCGATCCGTCGCAGCCGCCGGCGGTGCGACTCGACGAGCTGCGTCTTCATGTACGGCACCGCCTCGACGGCGCCGCCGCGCTCGGCAACGATCGCCATCTCCTCGCGCGCGCCGTCGGTCAGCTCGTCGACGAGCCCGTCCATGACCTTCGAGCCCTCGAAGATGTCCGGGTACTCGAGCATGTCGGTCTCGTGGGCGAGGATCTGCTGGATCCGCAGCGACCACTGCTGGTCCCACGGCCGCGGCAGGCCGAGCGCCTCGTTCCAAGCCGGCAGCTGCAGCGCGCGGGCGCGAGCCTCGCGGCCCATCGTCACGGCAAGCGCCTCGAGCACGATCCGGATGATGTTGTTCTCCGGCTGCGACTCGGTGAGCCCGAGCGAGTTGACCTGCACGCCGTAGCGGAAGCGCAGCAGGCGCTCGTCGTCCACCCCGTAGCGCTCGCGGCCGATCTCCTCCCAGAGCCGCCCCATCGCGCGCAGCTTGGCGTGCTCCTCGACGAAGCGAATGCCGGCGTTGACGAAGAAGGAGATGCGCCCGAACACGCGCGGGAAGGTGTCGTCCGGGACCCGTCGGCGCACCCGGTCGAGCACCGCCTGGGCGGTCGAGAGCGAATACGCGATCTCCTGCACCGGGGTCGCGCCCGCCTCCTGCAGGTGGTAGGAGCAGATGTTGATCGGGTTCCAGCGCGGCACCTCGTCGACCGTGAAGGCGATCATGTCCGCGATCAACCTCATCGAGGGTTCGGGCGGGAACGCGTAGGTGCCGCGCGAGAGGAACTCCTTGATGATGTCGTTCTGGGTGGTTCCCTGGAGCGAGTGCCGGTCGACGCTGTTCTCCTCGGCCACCGTCATGTACAGCGCGAGAAGCCACGCCGCCGTGGCGTTGATCGTCATCGACGTGTTCATCTCGTCGAGCGGGATGCCGTCGAGCAGCGTGTGCATGTCCCCCTTGTGGGCGATCGAGACCCCGACCTTTCCGACCTCGCCTCGGGCGAGCTCGTGGTCAGGGTCGTAACCCGTCTGGGTGGGGAGGTCGAACGCAACCGACAGACCCGTCTGGCCCTTCGCGAGGTTGCGGCGGTAGAGCTCGTTCGACTCCTTGGCCGTCGAATGACCGGCATACGTGCGCATCACCCAGGGGGTGTCGCGCTCGGGCAGGCGGTGTTCGCTCACTCCGATGATTGTATGGTCGCTTCCCGGTGAGCCGCGCGATCGACGTCATGCACCTGGGGCGCGACCGGGTGATCTGCGCCTTTGAGGTCGACGGCCTGGTTGTCGACCCGGGGCCGACCTCGTGCGTCGACACGCTGATCGACCGGCTGGGGCCGGTGCAGCCGCGCGCGGTCCTCCTCACCCACATCCACCTCGACCATGCCGGTGCGACGGGCGTGCTCTGCCGCCGCTACCGGAACCTGCAGGTCTACGTGCACGAGCGCGGTGCTCAGCACCTGATCGACCCCTCGAAGCTGCTCGCGAGCGCCACCCGGCTGCACGGCGACGACATGGAGGAGCTGTGGGGCGAGGTCGCGCCGGTGCCCGAGGAGCGGGTGCACGCGCTCAGCGGCGGCGAGACGGTCGAGGGGTTCCGCGTGGCCTATACGCCCGGACACGCCTCGCACCACGTTTGCTACCTCCACGAGGACATGGGTGATGCCTACGTCGGCGACATGGGCGGCGTCCGGATCCCGCCCTACGAGCACACGCTCGCGCCCACGCCGCCACCGGACATCGACCTCGAGGCCTGGCTCGACTCGCTGCACACCATCGCCGGCTGGAATCCGCAGTCGCTCTGCCTCACGCACTTCGGTCAGGTGACCGACGTCGCGGAGCAGCTGCACCGGATCCGCTGTGCGCTCACGGGCGCGGCGGACTCGGCCCGCGTCGAAGGCGAGGAGCGCTTCATCGCGAGGCTCGAAGACGAGCTGTCCGAAGGTGTTCCGGATCCAGCGGCGATCGAGTCCTACGAGCAGGCCGCACCGCTGGACCAGCTCTACCAGGGGCTCGAGCGCTACTGGCGCAAGCGGGCCGAGGCCGGATGACCGGCACGATCGAGCTCCCGCGCGTGAAGGAGCCGGGCAGCGGGCTCGACGACAACTGGCGCGTGATCGTGCTGAACGACAACCACAACACCTTCGAGGGTGTGGCGTTCGCGTTGTCCTCGACGCTCCCCGGCGTCAGCTACGACCAGGGCATGGCGATGGCCAACACGATCCACAACAAGGGCCAGGCGATCGTCTGGACGGGCGCGCGCGAGCCCGCCGAGCACTACTGGGAGCTGCTCAAGGAGGCGGGCCTCACGATGGCGCCGCTGGAGCAGGGCTAGGCTCGCGCTCGAGCGGCGCGGGCTCGACCGCCTCGCCCTCGCCCACGACCTCCCAGAAGGTCGGCTGGATCGGCACCGCGTAGTAGCCGGACAGCTCGATCCGCTTCGTCGCGAGCTCCTCCGAGTACCAGTAGCGCTCGAAGTGCGTCTTCGAGGGGAAGCGTGCGGTCTGCACGAAGTCGAGGCGCCCGTCGAGGTTGCGCGTGAACGACCACCTGGTGGCGCCGAAGTCCAGCACCGCCTCCGCCGCGGGAAGCCAACCGGCGGCGAACTTGTCCCCTCGGAAGGGGTTGACCGGCCAGCGGATCTGTACCTCGATCATGCTCCAACCTCCGCGTGGATGGCACCGGGATGGCCCTCCTCGGTCGCGCCGTCGCCCTTCTCGGCGCCGACCAGGATGGCGATCTTCCCGAGGTGCTGGTTGTCCCTCATCAACTGGTGGGCCTCCGGCACGCCGTCGAAGCTGAGCGTCTTCCAGAGCACCGGCCGGATCTGGCCCGTGTCGATCAGCTGGTTCGCCTTGTAGCACTCGTAGGCGTTGGCGAAGTGCGAGCCCAGGATCTCCTTCTGACGCATCCAGAGGTAGCGCACGTCGAAGTCGAGATCGAAACCGGTGGTGCCGGCGCAAATCACGACCTTGCCGAACGGCTTGACGGTGAACACCGAGGTCGGAAAGGTCGCCTTGCCGACGTGCTCGAACACGATGTCGGGCTGGTCGCCCAGGATCTCCTTGACGCGCTTGGAGAACTCCCGCGAGACGCCGAAGCGCTCCTTCTCCTCCTCGGGCGTCTCGCCGCCCTTGCGCATCATGCCCGCGAACTCGTTGCGGTCGATGTAGTCGACCGCTCCCAGCTGCTTCACGAGCTCGCCCTTCTGCGGGCTCGACACCACCCCCACGGCGTGGGCGCCCGCCATCGCGCAGATCTGGGTGGCGAACACGCCGAGGCCGCCGGCGGCGCCCCAGATCAGCACCCGGTCGCCGGCCTGGAGATCGCAGCGCGTGATCAGCATCCGGTAGGCCGTGAAGTAGACGAGCCCGTAGGAGGCGGACTCGTCCCAGGTGAGCCCCCTCGGCTTGGGCAGGAGCTGCTGCGCCTGCACCTTCGTGAACTGAGCGAACGAGCCCCAGGTGGTCTCGTAGCCCCAGATCATCTGGGACGGCGCCGCGAGCGGGTCGAGCCCGTGTACCTCTGGGTCCTCGTAGGAGGCCATGTTGCAGTGGATCACGACCTCGTCGCCCGGCTTCCAGCGCGTGACACCGGGGCCGACCTTCCACACGACGCCCGAGGCGTCCGAGCCGCCGATGTGGTGGCCCCACTCGGGATGGTCCCCGTAGCGCATCACCGAGACCGGCTTGCCGAGCGCGGCCCAGACGTTGTTGTAGTTGACGCCCGCCGCCATCACGCGCACGATCACCTCGAACGCGCCCGGCTCGGGAACCTCGATCTCCTCGAGCTGGAAGGCGTCGCGCGGCTCGCCGAAGCGCTCCTCACGGATCACCCAGGCGGCCATGGTCTCCGGCAGCGTGCCGGGTTCCACGTCCAGCTCGGACACCTTGCTCACATCGACGGCCATTCGGTCTCAAACCCTCCGCTGTCTATCCCAGGGGAGCGGGAGGTTACCGGCGCTACAGCGTCGCGATGCGAAGAGCCAGAGCGGCCCCCGCCAGCAGCTCGATCGCGAGCGGCGTGGGGAGGTTCCTCCTGTCGTCTGCGCGAACATGGGCGGCCACGGCCAGCAGGAAGTAGGTGACCACTCCGATGCCGGCGGCCACGCCGATCGGTGCCCACACGAGCCCGAGGACCAATCCGGCCGCTCCCGCGAGGAGGATGACCGCCAGGTAGTCGAGCTTGTCCTCCGGCACACCGACCCTGGTGTAGGTCTGGACCACCTCCGGCCTGTGCGAGAGCTTGCGGATGGCGGAGAACCCCAGGGCGGAGGCCAGCAAAACGGAGACGATCACGGTGGCGAGGAACATGGCGCTACGTCAATATAAACAAATGTTCAAATTCGAGCCTGGCCGGATTCGGTGACCCCCCAGCACAGCAACCGCTCGAACCTGATCGAGGGCACTCTGCGCTGCCTCGAGCGCCTGCCGCCCGAGCGCGTCACCGCGCGCGCGATCGCCGAGGAGTCCGGGGCCAATCTCGCGTCGATCGCCTACCACTTCGGGTCGAAGGACAACCTCGTGACCGCAGCCGTGATCGAGGGGCTCGACCGCTGGCTCGCCGAGATCGAGATCGGCCTCCGCGACCTGGCCTCGCAGGAGCCCGCCCTGCGGTTCAGGCGTGCCGCGGAGGTGATCGAGACGACCCGTCGCCGCAACGCGGGACTGGCCGTGAATTTCCTCGGCGCCCTTGCCAAGGCACAGCACGACCCACAAGTGCGGGAGCTACTCGTGGCGGGCTTCCGCCGGACGCGCCCCACCATCGCCCTGCTCCTCGGCCTGGGGTCAGACCAGGCGGGCGAGGACGCCGCCGGCCTGCTGCACTCGCAGTTCACGGGCCTTCTGTTCCAGGTGCTGCTCGACCCCGGACTGGCGATCGACGGCGACCGGCTCGAGCGCGCCTTGGCTCGCCTGGGGAGCGTGATACCGGTCTAGCTCGGCGCCGATGCCTCGGCTGCCGCGTCCGGCTGCGTGGCCGGATCGGGCCGGCGCTCGCCCCTGGGCGCGATCGTCAGGAACGCGATCACGGCGCCAAGCGCTGCGACGCCCGCCGCGAGCCACATGCCCGTCGACAGCGCGTGGATGAACGCGTTGTGTGCGGCCTCGGTGGCCTGCGGCCCCAGGCCGCCGTCGGCTCCCGAGCCCAGGTTCTCGACGATGCGCTCGCGCGTGGCGGCACTCACGCCCGTGCCGGCGAGGCTCTCCTGGAGGTCGCTCCGGGCGAGGTGCTGGAAGAGCGCCCCGATCGCCGCAACGCCAAACGTGCCTCCGACCATGCGGCTCATCGAGAGGATCCCAGAGGCCACGCCGGCCTTGTCGGCGCTCACGGCGTTCATCGCGGCGGTCGACATCGGCGACATCACGAGCGCCATCCCGATACCCATGAGAATGAACGCGGGCAGGAGCAGGCCGTAGCCCGTGTCGACGTCGATGCGGGTCTGGAGGAAGAGCGACACGGTGGTGAGCGCCAGCCCGGACACCATCAGCGGTCGCGGCCCCACTCTGTCGGTGAGACGGCCGGCGAGCGGCGCGATCAGCACGATCATGAGCGTCGATGGCAGGAAACGCACCCCGGCCTCCACGGCGGAGTAGCCGAGGATGTTCTGCATGTAGAGCGCGATGAAGAAGAAGGTCGACAGCATCGCGAACGTGACGATGAAGGCGATCGCATTCGCGCCCAGGAACGTCCGCGAACGGAAGAACGAGAAGTCGACCATCGGCTCGCGCACGCGCGGCTCGAGCAGCGCGAAGGCGACCAGGGCGATCGCGGAGAAGACGAGCAGGGCGACGATCTCCGGGGACCCCCAGCCCCAGGAGTTGCCCTCGACGAGCGCGAGCACGAGCGCCGTCAGCCCCGCCGAGAGCGCCAGGATGCCGGGGAAGTCCACGTGGTGCGCGGTTGTCTCGTCGCGCGACTCGTGAGTGGCGAACAGCGTCACGGCGACGGCGCCCACCGCCACCGGCAGGTTGAGGAAGAAGATCGCCCGCCACGAGACGTACTCCGCGAGCGCGCCGCCGACCACGGGGCCGATCGCGAGCGCCAGCGCCGACACGCCCGCCCAGGTGCCGATCGCCTTGCCGCGCTCGTCGGGCGGGAACGCGTTCGTGATGATCGACAGCGTGGCCGGCATCATGAACGCGGCGCCGATGCCCTGCACGGCGCGCCCCGCGACGAGCCAGCCCTCGTCGGGCGCCAGCCCGATCGCGGCGCTCGACAGCGCGAACACCACCACGCCGAAGAGGAACATCCGCCGGCGGCCGAAGATGTCGCCGAGCCGGCCGCCGGTCACAAGCAGGACAGCGAAGGTCAGCGTGTAGGCGTTGACCGTCCACTCGAGCCCGGAGAGCGTGGCGCCGAGGTCCTCCTGGATGGAGGGCAGCGCGACGTTCACGACCGTGTTGTCGAGCATGATCATGAACAGCGCGAAGCACATGGCGCCGAGCGTCCACCAGCGGCGGTTGCCGTCGTTGAGGCGGATACGCTCGGTCACGGTTCGAGCCTCCTGACAACCGGCCCGACGGCGGCGGCGAGCGCCTCCTGCTCGGCCGGCTCCAGACCGGCGACGAAGTTCTTGATCCCCACCAACCGCAACGCGGTGAGCTGCTCGTAGGTCGCGCGTCCGCGCGAGGTGACCGTCACGAGCTTGCTGCGCCGGTCGCGCGGATCCTCCTCTCGCTTGACATGACCGCGGCGGACGAGGTTCTCAACGGCCCGGCTGAGCGCTGGCAGGGAAAGGCCGAGCTCGTCGGAGATGGCTCCAAGGTAGAGCGCCCCGTCGGCCTCGCAGAGCACCTTGAGGCACTTGACCTGGGTGATCGTGAGGCCGGCCTTCTCGATCGCCGCGAAGAGATCGCGGTGGCCGGCCTGCAGGAGCCGATTCGTGAAGGTCGCGAGATCGCGGGAGAGGGCCTCGGCTAGTGCCTCGGTCTCGGTGGAAGAAGATGCTTGCACGCAAACAAGTATTGCAGGCAAGCAGTGAATCGTCCAGGGCCCGGGATGTGGGTGTGGAGGCTGTGGTTCCCGGCCCGCCACGCGAGCAGTTTCGACCGTTCTGTCAGGTCGGACCCCTACGGTGCGACCAGAGAGACATGGAAGCCGCAACCCCACTCAGGCCGCCGCATGTTCGCGTCGTCGGAGACCGCGTCGCCATCGACGGCCTCGTCGTGGAGGACGAGTGCGCCGTCAGGCTCGTCACGGAGCGCGAGCAGAACGGCGAGGATTCGGTCAAGCTCGTCCGCGACGCCGTGGAGATCGGCGCGCGCGTGCTCGACCGAGAGCAGGCCGGCGCCAACGCCGAGTTCGTCAAGACCGAGTTCGAGCGCGCCGCCACCCAGCTGAACAGCGAGTTCACCGAGAAGGCCCGCGCTGTCGCCGAGTTCCTGGGTGAGCGCGTTGACAGCGTGTTCGGCCCGGAGAACGGTCAACTCGCCAAGGACCTCGAGAAGCTGTTCTCGGACGGCTCCTCCGCCTCGGTGCAGAACCGGGTTCGCGAGCTCGTCGCCGAGACGATGACGCGCTCTCGCGAGGACCTGATCAAGCAGTTCTCCGCCGCGGACGGCTCGAATCCCCTGGCGGACTTCAAGGAAGGCACGATCCGGGTGCTCAAGGCCGCGGAGGCGCGCCAGCACGAGAGTCAGCAGGCGCTGCTGCGCCAGATGAGCGAGCTCGAGAAGCAGCTTCAGGCGCTGCGACTCGAGAAGGAGAAGCTGGAGGAGGTCGAGGCGGAGCGCGAGAAGGGGACGGCCAAGGGCCGGACCTTCGAGGAGCAGGTCGCGGACGCAGTTGACCGGATCGCACTGGGGCAGGGCGACGTCGCCGAGGCGGTCGGGGACCGCAAGGACGCCACCGGCAAGGTAGGCGACGTGGTGGTGGCGATCGACGCCGCCCACGGCCCGGCACGCGGCCGGATCGTCTTCGAGGCCAAGGACAAGCGACTGTCCAGGCCCGGCGCGATCGCAGAGCTCGACGAGGCGCTGGCGCACCGGAGCGCCGACTTCGCGCTGCTCGTCGTACCCACCGAGGAGGAGCTGCCCGCCAAGCTCGAGCCGCTGCGGGAGTACAACGGCGACAAACTCGTGGTCGCTCTCGACCCGGAGCTGGGAACACTGGCGCTCGAGCTCGGCTACAGGCTCGCCCGCGCGCGCGTGCTGATGAAGAGCTCGGACGCCGACGGCATCGACGCCGGCGCGCTGCACGACACGGTCGAGCGCGCGCTCGGGGCGCTCGCCGAGGAGCGCAAGGTCAAGCAGCAGCTGACCGGGGCAAAGACGAGCATCGACAGGGCCTACGAGATCGTCGAGGCAATGGCCGCGCGCGTGCGCTGTCACCTGGAGGAGATGGACGCCGTGCTCAGGGGCACCGACGGCGACGTCCAGCTGGAGCTGGACGGCTAGGGCGACGTCCCGCACTGTCACGCAACGAGGATCGACCACGATAGTTGTGGTCATTCCGCGTATGACGACATCGGACCGCGGTCTCGGGGGCCCGGGCCGCGAGCGACGCGGCCGGGGTTGGGGCGCGACCTAGGGCAGGAGCAGCTTGTTGTTGGAATCGGGCCGTTCTGCCCCGATGTCCAACACGGCCGGGACGATCTCCCGCCTGAGAGCGGTCCTCGAGCCGGCGCGCACCTCGTAGCTGCCGGGCGCGAGCGTTCGCTGGATCGTGGCGGTGTCACCGGGCTGGATCGGGCCCGCGCGCTGGACGATCGACTCGCCCTCGAGCGTTACGGTTCGCGCCCCCTGCGCCTGGTTCGAGATCGTGATCAGGACCGGGCCGGCACCGAGCTTCGCCGGGGACACGGTCACCCTGTCGTCCTGGATGACGCCGCTCAGCCCGACGGGGACGGGGGGCCGGGGCTCGTTCTTGAAGTCATCCTCGCCGCAGGCCGCGAGCAGCACCGCGGCGATCGCGAAGCCCGCCGTCGCTCGTGCCCTCCTCGACCCCACGGCGGAGAACTTAACCGAACCAGACAGACCGGCGCGCAAGTAGGAGGTCGTCGAGCTCCTCCTGGATGCGCGTTCGGATGCGGTCGGAGAGCCGCTGCACGAGCGCGAGGTCATCCGCGTCGTCGGGGCCGTAGCGGGACAGGTCGACCGGCTCGAGGAAACGGATCTTGAACTTCGCGGGCAGATACATGAGCGCCGCGGCGAGCCCGAACTGGGGGAAGGCGTGGTTGACGGGAAAGTAGAGCAGCCCGGTGAGCCGCTCGAGCAGCGGCACGTGGGCGAAGACCGGCATCGCCTCCTCGGCCCCGATCAGCGCGACCGGGACGATCGGCACCCCCGCGCGCATCGCGGTGCGCACGAACCCGCCGCGGCCGAAGCGGCGCAGCCGGTAGCGCTGCCAGTAGAGCTTGCGGGTGGCCTTCTGGCCCTCCGGGAATACGAGCACGAGGCGCTCCTCGTCGCGCAGCAGCCGCTGCGCGTTCGAGGGGTGGGCCGCCACAAGGCCGATCTTGGTCGTGAGCATCGAGACTCCCGGGTAGCCCTTGAACCAGTTCTCGCCGAGCATGTAGAGCGGCCGGGGGCGGGGGTGCTCGTGGCGGATCGCCTGGATGATCATCGGCGCATCGGGGGGCAGCGCCCCCGAGTGGTTCGAGACGATCAGCGCTCCGCCGTCGGACGGCACGTTCTCGATTCCCTCGACCTCCGCCCGGAACCAGTAGCGGTAGTAGAAGTCGAGCAGCGGCTCGATTAGGTCGAAAACCCGCTGCGAGCGCCCCCAGTCGTCAATCTCGCGCCCCGGCTCGGCCGCGGGAACGAGTTCCCGCAGCTCGCGCAGCTCGGGAGCGGGCGCGGCCGGGGGCTCCGGCTCGCGCGGCATGTCGAGCCCGTTCCCGCGCTCGTCGTAGCCGAGCAGCGGGCTCTCCCTCGACAGGCCGCTCCTGCTCGTGGGCGTGCGCCGCTCAGCCACGCGTGAACGGTAGCCCGACCACTTCGGCGGTGCCGCCGTTCACCGTTACGTTGTCGCCCGGCTCCGCCTCGCGCCGCACGAGCGCGAGCGCGATCGGGCCGAGCCTGGGGGAGACGCACGTGGAGCCCACGCGCCCCACGACCTTCTCGCCGAGCACGATCTCGGTGCCGCGCTCCACGGGTTCGGGCAGCCGCAGCCCGCGCAGGTGCCGGTTCGGCCGCCCCTTGTAATGGAGGCGCGCGACGGTCTCCTGGCCGACGTAGCACCCCTTCGTGAAGCTGACCGCCCGCTCGTTGATGCCCGCCTCCTGCGGCATCGTCTCGGCGTCCATGTCGTAGCCGAGCCGAGGGCGGCCCGACTCGATCCGGACACACTCGGCCGCCTCCTCCGAGGCCGCCGGCAGCCCCAGCTCGAGCCCCGGCTCGCCGATCACGTCCACTCCCAAGTGCGTCGCCACGAAGAGGCCGTGCTCGCCCTGCACGAACGAGTGCTCGTCCGCCGGCAGCTCGACCTGGAGCGCGTCGCGGGCCTCGGGCCCGATCACCGAGACGAGAGCGCGCGACTCCGTGACGTCCTCGAACTGCACGTCGCGGCCGAGCGAATAGGTCTGGAGCATGTGGCTCACCACGGCGTGCCCGATTGCCTCGGTGTCGAGCCAGAAGGAATCGTCCAGACGCAGGACGCGCAGATCGGTGCGCAGCTTGCCCTTCGCATTCAGGATCGTCGCGTAGCAGCCGCTCCCCGGCCGTAGCGCCTCGACGTCGTTCGAGACCTGGCCCTGGATGAAGTCGGCCGCCTCGGATCCGCGCACGAGGAACTTCGCCCGGTCCGAGCGGTCGACCACGCCGGCCGACTGGGTGAGGAGCTCGTATTCGCTTGTCGCGATCACGGATCCAGTGTACTTTTAGATGAGCCTAAACCTGTGTCGCCTACTGGCCAAACGTGAATTTCGGATCGACCAAACTCTCCAGGCGGAAGCTGCTCGGCGGCGCCGCGGCCGCTGGCGCCACGATTCCCGTGCTCCACGAGCTCGTTCCGCACCAGGGCCTGCACGACACCGGCGCCTCCGCGGCGGAGCATCTCCAGGGGAGGCAGGACGCCCACCGCGCCTCCGGGCACATCGGAGCGATGGGCCGCGTGGACCCGCGGGTCAACGGATTCGATCCGCAGGAGATCGTCCGTGACTTCGATGAGGGCAGGGTCGTCGGCGGCGTGCGCGAGTGGGAGCTCGTCGCCCACGAGAAGGAGATCGAGGTAGCGCCCGGTGTCAAGTACGTCGCCTGGACCTACAACGACCGCGTCCCGGGCCCGACGCTCCGGGCGCGCGAGGGCGAGCGGCTCCGGGTCAAGTTCGTGAACGGTTCGACCCATCCGCACACGATCCACTTCCACGGGATCCACCGCCACCTGGTGGACGGAGTGCCCGGAATCGGCGCCGGCAACATCGAGCCGGGCCAGCGCACTGTCTACGAGTTCGACGCTACCCCGTTCGGCCTCCATCTCTACCACTGCCACTCGACCCCGCTGGCGGAGCACATCGCCAAGGGGCTCTACGGGGCGTTCGTGATCGACCCCAAGGACGGCCGGCCGCCCGCGGACGAGCTCTTGATGGTGATGAACGGGTTCGACACCAACTTCGACCGCTCCAACGAGGTCTACGCGGTCAACACCGTCGCCTTCGAGTACATGCAACGGCCGATCAAGGTCAAGCGCGACGAACTGGTCCGGATCTACCTCGTGAACATGCTCGAGTTCGACCTCCTCAACTCGTTCCACCTTCACGCGAACTTCTTCGACTACTACCCCACCGGCACGCGGCTCGAGCCGCGGGACTTCACCGACACAGTGATCCAGGGCCAGGGCGAGCGCGGAATCCTCGAGCTGCGCTTCCCCTACACGGGCAAGTACATGTTCCACGCCCACGTGAGCGAGTTCGCGGAGTTGGGGTGGATGGGCTTCTTCGAGGTCGAGTGATGGAGGTTGCGACCCTCACCCGTCGCCGGCCCGCGTGGCTCGCCGGGCTCGCTCCGCTCGTCGTGCTCGCGCTTGCGATCGGGCTGTTCGTGGCCTTCGACGCGCCCGGGCTCGACCGCATCGGCGTTCCGGAGGAGAACCTCGCGGTCGAGCGGACTGTTCTGGCGCCGGGCGAGATCGAGCTGCATGTCCGTAACGACGGGGCCGACCCTGTTGAGGTGCGCCAGGTGATCGTGAACGACGCCTTCGCCGCCTTCGACCAGTCGAACGACGACATCGGCCGCCTGGGCGGGTCGACGATCGACGTCCAGTACCCCTGGATCGAGGGCCAGGCCTATGAGGTCATCATGCTCACCGCCACGGGCGCGACGATCACCCACGAGATCGAGGCCGCGGTCGAGACGCCGAATGCGGACCTCGGCTTTTACGGTCTCATGGCGCTGATCGGGATCTACGTGGGGGTGATCCCGGTGACGATCGGGATGCTCTGGCTGCCGTGGATGCGCGGCGTGGACGCGCGCTGGATGCGCTTCCTGCTCGCCTTCACGGTCGGCCTGCTCGCCTTCCTCGGGGTGGACGCGCTGCTCGAGGGCACGGAGATCGCGGACAGCGGGCCCGGTTCGTTCGGCGGGGCGGCGCTCGTGTGGCTGGGTGCGGCCGCGGCCTACCTCGCGCTCGCGGGTGTCGACGGCTGGCTCGGCGCGCGCCGCGCGCGCCTTGTTGAGGACGAGTACGAGGACGGCGGGGGCAGGGCCCGCGGCCTCGGCTATCGCGCCGCGTTCCTGGTCGCGCTCGGCATCGGCCTGCACAACCTCGGCGAGGGGCTCGCGATCGGCTCCGCCTACGCGATCGGATCGCTGGCTCTCGGCGCGACGCTCGTGGTCGGCTTCGCGCTGCATAACACAACCGAGGGGCTCGCGATCGTCGCGCCGGTCGCGCGCGAGGGCCGAGCGCGGGTCCAGCGGCTGCTTCTCCTCGGTCTGCTGGCGGGCGCGCCCGCGGTGCTCGGCGCCTGGGTCGGGGCCTCCGCCTTCCACCCGAGCGTGGCGGCGCTCATGTTCGGCATCGGGGCCGGCGCGATCGCCCAGGTGGTCGTCCAGATCGCGCCGCAGGTGCGCGACGAGAGCGGCCGTTTCCTTCACCCCCTCGCCAGCGCAGGCCTGCTCGCGGGCCTGCTCGTGATGTACCTGACCGGCCTGCTGGTGTCCGTCTGATGGCGATCCGCGACGACACCAGCGAGATCACCGGCGCGGTCCAGGATTACGCCAAGGCGATTTGGTCGCTGGCACAGCGCAGCCGGGAGCCCGTCGCGACCTCCGCGCTCGCCGAGCGGCTGGAGGTGTCGCCCGCGTCGGCGTCGGCGATGATCAAGCGGCTCGAGACGCTGGGGCTGGTGTCGCGCGAGCCCTACCACGGAGTGCGGCTCACGCGCGCCGGCGAGCGCGTGGCGCTCGAGGTGCTGCGTCATCACAGGCTGCTCGAGCTCTACCTCGCCGAAGCGCTCGGCATGTCGTGGGATCGCGTACACGAGGAGGCGGAGGTGCTCGAGCACGCAATCTCCCCCGAGCTCTCCGAGCTGATCGCCGCAAAGCTCGGCAATCCCACCCACGATCCGCATGGAGACCCGATCCCCACCCGCGACGGCGAGATCGACGAGCCGCCGACGCGGGCGCTCTCCGAGCTTCTACCGGGCGAACGCGGCACGTTCTCGCGCGTGTCCGACTCGAATCCGGACATGCTGCGCTACCTCTCGGAGCTGGGGATCGCCCCCGGCGACGAGCTCGAGCTGACCGGCCAGCAGCCGTTCGGCGGCCCGCTCACCGTCATGGCCGGCGGCCGCGAGCATGCGCTCGGCCCGCAACTCGCACGGGCGATGCGGATCGAGACGCCGGGTCCGGCTCGCCTGCCTCGGTAGGGTTCCGGCCCGGATGGCGCTCGCCGCGGACTTCCAAGGCGTGCTCGACACGCTTCCTCCGGACTGGACTCAGCTCGAGCTCGACCTGCGCATCGCCGACGAGGACCGCTACGTCGAGGCCGCGTCCCTGCTGGTCACGATCAACGCGATGCCGTACTCCGAGGCCGACTGGCACTGGCGACTGCGCGTGGCCCACGAGTTCGGACACGCCGCCGCGCCGGAGACGGTACGCGGCACGCTCGGCCTGCTCGACCAGAACGGGATCGTGGGCGAGCTCGTGGTGCGCGAGGCGCGCTCGGGGCGCGTCGAGGTCGTCCAGATGTGGGGGCGGCCCGAGTCCGTGCGCCAGGAGTTCCGGCGCCGGCGCGACCAGTAGGCCAGTGGCCCGGGTCGCGCTGCTGTGTCCGGACCTTCTCTTCGGCTCGAAGCTGCAAGGCGCCCTGCGCGCCGCCGGACACGAGGTCGTGCGGCCCGGTGAGGACGCGGCGCTGCTCGTGGTTGACCTGACCGCGGACCCGGATGAGCGGATCACGGAGTCGGCCGGCTCGACCGCGCCCCGGCTCGGCTTCTACTCCCACGTCGAGCAGGACGTCCGCCGGCGCGCCGAGGAGGCCGGCTTCGAACGAGTGGTGCCGCGCTCGCGGATGGCGCGCGAGGCACCCGCGCTCGTGGGGGCGATGCTCGCCGCCCGGGAAGACTGAGCCCCAGCGCGGGTCAGCCCAGAGGACGGTCGCCGATCCAGTAGCGCGGCCCGGGGCCCCGGCGACCCGCGCGGTCCTCGGGGTTGGCGAGCTGGCAGCGGTCGAGCGAGAGACAGCCGCAGCCGATGCACTCCGTGAGCCCCAGCTTGAGGCGCTCGAGCTCGGCGATGCGGTCGTCGATCCGGGACGTCCAGCTGCTCGAGAGACGCGACCAGTCACGCCGGGTCGGCGCGCGATCGGGAGGCAGCTTGGCGAGCTCGGTGCCGATCTCCTCCAGCGAGAGGCCAATCCGCTGGGCGAACACGATGAACGCGATCCGGCGAAGCACGGGCCGCGGATAGCGCCGGTGGCCCGACCCGGCGCGCTCGGAGGAGATGAGCCCCCGCTCCTCGTAGAAGCGGAGCGCCGACGCCGCGACCCCGCTGCGCCGCGCGACCTCGCCGATGGTCAGAACGCTCGACATTGGAAGCTCACTTTAGCTTCAGATACGCCGGAAATCGCGATTCATCCTGCTTTGCCCACCGTATGGGTGGGCAGGGCAGGACAAATGATGTGATTAGGACGCCGGCAGGGAGAAAGCTCGATCGATGTCCGGGGGTGACTCGAGGATGCCGAAGCGGGCGTCGAATTCGGCCCACGCCTCGAGCGCGCCGCGGTCGAGCTCGAGCGGTGGCCTGAGCGCGGGCCCGACCGCCGCCAGCTCCGCGCGCACGAGCGGCTCGTCGGCGCCCGAAGCACGCACGATGTCCTCCACCGCGGCGGCGGGGTCGGCCAGGGCTGCGCGCGTTCCCGCCCGGAGAGCGGCGACCACGCCGTCCACCAGCGAGCGCTCGTTCTCGAGTGTCTCCCGCTCGACCGCGAGCACCAGTTCCGGATATCGCGGTGCCCCGAACTCGTCGACGCGAAACTCCCTCGTCCGCACCCCGCGCCGGCGCAGCGCCACGCCCTCCACGTTCCAGAAGGACACGACAGCGTCGACGCGACCGGCGATCAGCGTCGGCACCGCCGAGAAGCCGATGGTCACCCGCTTGACGCGCTCGAAATCGCCCCCGTCCGCCTCGACCACGGCGCGCAGGAGCGCCTCGTCCGAGGGCAGCCCGGTGACCCCGACGCGCCGCCCCTCGAGTGCTCGCGGCCGGCTGACCTCCTCGGCCCTGGCGATCACGGCCGCGAGCGGCCGCTGCACCAGGCCGCCGATCCCCACCAGGTCGCGACCGCGCTCGCGCGCCAGGCCGAGATCATGGATGTCGACCACCGCCAGCTCGGCTCGGCCTGCCGCAAGCAGCTTGAGCGAGTCGGTCGAGGAAGACGGCACGCGGACCTCGAGGTCGACGCCGTTGCGACGGTCGAGCTCCAGTCTCTGAGCGGCGTAGATCCCCGAGTGGACGGCGTTCGGCTGGAAGTCGAGCGCCAGGGCGGCACTCCGCGGTCCGCCACTGTCGTCATCCCCGCAGGCGGCCAGCGAGACCAGCGCGGCGAGCAGGGCGAAACGACGCACGGCGGACAAGGGTATGCGGCGCGGGCGCCGAATCCACCGGTGACCACGTGTTCATCAGGAGGTTTTGAACGTGGAGGACCGCGGACCCGCCGCATATATCGCCGAGTTCCTCGGCACGCTCATGCTCGTCTTCTTCATCTGCGCGGTGGTGTCGCTTTACGGTCCGGAGCCCTCTCCGGCCAACCCCAACCCGTTCGTGGACTTCGGCGTCATCGGCCTCGTCCACACGCTGCTGCTCTTCGTGCTGATCCAGACGCTCGCGATCGTTTCGGGCGCGCATTTCAACCCGGCCGTGACGGTCGCGCTGGCAACCCTGCGCCAGATCAAGATCCCCGACGCCGCGATCTACATCGTGGCCCAGCTAGCCGGCGCTGTGGCGGGCGCCCTGCTGGTGAAGGGGATCCTGCTCGACGAGGGCGAGGCCGAGAACTACGGCGCTCCGGCGGTTTCGAACATCGTCGACGGTGCGGCGTTCCCGGGGATGATCGTCGAGGCGATCGGCACGTTCTTCCTGCTGTGGGCGATCATCGGCGTGGCCGTCCACCCGCAGGCCGCCAAGGACTGGGCCGGCTTCGCCATCGGCGGCGCGCTCGGAATGGCCGTGATGGTGCTCGCCCCGATCACGGGCGCCGGCTTGAACCCCGCACGCAGCTTCGGCCCGATGCTCGTCTCCGGTGAATGGGACGACTTCTTCATCGTCTACCTGATCGGCCCGCTCATCGGCGCGGTGGTGGCGGCGTTCGTTTACTTCTTCGTGTTCGTCCAGCCTGGGAAGAAGGGCGAGGTGGGGATGGAGCCGGTCGGCTAGTCACACCCCCTTCACGCGTCGTTTGCACGGTCTTCACCGTCTGAGGGCGTGCGCTGCCACACTGGCCGTGCATGCGCAGCGTCCGCCGCCGCGAGCTGATCGGGATGGGCATCGGAGGGGTGGCGGCCGTGTCGCTGGGGGCCGCCTTCTGGGACGACCTGTTCGGCTCCGCGGAGAGCCGGCCGTTGCGGCGCGGGCGGGGCTACGGGCCGCTCGCCCCGCCCGACGAAAACGGGGTCCGTCTGCCGGAGGGCTTCCGCTCGCGGATCGTGGCCCGCGGCGAGCAGGTCGTGCCCGGCACGGACTACCGCTGGCACGTGGCATCGGACGGCATGGCGACCTTCCCCGAGAAGGGCGGCGGCTTCGTGCTGGTGTCGAACTCGGAGGACTTCGAGGGCGGTGCCTCGGCGCTCCGGTTGGGCCGCGACGGGCGGGTCGAGGACGCGTACCGGATCCTCTCCGGAACGACGCAGAACTGCTCGGGCGGCGGCACTCCCTGGGGCACCTGGCTCTCGTGCGAGGAGGTCGAGGAGGGCCGCGTCTGGGAGTGCGACCCGAGCGGGCGCCAGGGAGCGGTGGCGCTGCCGGCGATGGGGATCTTCAAGCACGAGGCCGCCGCCGTGGACGCGGAGGACAGGCGCGTCTACCTGACCGAGGACCTGATCGACGGAGGCCTGTACCGGTACACGCCCGCCGAGTGGCCCGACCTCTCCAGGGGACTGCTCGAGATCGCGCGCGTGCGGAGCGGCGCCGTCGAGTGGGTCGAGGTACCCGATCCGCTCGCGCGCCGCGAGCGCACCCGCCGCCAGGTCGAGGACTCGCTGCAGCTCGAGCGCGGCGAGGGGATCTGGCTCGACGAGCACACCCTCTACGTGGCGACGACCGCGGACCACCGCGTCCACGCCTACGACACCCGCCGCGAGCGCATCGAGGTCATCTACGACGGCCTCGCCTCGCGCAGCGCCCCGCTGCTTCGCGTGGACCAGCTGACCGGCTCGCGCGCCGGCGAGGTGTTCGTCTGCGAGGACCTTGCAACCGACGAGATCGACATGGGCGTCATCGACCGCAACCGCCGCGTGTCGAAGTTCCTGTCGGTGACGGGTCCTCAGCACGAGCGCTCCGAGCTGACCGGCGTGACATTCGATCCGAGCGGCCGGCGGATGTTCTTCGCGTCGCAGCGGGCCTTCCCGAAGAACGACGCCGCGCATGGGCCGGGCGCCATCTACGAGGTGACGGGACCTTTCAAGGGCGTGTGAACAGGGTCGCGCTCAGCGGAACAGGTCCTGCTCGGGCGGGCGCCGCAGCGCCGCCGCGCCCGGCCCGTCAGCGCGCGTGACGTAGCGCTCGAGGCCGCGCATCAGCACCGCGGGCTCGCGTGAGTCCTTGGCGCGCGCCAGGTCGGCCGCGGCCGCCACGGCGTCGGCGATCGCGATCGAGGTCACGCGCAGCTCGCGGCCGAAGGCGTCTGGGCGGCCGTGCCAGTGATCGACGGGTACAAGCCCGGCGGCCCCGATCGCCACGTCGGTCTGGCCGAGGCGCCACGCCCGGCCGAAGGAGTCGGCGATCACCACGGCGGGACGCACGCCGCGCTCCGCCTCGATCCCGGCGCGCAGCCGCCGGGCCGACGCGTCGGGGTCCTCCGGCAGCAGCACGAGCTCGCCGCCGGCCGCCGCGTTCGACTGGTCGATGCCCGCGTTGGCGCACACCAAGCCGTGCCTCGTCACGCAGATGAGCACTCCGTCGACCGCCCGCAGCAACTCGGCCGACTCGTCGAGTACTGCCTGCACCAGACGCGCGTCCTTCCGGTGCTCCGCGGCCAGCCCGCGGGCCCGCTCGCCGGGCGCGATATCGGCCAGGCGCCGCACGCGGCCCTCGGCCTTCGACACCACCTTGTGGGCCACCACGAGCACGTCGCCGTCGGCAAGGTCCTCCGGTGCGGCCGCGGCGATCAGGGCGGCGAGATCGTCACCCTCGGCGATGGGCGGGAGCCCCGGAAGGGCCACACAGCTGAGCGGCGGCACGCGCGGGAGGCTACGCGCGCAAGCTCAAGGGCCTATCCCGACTGGCGTGCGCCCGGGGCGTTCCAGGACCAAGCTGGGCGCCGCACGGGGCGGAGCCGATAGCAGCACTATCGGCGACGCCGCGGGTGGCGATCCAGCGCCGGTACTGGGACGCATCCGGGTGTGCGTCCAGGCGGGATAGGCCCTTAGGCCGACGCCGGCGCCACCCGTGGCGCCGAAGCCCGCGCATGGGAGCGGTCAAGCTGGCGCAGCGCACCCCGCGTCGAGGGCGCCTTCCCGCGCCGGCCGTCGAGCTCGCTCGAGAGGTCCGCGAGATCGTCCGGAGTGTCGACGTCGAACATCAGCCCAGGCACGCGTTCGATCGAGTACCGGACCGCCGCGGCGCGCGCCGCGACCACGTGGCGCTCGAAGCTGCCGGGTCCGAAGCTCGGTGCAATCGCGTCGGGGGGCGTCATCAGCAGCGCGTTGGTGCCCGTGCCGTGCCGGTCAGGGACGATCGCGACCGCTGTCTCGAGCCGGAGCAGCCGGCCCACGTCCTGTGGGTCGATCAGAGGAGTGTCGCCCGGCACGAGCAGCACTCGCTCGTAGCCGGCGGCCTGCGCATAGCGGATGCCGATCAGCGTGGCAGCCGATTGCCCCGCTTGCTCGGTGTCCCGCAGCACCTGGACACGCTCCCCCAGTGCGGCCGACTCCGCCACCCGATCGGAGGTCACGACCGCCACGGCGTCCAGCCCTGGCACATGGCGCAGCGTCGTCAGCACGTCCGAGAACATCGCCTGCGCCAAGGCTTGGCGCGAGCCGGCTCCGAGCATGCCGGCGAGACGTTGCTTCGCCGCATTGAAGCTCTTGACCGGGAGGATCGCGATCGTTCTCATCGAGACGGCCGGGCGACTCGAGCGAGACTAGCGCGGCACCGCGCTCGGCCTCGCCGTCACAGGGAGAGGTTCGCCGCAAAGTCGAGGGTCTTCGTCGCCAGCGCGATACGTTCGCCGGGGCTCTCCATCAGCGTGTCGGTCACGAGACACGGCACGCCGCCCACCTCCTCGTCCGCCACGATCCCGTCGAGCACATCGCCATAGGCGGCGGCGATGCCGGTGGCGTTGGGCGCGATCCCCTCAAACCGGCAGAACTCGACCGTCGGCCCCTTCAGGGAGCGGCCGCCCACGAATGGGCTCACCGCCAGCACAGGGGCCGTCGCCGACCGCAGCGCGCCGCGCATCCCCGGCAGCGCCAGGATCGGCTCGATCGAGATGACGGGGTTCGAGGGCCCGATCACGATCGTCCCGGCCCGGGCGATCGCGTCCAGCACCGCCGCGGACGGCCGTGCCCGCTCCAGCCCACGAAGCTCGACGGCCTCAACGGGCCCCTTCGCCCGCTCCACGATCATGAACTCCTGGAACGGCAGCATGCGCCCGCGGGCCCCGACCCAGGTGGCCACGCGCTGGTCCGACATGGGGAGCACGCGGGCGCCGACCCCCATCGCCTCGACCACGGCGGCGTGCGCGTCGGTCAACGAGTCGCCCGCGCGCAGCCGCTCGGTCCGCACGAGGCAAATTGCGAGGTCGCGATCCCCGAGCCGGAACCAGTGCGGCCGGCCCGCGGCCTCGAGCGCCTCCATCACCTTCCAGGTGTCGCCGCGGAGGCCCCAGCCGCGCTCGTCGATCTCATCGGCCAGCCAGTAGGTCACGAGGTCCGGATCGGGCGAGACGTGGACGCCGTAGACCTCGATGTCGTCGGCGGTGTTCGCGACGACGGTCAGCTCGGAGCTGACCTCGAGCAGACCGCGGGCGAGCTTGGCCCCGCCGCTGCCGCCCGACAGCAGGACCGTCAGCGCTGCGCCGCCGGCCACCCGTCCACGAAGATGTCGAGCGCGAGCTCGGCCCCCTCGGCCGAATAGCCGCTGAGGTCGGTGATGCCTTCCTCGGCGAGCAGCTCATCGTCGATGAAGGTGTTGCCCGTGCACTCCCGAGGGTCGCGCACGAGGATTGCGTGGGCGGCGTCGGCCACTATCTCCGGTGTTCGCGAACGGGCCATCGCCTCGTCGCCCCCGAGCAGGTTCTGGACGGCGGCGGTGGCGATGATCGTCCGCGGCCAGAGGCAGTTGGCGGCCACGCCGGCCTCCGCCTCGTCAGTCGCCACCCCGAGCGTGATCATCGTCATCCCCATCTTCGAGAGGGTGTAGGCGCTGTGGCCCTGTAGCCAGCGCGGGTCGGCCGACAGCGGCGGTGAGAGCGTGAGCACGTGGGCGTGGTCCGACTGGCGCAGGTGCGGCAGGCAGGCCCTCGTCACGACGAAGGTGCCGCGCGCGTTGATCGTCTGCATGAGGTCGAAGCGCTTGACCTCGAGGTCGCGCATGGGGGAGAGGTTGATGGCGCTGGCGTTGTTGACGACGATGTCGATCCCGCCGAAGCGCTCAACGGTCTCCGCCACGGCGGTGTCGACCGCGTCCGCGTCACGGATGTCGCCGACCATCGGCAGCGCCTCACCGCCCGCCGCCTGGATCTCGTCGGCGGCCGTGTAGATGGTGCCCGGGAGCTTGGGGTGCGGCTCCGCGGTCTTCGCCATCAGGGCGACGCGCGCGCCGTCGCGCGCCGCGCGGGTGGCGATCGCGAGGCCGATGCCGCGGCTGCCACCTGACATGAAGATCACACGGCCGTCGAGCGGTCCTGCCATTCCGGTGCTCCTCTCTTAAGGGCTGGACCCCGGACCTTAACCCCGAGCAACGCGCTCGCGCAGCGGCAGCAGCACGTCCTCACGGAACTGCTCGAGGAAGCGCGGCTGGTCCGGCCCGGGTGCGTGGAGGACGAGTTCGTCGAACCCGAGGTCGGCATAGAAGCCGATGCGCTCTGCGGTCTCTTCGGGGTCGTCCGAGCAGATGAAGCGGGTGTGTGCCTGATGGACGTTCGCCTCCGCGACACGCTCCATCTCGACCGGGTCCTCGATGCCCACCTTCTGCTCCGGCGTCAGCGAGAGTGCAGCCCACCATTCGGTGTTGCGGTACGCCAGCTCGCGGTCGCGGTCGTAGGACACCTTGATCTCGATCATGCGGCGGATGGCACCGGGGTCGCGACCGGCCTGCTCGGCGCCCTCGACGACCTTGCCTAGCAGCTCGTCGTAGAGCGCCGGGTCCTTGCCGCTCGTGCAGATGAAGCCGTCGCCCACCCGGCCCGCGAGCTTGGCGGCGAGCGGCCCGGACGCCGCCACGTAGATCGGCACGGGCTCGTCGGGCCTGTCATAGATCGTGGCCTTGACGGTGCGGTAGTAGTCGCCCTCGAAGTCGACCCGGTCTTCGGTCCACAGGCGGCGGATGAGCTCGATCGCCTCGGCGAGGCGCAGGCGGCGTTCCTTGACACCAGGGAACTCACCACCCATGACGGGCGTTTCGTTCATCGCCTCGCCCGTCCCCACGCCGAGGAACACCCGGCCGGGCGTGAGGCGCTCGAGCGTGGCGAACGCCTGAGCCACCACCGAGGGCTCGTAGCGCATCGTCGGCGTGAGCACGCTCGTGCCGAGCAGGGCGCTCGAGGTGCGCTGCCCGGCCGCGCCCAGCCACGGCAGAACCGCCGGCGAGTGGCCGTCGCTGTGGCGCCAGGGCTGGAAGTGATCCGACACTGCGACTATCTCGAGCCCGCTCTGCTCCGCCTGCTGCGCGTACTCGAGCAGTGTCACTGGGTCGAACTGCTCGGCCGAGGCCTTGTAGCCGATGCGAACGCTCACGCGGCGGCGGAGAGCTCGAAGCGGCGCCGGATCCCGTAGAGCGTGTCCCGCTCGGCCGCGGGCCGGCCGGCGGCGTGGGCGGCGCCGATCAGATCGCCCGGCTCGAGCCTGACCCCGTGCTGCGAACCCGCCATGCGCGAGATCGACTCCTCCATGAGCGTTCCGCCGAGATCGTTGACGCCCCAGCGCAGCGCCTCGGTGGCCGCGTCGAGCCCCATCTTCACCCAGCTCGCCTGGAGGCTCGGGATCGTGCGCCCGAGCGCCAGCCTGAAGACGGCGGTGTGCTTGAGGTTCTCCTCGCGGGAGAGCTCCTCGATGCCGTGGGTCCGGCCCAGAAGGGTGTGGTAGGGGATGAAGGAGAGCGGCACGAACTCGGTGAAGCCGCCGGTGCGTTCCTGGAGCGAGCGCACCACGCGCATGTGCTCGGCAAGCTCCCAGGGCTCCTCGACGTGTCCGAACATCACCGTCACGGTGCTCCGCAGCCCGGCCCGGTGGGCCGCCTCGACGATCTCGACCCAGCGAGCCGCCGGCAGCTTGTTCGGCGAGATGCGCTCGCGGACGCCATCGTGCAGCACCTCCGCCGCGGTCCCGGGGACGGAGCCGAGGCCGGCGTCGACCAGTCGCGCGAACACCTCGTCGAGCGGGAGCTCGCCCGCCAGATGGTCGATCTCCATCGGCGAGTACGCGTGCAGGTGGATCTCCGGTGCCGTGTCCTTGGCGAGCCGCAGCCACTTCTCGTAGTCGGCGATCGTCCAGTCCGGGTGGATCCCCGACTGCATGCAGATCTCGGTGGCCCCGAACTCGACCGCCTCGAGCACGCGCCGGCGGAACTCCTCCTCCGAGTGCTCGTAGGCGTCGGGGGAGCGCCGGCCCTGGCCGAAACCGCAGAACGCGCAGCCGACCGTGCAGATGTTGGAGACGTTGATGTTGCGGTTGACGACGAACGTGACTGTCTCGCCGGCGAGCTCGCTGCGCAGTTCGTCCGCCGCCTGGCGCATGTCCTCGATCGCCTCGGGTCGGGTTTCGCCGAACAGCGCGGTCAGCTCGTCCTCCGAGAGCGCGGCGCCGTCACGCGCGCGGGCGATCGCGCCCGCCGCGAGCTCGGAGCGGATCGCGCGGTCCTCGCGCCGGCCCGAGCCGCGCCGCGGGATGAACGACCAGTAGCTGGTCTTGATCACATCGAGCACGCCCTGCTCGAGCCAGGACGAGTCCATGTACTGCGGGTAGACGCACAGCCGCTCCGTCAGCGCGTAGCCGCGCGGGGCGAGGCGCTTGCGCATCTCGTGCACGGACGGGAAGGGGTGCTCGGGGGAGATGTGGTCGCCGTTGGCCGAGAGTCCGCCCAGATCGGTGGCGCCCTCCTCGACGAGCGGCATCCACCAGTCGGAGAGGTTCGGCGGGATCTGGATGCCCACGTCGGGCATCAGCCGCCGGCACTCGCGCACGAGGCGCCGCATGTGATCGAGCGAGATCGGCGTCGCCCAGGACGGGAGCTCGAGCGGCGCGCCCGCGGCCCGCTCGCCGCGCTGCGCCTCGTCGGCGATCTCGGCGGGCTCGGCGCCGTAGTAGCGCGGGTGGGGGACGAAGTTCTGCAGGATCACCTCCTGGAGGTGGCCGTGCTCGCCGTGGAGCGCAGCGAGCGCCTCCAGGGCTGCCACGCGGTCGTCCTCGCTCTCGCCGATGCCGACCAGGATCCCGCTCGTGAACGGGATTCGAAGCTCCCCGGCGGCGCGGATGGTCCCCAGCCGCAGCAGCGGGTCCTTGGTGGGGGAGCCCTGGTGCGCGACGAGGTCGTCGCGCAGCGACTCGAGCATCATGCCCTGCGAGCCGGTGACCTCGCGCAGCCGCGCCAGGTCATCGCGCCCGAGCGCGCCGAGATTGGTGTGGGGCAGGATGCCGCGCTCGAGCGCGCGCTCGCAGCACCACACGACGTAGGCGACGAAGTCGTCGAAGCCGAGGGCCCGCAGCCGCTCGCGCACGCCCGGGTGGTAGGCCGGATCGTCGCCCGTGAGGACGAGCAGCTCCTTCACGCGCCGGCGGACGGCAGCGTCCAGCAGCCGCTCCACCTCGTCCGGCTCGTGCAGATGCGGCCGGTGGGTCGCGAAGGCGCAGTACTTGCAGTGCGACACGCAGGTGCGCGACAGCGACAGCGTTACGTTGCGCGAGAAGGTGATGCGGCGCCGCATCGTCGGGAGCATATGGACCGGGCAGCAGGTAGGCTGCCCCGCCGCTTGAGACTCGCGGACCGCACAGCTCTCGTGACCGGCGGCGCCTCCGGGATCGGCGCCGCCACCTGCCGCCGCCTGGCTGCGGAGGGCGCCCGCGTAGCGGTGACCGACCTGAACCTCGAGGGCGCCCGCGCAGTCGCCGGTGAGATCGAGGGCGCGCCGTTCGAGCTCGACGTGCGCTCGACCGAGTCGATCGCCGCCGCCGTGGCCGGAGCCGAGTCCCAGCTCGGGCCGGTCGACGTGCTCGTCAACAACGCCGGCTACGACGAGTGGAGCTGGTTCACAGACACCGATCCTGAGCTATGGGACCGGGTGCTCGCTGTGAATCTGCGCGGGGTCATCGCCGTCACCCACGCGGTGCTCCCCGGCATGCAGGAGCGCCGCCGTGGACGCATCGTCAACACGGCCTCGGAGGCCGGGCGCGTCGGCTCGAGCGGCTCCGCGGTCTACTCCGCCGCCAAGGCGGGCGTGATCGGCTTCACCAAGACGATCGCCGTCGAGAACGGCCGCTACGGGATCACATGCAACGCGGTGGCGCCGGGCCCGATCGAGACGCCGCTGCTGATGGCCGCACCCGAGCAGCTGGGCGACGTCGGAAAACGAATCGTCGACACGATGATCGGCTCCACGAACCTGCGCCGGCTCGGGCAGCCCGACGAGGTGGCGGCCGTCATCTCGTTCCTCGCCTCCGACGACGCCTCTTACGTGACCGGTCAGTCGCTCGGTGTGAGCGGCGGACTTGCCAGGATCTAGTCCATGGTCAAGATCCGGGAGGTCGGTCCCCGCGACGGGTTCCAGAACGAGCCCGAGATCATCGCGACGGACGACAAGGTGCGCCTGGTCGAGATGCTGGCGCGCACCGGCCTGCGCAGGCTCGAGGTCACCAGCTTCGTGCGCGCGGACGTGATCCCGCAGCTGGCCGACGGGCGTGAGGTCCTGCGCCGCGCGGACATCCCGGACGACGTGGCGGTGACCGTGCTGATCCCGAACGAGCGCGGGCTCGACAACGCGCTCCCACTACGCGATCGGTTCGAAGAAGTCAACCTGTTCCTCTCCGCCTCCGAGACTCACAACCGCAAGAACGTCAACCGCTCGATCGAGGAGTCGCTCACGGGGCTCGAGCGCGTTGTGGCTCGTGCCCGCGAGGCCGGGCTCCGCTGCGAAGGCGTGATCTCGGTGGCCTTCGGCTGCCCGTACGAGGGCCACGTGCCGCGCGACCGAGTGCTCGGCATCGCGCGCCGGCTCGTCGATGCCGGCTGTGAGGAGATCGCGTTCGGCGACACCACCGGCATGGCCAACCCTGCCCAGGTGAGCCGCTTCTTCGAGGGCCTCGACCTCGTGGCCGAGCTCACCGCGCACTTCCACAACACACGTGGCCAGGGTCTCGCCAACGTGCTCGCTGCGCTGGGGGCAGGCGTGCGCTCGTTCGAGAGCTCCTTCGGCGAGCTCGGCGGCTGTCCGGTGCCGGCCGGCGCCACCGGCAACATCGCGAGCGAGGATCTCGTGTCGATGCTGCACGAGATGGGCTACGACACGGGCATCGACCTCGAGAAGCTGGTCGCGTGCGCGCGCGAGGTGCAGCGGGTGCTGGGTCGCCCGCTCGGCAGCCACGTGCTCACCGCCGGTCCTGTTGACTGGCATCAGGAATAAGGGCGTCCGCCCCGGGTAAGGAACCCCGCATGTCGACGCCGACGAGGGAACGGCGTTTCGAGCGGGGGGAAGACGGCCGCGGGGACGGCGCTGAGGTCGAGGTCGGCCGCGGGGGCACCTACCGCACGCTCGATGAGCAGACCGAGGCGGGGCGCCTGTCTCCGGCCGAGGAGCGCTTCGAGCGCCGGCGGCGGACCGTCGGCCTGTTCCTCGGGCCGATTCTCTTCGCGGTAGTCCTCCTGATCCCGTTCGAGCTCGAGCCGAACCAGCATCGGCTCGCAGCGATCCTCGCGCTCGTGGTGACCTGGTGGGTCACCGAGGCAATACCGATTCCGATGACCGCGCTGGTCGGCGTGGGGCTGGTCGCCCTGCTCGAGGCGACGCCTCCGCCGCCAGAGGGCGATTCCGCCACCGACGTCGTCTTTGCCGCCATCGGCGACGACACGATCTTCCTCTTCATCGGCAGCTTCATCATCGCCGAGGCGATGGTGGTCCACGGACTGCACCGAAGACTCGCCTATCGCGTGCTGTCCATGAAGGCCGTCGGAGGCTCGACCTACCGCATCATCCTCGCCTTCGGTCTGATCGGCGCACTCACGTCGCCGGTGATGTCGAACACCGCCGGCGCGGCGATGATGCTCCCGATCGCGATCGGCGTCATGGGCGTGGTGGGCAGCATGGTCGCGCGTCAGCTCGACGGCGAGCGCAACGTCGAGCGCCTGCGCTTCGGCGCCGCGCTGATGCTCGTGATCACCTACGGCATCACCGTCGGCGGCCTCCTGCTCCCGATCGGCAGCCCGCCGAACCTGATTGGGCGCGAGCTGCTCGAGTCGGAGACCGGCGAGCCGATCACGTTCCTCGAGTGGTTCGAGATGGCGCTCCCGATCGTGATCGTGATGTTCGTCGCCGTGATCGTGATCGTGATGCTCATGAACCGCCCCGAGGTGCGCCAGGTCGACGGCGTCGAGGAGTACGTGGCCGAGGAGCGGGCGAAGCTCGGCCCGCTCACCCGCGGGGAGAAGAACACGCTGCTCGTTCTCGCCTTTGCGCTCATCGGCTGGTTCCTGCCCGGCATCGTCGGGCTGTTCGCAGGGGACGACTCGGATGCCTACGTGCAGGTAAGCGAAGCGGCCAATGAAGGCACCGTCGCGATCGTGGCGGCCGCGCTGCTGTTCCTGCTCCCCGTGAGCTGGAAGGAACGCAAGTTCACGATCAACTGGAATCAGGCGGCGCGAATCGACTGGGGCACGATCCTGCTCTTCGGCGGCGGAATCGTGCTCGGGACGATGCTCAGCGAGACCGGTCTGGCAGAGAAGATCGGTACCTCGATTTCCGACGCGCTCGGCGTGTCGAGCATCCTCGGGATCACCATCGTGATCGTCGTGATCGCGGTACTGATCTCCGAGACAACCAGCAACACAGCCAGCGCGGCGATCATGGTCCCGATCGCGATCTCGGTAGCCGCCGCGGCGGGCGTGAACCCGACGATCCCGGCGCTGGCGGCGATCTTCGGGGCAAACTATGGCTTCATGCTGCCGGTCTCCACGCCCCCCAATGCGATCGTCTACTCCTCCGGGTTGCTTCCGATCACACGGATGCTGAAGGCGGGTGCCGTCTTCGACGTCATCGGTGCGGTGCTGTGCGTCATCGGCGTGATCGCGATGGCGAACCTGGTGGGTCTGGCGTAGGGCTCGTACGCCCCTCACTGCTCGCGGTCGCGGCCGGAACCGCGGCTGTCCTGCCCGGCTTTCTGGTCGGAGCGCTCGCCCTGCAGATTCGGGGCGATCTCGACGTGAGTGTCGAGGCGGTGGCAGCGGGCGTGACGGTGTTCTTCCTCGCCGGGGCGATCGGCGCCGGGCCCGGCGGCCGGATGTCGGAGCGCATCGGTGCGCTGCGGGCCATGCGCGGAGCCGTCGTCGTGACGGGCGCCTGCCTGCTGGCGGCGGCGCTGCTCGCGGACTCGCTCGTCGTGCTGTTCGCGTTCCTCGTCGTCGCGGGGCTGGCCAACTCCGTGGCGCAGCCGGCCATCAACCTGTTCATGGCCGACCAGGTGCCGATGGAGCGTCAGGGCCTCGCGTTTGGGATCAAGCAAACGGCGATCCCGGGCGCCGTCTTGGTGAGCGGCCTGGCGCTGCCGGTGCTCGCGATCCCGTTCGGCTGGCGTGCGACCTTCGTGATCTGTGCGCTCGGGCCGCTGGCGGTGGCCGTGGTGCTGGGGCGGCACGCCCCGTCGCTGCGGCCGGCGGCGGAGCGTGACCCGCCGCCCCGACCATCGCGGACCCTCATTCTCATCGCGCTCGGCGCGGCGCTCGGGAGCGCCGCACCGTGCGCCCTCAGCGCCTATCTCGTCGCCTCCGCCGTGGACATCGGGATCGCGGAGGGCGCGGCGGGCGTGCTCGCCGCGGTGGGCAGCGCGGCATCGCTGGCGGTGCGGCTCGCCGTTGGCATCAGGGCCGACCGGCGGCTCGACTACGGCCTCGGCATGGTCGTGGCATTGCTCGCGCTCGGCTGCGGCGGGTTCGCCCTGCTCGCCACCGGCGCGCCGGCGCTGTTTGTGGTGGGCGCGATCGCCGCCTTCGCGCTTGGATGGGGCTGGCCAGGGATCTTCAACATGGCGGTCGTGCACCTGCATCGGGAGTCGCCTGGAGCGGCAACCGGCATCAGCCAGACCGGAATCTATGTCGGCGCGGCGGGCGGCCCGGCGGCGTTCGGGGCGCTCTACTCGGCGGCCGGATACAGCGCGGCCTGGCTTGTGACCGCGGGCGTGGCGCTCGCCGCGGCGCTCGTGATGGCGATCGCCGGACGGCGCGCGGCCGTCCCTCGGCCCTGACTCTGTGCGCAGCCTACGGAGGTTTGGCGCCCATTAACAGGTGTACAACCCTTCTGGTGTGGGTATACCCCAAAAAGCCGCCGAGGCCGGTTTTCGGCACATATGGGTTCCCCCGACCCAGCCTCGGCATTTGCGCGCTCGGGCCCGGACACCAGATCCGGGCCCGCGGCGCTTCAGGGCCCCTCTCTAGCGTCCCGCGAACTCCGGTGTGCGCTTCTCGAAGAACGCTCGCGTGCCCTCGGCGAAGTCCTCGCTTCCGGCGAGCATCTCCTGCGCCGAGACCTCGAGCTCGAGCGTGGTCGCCAGAGCCGGCTTCGCGGCCGCGTCCAGTACCCGCTTCGCGAGCCCAACCGCGCGCGGGGCGCAGCCGAGAAGCTCGTTCGCCAGGCCGCCGGTGACCTCGTCGAGCGTGTCGGCCGGCCCGATCCGGTTGGCGAATCCGATGCGGTGCGCCTCGCGCCCGTCGATGACCTTGCCGGTGAGGATCAGCTCCTTCGCGTTGCCCAGGCCAACCAACGCCGGCAACCGCGAGCAGCCGCCAACGTCCGGCAGCAGGCCGATGCGCACCTCCATGATCCCGGCCACAGCGTCCTCGGCCATCGTGCGGAAGTCGCAGGCGAGAGCCAGCTCGAACGCGCCGCCCAGGGCGGCGCCGTGGATCTGGCAGATGGTCGGCTTCGGCATCTCCTCGAGGAGGTTCCACCAGGCGAGGAGCGGCCGACGGAACGCTCTCAGGCCCTCGGGGTTCTCGGAGAGGCGGCGCAGGTCGCCCACGTCCACTCCCGCGGAGAACATCGGGCCGGCGCCGCGAAGCACCAGCACCCGAACGGAGTCGTCGACCGCGGCGGCCTCGATCGCGGCGCCGAGCTCGCGCACGAGCTCGCCGTTGAGCGCGTTGCGCTTGTCAGGGCGGTTGAGAACCAGGTGGCGGACCGCGCGGCGGTCCTCTGTCTGCACAAGTCCCATGGTCCGGCCACCCTACCGGGAGGGTTCTTGCAGCAGAGAGGATTGCGTGAGGCGCCCGGCGAACCGACCCACATGCCCGCGCCAGGCCCCGACCCACGACGGAATGCGCCGCGGGTCGTCGTGGCCGGGCTGATCGGGGCTGAGCTGGGCGCAGCGATCGGGGTCCTCTTCTACGGCGCGACGCCACTCGCGCCACTCGGCCTGGCGGCCGCCGGCGCGGTCGCGGGCTCGGTCGCGACGGCGGGACTTGGCCGCGCGCGCCGCGGGTTGGTGCGGCGCGGGATCCGCCGCCAGCTGCGTCGCGGCAACGCGGCGCCGGGCTAGGCGCCGATCCGGACGCGAGTTGGTTGTCGCGGTTGCCCTAGGCGGCCCCAACCCGGGCGCGGCGGCGCCCCGTGAGAAGGGCGGCGAGACCTGCCAGCAGGCCCAGCCCGCCGACGATCAACGCGATGATCGAGAGCGTGTTGCTTTCGTCATCCTCGTCCGCCGCGGGCGCCTGCGGCTGCTGTGCCGCGGGCTGCGCGGCTCCGCCCTCTTCCTCGGCGGCTGTGAGCTTCACCTGTGGCGCCGGTTCCTCGGCATCGGGCGGACCGATCCAGCGCACGACCTCGCCGCTGCTGTAGGTCTGCACCGCCTTGAAGGTCAGCGTCGAGCCAGCCTTGTCCGGCACGCCGAGCGAGAGCCCGAAGTCCTGGAACTGGCCCGGACCGATGCCCTCGCCGTCTGCGGTGAACGTGACGCGGTCGACCTCCTCCGTGATCTGCTCACCGAACTGCTCGACCGGCCTATCGAGCTTGCGCATGGTGATCTCGGAGTTCCAGCCCGGCACGGGCTCCGTGGAGACAAACAGGAAGCCCGGTGGGAACTGGACGTCGACCTTGGTCGTGCTGGCGTTGTCGCGCTCGGTCGGCACGCGCACGTCGAGGCGGGTGAAGCCGCCGGCGGGCGCCTCCTCGGGCTGCAAGGTCACATGAGCACTCGCCACCGGGGCGAGCACGAACAGCGCCGCGAGCGCGACGCTGATGGTGTAGCTGCGGATCTTCACGTTTGGAGACTCCTTGTCGATTTGAATGGAGAGGTCACTCGCTCATGCCTTCTCCGATTGAGACGTGCACGGTGTCGCTGAAGAGGTCGAACTCGCCCCGGCGAGCATCGATCCGGAGCTCCCACTCGCCCGCGGGAGACAGGTTGGCCCGCCTGACCACGTAGACGCCCGGTTCCATTCCGCGGCGGGCGCGGTAGCGCAACGGGCCAATGTCCTGCTCCTCGAGCCGGGCCGCCACGTTGACCTCCGCGGGTCGGCCCCGTTCGAACGTGATGTGGACCTCGTTGGGCCCGACCGTGGCAGGCATGATCTCCATGTGCGCCATCCACGGGCCGAGCTCGAGCTCGGTCTCGGCCGCCTCGTGCATCTCGACCTCGGTGCGCGCAGGCGGTGCGTTCACGAGCCCCGCGGTCACACCCACGATGGCGAGCATGACCACGAGTTCCGCGCCCGCCATGCGGAGGAAGCGGCGACGCTCTACCGCGGAGGCGATCCGCGCGCGCAGGCGTGGGACAGCAAAACGATTGTTGTAAGCACCGAGGGCGAGAAGCGGGAGAACGAGCCCGATCTTTATGAGCAGGAGGATTCCGTACTCCGTCTCCCAAAGCCCACGCCAGGCGCGCACCTGCAGATAGCCGTTGATCGCGCCGGCCACGATCAGACATGCGACCGACACGACCGCCATCGTCGAGAAGCGGGGTACGCTGACCGCCGCAAGCTCCCACCGCCGTCCGCGGCTTGTGAAAAGGAGAGCGAGCACGACGAACGCCAGCCCGCCCGTCCACGCGGCCGCTGCCTGGACGTGGAAGGCGTCGGCCACCAGGGAGACGGGTCCGCTTACGCTCGCATGGCCGGACAGCCCGGGGGTGACCACGAGCCCGAGGCAAAGGATCAACGCTGCCACGGTCGCGGCCGTGACCGCGCGCCCGTGCTCGCGGCCCGCTGCGGTGGCGCCGACGCCGCGTTGCGTCTGGGCCGCTGCCGTCCCGCTACCGTCAGTCGCCGGGGCTCGTGCCGGCCGGGTGATCCGCGGTGGCCGGCCCATGCCGCTCGTCCCCGTCGCCTCGCCGGGACCCCTGCGGGTTCCCGCCGGCCTCCCGACTGCGACAAGGGGGCGCTCCGGCCGCGGTGTGGAGGGCCCTGTGGATTCGCCCTCCGGCGGCGAGGCACCCGTCGAAGTGATCCTGGCCCGCGCGATGAGCGCGACTACGCAGAGCGCGGCGGCAAGCCCCGCCCGTAGGAGCGAGAAATGGCCGAACCGTGTGTCCGCCACGGACGACACGGAATCCCACCGGAACCCCTCGCCCAGACCGGCGCCGCCGGCCGCTGCGCCCTGGAGCCCAAGCCCGATCAGAGCGACGACCGTGAGTGCGGCGGCAGCCGCGGCGAGGACGCCCAGCAGCCGACGTCGCACGCGCGCTGAGGCGTTCCGGAGCGCAAGCACAAGCGCCGCCACACCTCCGACGCAGAAGAGCAGCAGCGTGAAGTCGAGGAACCGGCCTCCGAGATAGAAGGCCGAGACCACGAACGGCGTGTCCTCGAGCACCTGCGCCGCGACTCCGCTCGGCTGCGCTCCCGGCGCCTCGACGTGGAAGACCCAGGCCCCGTTGATGGGGTCCGAGTCAGCTGAGATGACGCGCCAGGCGACCGTGTAGGTCCCCCGGTCGAGCCGCCGGTCGATCGCGACCGAAGCCTCTCTGGGGCTCGGGCGCATGATCTCGCCGGCGTCCACCCGCTCGCCTTCGCCGTCATAGACGGCGATCGACCCGAGGGCGGTGTCGACGGGCTCGTCGAAGCGCAGCAGCACGTGCTCCGGCGAATGCTCGACGACGCGATCGCGCGCCGGCTCCGTTGCCACCAGCGTCGAGTGGCCCCAAGCGGCAGGGGCCAGCGTCAGCGTCACCGCCAGGGCCAGAAGGGCGAGCCCGCATTTCTTCGCTCGGCGAAGCAGCAGGATTCATCCTCCTCAATGCGTCGCGGCCTGCGGACCGCGATCCTCGGTGCCTACGAACAGGCGGCGGCCGGTGGCGCGCGCGGTCCGTGCCCGAGGGCGAGGACAGATGGAGTGATCGGCGTGGCCGCCGCGGGCAGGCGCTGAAGCGAGGCCGGGATCGCTGCACCCGTCCGCAGGGGAGCGAGCCTGGGCCTGAGCAGGCGCCCGAAGTCGAAGCCGGTGCGGTGCAAGGCGTGCGCCACGAGCAGCGCCGCGAGGGCCAGCGGCACCTGAAGGGCGAGCCCGACGAGGAAGGTCGGCTCGAGCACGATGTCGGGCGGCAGGCTGCCGGTCCCGATCAGGCGCTCGACGTGCTCCTGGACCGTGAACGCGAGCGGCGGCAGGAGGGCGAACAGGCGCAGCGGTGGAGGCGACGGCCGGACGTCACGAAGGCCGAGCCCCACGCAGAGCACCAAGCCGACGGCCAGAAGCGCCCCTCCCCAGAGGAAGATCGCGGGCGTGTAGCCGAGGTAGGCGTGGCCGCTCTCCGCATGGAGCCCCATCTGATGCTCGCCGGCGGGCGCTACGAGCCAATACGCGAGGCAGTGCGCGCCAAGCCAAGACGCCACCGCCAGCGGCAGCGCGACCATCCAGGCGGCGCGCCGTCCCCTCATAACGCACACATCATTCCACCCACCGGCGTATCCCTACCCAAAAGACCGGCAGATCGATCTCCTTTTGGCACATCGGGCGGCGTTTTGGTCTGGGCCCCAGGGGTACAACCCGACCGACCCGCCCGGGTTAGAGGCAAATACATAGAGGGAGGGCCATGCGACCCACAGCAAGGCTCCTGTTACTCGCGGTATCGACCGCAGCGGCGTGCGCGTGCATCAGTGGAACGGCTGCGGCGATCCCGCCGAATCACTACACCTGGAACCCGGAGGACGGACCGCCGCCGGCGCACATGGCCGAGCAGCCGGGGGGCCCGGGGCACCTACCGCCCGGCAGCAAGAACATGGACCTTGTGAGCAAGCTCCGGCTCACCGACATCGAGGAGGGGATCGCCGATGTCGCCGCTTTCGGGAAGTTCGCCTACCTGAACAAGTTCTCCCCGGAGTGCCTCTCGAACGAGGGCACGGGGACGGGCGTCGAGGTGGTCGACATCTCCAATCCGAGGCGGCCGCGGAACGTCGGCTTCATACCGGCGGAGGCGAACAGCTACCTCGGGGAGGGCGTGCACGTCGTCCGAGCCAACACACCGTTCTTCAAGGGCGACATCCTGATCCACAACAACGAGACCTGCAACGCGTCGGAGCCCGTGGAGTCGGGCGCCTCACTATGGGACGTCTCGAACCCCAGGAACCCCGAGCCGCTGTCGCTCCACTTCGGCGACACGGATCCCGCGGTCCCGGGGCAGACCTATCACACGACGCACAGCGCACAGCTCTTCGTCCAGCGCGACGTGCTGCCACGTGGCAAGGACAGGGTCATCGCGACGCTGCAGGACAACCAGGACCTGCAGGACGTCGACATCTTCGATGTCTCGAATCCGCGCGCTCCGGTCAAGCTGGCGGAGGTGGGGCTCGAGGACTGGCCGGACGCGCAGGGCTCATACGCGAACGGTGAGACGGTCTTCCACCACGACATGCAGCACAAGCGCATTCGGGGCCACGACTTCCTGCTCGTCTCCTATTGGGACGCGGGCCAGGTGCTGCTCAACATCGACGATCCGGCCAACCCGGAGTTCGTCGGTGACTCGGACTTCCGGTTCCCGGACCCACTGATGCCGGCGTTCGAGGTGCCGGAGGGCAATAGCCACCAGTCCTACTGGGATGCCGACAACGAGTTCATCATCTCGACAGACGAGGATTTCTCGCCCTTCCGGACCCAGTTCGAGCTGACGTCCGGACCGAACGCGGGTACCTTCGGGGCCGGCGAGTTCGGCTTCACGCCGCCCGTAGCCAGCGAACCAGACGGGCAGATCAACGGCCCGACGGTGTTCGGTGGGCGGGGCTGTTTCGCCGCGGGCCCGAACGCGGGTCCCGATGCCGTGGGCGATCCGCAGCCGCCGCCGGCAAGCGCCATCACGGCTGCGGCGGGCGAGGAGAAGGCGGTCGTCTTCTCCCGCGGAGGCTGCTTCTTCTCCACGAAGATTGCAGCCGGCCAGGACCTCGGCTACGACGTCGTGATCATCGGCCAGAGTCACGGTGGCACGCGTAACGGCCTCGTTCCCGACAGCTTCTTCTGCGGCGGGGCGGGGCACGACTACGACGAGCAGGCTCCGGCGATCTGCATCGGCCACAGGACGATGCACCAGATGTTCAACGACCCGCCGGAGTTCTCAGGGCCCGAGGGCGGCGACATCCCGGTCGGAACACTCGGCGAGAAGTACCTCGCCACCACTGTGTTCGACGGCTGGGGCTACGTCCAGCTCCACGACGCCCGTGACCCGAACCTGAGGATCATCGACTCGTACGCGGTCGACGAGGCACTCGACGAGGAGTTCGCCCAGGGCCACGGCGTCCTCAGCGTGCATGAGGTCAAGACCGACCCGCGCGAGGACGTGAACCTGGCGTACCTGTCGTACTACGACGCCGGGGCGCGCGTGGTGGCGTTCAGCAAGCGAAGGGGCATGGTCGAGAAGGGCTTCTTCGTCGACGAGGGCGGCAGCCACTTCTGGGGCACGTTCCCCCACCGGCTCGGCAAGCGCCGGGGTGCGCCGCTGCTCCTATTCAGCGATCGTGACGAGGGCCTCTACATCCTCCGGTTCGATGATGACCGGGATGACGATGACGACGACCGCGGCAAGGGCCGCGGCCGCGCGCGCGACCGGGACGACGACGACTAGCGCCTACCGCAGGCACCGCCGCGAGGGCGGGGCGAGCCTCTCAAGTGCTCGCCCCGCCTCGCGTGCAGCGATGATGCGCTAGAGCGCTAACGCAGGTCGGCGCAGGCGAGCCTCGGTGCGCCCTCGGTCGGGGCATGGATAACCACCGCTTGCGCCTCGGGACGAGCCACCCAGTCCGCGCTGCCCCGCCCGAAGGCGATCCCAAGCGCGTTCGTGGTCATCCCGGCCTTTGGATCGGCGGTGGAGGAGAGCCAGAGCTCGTTCGGAGGCTCGGCCAGGGCTCCCGGAACATTCATGTAGTGGCCGCCGCCCGGGGGCGAGGCCGAGCACGGCGCGTTGTGCAGGTGCGCCGGGTAGGTCGTGCGCGGATCGAGCCCCCACGCGAGCGCATACACGTTCGTGCCCTGCGAGCTGCGCGTGATCACCGCAAAGCCCTTGATCCTGAGGCCCATCTCAGTGCCCGCCGGGAGCGTCCGAAAAACGCCCCACTCCTTCGAACTGCGGTCGTCGCGATCTGCGGTCGCACCCGCGGGGGCTGCGACCAGCAGGGCGAGGGCGCCTAGCGTTAGAAGCAGCAGCAGGCGCGGTAACCGTCTCATCTGACCTCCTCTAGCAGGTAACCCTGAGGCTTGCCTTACCCAGGGCGAGCCGGCCGCAGTCCTTGGGGCAGAGAAGGCGAGAGGGCGGCCGATGGCCGCCCTCTCGTACTGCTGCGCCTGCCGACAGACCGTCAGGCGTCAGTCGTCGTCGTCTTCGTCATCGTCGTCGTCGTCATCGTCGTCCCGGTCCGTGCGGATCGAGAACTCCTGGGTCTGCGGATTCAGGGACTTGAGCCTGACGTCCTTACGCGTTTCCTTTCCGGTGAACCGGAAGACATTCAGGCCGACCTGGATCTCCGACTCGTAGATCAAGCCGTTGTACCAGTAGGACGACCACGCCCCACCGAGCTGCGTCGGGACGGCCGGCGGCGGATCGGACCACCCGAGCGTGACCGGAGCTGCCGGGTTCGTGAAGTCCACCACCCAGGTTCCGGCCTGGTAGTGGCCGCCCACGAGCACGTAGCGGCCGTCCTTCAGCGGGACGGTGTTGTAGTTGTGGATCGTGCAGTTCTCCTCGGCGGTCTGCGGCCTGGGCAGCGTCCACTGGCCGAGCTTCGCGCCCGTGTCCGCGTCGTAGAAGAAGGCGCTCTTCTTCACGGGCGGATCGGTCGCCTCGCACTCGGGCGCCGCGCCGCCACCGGGCTCCCAACCCAGGATGACCACTTCGCCATCCCAAGTGAAGCCCGCCGAGTGCCAGTTGCCGTTACAGGGCAGGTCGTCGTTGTTGGGGAGGCCTGCGTTCTCATTGCAGACTCCCGGCTCCTCGATCGTGTACAGGTGAGCCGGGTCAGTCAGGCTTCCGCCACGGGGCCCGCCGATCGAGAACACGTTGCTCATGTGCCCGGAGGCAGTGGCGAGCTTGTTCACGTCGCCGAGGATGACCCCGTTGTCGTGTGCCGCGTGGCCGCCCATCAACGGCTCCCGGCGCACGTGCCTCGCGGCACCCGGGTCGTCGCGCGGCACCTCGACGATGTCGATCCAGTCGCACTCCTGATCCGCCGGAGACAGGGCCGGATTCCCCCCGGACGTCGCGTTGTAGATCACCGCACGATCGCCGTCCGGAACCAGCGTGAGCGTGTGCGTGCCGCAACCGGGCGAGTCGGCCTGCGGCCGTGCGCTCAGCTCGACCTCACCCACCAGCTCCGGGTTCCTGATGTCGCTGATGTCGAAGATGTGCATGCCCTCGAAACCCACCGGGACCGTCGTGCCGTCACAGTCGCGGGTCTCGGTCTTGGGCGCGTTCCAAGCGCGGACGAGTACGTCCTTCCAGACGACGATGTCGCCCTGGTCGCCCTCGCAGCGCGTCCTCGAGATCTCCCTGGGGCTGGGCCCGCCGCGAACGATCCGGAACCCGTCGTAGTCGCCGTGGAACACCAGGTTGCCCCGGAAAGCGAGATCCGAGTTGGCATCGCGCCCCTGGCCTTCGGGCAGCAGGAAGCTCCCGAAGTCGAGGCTGTGCCCAAGCGCACGCATGTTGTCCGTGTGCGGGCGCGTATTGTGCTCCGCTGCGGCCACCGCGGGTGATACGAGCAGAGCGAAGGCGCCTACTGCGAGAAGAAGCAGTAGGCGAGGTAACCGTCTCATCGAACCCTCCTTGTGAAGGAAAACGTGTCAACCGAGCCATACCCGTGGCTTGCCGAACGCAGTCCTCCCCGAAGGCGGAGAGGGCGGCCAGGGACCGCCCTCTCGCGCAGCTACGCCTTCTTAGGCGCTAATCGTCATCGTCGTCGCGATCGTCGTCGTCATCATCGTCATCCCGATCGCGACCGTCGAGCGAGAACTCCTGCGTCTGTGGGTTGAGATGGCCCAGCTTGATGGCGCTGCGCGTCTCCCTTCCCCTCAGCTTGAAGATGTTCAGGCCCTCGCCGATGTTCGTCTCGTAGATCTCGCCGTCGTACCAGTAGCTCGACCATGCTCCCGCGACGTCACAGCAGAACGTCGTGCCGGGCGGGACCGGCTTCGGCGGTGGATCGCTCCAGGCGACCGTCCTCGCGTTGGCCGGATCCGTCAGGTCAACGACCCATGTGCCCGCCTGGTAATTCCCGCTCACCAGGAGGTCGCGGCCGTTCCGGAGCGGCACCAGGTTGTAGTTGTGCAGGGTGCAGTTCTCCGTCGAGCTTTGCGGTCGCGGCAGGGTCCACGTCCCGAGGAGGGCGCCCGTCTCCGTGTCGTAGAAGAAGAAGGTCCTCTTCAGGGGGTCGTCGGTAGCCTCGCACTCGGCGGCCACGCCGCCACCCGGCTCGTGACCGAAGACGATTACCTCTCCGTCCCAGGTAAAGCCGGCCGAGTGACCGACCGTCACCGACGGCACCGTCACGTGGTGCATCAGCTCCGGATCCTCCAGCGAGCCGCCGCTGGCGCCGCCGAGGCTGAAGACCCGGAAGCCCTCGCCGCCGGCGCACGCGGCCCTCATCACATTGCCCAGGATCACGCCGATGTCGTGGCACGTGTGGTCGGCGGGCTCGGCCCGGAGGAACTGAGCGCTCCCCGGATCGTCCAGCGGCACCTCGACGATGTCGAACCAGTCGCATGTGGCTGGCGGGTTCGGGTTCGTCGCCGAGTGGGCTGACGGGCTGCTGTAGACCAGCAGCCGGTCGTTCCTGCGGTCCGGAACGGCCGAGGCGGTGTGCGAGCCGCACGCAAGCGGGATCTCCGCCACCAGGACCGGATCCCGGCGGTTGGAGATGTCGAATACGTGGAGCCCTTCGAAGCCCGGCGCCACGGGCTGCCCGTCGCAGGTGAGGCCGGCGCCGAAGGCACCGGGCGTTCCCGCGGCGGTATTCCAGGATCGGACGACGATGTCGCGGTAGACGAGGACATCGCCCTGGTTGCCGTCACAGAACGTCCGCGATACCTGTCTCGGGTTGTTCGGTGAGCGGATGTCGCGGATGTTGAAGCCGTCCCAGTTGCCCTGGATGAGCAGGTTGCCCCAGAAGGCTTCGTCGGTGTGGACATCGGGGTTCGCGCCCCCAAAGCCACCCAGCACCGCCGGCTCTAAGATGTGGCCTCGCGGAAGCAGATTGTTAGTCCGCGGGTCGTTCTCGTGACCGGCCACGGCGATGGCTGGGAACGCCAGCATCCCTAAGGCGGCTACGGCCAAAGCGACTAAGCGGGCTAGTCGACTCATGAAACCTCCTGTCCATCAGGAGGCCACCGGGGACCAGATCCCAGCAGGGTGGGAGCCGGCGGCTCCTCAGCTTGCGGTCGCGCATATACCCGCGAGCGCGTCGAGCCAATCTCCCGAGTTGGGGGTCACCCATTGGTTTGGCGCGGCTCCGCCGGGGGTACGCACTAGCCGGTCTGACGACGTCGGAGACATCCAAGGCTTGTGCAGGCTGCTGTAAACGCGAGGACCAGGCGGGGGAGAAGCCTCGGTCGCTTGCCCGACGCCTGCCGCGGCCGACGCCGTTCATCAATCAACCTGTGGAGGGGGTCCGCATGAGACGTGCGACTCGTTTACTCGTAGCCCTTGTCGTGACGATGGGGGTGATTACCGGCACGGCTAGTGCACAGTTCTCGGACCGGCAGGACGAGTCCTTAAGGGTCATCAAGGAGTTCGACGATCCATTCCCGGCCACTCACTCCGACTTTGCCTTCTGGGGCAAGTACGCCGTGCTGGGGTACTACACCGCGTCGACCGGCGGGGTGCACATCTACGACATCTCGGATCCGGCCAACCCGGATGAGATCCGGAACTTCCCGTGCAACGGCAACCAGAACGACCCGATCCTCTGGGACCGGAACCGCAACGGGGCTCCGGACCTGATGCTGCTCGCTGTCGACCGGACCATGGACGGCCCGAACTGCGACGCCGCGCAGTCGATGCAGCCGAATCCGACTCCGGGAGGTCCGCCGGTTCGGTTCGACGCCAACCCGCAGGGCTGGGAGGGCGTGCGGGTGTTCAACGTGAGCGACGGCTCTAATCGATTCCCCGGCGCTCCATTCGCGAACATCGAGCAGGTCGACGCCCAGTACGCGGACTGCGGCGCCCACACGATCACGGCGCATACCGGGTTCGCGAACGATCCAGAGAATCCGCGCCTCGTCGTGTACGTGTCGTCATATCCGCTGCGGCCGGGTCCGACGTGCGGTCAGACCGGCATGCCGGCGGGTCAGGAGCCGTTCAGGAACACCACCAACCAGTTCGAGGTTCCGCAGGGCGACAACGAGGTGGAGGATCCGCTTCACAGGGTGATTCAGGTCCTCGAGGTGCCGCTGGATAATCCGGAGGACACCGAGGAGATCGCGGAGCCGGAAATCAGCTACCAGATCCCCGGCTGGCCGCGTGACCCGGACGGCAGGCAGGAGTGGCCCGAGAAGGGGCTGACAGGCCTCGAGCCGGCGGCGGTGGCGTGTCACGACATCGTTATTCACGTGCCTGACAACATCGCCGGCGGCGCCTGCGCCGAGCAGGGCCAGGTCTGGGAGGTCAATCCCAGGACCGGCGTCCCGCGCACGATGGAGCCGATGGCCGTCGGCGACGACGATGTCAGCTCGGGCGGCTCGGGCCAGTTCCCGGGAGCGGTCGACTTCTTCCACTCGGTGATGTTCGACAACGGCATGGAGACCGTCAACTGGGTGGACGAGGCGTTCGGCCGTGGCTGCCCGCCGATGACCACGTACCAGCCCCGACCGTGGAACCCGGCCGGTGGGACGCACAAGACCGGCCACATGTTCTTCTCCGATATGGAGGGGAACTTCCTGAGCCGGTTCCACGTCGGTGACCGGCGGCCGGACATCAGTGCGGGCGAGTACTGCTCCTCGCATATGGGCATGACCGTGACCGGCATCCAGCGCGACCTGCTCGTCAACGCCTGGTACACGGGCGGAATGGACGTGATCGACTTCACCGACCCGACGCGGCTGAGGGAGATCGCCTACTACGACCCCGAGCGGACGACCGGCGCTTGGTCGGCATACCCGTACACGGGTCCGCTGTTCAATTCCGGCCCGGGCTTGCCGGTGTACGTGTCCGACGGCGTTGAGAACAACGCCGCCGCAAGGGGCCTGGAGGTCTACCGCGCGAGGATCCAGAGGCCCGGCAGGGCCAACCTGCTGGACCACCTGAACCCGCAGACCATGGAGGAGTAACGACGGGAACTCATCTGTCGGAAGCGAGGGGCGGCCCACGGGCCGCCCCTCGTTTGCCCGCATGTCGCGCCGCCCACCTCTCCCGCCCGACCTGAAGCGCCGGCCGCATAGACTCGAAGGCGTGACAGTCACAACCGGCCTTCATCCATCCCGCTATCGCTGGGTGGTGCTGGCGGTGGGGGCCGGGTCCACGGCAGCGATCGCCGCCGTCCAGGGCGGTTTGCCGGCGCTCGGGCCGGCGATTCAGGAGACCTTCGGCCTCTCGCTCGTCCAGGTCACGGCCGTCTTCACGGCCTTTGCCCTCGGCACCGTCGTCACGCTGCTGGCGTGGGGCGTGCTCGCCGATCGGGTGGGGGAGAGGTACGTGATCGCCGGCGGGCTTGGCGCGGCGGGGCTGCTGATGGCGGGGGTGGCGGCCTCCGACGGCTACACGGCGCTGCTGGGAGGGATGGCCCTGGCCGGGGCGCTCGGCGCGAGCGGGATCGCCGCCAGCGGGCGCGCCGTCTTCAACTGGTTCCCGCGCGACGAGCGCGGCCTCGCGCTCGGATTGCGCCAAACGGCCGTCCCGGTTGGCGCGGCCGCCGCTTCGTTCTCGCTGCCGCCGCTCGCGGCGGCGGTGAGCCTCGACGCGGCGCTCTATGCGCTCGCCGGCGCGATGCTGCTCGCCGCTCTGTGTGCGGGCGTCTGGCTCCGTGAGGGGCCGCGCTACGAGTCCGCCGCTCCGCCCGCACCGGATGCCGTGCGCGACCCGCGCATCTGGCGGCTGAGCGCTGCCTCGTCACTCATGATCGTCGGCCAGGTCGGAGTGACCTCCCTGCTCGTGCTCTACCTGTACGGCGAGCGTGACTGGTCGGCGGCCACCGCCGCGCTCGCCCTCGGAGCGATGCAGCTCGGCGCCGCTCTGGCGCGCGTCGCCGCCGGCCGCTGGTCGGACCTCCGCGACGAGCGAATCGAGCCGTTCCGCCGCCTGGCGGCCGTCGCCGGCGCACTGCTGCTGGCGGCTGCCGCGCTGACGCCGGCACCCGCCGTGATCGCGGTGCCCGTGCTGCTGGCGGGCGGTGTGGCCGCGATGAGCTGGAACGGGCTCTCGTTCACGGCTGCCGCCGAGATCTCTGGTCGCCGCCAGGCCGGCAAGGCGATGGGAATCCAGAACACGGCGATGCGCGTCGCGGCCGCCGGCGTGCCGGTAACCCTCGGCGCCCTCGCGTCGGGCGTATCGTGGCCCGTCGCGTTCGCGGTGATGGGTGTGACCCCGCTGGTCGCCCGCGCCCTGCTCGAGCCGCTCGTCGAGGATGAGCACCGCCGGCGGCGCGAGCGCCTCGCGCGCCTGCGCTCGGTGCCCGTCGAGCCCTGACGACGCGGCCTCTAACATCCCGCGCCGATGCGTGAGGGAGACCTGCTTTGGGAGCCGCGCGGCCCGTCGAAGATGGGCGCCTTCATAAAGGAGCGCGGCTTCACGGACTATCACGAGCTCTGGCGCTGGTCGGTCGAGGACCTCGAGGGGTTCTGGGGCGCGATCTGGGACCGATTCGAGGTCGGCCCGGCGCCCGAGCGGGTGCTCGGACGCGACGAGATGCCCGGCGCCGAGTGGTTCCCGGGCACACGCCTGAACTACGCCGAGCACGTATTCCGCATGGCTCGCCCGGGAGCCGCCGCAATTGTCCACGCCACCGAGTCGAGCCCGCTCGCCGAGCTCAGCGGGGACGGGCTGCGCGATCAGACCGCCCGCTGTGCCGCGGGCCTGCGGCGGCTCGGGGTCGAGCGCGGCGACCGGGTGGCGGCCTACATGCCGAACGTCCCCGAGACGGTGATCGCCTTCCTCGCCTGCGCGTCGATTGGAGCGGTCTGGTCGAGCTGCGCGCCGGAGTTCGGGGTGCCGACGGTGGTCGACCGCTTCGCCCAGATCGAGCCGAAGGTGCTGATCGCCACCGAGGGCTACCGCTACGGGGGCAAGGACTACGATCGCCGGGACCGCGTCCGCGAGATCGAGGCCGCGATCCCCTCGCTGGAGCACACCGTGCTCGTCCCATCCGGCTGGGAGGGGCTTCTCGCCGAGCCGGCCGAGCTTACCTTCGAGCAGCTTCCTTTCGACCACCCGCTCTGGGTGCTGTACTCGTCCGGCACCACCGGGCTGCCGAAGGCGATCGTCCACGGCCACGGCGGCATCCTGCTCGAGCACCTGAAGAAGGCGCACCTCCACAGCGATCTCTCCGAGGGCGACCGCTTTTTCTGGTTCACGACGACCGGCTGGATGATGTGGAACTTCCTTGTTGGCGGGCTCCTCGCCGGCGCGGCGATCGTGCTCTACGACGGCCAGCCGGACCCGCAGGGGACGTGGGAGCTCGCCGCAGAGGCGGAGGTCACGACCTTCGGGACGAGCGCCGGTTTCATCGGCGCATGCATCAAGGCCGGCGTGGAGCCGGCGCGCCCGCGCGCGCTGCGCGCGATCGGCTCGACGGGCTCGCCGCTGCCGGTCGACGGCTTCGAGTGGGTGTACCGCCACTTCCCGGATGTCTGGCTGTTCTCGACGAGCGGGGGGACCGACCTCTGCACGGCTTTCGTTGGCGGAGTCCCGACGCTGCCCGTCCACGCCGGGGAGCTGCAGGCTCGCTGCCTCGGCGCCTCGGTCGAGGCGTGGAGCGAGGACGGCCGGCCGCTCGTCGACCAGGTGGGGGAGCTGGTGATCACGCGACCGATGCCCTCGATGCCGCTCTACCTCTGGAACGACCCAGGCGGCGAGCGCTACCGGCAGAGCTACTTCGAGATGTTCCCCGGCATCTGGCGCCACGGCGACTGGATCAAGGTCACGAGTCGCGGCAGCGCGGTCATCTACGGTCGCTCGGACTCGACCATCAACCGCGGCGGGGTGCGCATGGGGACGAGCGAGATCTACAGCGCGGTCGAGGGCGTGCCGGAGGTGCTCGACTCGCTCGTCGTCGACGTCGACGGGCGCATGCTCCTCTACGTGGTGCTGCGTGCGGGCGCCGAGCTTGACGACGAGCTGCAGGCCGCGATCCGCCGGCGCGTCCGAGAGCACTGCTCGCCGCGGCACGTGCCGGACTCAATCGAGGTCATCCCCGAGGTTCCGCTCACGCTGTCGAACAAGAAGCTCGAGGTGCCCGTCAAGAAGATCCTGCTCGGAGCGGACCCCGCCGGCGCTGCGAGCCGGGACTCGCTCGCCAACCCGGAGGCGCTCGACTGGTTCGCCGCGCGGGCGCCGGAGATCAGCTCCCGCTGAGCCGCGTCCGGGCTTCTCCCTCGCGCGCCTCTTCGAGCGTCTCCCAGCCCTGCCAGAGGATGATGGGCAGCATCGCGAGCGCGCCGACCGGGTCGGCCCAGGCCCAGCCGAAGGCGGAGTACAGCCCCACACCGGCGAGCAGCGCGAGCGACAGGTAGGAGCACACCCAGGTCTCGATCGCGTCGGCTTGCAGCGCGCGGCTCCCCATCTCGCGGCCAGTGCGGCCCTTCCAGTAGGCCAGCAGCGGCATGACCGCGAGCGACACCAAGGCGAGCGCCAGCCCGACGGTGGAGCGCTCGGGCGCCTCGCCGGAGGCGAGCGCACCGACCGCCTCGATCCCGATGTAGACGGCCAGCAGGAAGAACGTGGCCGCGACAGCGAACAGCGCACGGCGCTCCGCATGCGCCTCTTCGGCTTCGCTCGCGTCCGCGCCGGCGCGCCGCAGGCGCCAGAGCAGGGCAAGTGCGGAGAGGACCTCGATGCCGGAGTCGACGCCGAAGCCGATCAGCGCAACCGAGCCGGCGATCAGCCCGGCGGTGATCGCCACGACGGCCTCGACAACGTTCCAGGAGACGGTGAAGTACTCGAGCCGCACCGCGCGGCGGTGCAGCCGCTCGCGCTGGATCAGCGTCAGGCCGGCGGCTTCCATCAGGCGGTCAAACCCGTCCAAGACATCGCCCGAGCGGCACGGTACAACTGACCGATGACCCACGAGCCGATCATCTTGGCGCCGGGTGCGGGACGGGCGTACGACCTCGGCCCGATGCGCGGAGTCTTCAAGGCCGACGGACCCGAGACGGACGATCGCTACTGCGTCTCGGAGTGGTCGGTCGAGCCCGGTCAGTCAGGGCCGGGACCTCACCATCACGAGGCGAACGAGGAGCTCTTCCTCGTCACCGCCGGGACGATGTCATTCCTCGTCGGCGACCGCTGGACAGAAGCGCCTGTGGGCACGTTCATCCGTGTGCCGGCGGGCGTCACGCACGATTTCGAGAACCGCGGCAGCGAGCCGGCGACCGCGTTCAACGTGTTCATCCCGGGTGGGTTCGAGGCGCCGTTTCGAGAGTGGATGCAACAGGCCGGCGCTCAGCCCCAGGCCTGAAGCTCGAGCACGTTCCCCTCGGGGTCGAGCGCATAGACCAGCTCGAGGCGCCCGGCTCCGGGAATATCGGTCCGCGAGATCTCCCCGAGCAGCTCTCCGCCCGCCGCCCGGACCAGCTCGAGCGTCGCCGCCACGTCATCGACCTCGAACGCGATGTGCCCGTACCCGAGGCGATTCGCCGCCGGCTCCGGCTGCGGAAGCGACTCGTCGTAGCCGAACACCTCGAGCGTCGGGCCGTCGGCGCCGTGCCCCGGCAGCCGCAGGTGCACCCCCCGCACGTGCGCCGACCGCAGTCCGGTCGCGTGGTCCAGCCAAGCGCCCTCGAGGTCGCGCTCCGGAGGGACCGGCTCGCAGCCGAACACGTCGACATAGAAATCGGCGAGGCGCCGCCAGTCCCGTGCGACGAGATTCGTATGGGAGTAGCGGGGCGGCACGGTCAGTACCCGGGGAGGGATTCGAACCCACACGCCCTTTCGGGCAACCGGTTTTGAGCCGATCGCGTATACCGTTCCGCCACCCGGGCAGGTGCTGTTCAATCGTAGGCGAGCGGCTGGTGTCCGTCAGGCCGGCTGGATCCGGCCGCTCGACGGGCCGCTCTCGGCACCGCCTCGTCCTGCTTCGTCGGGAGCGACCTCGACCTCGACGTTCCACTGCTGCTGGAAGCCGCGCATGGCGAACGCGATCAGGAGCAGCTGGACGGGCACG
>Ga0081538_10000293_pt1 | contig 57449 bp, 60 predicted proteins | sample TabmetS5T2R1_FD_71022 | JGI IMG/M metagenome (GOLD analysis project Ga0081538, IMG submission 71022) | Tabebuia heterophylla rhizosphere microbial communities from the University of Puerto Rico - S5T2R1 | ecosystem: Host-associated > Plants > Roots > Rhizosphere ...
CGCCGGCTCGCGAGCACGCCTGCTCGATGCCTGGGCAGTCATCGGTCCCCTCTCCGACGCTCTCGTCGAGGGCGCAGCGCGCAGCATCAAGGCCTACGCGGACGACCTTGAGGACGAGCTCGTGACGGCCTCAGGCAGTCAGCCAAGTACCTCCGACCCCAAAGGAAAGGAGGCGGCATGAGCCCGCGCTTGCTGTTCCTCTTGAGCTCGCATCACCCGCTCACGCGTGAGCGCGACCGGATCGATGCGGAGCTTGCCGCCGCTCGGCTCCGTCCCCGAGCTGGGATCGCGGCATCCTGATCTCCGCCGCCGAAGCCTTGAATCGGGAGGACCGCTGACCGGCGAGAGGGTCAGCCCGGTCTCGGGCCGTACCGCGTGGGTGCGGAACCTCGAGGCGCCCTTGCGCGACTTCCTGCGCACGGAGACGGGCGGCTGGGCGTTCCTGCTTGGGGCGGCGGTCGCCGCGCTCCTCTGGGTGAACATGACTCGTCCTCGTACAAGCAGCTCTGGGGGGCCAGGCTGTCAATCGACCTCGGCGGCGAGGCCGTTTCGCTGGAGCGAGGGCGAGCTCGGTCGCGCCCGACCCGGGAATGGCGCGCTCTCCTCCGTGCAGGCCAAGTACCTCATCTTCGCCGCCGCCGTGGCTCCCACCCCCGAGCTCCAGGATCTCATGCGCGGCCAGGTCGCAACCGTCAAGCAGGCCATGGCCCCGTGGGCGGCCCGGCACATGGTCCTCAACCCCGCCGGCACTCCCACGCCGATCGACGCCTTCTGGCCCGCCGGGGCCTTCAAGCGCCTGCGCGCGCTCAAGGCCACCGTCGACCCGGACAACCTGATCCGCGCCAACCACACCATCCCACCGGCTCGCTGACCCCCTCACGGCACCCCAGAACGAGTCCCAGATGAAGGCCATCGTCAGAGAAGGAGTCGAGACACTATGAGCCGCGAAAGGCCCGGGGCACGTCAAGCTGCGCTGGACGCTCGACGCGACGACCTCCGAGGCCGGCTCCTGGCTCACGATCCGGACCTGCTTTGCGCCCACCGACGAGGCGGCCGCGGGGCGGCTGCGTGACGCGTGGGGCGTTCTCGGCGCGCTCTCTCGGGTGCTGGTCGAGCGCGCAGCGCGTGCCGTGCGCGACTCCGCAGAGGCGCTCGAGGACGAGCTCGCGGCATGATCCAGCCCTTCAGGTCGCGACGCGGCGCGTGGTCGCACGGCCCGCAACCTCGGGACGAGATCTCGGGACGAGGCGACGGAGGCCTGTCATGTCGACACGAGAAGACCCGCACTTGCGGGCCTTTCGAGAGCGGCTGATGGGATTCGAACCCACGACCTTCTGCATGGCAAGCAGACGCTCTAGCCAACTGAGCTACAGCCGCAGAGCGGGTCAGTATAGCCGTGCTCCGGCGGTCCGCTCGAGGGCCCGGCGGCGCGCGATCGCTGGTGCTCAGAGGTGGTCGGCCTCGGCCAGAGTCAGTTCGAACCAGGCGATGCTGCCGCCGCCGCTGCTCGTGCCGCGGCCCCAGCCGTCGGCGAGCCGGTCGACCAGCAGCAGGCCGTAGCCGCCGCCCTCCTCGAGCCGGTCGCGCGGCGGCGCGCCGTTCGAGCCGGGATCGAACACCTCGACCCGCACCTTCTCGGACGAAGAGGCCACCTTCACCTGCACGGTTTCGTTCGGGCCGGCGCCGCCGTGCTGGATCGCGTTCGTCACGAGCTCGCTGAGCAGCAGCGCGAGCCGGTGTCGTATCGAGTGGGGCAGATCAGCCTGAACAGACAGCACCGAACGCCGTGCCATGCCGGCCGCGCGCTTGCCGCCGGGGACGGAGAAGGAAACGGTTTTGACGTCGGTGGTCGGCATCTGGGGGGAATGTGCTCGGAACAGCCTTACACGAATCCGCGATCGAGCAACCCGATCGCGACTGATCCGGCGATAGGCTAATTCGCGCTCCGGCGCCGTGGCGGAGTGGCTACGCAGCGGCCTGCAAAGCCGTGTACACCGGTTCGATTCCGGTCGGCGCCTCTGCCTCCTGCTCGGCAAGGACGAGGTTCGACGTCGCTTCCAGGGGGTATAGTCCTCGCCGCCGCAGGGTCACACGTCCGACAGGGGGAAGTGTGTGGCCGCTGTCGACTGGTGCCGAAAGCCGGTCGACGTCGATGCCAGGGGAGGGGTGGCAGCGCCGCCTCGGGCTGGCATGAGCTCCAGCGACGGGACCCGATCGAGGAGAGACGTCGATGTTGAAATGGCTGGTTCTGCCCGTGGTTGCATTCGCGTACCTGGCGGCGACGGTGAGCGCGAGTGCTCCTCGCGATCGTGATCACGATCGGCTGCCTGATCGCTGGGAGAGGAAGCACCAGCTCTCGACCTCCGCGCCCTCGGCAAGACGTGATCCGGACGGTGATCGTCTGCGCAATCGGCGGGAGTTGCGGCTGCGGACCCATCCGCGCCGCGCGGACACGGATCGGGACCGCCTCCGGGACGGCGCCGAGGTCCGCCGCTTCCGCACGAACCCGCGCAAGCGGGACAGTGACGGTGACGGGTTCGCAGACCGCTGCGAACTGCGCAAAGGCACGAACCCGCGCAAGCGCAAGAGCCGGCCGGCGCGCCGCTGCTCGCCTTCGTCGCCGCAAGCGCCGCCCAGCGATCCGGCTCCCCCGCCGCCCGGCGACTCACCGCCCCCAGCGGGTGGGTTGCCGAATGCGTCCAACACCGGCGTGCCCCCGGGCACCACGCTGACGCCCTCCGGCTCGATGACGATCACGACGGCGGGTGCGGTGATCTCCGGCAGGGAGATCACGGGCTCCGTGACGGTGAACGCACCGAACGTGACGATCCGCAACTCTCGGATCGTGAGCAACGACTTCATGGCGATCCGGTCGAGCAGCACCGGATTGGTGGTGGAGGACAGCGAGATCCTGGACGGGCCGGACAGCGGCCAGAACAACTGTCACAACGGCATCGGCTTCGGGGGGTTCACCGTCCGCCGCACTGAGATCAGCGGCTGCGAGAACGCGGCGGACGTCGGCGAGAACAACGTCGTGTTCGCGGACAACTACGTCCACGATCTCGACATCGAAGGGCCGAGCCACGTCTGGGGCAACACCCCACACACGGACGGCATTCAGGGCAACGGCAGCAACGTCACCATCAGCCACAACTGGCTCGACCCGACCCCCGGGGACGATGCCAATGCGGTGATCTTCGCTCCCGGCGGGTCGAACAACTACGTGATCGAGGACAACTACATCGATGGTCGCGGCACGAACTACGCGATCTATGCGCCACGGGAGGCCGGGCGCGTCGGGAACAAGATCAACCGCAACCGAATCTTCAGGGCTCGGTACGGCTATACCGGGTGTGTGCGGCTCGGCGTGACGGTCACCGAGTTCAACGGGAACCGGGACGCAGGGACCGACGCGCCGATCGCGGCGGACGGCGGCGCCGGCGGAAGCTGCTCGAACTAGCTCTGCGCAACCCGCTCAGCCTGCTGCTGGTCCTGCTCGGAGGCGTCGCCCTGCTTGGCGGCGCGCTCGCTGCCTACGCTCGGCTGGGCCTCCTCGACGAGCAGGACTTCGCCGACCGTGCGGTCGAATCGCTCGAGGGGCAGGGAGTCCGGCGGGCGATCGAGCGCGAGTTGGTCGGCGCCCTTCCGGAGGACGCGACGCCGCGGCAGCGGCGGCTGATCGAGTCGGTCACCGCCGAGGTGATCCGGTCCGACGCCTTCCGCGAGCTCTTCCGCGAGGCGACCGTCGAGCTGCACGGCGTCTACCTCGGGGGCGACGACCGGGTCGCCCTCAGGCTCGACGCCGCGATCCCGCTCGTCGAGGACGCCCTTCCTGCCAACGCCCCCGCACTCCGGCGCTTCGCGCGCGGGCAGCTGGACGGCGAGGTCCTGACGCTGCGTCGGGGCACGTTCGAGGGCGATGCCGTGGCCCGTACGGAGGACGCCCGAACCCTCGGGCTCGTACTGCCGCTGCTGGCGTTGGCGCTATACCTGGCGGCGCTCGCGCTGTCGGTCCCCCGCCGCCGCGCCCTGCTGTGGATCGGGATCACGACGGCCGTCGCGGGCTCGCTGATCGCCGCGAGCGTGCCGCTAACGCGCACGCTCGTGCTCGATCAGGTGGAGGGGACCAATGTGCTGAGCGCCGAGCAGGTGCGCGCGGCGGCGGGCGAGGTGTATGACGCTTTTGTGGGCGATCTGCTCGGTTGGGGTGTGGTGCTGGCGCTGTTGGGGGTGTTGATCGCCGGCGCGGGCATCGAGGCGGGTGGGGCGCGCCGCCGCGCGCTGGGCTAGCCTGTCGGTCCTGCCGGGGCGCTCGAATAAGACGCTCGTACTCGTCGCGATGATCTTCGCCGTCGCGATGACGTTCATCGATCAGACGATCGTCGCGATCGCGGTGCCGGAGCTGCAAAAGGACCTGTCGATGTCGTCGACAGGTGTGCAGTGGATCATCAACGGCTACCTGCTGTCGCTGTCGGCGCTGTTCGCTTTCGGCGGCCGGCTGGCCGACATCGCGGGCCACAAGACGATGGTGATCATCGGCGTGGTCGGCTTCGCCGTCGCGTCGGCGCTCTGCGGTGCCACGCCAACGGGTGACATCGGCGAGGCCTGGATGATCTTCTTCCGGGTAGTGCAAGGCGGCTTCGCCGCGCTCATGTTCCCGGCCGCGCTCGCGATCGTCGTCTCCGCCTTCGAGCTCCGGGAGCGCGGCAAGGCGATGGCGACCTTCTTCGGCATCACGGGAGGCCTGACAGCGATCGGTCCGCTGGCGGGCGGCTATCTCACCGAGATCACGTGGCGCGCGATCTTCTGGGTCAACGTCCCCGTCGCGATCATCGCGCTCGTGCTCACGGCGAAGTCGAATCCGCCGAACGAGAAGCACCCAGCGCCACTCGACTACCGCGGCGCCGTGCTCGTGTCGGGCGGCATGGGGCTCGCCGTGCTCGGGCTGCAGCAGTCCTCGGAGTGGGGCTGGGGTGACCCCGCGACGATCGGCACGATCGTGGCGGGCCTCGCCCTGCTGGTCGTGTTCGTGCTCGGCGAGCTGCGCACCGAGCACCCGCTGATCAAGATGTCGATCTTCCGCGACCGCGGCTTCGCCGTCGACAACGGGCTGCTCTTCCTGATGTCGATGGCGTTCGTGCCGCTGTTCTTCTTCTCGAGCCTGTACGCGCAGATCGGCCTAGGGCAGAGCGCTTCCGAGGCGGGCCTCTACCTGCTGATCTTCTTCGCCGGCTTCGCCTCCGCCGCGCAGATCGGCGGCCGCATCCTCGACCAGCGCGGCGCGCGGCCCTCGGTGGTGCCGGGCGGGATCATCGCGGCGGTCGGCTTCGCGCTCTGGGCCCAGCAGTTGCCGGACCTCGATCTGAACAACCAGTGGTACTGGATCGTCATGACGGGGGCGGGAATGGGGCTCATGCTCGGCCCGCTCTCAACCGACGCCGTCAACCGGGCCCCGCGCACGAGCTACGGCGAGGTCACAGGCATAACCCAGACGGCTCGCAACTTCGGGGCCAGCGTGGGCCTCGCTCTGCTCGGGACGATCTTCATCTCCCAGAACGAGTCGAACATCGAGTCCTCACTCACCTCCGCCGGCGTGCCAGAGGGCCGCGCCGACCAGGTCGCAGACGCCGTCAGCCATGCCGGCGGCGGCTCGGCCTCCGACTTCGCCGAGCGGGCGGGACCGCGAGCCCGCGAGCTATTCGAGGCGGTTCAGCATGACTTCGCGCTCTCATCGCGGACGGTCTTCTACGTGATGGCCGGCGTGATGGCGCTCTCCTTCGTCGTCGCAGTGATCGGGATGCCCCGGGGTCGCGTGGCTGCCGCGGATGAGCCGGGCCCCGCACCGGCATCGGCCGGTTAGGCCCTCGTCCCCCAGACGGGCCACGCCTGAATAAGCGCGGAAGGCCTCGGGTATGAGCCGTCACTACCGCTCCGAGGGAGAGAGAGGGGAATTGCGATGACGCAGCCACACGCCACACCGGCGGGGCGCGGCGGCGCCCCGACCGAGGAGGCGACGCCCGCGGGCGACCATCAGTCCGAGATCGACTGGATCGCCGCCGAGCGCTCGCCAGAGTTCAGAGAGCTCGTGAAGAAGAAGAAGGCGTTCGTCGTCCCGGCGACGATCTTCTTTCTTGCCTGGTATCTGGGGTTCATCCTGCTCGCGGGGTACGCCCCTGACTTCATGGGCCGCGAGTTCATCGCCGACGGGCTGACCGTCGGCTACGCGCTGGCGCTGAGCCAGTTCGTGATGGTCTGGGGACTCGCCGCCTGGTATCTGCGCAAGTCGGACCGCGTGTTCGATCCACTTGCAAAGCGCGCCGCGGAACGGGCGCTCGAGTCCACCCGCGCGCCGGGCGAGGGCCGCTTCGAGAGAGGCGCCGCGCCTGTGACCGATGAGGAGGTGAGCCGCCGATGACGTTTATCGCTGCAGATGTCAACGAGCTGGCGCTCTCGATCTTCGGGGTCGTCGTTGCGCTCACACTATTCGTCACCTATCTGGCGTCGAAGCGCGTCTCGAACGCGACGGACTTCTGGGCCGCCGGACGCGGTCTGACCGGCGTCCAGAACGGCTTCGCGATCGCCGGCGACTACATGTCGGCCGCGAGCTTCCTCGGAATCGCCGGGCTGATCTTCCTGTTCGGCTTCGACGGCTTCCTGTACTCCGTCGGCTTCCTCGTCGCCTTCCTCACCGTGCTGTTCCTGCTCGGCGAGCGGATGCGCAACTCCGGCAAGTACACGATCGCCGACGTGCTGTCGTTCCGGATGAAGCAGCGCCCAGCCCGCTCGGCGGCCGCGCTCGGCACGCTCAGCGTTGCGGGCTTCTACCTGATCGCCCAGATGGTCGGCGCCGGGGTGCTGATCCAGGCACTGGTCGGCATCGACTTCACGCTTTCCGTGATCCTCACCGGCGCCTTCATGATCATCTACATCGTCATGGGCGGCATGCTCGCGACGAGCTGGGTCCAGATCATCAAGGCGGTCCTGCTCATGACCGCGACGATCGTGCTGACGCTGTTCGTGCTCGGCGAGGTGGGCTGGAACCCGATCAACCTGTTCACTGACGCGCGCGCAGAGTCGCCCGAGGGCCAGGCCTACCTGGAGCCCGGGCTGTTCCTGTCGAGCCCGATCGACACGGTCTCGCTCGGCCTCGCGCTCGTGCTCGGCACGGCCGGGCTGCCGCACATCCTGATGCGCTTCTTCACCGTCCCGGACGCGAAGGCTGCGCGCAGCTCGGTGATGTGGGCCGTGGTCCTGATCGGCGGGTTCTACGTGATGACCACCGCGCTCGGCTTCGGCGCGCGCGCGATTCTCGGCAGCGGGGCGGAGGAGGCCGTCGGCACCGGCGGCAACCTTGCCGCGCCGCTGCTCGCCGAGGAGGTCGGCGGCGGCGCCGGCACCGTCGGGGGCGACCTGTTCCTGGCGATCATCGCCGCCGTCGCGTTCGCAACGATCCTGGCCGTGGTGGCCGGGCTCGTGATCTCGGCATCGGGCGCGGTTGCGCACGATGTGTGGTCGAACGTGGTCCGCCGCGGCCACGACTCCGAGAAGGAGGAGGTCTGGGTCGCGAAGATCGCCGCCGTCGGAATCGGCGCGATCGCCATTGCGATCGCCGTGATCGGCGGAGAGGGCCTGAACGTCTCGTTCATGGTCGGGCTCGCCTTCGCGGTGGCGGCGAGCGCCATCTTCCCGGCGCTCCTGCTCGCGCTCACCTGGCGCCGCTTCAACACCAGCGGAGCGGTGACCGGTGTGCTCGTCGGCGTGATCAGCTCGATCGCGCTCGTGATCATCAGCCCGACCGTCTGGCCGGGCCCCGACGGCGAGGGCGGCGCACTCGGCTTCTACGACCTCGCCAACCCGGGCATCGTCTCGATCCCGCTCGGCTTCATCGGCTGCTGGCTGGGCACGGTGCTGTCGCGCGAGGAGCGGGCGGAGCGCAGCTTCGACGAGCTGTATGTCCGTTCGGAGACGGGGCTGGGTGCCGAGGTGGCGACGGGCCTGACACTCACGGGCCGTCGGACCGGAGCTCGCGCCGCGGCGGTCACCACGACGCTGCCTTATCTCTAGCCGTTCCTGAGGCGTGGAGGGGCGAGCGCGCGCCCCTCCGCAATTCACCAGAATCCGAGGCGTGCGCACGCAACCCAAGCTCGAGGCCCTGCGGCGAGCCAAGGAGCATCTCGACCCGCTCGAGCTCTATCCAGAGCCGGTGCGGATCAAGGGGGTGCGCATCAGGATCGCGCCGTGGCTGTTCCGGATCCCCGGCTTCAGGCGCTTCCGCGGCTACGCCACTCGCCACAACATCTGGTTGAAGGAGCCGGCGCTCGACGAGCGGCTCGTGACCCACGAGCTCTGCCACGTCTGGCAGTTGCAGCACGAGCCGCTGCGCGTGTGGCTCTCCTACGCCCGGCCGTCCACGTTCAGCTCAGATCGCAGCGCATACCGGGCCAACCGCTACGAGGCCGAGGCGATTCGCGCCGCAGCCGGGGTCCCGCGCGCGTGACCCCGGCGCTGCTCGTTCTCCAGCACATTGCCTGCGAACCGCCCGCAGCGTTCGAGGACGAGCTGCTCGCCCGCGGGCTCGGTCAGGGTGGAGCTGGACGCGGGGGAGGAGCCGCCGGACTGGCGCGGCCTCGACGGCTTCCTCGCCGAGGTGGAGGCGAGCGGGGACGCGACGATCCCGCTTGCACGCTCGCTCTTCGGGCGCTGGCTCGAGCACGCTGTCCGTGTGCCGAGCCGCGCAGTCGGGTAGAAAGCCTCGTATGGAAGCGAGCACCAGGAACGCGTCCGAGCAGGTAGAGAGCGAGATTGCCGAGCTCCTCGACCAGGAGCTGTTCGAGCCGCCGGGGGAGTTCGTCGAAAAGGCGCTGATCTCGGATGAGTCGGTGTACGAGGAGGCCGCCCGCGACCCGCAGGCGTGGTGGGAGAAGCAGGCCGAGGCGCTCGACTGGTTCGAGCGCTGGGACACCGTGCTCGACGAGTCGGAAGCGCCCTTCTACAAGTGGTTCACCGGCGGCAAGCTGAACGCGTCCCACAACGCGCTCGACCGGCACGTGGAGGCCGGCCGCGGCGATCGCGTGGCCCTCCACTGGCGCGGGGAGGAGGGTGAGGAGCGCGACGTGACCTACGCAGAGCTGCTGCGCGACGTCAAGCGGCTCGCAAACGTCCTCAAGGAGCGCGGCGTCGAGCCCGGCGACGTGGTCGGCATCTACCTGCCGATGATCCCGGAGGTGGCCGTGGCGATGCTCGCCTGCGCGCGCATCGGTGCGCCCCACAACGTGGTGTTCGGAGGCTTCTCGCCCGACTCCGTCAAGGAGCGGATGCAGTTCTCGGATGCCAAGGCGCTGATCACCGTCGACCAGGCGCGCCGCAAGGGCAAGGCGGCCGACATCAAGCCGGCGGTCGACGCGTTCATGGAGGAGGTGCCGTCACTCGAGACGGTGATCGTCGTGCGCAACACCGGCGCGGACGTCCCGATGACGGGGGGCCGCGACATCTTCTTCGACGAGGCGATCGAGGCCGCCTCGGACGACTGCGAGGCGGAACCGCTCGACGCCGAGCACCCGCTCTACGTCCTGTACACGAGCGGCTCGACGGCAAAGCCGAAGGGCATCCTGCACACGACCGGCGGCTACCTCACCGGCGTCGCGTGGACGACGAAGCACGTCTTCGACCTCAAACCCGATGAGGACGTCTGGTGGTGCTCGGCCGACGTTGGCTGGGTCACCGGCCACTCGTACATCGTCTACGGGCCGCTCATGAACGGGATGACATCGGTGATGTGGGAGGGCGCGCCCGACTATCCGCACAAGGGCATCTGGTGGGAGCTCTGCGAGCGCTACGGCGTGACCGTCTTCTACACGGCTCCGACCGCGATCCGCGCCTGCATCAAGTGGGGCGTCGAGCACCCGCAGAAGTACGACCTCTCCAAGCTGCGCTTGCTCGGCACGGTCGGCGAGCCGATCAACCCGAAGGCGTGGCTCTGGTACTGGAAGGTGATCGGCGGAGGGCGCTGCCCGATCGTCGATACCTGGTGGCAAACGGAGACCGGCCACATCATGATCTCGCCGCTGCCCGGCGTGACCGCGGCGAAGCCGGGCTCGGCGACCAAGCCGCTGCCGGGTATCGACGCCACCGTGCTCGACGAGGAGGGCAACGACGTGCCCGCCGGCGAGCAGGGCCTGCTCGCGCTGCGTCGTCCCTGGCCCGGGATGCTGCGCACGCTGTTCCGCGACCCCGAGCGCTTCAAGGAGACCTACTTCTCGAGGTGGGATGAGACGACCTACTTCGTCGGGGACGCCGCCAAGCGCGACGAGGACGGCTACTTCTGGGTGATCGGGCGCGTCGACGACGTGGTCAACGTGTCCGGGCACCGGCTGTCGACGGCCGAGGTCGAATCGGCGATCGTGTCGCACCCGAAGGTCGCCGAGGCGGCCGTGATCGGGCAGTTCGACGACGACACCGGCCAGGCGATCAGCGCGTTCGTGATCCTCGAGGGCGAGACCGACGAGGGCGACGACGCGCTCGAGGGCGAGATCCGCGAGCGCGTGGCTGTGCGTATCGGCAAGTTCGCACGGCCCAAGCGCATCATTTGGACGGCCGACGTGCCCAAGACCCGCTCCGGAAAGATCATGCGCCGGCTCCTCCGCGATATCGCCGAGGGCCGCGAGCTCGGAGACGTGACGACGCTGCGCGAGCCCGGCGTGATGAAGGACCTCGAGCAGAAGTTCGCCGCCGACGAGGCCTGAACGCCGGTCCAACGCCCCGCTCCGGTGAGCGGGCATAGGATCCGCGCCATGCGCTACGTCATCACTGGGGGCTCCGGCTACATCGGGACTCGCTTGGTCGACCTCCTCTCGCGCCGCGAGGACACCGAGCGGATCGTCATCTGCGACCTCGTCCCGCCGCGCGGCTACAAACCGAAGACTGAGTTCGAGCGGCTCGACGTGCGCGACCGGGGCGCGGTGCGCTCGCTGGTGGAGCGCAGCACGCCCGACGCGGTCGTCCACCTGGCCTTCATCCTCAACCCCTCGCATGACGAGCACCTCATGTACGAAGTCGACGTGAACGGCACTCAGAACGTGCTCGACGCGGCTGCGGAGGCGGGCACCGGGCAGGTGCTGGTCACGAGCTCGGCGACCGCGTACGGGGCGTTCCCGGACAACCCGGTGCCGCTGACCGAGGACGACCCGGTGCGCGGCGTCGCCGGCTTCCCGTACGCGCGGGACAAGACCGAGTCGGACCGGCTCTGTCAGCTCTGGGCGAAGAACCACCCCGACCGCGTCATGACGATCGTGCGGCCCTGCATCGTCTTTGGCCCGAACGTCGACAACTACATCGTCAGGCTCTGGACGAAGCAGCCGTTCGCAGTCGAGGCCGGGGGCAACCTCGATCAGCGCATCCAGTTCGTGCACGAGGACGACGTGGTCGAGGCCGTGACCGCGCTGCTGCTCGGCCGCCACGCCGGCGCCTTCAACGTCGCCGGCGCCGGGGACATGACGACGCGCGAGTGCGCGGAGATGATCGGCTCACCGATCCGCAAGATGCCGCTTCGCGCCTACCGCGCCCTCGCCCGCGCGATGTGGAGCGCGCACCTATCCGAAGCGCCGCCCGGCCAGATCGCGTTTGGCATCTACCCGTGGATCGTCTCGACCGAGAAGCTCGAGCGCACGACCGGTTGGCGGCCGGCCCACACGAGCCGCGAGACCTTCGAGATCACGATGCGCGCCCACGGCAAGCTCCCGCCCGCGGAGGCGCCGGCGGTGTCCACCGCTGGGAACGGACTACCTGCTGAGGTGAGCTCGGGCGTGGCCTGAGCCCGGTGGGGCGCATCCCCAGCGCGGCGCTGCACAAGGGCGCGCGCGTCGCGGCGGCAGCCACTCTCGGCTTCCTGATCGGTCGCTATGTGGTGGACGACCCGCAGACGGCGGTCTACGCCACGCTCACCCCGATAGCCCTGCTCGGCCTCGGCGACGTCGGCGGGCCGCTGGCCGCGCGCGAGCGCTCGTATGCCGGCGCGCTCGTGGTGGGCGCGGCGCTAACGACGGTCGGGACCTTCGTCTCGGAGGACACCGTGGCCGCGGCGCTCGCCACCGCCGCCGTCGGCTTCCTCGTCTCCCTGTCTGCCATCGGCGGCAGCAACATGGCGGGCCTCGGACGAGCGCTCATCCTCATGATGGTCGTCTCGGCGGGAATTCCCGCTCCGGACTCGGTCATAGGCGAGCGGTTGCTGGGGATGGCGATCGGCGGCGCGTCCGCGCTCGCCGGCGCCATTCTGCTGTGGCCCGAGCGAGCCGGCGCCGACTTCCGGCGCCGGCTCGCCGCCGCACTCCACCCGCTGGCGGCGAACGCGAGCGCGCTGGCCGAGGAAGGGGTCGAGCGCGAGCGGACCAGCTCTGCGACGCGTAAGGCCCTTGACGCCGCACGCCCCTTCGGGCTCGCCGTGGTGGAGCGCCCGAGCGGCCCCGCATCCGTGGAGCGGGCCCAGCGGCTGCTGGCGCCGGGGCTGGAAGAGCTCGACGAGATGCTCGAGCGCGTCTCGAAGGAACGGCTCGACGCGCCGCAGCGCGAGCTTCTGCGTGAGGTCTCGGTCGAGCTGGAGCGCGCCGCCGACGTGCTCGACGCCGCGGACTCACGGCCGCCCGATCGCGAGGCGCTCGAGCAGGCTCGCCACCGCTTCGCGGAGAAGAACGACGCTCGCCTGGGCGAGGTGCTCGCGCAGGAGTCCGACACGGAGGCGTTGGCGCGTGCCCTCGGGCAGGGCTTCCGCCTGCGCCGGCTCGCGGCGTTGAGCGAAGCGATATGCGCGCAGGCGCGCGTGGCGGCGGGCATCGACCCCGCACTCTGGATCCCGGGCTTCGGTCCAGAGCTCCGCTCTCCGGTTGAGCGCATTGTCCGCCTTGTGCGCGTACACCTCACACCCGACTCCGTAGTCGTCCGCAACGCGCTACGCCTCGCCGTCGCGCTCGGGGTGGCACGTGCACTCGCCGGCGCGTTCGACCTGCAGCACGGCTTCTGGGTCGTGTTCGCGACGCTGAGCGTGCTGCGCGGGACCGCGCGCGGGACCCGAGTGAATGCCGGGCGTGCGCTGGTCGGCACGGCGCTCGGCGCCGTCGTGGCGACGGGGCTGCTGTTCGCATTCGAGGCCGAGACGGCGGTACAGATCCTCTTCGTGCCGCTGTTCGCGTTCGTCGCCATCGCCGGAGGAGCCGTTTCGTTCGTTCTCGGCCAGGCGGGCTTCACGCTTCTGATCGTCACGCTCTTCAACCTGGTCGCGCCGCCAGACTGGGACACCGGCCTGATCCGGCTCGAGGACGTGACCCTGGGCGTGCTCGTCGGCCTGGCGATCGGGGCCGCGGCGTGGCCGCGCGGGCCGGCGGCGCAGCTGCGCCGCGCGCTCGCAGAGGCGATACGCGGAGGGGCTCACTACGCCGCGGCCGTCTCGCACGCCCTGCTCGACCCCGGCGAGGTCGCCGCCGATCTCGCCGAGCGGCGCGGGGAGGCGGTCGCGGCCGCGCGCCGAGCCGAAGACGTCTTCTCGGCCTACCTCGCGGAGGCCGTGAACCCGCGGGCCGCGCTCGAGTGCTGGTCGGGGCTGCTCGAGCGAGTCCATCGCCTCTGGTACGCGAGCGGCTTGATGGCCGAGACCGAGCGGCCGCCTCGATATCCATGTCCGGCGCTCTCAATGGCCCTGAACCGCGCGGTGGACGAGCTGGAGCATGCGTACGAGACCACCGCGGAGGCGCTCGACAGCGATACGGAAGCCGCACCTGCCCCGACACCGCGGCTCGGCGCTCTCGGCAGCCACGCGCTCGACTGCGCACGCTCGCTCGCCGGGGACAGCGAGGCGGGCGAGCGGCTCGCGGGCGTCCGCCTGTTCGGGGTGCGCGCATGGATCGTCGAGCTCGGCCACCAGCTCACGGAGCTGCGCGCGGCGGTGCCGGGACGCGGTTAGCCACCGCCGAGGCAAAGCTATACTCGGCCGTTCTCCCGGGCCGTTAGCTCAGCTGGGAGAGCGCCGGCTCGACAAGCCGGAGGTCGCTGGTTCGAGCCCAGCACGGCCCATAGCGCCACGCTACTCGCGCAACCCCGCGGCTTCGAGCGCTTCAGCCAGGTCCTCGTGGAGCACCTGTCGCTCAATGAGCCCGTCCCGGACGGTGAAGACATGCGCAAGCCTCAGCGACACCTCGGCTTCGCTTGTCCGTCCGCGAGTTCGGACGTGCTCAAGAACGACCACCCGGTCGCCGGCATCGGCCACGTACTCGTATTCCAAGTCCGGACGCTCGAAGGCGCCGGAGAAGTCCCGTATCCATTTGAGCAGGCCGGCACGACCGTGAAAGGTGCGTCCGAAGACCTCGGCCCAAATGGAGACCATCTCCGCGTCCGCTGCATAGAAGGACGCGATCTCGTCCGGGTCGAATCGCTGCCAGGCGTCGCACGCGCGGAGCACGAGATCGACATTCGCCTGCGACATCGCCCTCTCAGTATCTGCCTGCCAGAGGCCGGCGTCCAGGATGCGCCGGGGCCTATTGACGGATCCGCGCCTCGACCTTCACGGCCTTCCCGTCGCGCACCGTCCAGAGGTGGCCGAAGGGTGCGCTGAGTGGCATGTTGCTTCTCCGCCCGCGCGCGTGTATGACGCCGGTGACGAAGAGCTGGTCGGCCGAGATCTCCTCGATCTGCTCGGCGTCGTAGCGGAACTCCGAGAAGTCCTCCTCGAGCCCCTCGACGAACACCACGAAGCCCTCCAGGCCATGGAGGGTGCGGTCGCCGACCTCGGGGGAGACGCGGGCCTCGACGTGGGGGGCCATCACCTCGCTGGCGGCGGCCAGGCCGCGCAGGCGCTCCTCGACATCCGCCCAGTTGAACCCGTAGACGCCGCGGATCAGGTCGGCATTGCCCTCGGGCATGAGTCGATTATCGCGGTCCGCTGATGACCGTCGTTGCCGCCAGCCATACTCATCAGCGATGGTCGCAGCGATTCACCCCCTGACGCCGGGAAGCCCCGCCTACGCGGTCCTCAAGATCAGCGCCGTCGGCGGCCTGATCGCACTGAGGGTCGTGATGTCGCGACGCTCCAAGCGCAACGAGCAGGTCGCCGCCGAAGCCGCGCCCGCGCCCGTCGAGGACGGGCCCGCCGCGCGACAGCATCCGGTCAGCCGGCGCAAGCGCAAGCGGCGCCGCCGGCGACCCTGAGCCCCGCGCGCAGCTTGCCCCAGCGCGCGATACTGGGGGTGTGTCTCAAGCCGACGCGGACACGATCCGCCGGGCCTTCGAGACCTGGAACGAGGACGGCGCCCAGGCGGTCGTCGACCGCTTCTGGACCGAGGATGCCGTCTATCGTGAGATGCCGGGCTGGCCCGAGGCGGGCGTCTTCAGGGGGCGCGAGGAGGTGCTCGAGCGGATGCGCGGCCTCGTCGAGTTCATGGGCCCGATCGAGGTCAGCCTCGAGGACCTGATCGAGGCGGACGACGGCCGCCTCGTTGCCGTCGTGCGCATGGTGGGAGCGGCGGACGAGGGAGCGACCTCCTACACGCAGACCTTTGCGGTCGTCCACCGCATGCGCGAGGGTCGCGTCGCCGAGGCCGACTACTACCTCGAGCCCACGCATGCGTTCGAGGCGACGGGCGTCAGCCGGGCCTGACCGAGGCGCGCTAGCGTGCGGCCGATGCTCGGCCTGCTCTACGACATGCACGGCAACCTGAGCGCGCTCGACGCGGTGCTCGACGACTGCCCGGCGGACCGCTTCCTGCTCGGAGGCGACTACGCCCTCGGCGGGCCCTGGCCGGCCGAAACGATCGCTCGGCTCGACGAGCTCGACGCGGAGTGGATCCGCGGCAACACCGACCGCTGGCTCGTCGACGACTCGGACGCCCCCGAGCCCGTGCACCCGGGCCTCGTGGCCAGCCGCGAGCTGCTCGGCGACGAGCTCGTGCAGCGGCTTGCTTCGCTCAAGGAGGAGACGATCCGGGACGACACGCTCTTCTGCCACGCCTCGCCGGGCTCAGACATGGTGGGCTTCGCGGACGAGCCGAGCGACCAGGACGCCGAGCTCGTGCGCGGGGTGGAGCAGCGGCGCGTCGTCTTCGGGCACACCCACATCCAGTTCGAGCGCACGACGGCGGACGGCGTCCAGCTCGTCAACCCGGGGAGCGTGGGGCTGCCGTTCGATCACGACCATCGGGCCGCTTACGCGCTCCTTCACGACGACGGGCGCGTCGAGCTGCGGCGCGTCGAGTACGACTGGCGGCCGGTCGCCGGGCTTGTGCGTGAGCGCATGGGGGAGCCGTTTGCAAGCCGCCTCGAACAGGCTCGCTTCGATGCCAGCCCTTGATAGCTTGGACCGATGCGTTTGCCGAGCGTGCTCGCTACGCGCGACCATCAGTTCTTCGACCTCTTCGAGGCGGCCGGCGGCAACATCCTGCGCGCGGCGAGTCTGCTCGACGAGATGCTCGAGGACTTCCCCGAGCGCAATGACCTTGCTCGGGAGATCCTGACCTGCGAGCAGGAGGGTGACCGCCTCACCCACGACATTCTCCAGCGCCTCAACCAGAGCTCCGCCACGCCGATCGACCGCGAGGACGTCCACGAGCTGTCCTCCACTCTCGACGACGTCGTCGACTTCACGGAGGAGGTCGCCGACTACCTCCTCCTCTACAAGATCGAGGCCCCGATGTCACAGGCCCAGGAGCTCGCGCGCGTCCTGCACGCGTCGGCCCGCCAGATCGCCGAGGCGATGCCGTGCCTGCGTGGCTTCCAGGACATCAGCCGCTACACGGTCGAGATCAACCGGCTCGAGAACGAGGGCGATCGCATCACGCGCGAGGCGATCGCGTCGCTGTTCGACACCGGCATCGACCCGATGGTCGTGATCCGCTGGAAGGACATCTTCGAGCGCCTCGAGGAGGCGATCGATGCGACCGAGCACGTCGCGAACATCCTCGAGGGCATCGTGATCAAGAACTCCTGAGCGGCCTTCAACCGGCCACGATCTCGGTCAGGCGGTCGAGCTCCTCGTCGGTTGTCCAACCGCCAACCGAGGCGCGCAGGTAACGGGTCCCGGGAAGGTCGCGAAGCACGAAGCCGCCGGCGAGTACGCGCTCGAGCGCCGAGGGCGGGTCGTCGACCGCAAACGAGACAAGCGTCGAGCGCCCGCGCGGGGTGACCTCGATCCCGCGTGCGTCGAGCCGCTCGACGAGCCCCTCTGCGAGCTCCATCGCGCGCTCCTGCAGCCGCTCGAGGCCGGGTTGCTCCAGGACGTCGAGGGCGGCGTGTGCCCACTGGAGCTGATGATGAGCCGGGAAGCCGGTGGCGAGGCGGCGCGCGTCGGGATGCAGCGGAGAATCGAGCGGGTCGTGGGGGTCGTCGAGCACCTGCCAGCCGGGCCAGGGGGCGCGGAGGTCGTCGACCCGGTCGGCGCGCGCGTACAGGTAGCCGATCCCGTTCGGTCCGCACAGCCACTTCTGGCCCGAGGCGGCGTAGAAGTCGCAGCCGAGCTCCGCGACGCTGACGGGCACCGCGCCGAGGCCCTGCGCGCCGTCGAGCAGCACGAGCGCGTGGCTCGCCGCGAGCGCCGCTGCGTCGACCACCTTGCCGGTGACCCAGGACACGTGCGAGCAGACGACCATGCGCGTGCGCGGCTCTACCGCCGCGCCGAGCTCGGCGAACGGCACCTGACGCACTCGCATGCCGCGAGCGCGCGCAGCGGCGAGCGGCGCGAGCACGCCGGGGTGCTCCTCGTCGGAGGTCAGCAGCTCGTCGCCGGGCTGCAGGTCGAGCGCGTGCAGCACAGCGTTGACCCCGTCGGTCGTCGAACCGGTCAGTGCGACCTCCGCGTCCTGCGCAGCGATCAAGCCGGCGACCCTGGCGCGCAGCTCGTCGCCGCGGCCCGCCATCTCCTCGAAGAACTCGCTGCCGCTCCGGCCGTCCTCGAGCTGGCGGCGAAGCGACGCCTCCACCGCCTCGACCGCCCGCCTCGGCACCGGTCCGTTGGTCCCGGCGTTCAGATACGCGAGCCGCTCGAGGACAGGGAACTGGGAGCGCAGATCGTGCATCGGCCGCCGGATACTAGGCTGAGCCGATCATGATCATCGAGCGCTCCATGCACCCCGACTGGCTGTCGAACACGTATTTGGTCGCCGATCGCGAGGGCGGGACGGGAGTGGTCATCGACGCCGGCGGCCCGTCGGGACCGCTCCTCGACGCCGCCGAGCGGCTCGGGCTCGACGTCAACCACCTGCTGCTCACTCACCACCACCACGACCACGTGGCGGAGGCGGATGCCTGGAGGCGCAGGTACGACGTCGAGACCTACGCGCACCCGATCGAGGCGGAGCTGCTCGACGGGGTCGACCATACGATCGAGCCCGGCGAGGTGCTCTCCGCCGGCGGCCTCGAGATCGGCTCGCTTCATACACCCGGCCACACCGCAGGGATGCTCAACTTCGTCGTCAACGACCGGGACGTGTTCACGGGCGACACCCTCTTCCGCGGCTCCGTCGGCGGGGTGCGCGCACCCGGGTCGACGAGCTTCGAGGACCTCCGCCGCTCGATCATGGACGTGCTGATGGCACTTCCGAAGGACACCCAGCTGCACCCGGGGCACACCGATCCGACGACGGTCGGCGAGGAGTGGGAGGAGAACGCATTCGTGCGCCTGTGGCGCGGCCTCGACGACGAGGGCGATGAGCCCTGCTCGGTCGAGGGCGAGGAGGCGACGCTTGTGCTGTGGGCGCCCGACTACGACGGTGGACACAAGGCCTGGGTCCGCTGGCCGGACGGCCGTGACGACATCGTGCCGGGCAGCCGGGTGAGCCGCTGATCTCGTGACGGACGCTCGCCGCGCGTTGCTCGAGTCCCTCATCGACCACGCCGCGCTGTTCCCGCCGGCGAGTATGACGATGGAGGACGCGGTCGCTGAGGACCGCGCTGCGCGCGGCGGCGCCTACGGCTGGATGCTGGCGCGCTTCGTGTCCCCGGCCTCACGCCTCGACGAGCTACGCGAGGGCTTCGGCGGCTGGTCGGCCACGCCGCCGCTCAGCGTCGTCCTCGACGGCGTCGGTCAGACGGACGAGGCGAGCTGGAGCGAAGCGCTGGAGGCGGACACACAGGCCGTCGCGAGCGCGGCCCAGTCGGGTGCGCCGATCGAGGCCGTCGAGCTGCGACTCCCATCGCCGCGTCCCGGCTCGGCCGCCCTGATCGCCGCGCAGACGGTCCTGCGCCCGCTCAAGCTCGAGGTCTACCTGGAACTGCTGCCGGGAGAGACCTGGCGCAACGACATCCCCGCCGCGATTGGCTCGGTGTCCGCAATCGGCGCGCGCGTGAAGGTGCGCTGCGGGGGCGAGACCGCGGCGGCCGTGCCCCCCGTCGAGATGCTCGCGCTCGCGCTGGCGTCCTGTCGAGACACCGGCGTCGTGCTCAAGGCGACCGCCGGTCTCCACCATCCGGTCCGCCACACCGACGAGGCGACCGGCATCACGATGCACGGCTTCCTGAACCTGCTCGCGGCGGCGGCCTTCGGCGCAGCTCACAACCTGCGCCCGAGCGGAATCGAGCGCGTCCTCGCCGAGCAGGACCCGAGTGCGTTCGAGGTCACCGAAGACGAGCTTCGCGTGGTCGGTCAGCGCGCTTCCGCCGACGAGATCGCGGCCGCCCGCCGGCACCTGTTCATCTCGTACGGCAGTTGCAGCTGGCGCGAGCCGGTCGACGATCTGAGGGAGCTGGGGGTGCTCGAGTGACGCTCGCGTACGGCGTACTCCGGGGCGGGGGCGTCTGCGCGCGCGCCGGGGAACAGGTGCTCGACCTGAGTGGCCTCGGCGAGCCGCTCGCGGATAGCTCGCTGAACGCCTTCATGGCTCGCGGCCCGGAGTACCGGGCCGAGATCGCCGCGCGCGTGGAAGCGGAGGGACGGCCGGTCGAGGAGCCGCAGCTCGGGATGCCGTTCGAGGTCGCGGACTACGTCGACTTCTATTCCTCGCTCCACCACGCCACCAACCTCGGGCGCATGTTCCGGCCTGGCGCGGAGCCGCTGCTGCCGAACTGGCGTCACCTGCCCGTCGGCTACCACGGCCGCTCGGGCACCGTCGTTCCCACGGGCAGCGTCATACCGAGGCCGACCGGACAGCACCCCGGCGGCGCCTTCGGGCCGAGCCGGCGGCTCGACATCGAGCTAGAGGCGGGCTTCGTGATCGGCACACCGACCCGGCGCGGCGAGCCGGTGCCGATTGGTCGCGCGCTGGATCACGTCTTCGGAATGGTGCTCGTGAACGACTGGTCGGCCCGCGACATCCAGGCCTGGGAGTACCAGCCGCTGGGTCCGTTCCTCGGCAAGTCCTTCGCGACATCGATCAGCGCCTGGGTCGTGCCGATCGAGGAGCTGCTCGCCCGGCGCGTGCCCATCGAGCCGCAGGAGCCGGAGCCGCTTCCGTATCTGCGCGAAGAGCCGTGGGCGTTCGACATACCGCTCGAGGTCGAGCTCAACGGCAGCGTGGTGGCGCGATCGAACACTCGCCACCTGTACTGGTCGATCAACCAGCAGATCGCGCACCTGACCGTCAACGGCGCAAGCCTGCGCACCGGCGACCTGCTCGCGAGCGGGACGATCTCCGGGCCCCAGCGCGAGGAGTACGGCAGCCTGATCGAGCTGAGCTCGAACGGCGACGAGCCGATCGAGCTGCCGGGCGGCGAGCGGCGCAGCTTCCTCGAGGACGGCGATGAGGTGGTGCTGCGCGGGGAGCCGCTTGGCGAGGTCCGCGGCCGCATCACACCCGCCGGAGAGGGCTGAGCTTGGATCTGCAGCCGATGGCGGTGGGAGCGCGGCCGCCGGGCGATTATGCACCCGCCGCCGGCGCGCGAGCTTTGGAGGCGCTCGCCGCCGCGGCGGAGCCGCTGCGCGGCGCGCGCATGCTGCACGTAAGCCCCGCCGGCACGGTCGGGCGGGTGCCCGAGCTGCTGGGCAGCATGCTCCCGCTCGCGGCCGGCAGCGGGATCGAGGTCGAGTGGCGCGTGCTGTTCGGCACGCCCGAGGAGCGCACCGTGGCCGCCGCCCTCCAGTCGGGCCTGCGCGGCGCCGAGAGCGCGATCGAGCCCGAGGCCTGGGAACGTTTCGCGGATGGCTGCGAGCGGGCCGCGCGCGAGCTCGCGAACGGCTGGGACGTCGTGGTGCTGCACGACTCGGCGCTCGCGCTCGCGGCCGGATTGGAGGTGCCGACCGTCTGGCGCGCGCACGACGACATGGCGCGCGCGGAGGCCGAGGCAGTCGACCTCGTCCGGGCGCTTCACGAGCGCTGCCGGCTCATGCTCGTCCCGCACGAGAGCTTCGCGCCAGCGGTCCTTCGGGACGAGCGGCTCGTCGCGGCCGTGCCCGGCATCGACCCGCTCGACCCGCGCAACATCGAGCTAGAGACGCGCCTGCCGGGGCGCGTCGTGCGGCCGCTGGGCGTCGACCTCGAGCGGCCGTTCTGCCTCCAGGTGCTGGAGCTCGACCGCTGGGACGACCCGCATGCGGCGGTTGAGTCGTTCCGGGTCGCGCGGACCGAGGAGCCCGAGTTGCAGCTGGTGCTCGCCGGGCTGCTCGACGCGGCCGACAGCTCCGACTGGCAGGCGGCCAAGGAGGTGTCCGACTACCTCGGCGGCGGCGACGGCGTGCTACTGCTGACGAGCTACGAGGGCCTCGGCAGCCTGGAGCTCGGGGCGCTTCAGTTGCTCGCACGCGTGGTCGTCGAGCGCTCGCTCGGCGAGGGCTTCGAGCTGACGCCCTGTGAGGCGCTCTGGAAGCGGACGCCGGTCGTGGGCGGCACCGGCGGAGGGCTCCCGCTGATCGTGCGCGACGGCGTCGACGGCTTCCTCGCGGACGACGAGTCGCAGTCCGCGGCGCGCCTACTCGAGCTCGTGCGCGACCCCGGGCTGGCGGCCGAGATGGGCCGCGCGGGGCGTGAGCGCGTGCGCGAGCGCTTCCTGGTCACGAGCGCGCTTGAGCGCGAGCTGCGAGCGCTCGCCGATAGTTTGGGTGCGGTATGAAGCTGTTCCTGCCAGACGGGACCGAGCTCGAGCTCGAGGACGGGGCCACCGGCGCCGACGCTGCCGCAGCCATCGGCGCGGGGCTCGCGCGCGCGGCGCTCGGCGTCCGCGTGAACGGCGAGCTGCGCGATCTGAGCGCGCCGCTCGACGACGGCGCGCGCATCGAGATCGTGACCGCGCGCGACGAGGACGGCCTGTGGCTGATCCGCCACGACGCCGCGCACGTCCTCGCGGCCGCGGTCACCGAGCTCTACCCGGGCGTGAAGATCTCGATCGGCCCGCCGATCGAGGACGGCTTCTACTACGACTTCGACTTCCCCGACGGGTCCAAGCTGACGGAGGACGATTTCGAGCGCGTCGAGGCCAAGATGCGCGAGCACATCAAGGCCGACGAGACCTTCGAGCGCAGCGAGCTGACCCCGTCCGAGGCGATCGAGCGCTTCCGCGCGGAGGGGCAGGACTACAAGGTCGAGCTGATCGAGGATCTCGTGATGGCGGCCGACTCCGAACGCCCGTTGGAGACCGTCTCGCTGTATCGGAATGACGGCTTCACCGACCTCTGCCGCGGGCCGCACGGGCCGGGCACCAGCCGCATCAAGGCCTTCAAGCTCACGAGCGTGGCGGGCGCCTACTGGCGCGGCGATGCGAACCGCCAGATGCTCACGCGCGTATACGGCACCGCGTTCCCGAGCAAGGAGCAGCTCGAGGAGCACCTGCGCCGGCTCGAGGAGGCCCGCGCGCGCGACCACCGGAAGCTCGGCCGCGAGCTCGACCTGTTCATGTTCTCGGAGCTGTCGCCGGGGTCACCGTTCTGGCTGCCGAACGGCGCACACCTCTGGAACGAGCTGACGAGGCTGTGGCGGACGACCAACGTGGAACGCGGCTACCAGGAGGTGCGCACGCCGATCCTCTACGACGTCGAGCTCTGGAAGCAGTCCGGGCACTGGCACGTATACCGCGACCACATGTACTTCACCGACGTCGAGGGGCACCCGATGGGCCTCAAGCCCATGAACTGCCCCGCCCACGTCCAGATCTACAAGCGCGAGCTGCGCTCCTACCGCGACCTGCCGATCCGTTACGCCGAGCAGGGGCTCGTCCACCGCCACGAGCCGAGCGGCACGCTGCACGGCCTGCTGCGCGTGCGCCACATCACCCAGGACGACGCGCACGTGTTCTGCACCGAAGGGCAGATCGAGGAGGAGGTGCTGCGCTGTCTCGACTTCGGCTTCTACATCTACGACCAGTTCGGCTTCGAGCCGCGGCTCGAGCTCTCGACGCGCCCGGAGAAGCGCGTCGGCACCGAGGAGATGTGGGACAAGGCGGAGGCCGCGCTCCAGCGGGCGCTCGACTCGCGCGGGCTCGAGTACGACCTGAACGAGGGCGACGGCGCCTTCTACGGCCCGAAGATCGACCTGCACATGACCGACACCATCGGCCGCTCCTGGCAGCTCGGCACCGTCCAACTCGACTACTACATGCCGGAGCAGTTCGAGCTCGTCTACACCGGCGCGGACAACGCCGAGCACCGGCCGGCGATGATCCACCGGGCGCTGATGGGCTCGTTCGAGCGCTTCATCGGCATCTTGATCGAGCACTACGGCGGCGAGTTTCCGCTCTGGCTCGCACCGATCCAGGCGATCGTGCTGCCGATCTCGGACCGCCACCTCGATTACGCGCGCGGCGTGTCCCGCGAGCTGTCCGACGCCGGCATCAGGGCCGAGGTCGACGAGCGCACGGAGTCGGTCGGCAAGAAGATCCGCGAGGCGGAGCTGCGCAAGATCCCTTACATGCTCGTTGTGGGGGATCAGGAGCAGGCCGACGGCGCCGTCGCGGTGCGTCGCCACCGCGAGGGAGACATGGGCGCAGAGCCGGTTTCCGAGTTCGCGCGCCAGGTATCCGCCGCTATACTCGCCCGCGAATGAGGGGCAGCAAATATTCGCGTCTTTGACGGCCAGCGCTAACCGCAGCTAGTGCCGATCCCCCGCAAGTTCGATCGGCGGCCGCCGGAACGCGACGAGACTCGCATCAACGAGCGCATCCGCGTTCCCCAGGTGCGCCTGATTGGTGAGGACGGCAATCAGATCGGTGTCGTCGACACCCAGCGCGCGCTTCGCTACGCGCAGGAGCGCGACCTCGACCTGGTCGAGGTGGCTCCCGATGCCCGTCCGCCCGTCTGCCGCGTGCTCGACTACTCGAAGTACAAGTACGAGCAGGAGCAAAAGGCCAAGGCGGCGCGCCGCCACCAAAAGCAGGTCAACGTCCGCGAGATCAAGCTGCGGCCGAAGATCGCGACCAACGACTATGAGACCAAGAAGAACCACGTGGTCCGCTTCCTCAAGGGCGACGACCGCGTGAAGGTCACGATCATGTTCCGGGGCCGGGAGCAGACCCACCCGGAGCGCGGCGAGATGCTGCTGATGCGGCTCGCCGAGGACGTCGCGGATCTCGGCACGGTCGAGCAGGCACCCCAGCAGGACGGCCGCAACATGACCATGTTGCTGGCGCCGGTCAAGCGCAGGCCGCAGGAGGCGCAGTCTCCCGACGGGGCGTCGCCGCGCGAGAACTCGGCTCCGCCTCAGGCCGAAGCGTCTTAGCCCGGCGCCACCGTCCTGACTTTCGGGCGCTATAGGCCCTCAACTCAGGACGGCACCCCTGCATGCCCAGCGGCCTGATTCGCGTCTGCTTCAATAGACCGTCGACATGCCGAAGATGAAGACGCACTCCGGCGCCAAGAAGCGCTTCCGCAAGACCGCGGGTAAGAAGCTGCGCGCGCGGCACTCCTTCACGAGCCACAACCTCGGGAAGAAGGACGCGAAGCGCAAGCGCCGCCTGGGCCGGCCGGTTGACGTCGCTAAGGCAGACCGGAGTCGAGTGGTGGAGCTGTTGCACAAGTGAGCCGGGTCAAGCGCTCAGTTCACTCGCGCAAGAAGCGCCGGGCCACCCTCGAGCGGACGAAGGGCTATCGCGGGCAGGCCAAGTCGAGCTACAAGCGCGCCAAGGAGGCGCTGCTCAAGGCCGACTCGTACGCGTACCGCGACCGGCGCAACCGCAAGCGCGACTTCCGGCGGCTGTGGATCACCCGCATCAACGCCGCGGCGCGTCGCGAGGGCATGTCCTACAGCCAGTTCATGCACGGCCTCAAGGAGGCCGGTATCGAGGTCGACCGCAAGGTGCTCGCGGACATCGCCGTCCGCGACCCCGAGACGTTTCGACGTTTTGCCGAGCGAGCCCGGGAGGCCGTGGCCGCCTAAGAGCGCGCGAACCACGGAACCGACTCTCTCCCGGGCGCCCCAGGTGGGCGCCCTTTTCGTTTCATGATCCGTTCCGCCGACAACGACAAGCTCAAGACGATCAGGAAGCTCCAGCAGAAGCGCTGGCGGGCCAAGCTCGGGCTGTTCAGCGCCGAGGGGGAGGATCTGGTCGATGCGGCGCAGGACGCCGAGTACGTCCTGCGCGCCGGTGTGGACGTGGAGCCTGAGCTACTCGACGCGGTCAGTACGTTGGGTTCAGGGACCCGCGTGATCGGGGTCTACAGGCAACGCTGGAGCGAACCCGAGGGCGACCTGCTCGCGTACCTCCACGGGGTGGAGGACCCGGGGAACGTCGGCACGATCATCCGCTCGGCCCACGCGCTCGCGGACGCCACGGTCGTGCTCGGACCTGGCTGCGCCGACCCTTACTCGCCGAAGGCGGTGCGGGCGTCGATGGGGTCGATCTTCGCGAAGCCGCCCGCCCGTGCCGAGCTGGCCGAGCTGCGCGCGCGGCCGCTGGCGCTCGACCCGCAGGCGGACCGCGACCTCGCCGACGTCGCGGTGGGGGCGCCGCTCGTGCTCGTGCTCGGATCCGAGCGCGGTGAGCTCCCCGATGGGGTGGAGGCCGCGCGCATCCCGGTCCATGCCGACTCGCTCAACGTCGCGATGGCGGCGACGATCGCCCTCCACGACGTCGCGCATAGGATGGCCGCCCATGCCTGACCTGGTCCAGCTCCGCGCCGAGGGCGAGGCGGCAATTGCCGCAGCCGCAAGCACGGACGAGCTGGAGGAGTTGCGCGTGCGACTGCTCGGCCGCAAGTCCGAGCTGACCGCCACGCTGCGCTCGATCGGCGAACTGCCGCCCGAGGAGCGTGGTCAAGTCGGGAAGCAGGCCAACGAGGTCCGGCAGGCGCTCGAGCGCCAACTCGCCGAACGGACGCAGGAGCTCGAGGCGGCAGAGCTCGACCGGCGGCTCGCGCAAGACCGCATCGACGTGACGCTGCCCGGCGACCCACCGCAGCCGTCCGGCCACCTGCACCTCGTCACGCAGATCCGCCGGCGCATGGAGGACGTCTTCGTGGGGCTCGGCTTCGCGGTCGTGGAGGGCCCGGAGATCGAGTACGACTACTACAACTTCACGGCGCTCAACCACCCGCCCGAGCACCCGGCGCGGCTGCCGCAGGACACCTTCTACCTGGCGGAGAGCGTGCTGCTGCGCACGCACACCTCACCGATGCAGGTGCGCGCAATGGAGGCGCAGGAGCCGCCGATCTACATCGTCGTGCCGGGGCGCGTGTACCGGCCGGACACGCCCGACGCCACGCACGTGCCGATGTTCTGGCAGCTCGAGGGGCTCGCGATCGATGAGAACATCACGCTCGCCGATCTCCAGGGCGTGCTGCTCGCGTTCGCCCGCCAGATGTTCGGCGAGGACACGCGCGTGCGCCTGCGGCCCGGCTACTTCCCGTTCACCGAGCCGAGCGTCGAGGTCGATGTCTCCTGCTTCCGCTGCGGCGGCACGGGCTGGGAGGGGTCGCAGCGCTGCGGCACGTGTAAGGGCGAGGCCTGGATCGAGATCCTGGGGTCCGGGATGGTCGACCCAAACGTGCTCGACTACGTGAAGGGCAGCGGCTACGACAACGAGCGCGTCCAGGGCTTCGCGTTCGGCATGGGCATCGAGCGGATCGCGAGCATCGTCCACGAGGTCCCCGACCTGCGCATGCTCTACGAGAACGACGTGCGCCTGCTCGAGCAGTTCGGGGCGGGCGTATGAGGATCCCGGTCGGTTGGCTGCGCTCGTACTGCGACCCCGGCACCTCGGCCGAGGAGATCGCCGACACGCTCACCATGGCGGGCGACAAGCTCGAGCGCCTGCACCGCACCGGCGTGGGCGATACCTCGGCCTTCCTGACGGGCCGCGTGCTCGAGGCGGAGCGGCACCCCAACGCAGACCGGCTGAGCGTCTGCGTGGTGGACGTGGGCCGCGTCGATCCTCAGACGATCGTCTGCGGAGCGCCCAACGTCGCCGCCGGCCAGACGGTCGCCGTCGCGCTGCCGGGGGCCGTGATGCCGGACGGCAGCACGCTCGGCGAGGCGGAGCTGCGCGGCGTCGCCTCGAGCGGCATGATCCTCGCCGAGGACGAGGTCGGGATCGGCGAGGACCACGACGGCATCATGGTGCTCTCCGACGAGCTGCCGGTGGGCGCACCGCTCGAGCAGCACCTGCCGATCGCCGACGCGGTGCTTGAGATCGAGATCACGCCAAACCGGCCGGACCTGATGTCCATCTACGGGGTGGCGCGCGACCTGCACGCCGTGACGGGCGCCGCGCTCGGCGAGGACCCGACGGCGCGCGACGCCGAGCCCGAGGGCGACGACTCCGCCGAGGACCACGCCTCGGTCGAGATCGACCCCAAGATCTGCCTGCGCTTCACGGCGCGCGTGTTCGAGGACGTCAAGATCGGTCCCTCGCCGCTATGGCTCAAGCAGCGTCTGATGGCGGCGGGCCAGCGGCCGATCTCGAACGTCGTCGACATCACCAACTACGTGATGCTCGCCACGGGGCAGCCGCTGCACGCGTTCGACCTCGACGAGGTGCGCGGGCGCCGGATCATCGTGCGCCGCGCGCACGAGGGCGAGACGATGACGACGCTCGACGACATTGAGCGGACGTTCGGCTCAGAGATGGCGCTGGTCTGCGACGCCGAGGGCCCGAGCGGCATCGCGGGCATCATGGGCGGCCAGATCTCCGAGGTCAGCGACTCCACGAAGCGCGTGCTGATGGAGGCGGCCACCTGGGTTGGCCCGAACATCATGCGGACCTCCAAGGCGCTCGGTCTGCGCAGCGAGGCATCGGCGCGCTTCGAGAAGCAGCTGCACCCCGAGCAAGCGATCGCGGCGCAGCGGCTCGCCGCTCGGCTGATGGTCGAGCTCTGCGGGGCGCGCTGCGTGCCCGGGACGATCGACGTCTACCCAGACCCGGCGCAGCCGCGCGTGGTTGGGCTGCGCGAGCGGCGGATGGAGCGCCTGCTGGGCGAGACGATCCCATCCGAGCGCGTGCGCGAGATCCTCGAGCGTCTCGGCTTCGAGCAGGTCGGAGACGAGTGGCAAGTGCCGCCCTGGCGCGACGCCGACGTCCAGCGCGAGGCCGACCTGATCGAGGAGGTCGCCCGCATCCACGGCCTCGACAAGCTGCCGACGACGCTGCCCGCGCGCGAGGGCGCCGTCGGCCGGCTCACCGAGGGACAGCGCCTGCGGCGGCGGCTCGAGGACCTGCTGCGCGACCGCGGGCTCTACGAGGCGATCGCCTATGCCTTCACTTCGCCCGCCGCGCTGCGCCGGCTGCGCCTGGCCGACGAGCCGGTGTTGCGGATCGACAACCCACTCAGCGAGGACCACAGCGTCATGCGACCGCTGCTCCTGCCGGGGCTCCTCGACGCCGCCCGTCACAACGCCGCACACGGCCGCGCGGACGTCGCGCTCTTCGAGGCGGCGCACGTGTACCGGCCGACAGGCCCGCTCGAGCCCCCGCCCCAGGGCTCGCCGCGCGGCGCGCTGCCCGCAGCGGAGCCGCTTCACCTGTCCGTGCTGATGACGGAGGCGGCGCCGGGAGGTTGGCGTACGCCGCCGCGACCCGCCGACTTCTTCTCCGTCCGGGCGCTGCTCGAGGCGCTGCTCGGGGTGGCGGGGATCGAATGGCACGCCGAGCCGGATGCACAGCCGTTCCTGCACCCCGGCCGCTCCGCGCTGGTCCGGACCGAGGACGGCCGCGAGCTCGGCTGGGTCGGAGAGCTACACCCGCTCGTGCTGCGCGAGTGGGACCTCGAGACCCCGGCCGCGGGGTTCGAGCTCGATCTCGACGCGATCGTCGAGCTGAGCGCCGGCCGGCTCGAGGTATACGGCGACGTCACGAGCTTCCCGGCGGTGCTCCAGGACCTCGCCGTGATCGTCCCGGAGGATGTGTCCGCCAGTCGGGTCGAAGAGGCGGTGCGTGCGGGCGGCGCCGAGCTGCTCGGGTCGCTGTCGGTGTTCGACCTCTACAGGGGCGCGCAGGTGGGGGAGGGCAACAAGTCGCTGGCGCTGCGGCTCGAGTTCAGAACGCCCGACCGCACGCTCACCGACGAGGAGGTGGCGGAGCGCCGGACGGCGATCGAGCGTGAGCTCGAGTCCATCGGAGGGCGGCTGCGTGCCTAGCCTGCCTCGGGCGGCCGTTCTGGGCGCGGCGGGCTACGGCGGCGCGGTCGCGGCGGCGATCCTGCACCGTCATCCGTCGATCGAGCTCACGATGCTCACCGCGCGCTCCGATGCGGGCCGCCGCCACGATGAGCTCTACCCGGCCTATCGGGTGCCGCTCACGATGGAGGCACCCGACCCCGACCGGGTCGCCGAGCGCGCCGACGCCGCCGTCGTCGCCTATCCCCATAAGGCCGCCGCCCAGGCCGTCGCGCAGCTGCGCGAGCGCGGCCTCAAGGTCGTCGACCTGTCCGCGGACTTCCGGCTTGACCAGGCAGCCTACGAGCGCTGGTACCAGCCCCACGAGGCTCCCGAGCTGCTCGCCGGGTCGGTCTACGGGTTGCCCGAGGCGCACCGCGACGAGATCCGCGGCGCGGACCTCGTCGCCGGGCCGGGCTGCAACTCGACCGCCGCGCTGCTCGCCCTGCTGCCGCTCCGCGGCCTGATCTCGGACGCCGTCGTCGACATCAAGGCGGGGGTCTCCGGGGCGGGTCGCGAGGCCACGGAGGAGACCCACTACGTCTCCGCCGTCGACAACCTGAACGCCTACAAGATCGACGGGCACCGGCACAGCGCCGAGATGGAGCAGGAGCTGCCGGGCGCGCGCTTCTCGTTCCTCACGCACCTGATGCCTGTCGACCAGGGGATCTTCGCCTCCTGCTACGCGACGCTCGCAGAGCCGCTCTCACGCGACGTCGTGCGGGCGCTCTACGCGGAGCGCTACGCCGGCGAGCCGTTCATCGACCTGCTGGCGGGCTCACCACGCACGCAGAACGTCCGCAACACGAACCGCGCGCAGGTGCATGTAACCGTCGTCGACGAGCGCGTGATCGCCCTCTGCGCGATCGACAACCTCTGGAAGGGCGCCGCCGGTCAGGGCGTGCAGGACCTGAACCTGATGCTCGGGCTGCCCGAGACGGAGGGCCTCGAATGACCTTCTTTAGCTCGCGCTGGGTCGAGTCGCCCGTGCACGCGGGCGAGGCGAAGGACACGGAGCTGCCCGCCGGCTTCCGCGCCGCCGGCGTGGCCGCCGGCATCAAGCCGAGCGGGCTCGACGTCGGCGTGCTCGTCTCCGACGCCCCCGAGACCGTCTCGGCGGCGCGCTTCACCACGAACGCGCGGCTGGGGGCGCCCGTGCTCGTCTCGAAGCAGGCCGACCTCGCGCGCCTGCGCGCCGTCGTGGCGAACTCCGGCTGCTCGAACGTTGGCGACGGCCAGCGCGGGCTCGACACCGCCGCGGCGATGCAGGAAGCCGCCGCGCGCCGGCTCGGCGTCGACCCGCTACAGGTGGGGGTCGCGTCCACCGGGGTGATCGGCCACGAGCTGCCGCGCGACAAGGTCGTGGCGGGGGTGAACAGCGCGTGCGAGGAACTGGGCCTCCACGCGGATGGCTTCTCCGAGGCGATCCTCACGAGCGACAGCGGGCCGAAGCGCGCGTGCCTCGACGTGCATCTCGGCAGCGGCACGGTCAAGCTCGCGGCCCAGGCCAAGGGCGCCGGCATGATCGAGCCGCGCTACGCGACGATGTTCTGCTTCGTCCAGACAGACGCGCGCATGCCGCAGGAGACGCTCGACCTGCTCACCGGCGTCTGCGTGAAGCGCTCCTTCGACCGCATCAGCGTGGACGGCCAGCTCTCGACGAGCGATACCGTGTTCGCGCTTGCGAACGGCAGCTCGGGTGTCGCGATCGAGCCAGAGTCGGACGACGAGCTGCGCTTCGGCGAGGCGCTCGACGCGCTGCTCCGGCAGCTCGCGCTGATGATCGTCGCCGACGGCGAGGGCGCGCGCCGGGTCGGGCGGATCGTCGTGAACGGCCGTCCGGACGCCGTCGAGCCGGTGGCGCGCTCGATCGCGAACTCGCCGCTCGTCAAGGCCGCGCTGCACGGCGGCGATCCCAACTTCGGGCGCATCGTGCAGGCCGCCGGTCAGGCCTGGCCCGCCGGCGAGCCGTTCGTCGCTGACGTCTCGATCGAGGGGCGCATGGTGGTGTCGGCAGGCGAGGCGCTCGAGGTCGACGCCGCCGCGCTCGCCGAGCTCGTGCAGGGAGGCGAGATCGAGTACGGGCTCACGCTGCCCGGCGAGGGCGGTGAGACCGAGGTCTTCTTCAGCGACCTGTCGCCCGAATACGTGACCTTCAACGCCGACTACACGTCATGAGAGACGTCGCCACGCTCCTCGAGGCGCTCCCCTACATCCGGGAGTACCACGGCAAGACGGTCGTGATCAAGTACGGCGGCGCCGCGATGACCGACCCGGACCTGAAGGAGGAGTTCGCGCGCGACGTCGTGCTGCTCAAGTACGTCGGCCTCAACCCGATCGTGGTCCACGGCGGCGGGCCGGACATCACGCACTACATGGAGCGGCTCGGAATGGAGGTCAGGTTCGTCGACGGCCTGCGCGTGTCCGATGCCGACACCGTCGAGATCGCGAAGATGGTGCTCGTCGGCAAGCAGAACAAGGACATCGTGCTGCGCCTGGGGCGCCACGGTCAGCCGGCGGTCGGGCTGTGCGGCGACGACGGGCTGCTGTTCACCGTCAAGAAGCGGCTCGCGGGGGAGACGGACGTCGGCTTCGTCGGCGACATCGAGCGCGTCGACGTCGACGTCCTCAACCACATCGCCGCCGACTACATCCCGGTGATCGCTTCGGTGGGGGCCGATACCGAGGGCCACTCATACAACGTCAACGCCGACGCCGCCGCGGCCACGGTGGCCGAGGCGCTCGGCGCCTTCAAGGTCGTGTTCCTGACCGACGTCAACGGCTGGCGCGAGGACCCCGCGGATCCGGCGAGCCGCATCTCGGAGGCGACCGCCGCCGACCTGCGCGCGCGCCTGCCCGAGGTGAGCGGAGGCATGCGCCCCAAGCTCGAGGCGTGCCTGCACGCGCTCGAGGCGGGCGTGGGCAACGCGTACATCGTGGACGGCCGCCGGCCGCACTCGCTGCTGCTCGAGCTGTTCACCGACGAAGGGATCGGTACCAAGCTGTGGCCCTGAGCGAGCTGCAATCGCTGGAGCGCGACGCCGTGATGGCGACCTATGCGCGCAACCCCGTCGAGTTCGTGCGCGGCGAGGGCACGCGCCTGTGGGACGACGAGGGCAACGAGTACCTCGACTTCCTGACCGGGATCAGCGTCGCGCAGCTGGGCCACTGCCACCCGCAGGTCGTCGAGGCGGTGCGCGAGCAGGCCGGGCAGCTCATGCACGTCGGCAACCTCTTCTACACGGAGCCCTCGATGAGGCTCGCCAAGCACCTGACCGACGCTTCGATCGGCGGGCGCGCCTTCTTCACGAACTCCGGCACCGAGGCGATCGAGTGCGCGCTCAAGCTTGCGCGCCGGCGTCGCACCGGCGGCGACTTCGTCGTGCTCGAGGGGGCCTTCCACGGACGGACGATGGGCTCGCTGTCGGCCACACCGCAGGAGTCGAAGCAGGTGCCGTTCGCGCCGCTTGTGCCCGGCTTCAAGGTGGTCCCGCGCGGCGACGCGAAGACGCTGGCGGCGGCCGTCGACCGGAACACGGCGGCCGTGCTGATCGAGCCGATCCAGGGCGAGTCCGGCATCCATCCGATCGATCCAGCCGTCCTGCACGCCGCGCGCGATGCCTGCGACACGCAGGGCGCGCTGCTGATCTTCGACGAGATCCAGTGCGGCATGGGCCGCACCGGGACGCTCTGGGCGCACGAACAGTTCGGCGTCAAGCCGAACGTCATGACGGTCGCCAAGGGCCTCGGCGGCGGCCTGCCGATAGGAGCCTGCGTGGCGGACTCGGACTGCGCGGGCATCTTCGACCTCGGCGAGCACGGCTCGACGTTCGGGGGCGGCCCGGTCGTCGCTGCGGCCGGGAACGCCGTGCTCGACACGATCGACGACGACGCGTTCCTCGCGACGGTGCGCGAGCGCGGTATGCGCCTGGCCGACGGTCTGCGCGAGCTCCGGCTCGAGCCGCGCGGGCTCGGCCTGATGGTCGGCATCCACGTGCCGCGCGCGCCCGAGGTGGCGCGCCGGCTGCTGCTCGAGCAGCGGCTGGTGGTCAATGCGACGGGGCCGGACACGATCCGCTTGCTGCCGCCGCTGACGGTCAGCGAGGAGGAGATCGACGAGGCCCTGAGCCGCATCGGGGCGCTGCTAGCTTCCCCCGCCGCATGAAACGATCGGTTCGCACCTGGCCTAGCCGGGTGCTCCCGCAATGAGCGTGGAGCGCCGCACGCTGTCGAAGACCGCCTCGTACGAGGCCGAGCCGGGCGAGGTCGGGCGGGTGCTGCTGCTCTACTCGGGCGGGCTCGACACGAGCGTGATGCTCAAGTGGATCCAGGACGAGTACGAGGCCGAGGTCGTCGCGCTCACGGTCAACCTGGGCCAGCCGGGGGAGGACTACGAGGTCATCAAGGGCAAGGCGCTGCACCTCGGCGCTCTCGACTGCCATGTGGTGGATGCGCGCGAGGAGTTCGCGCGCGAGTACGTGCTACCCGCGATCAAGGCGAACGCCCTGTACGGCGGCGGCTACCCGTTGTTCACGGCGCTCGGGCGGCCGCTGATCGCGAAGCTGGCGGTCGAGTACGCGCGCAAGAGCGGCTGCGACACGATCGCCCACGGGTGCACCGGCAAGGGCAACGACCAGGTACGCATCGAGTCGACCGTGATCGCGCTAGACCCCGAGATGAAGATCATCGCGCCGGTGCGCGGCTGGCAGATGGGCCGCGAGGAGGAGATCGCCTACGCGCGCGAGCACGGCATCCCGGTGAAGGGCGGCACGGAGACGCCGCCCTACTCGATCGACGACAACCTCTGGGGGCGCTCCTCGGAGGGCGGCCCGATCGAGGACCTCGACGAGCCGCCGCGCGACGACGTCTTCCAGCTCGTCACGCGGCCCGAAGAGGCGCCGGACGAGCCCGAGGACGTGGTCGTCGGCTTCAGGCAAGGCGTGCCGGTGTCGCTGAACGGCGAGGAGCTCGCGCTCGTCGAGCTGCTCGAGCGGGCGGGCGAGATCGGCTCCCGGCACGGCATCGGGATCGTCGATCACATCGAGGACCGGATCGTCGGCCTCAAGGTGCGCGACCTGTACGAGGTGCCGGCCGCGGAGCTGATCCTGACCGCGCACAAGGAGCTCGAGAAGCTCGTCGGCACGATCCACCAGAACAACTTCAAGCCGCACGTCGACGCCCACTGGGCCTATCTCGTATATGCCGGCCTTTGGTACGAGCCGCTGCTCTCGGACCTGAACGCATTCATGGACGCGGTCAACGAGCAGGTGACCGGCGAGATCACCATGCGGCTGTTCAAGGGCAGCGCGCGGCCGGTGGCGCGGCGCTCGCCGAACGCCCTATACGACCCCGCGCTGGCGGGATTCGGTGAATCGGGCGGGCTCTTCTCGCAGCAGGCGAGCCCGGGCTTCATCGAGCTCTGGTCGCTTCAGTCGCGGATGGCATACAACGTCCGCCACCGGGAAAGGGAAGACCGATGAAGACGAAGGTGTACACGCTGCTCGGCTGGATGGCGTGGCAAGGTTTCCTGATCGTGGCGCGCCGCAAGCTCGGCACAAACAAGGTCAAGCTTGGCGCCGCGGCGACCGTCCTGGGCGTGCTGGTGGCCGGCGCGGTGGCCGCCAAGGCGACCACCGGGGACGACAGCTAGACAACTAGGCCGGCAGGAGCCCGGCGGCGCGCAGGCCGCCTGCGCGTACCTCTTGGCGCTCGGTTGACAGCGCGATCACGCGCGTCCCGGCGAAGGCGGCGGCGATCCACAGTGCCTGAGCCGCGGCATCGAGGCGGATGCCGGCGTTCATCGCGTCGAGTGTAGTCGCGTCGCCGATCATGTTGCCCGCCACCGCGCTCACGGCGCCGCCCCCGAGATAGAGGGCCCACCACCAGTGCAGCAGCGGCGCCACCGGGCGCTCCTGCCAGCCCGGGTCGCCCGGCTGCATGGTGGGGTCGCCCGCCCGCCAGAGGTCGTTGGCCATCTGCTTCGGCAGCACCAGGTTCACGATCGGGATGAACCAGGCCCCGATCGCCCAGCCGCGCTTGTAGCGCGGCTCTGCGACGCCGAGCGCGCGCAGGTTGCCGTAGGCGCGCTGGAACCAGGCGAGGAACAGGATGCCTCCGACCAGCACGGTCACGAGCTGGACGACCGCGACCAAATCGATCATGTCGGCGATCGAGATCAGCTCGTCGAACGAGGCGCTCGAGCTACTGAGCAGCCAGAGCGCGTCCACGCCGGCGCCGGCGACGCCCAGCACGATCGCGAACCAGAGCCAGCGCGAGGCCAGCATCGCGATCACGCGCGGCGATCGGTAGCGCACGCTGGGTGGCTGGGCGGGATTGCGCGGCAGGGTGGCCTGCGGGTGCTCCGGCCCTACCGCGACGGCCGTGAGATCGGTGCCGCAGGCGCTGCAGGTCCGGGCGATTCCGGTGCTGGCGCCGCAGCTTGGGCATAGGCTGGGAATCACTCCGACCGGTATCGACGCCGGCCCGCACGTCCTTGAAGGGCGCCGACTCGCCTCATTGTGGCGGCGCCTCTCCGCTATCTCCGGCGATCCTGCCAGCGCACCCCCTGAGCCGTCGGCCCCCGACCGTATAGTCGAGCGCCGATGTCGTTCGCCCATCTCCACGTGCACTCCGAGTACTCGGTGCTCGACGGCGCCTGCCGGATCGACTCGCTCGCGGAGCGGGCCGCGGCGCACGGCCAGCCGGCGCTCGGGCTCACCGATCACGGGGTCATGAACGGCGCGGTGGAGCACTACAAGGCGTGCCGCAAGCACGGGATCAAGCCGATCCTCGGCCTCGAGGCCTACTTCGTCGACGACTGCCGGACCGAGGCGGTTCGCTACGAGCGCAACCACCTGACGCTGCTGGCCGCGAGCGACGAGGGCTTCCGCAACCTCGTCAAGCTGAGCTCGGCGGGCTACCTCGAGGGCTACCGGCGCGGCAAGGCCAACGTCGACCTCGACCTTCTCTCGAGGCACGCGGGCGGGATCATCGCCCTCACCGGCTGCCTACAGTCGCGCTTCTGCCGCCGGCTCGTGGACGGCTCGCCGCACGAGGCGCGCGCACACGCCGACGCTCTCATTCAGGTCTTCGGCCGCGACAACGTCTACTTCGAGATCCAGAAGAACGGCGTCGCCGACCAGGAGCGCGCCAACACCGGCATCGTCGAGATCGCGCGCGAGCTGGGGCGCTCGCTCGTCGCGACCGGCGACGTTCACTACCTGCGCCGCGAGGACTACGACAATCACCGCGCGCTGCTGTGCGTCCAGACCAAGTCGACGCTCGCGCAACCGAAGCTGTCGTTCGACACAAACGAGTTCTTCCTGAAGAGCTCGGACGAGATGGCGAGCGACTTCGCCGAGTGGCCGGAGTCGCTGGCGGCGACGCTCGAGATCGCGGAGCGCTGCTCGGTCGAGATCGAGCTCGGCAAGATGCTGATCCCGCGCTTCCCGACCCCGGACGGGGCGCCCGAGCCCGAGTACCTTCGCCGGCTCGCGCACGCGGGACTGCGGCTGCGCTACGGCGACCCGCCGCCGGCCGAGGCCGTCGAGCGGCTCGAGATGGAGCTCGGCGTGATCGAGAAGATGGGCTTCTCCGCCTACTTCCTGATCGTCTGGGACTTCGTCAAGTACGCGAAGGACCAGGGGATCGCAGTCGGACCGGGGCGCGGCTCGGCGGCCGGCTCGCTCGTCTCCTACTGCCTCAACATCACCGAGGTCGACCCGCTCGCCTACGGCCTCCTGTTCGAGCGCTTCCTCAACCCCGAGCGGGTCTCGATGCCGGACATCGACATCGACTTTTCGGTCAAGGGCCGCGCGCGCGTTATGCGCTACGTGGAGGACAAGTACGGTAAGGAGTCGGTCGCGCAGATCGTGACCTTCGGCAAGATGCTGCCGCGCAACGCGACGCGCGACGCGGCGCGCGTGCTGGGCCTCGACTACGGCGCCGGCGACCGGCTCGCCAAGCTGATTCCGGAGCCGATCATGGGGCGCTCGAAGTCGTTCGAGGAGTACCTCGTCGAGGAGCCCGACCTGCGCCGCGCCTACGACTCGGAGCCCGAGGCGCGCCAGATCATCGACACCGCCCGCGGCCTCGAGGGGATCGTCCGCCACGCTGGCATCCACGCGGCGGCGGTGGTGATCGCGGACCGCCCGCTCACCGACATCGTGCCCGTGCAGCTGATGGAGGACCGCGGCGCGCCGGGGGCAAACGGGGAGCGCTCCTACAAGGTCGTCACGCAGTACTCGATGAAGCCGATCGAGGAAATCGGCCTGCTCAAGATGGACTTTCTCGGCCTGCGCAACCTCGACGTGATCGAGGACTGCCTGTCGATCATCGAGGAGTCGACCGGCGAGCGCCCCGACATGGCGACGCTCCCGCTCGACGACCCGAAGACCTTCGAGATGATGGCCCGCGGCGACTCGATCGGCGTGTTCCAGTTCGAGTCCGAGGGCATGCGCGAGGCGCTGAAGAAGGTCAAGCCGACCGAGTTCGAGGACCTGGTCGCCCTGAACGCGCTCTACCGGCCGGGGGCCATGCGCCACATCGATACGTACGCGCGTAACAAGCGCAACCCCGAGATCATCAGCTACATCGACGAGCGGCTGCGCCCGATCACCGAGGCCACCTACTCGGTGATCCTCTACCAGGAGCAGTCGATGCAGATCGCCAAGGCGATCGCCGGCTTCTCCGGGGCCGAAGCGGACGACCTGCGCAAGGCGATCGGCAAGAAGAACCGCGAGGCGATGGCCGCGCTGCGCGAGCGCTTCTTCGAGGGCGCCCGTGCGAGCGGCACCCAGGAGAACGTGATCGAGGAGCTGTGGGCGGTCAACGAGGCCGCAGCCGACTACTCGTTCAACCGCTCCCACGCAGCGTGTTACGGCCTGGTGGGCTACCGCACGGCTTGGCTCAAGGCCAACTACCCGGCGGAGTACATGGCGGCCCTGATCTCGTCGGTCATGTCGACCAAGGACAAGGTGCCGTTCTTCGTGGCCCAGTGCGAGGACATGGGCATCGAGGTGCTGCCACCCGACGTCAACCTGTCGGGGCACGACTTCAAGGTCGTCGAGGGGAACATCCGCTTCGGCCTCGACGCCGTCAAGGGGCTCGGTTACCAGGCCGTCGAGGCGATCATCCGGGCGCGCGAGGAAGACGGGCCGTTCACGTCGGTGTGGGACTTCTGCCGACGCGTCGACTGCCAGGCCGTCAACAAGAAGGCGAGCGAGTCGCTCGTCAAGTGCGGCGCGATGGACTCGCTGCCCGGCACCCGCACCGGCATGATGCGAATCCTTCCGAACGCTCAGGCCTCGGGCGCCCAGATGCAGCAGGACGCCCAGCGCGGCCAGGGCTCGTTCTTCGACCTCGACGATGGGCCCGGCGCGGTCGCGGAGCCGGACCTGCCCGTGCCCGAGCTGCCGGACGAGCGCGAGCAGCTGAACGAGTGGGAGAAGGAGACGCTTGGGCTCTTCCTCTCGAGCCACCCGCTGAAGGAGGTGCGGCCGGCGTTGCGCAAGCGCGTCGACTGCTCGGTCTACGAGCTCGCCTCGAAGAAGGACGGAGAGTGGGTCACCGTCGGCGGCATGATCTCCGAGTGCAAGCGGATCCGCACGAAGAAGGGCGACCCGATGCTGTTCGCCACGCTCGACGACCTCGAGGGCCAGGTCGAGATGCTCGTCTTCAACTCCTCCTACCAAGCGAACGCGGACAAGGTGGATGTCGACCGGATCGTGCTCGTGCGCGGACGCGTCGACCACAAGGAGGCGGGCGAGACCAAGCTGATCGCCCAGGAGGTTGAGCTCTTCGAGCCGTCGCCGGAGGAGGTCCTGCGCGCGGCCGAGGAGGCCGCCGCCGAGCCGGTAGTGCAGCGGCTGACGCTGCATGTCTCGCCCGGGGTGCCGGACAGCTTCCTTGAGGACCTCAAGGAGGTCGTCGGCCACCATCGCGGCGACCACGAGATCCTGCTCGCCGTGGGCGAGCGGCGACTGCTGCTGGGCAACGACTGGCGCGTCTCCGCGGACAGCGCCTGCCGCGCCGAGCTGTCGGGGCTCACGGGCGCGGCCCGCCTCGTCGTATAGAGCGCCCCTGCCCTCTTCGCCGTCACTGACCTACACTTGCCGCGTGCAACCGCTTCCCGCGCCGACCGTCAACGAGCTGCATGAGTGCAGGCGCTGCTGCTCGTTCTGCGACCGCGTCGTGCACCCGTCGGGCTGCATTGCCTCCGGTTGCCAGTTCCTCTACCTGTACGACGACGAGCAGACCGGTCGCCGCTTCATGGGCTGCATGAACAAGGTCTTCCGCGGCGAGATCGACGTCGAGCTCTTCGAGCAAGCCGAGCACACCCGCCACGGCTTCGGCGGCGTCAAGATGAGCGGCCTGCCGCTTCCGCAGTGCCGCTCGAGCGTCGAGCGCGCCTACGACGGCTACAGCGAGGCCTTCCAGTGCAAGAACCCGCAGTTCTTCACGAAGCCCTCCGCCGAGAACGTCGACGCGGCGTTCGATCTCAGAGACGAGCTCTAGAGCGAGCCCACGAGCGCCGCGCAGCCCGCCAGCATCAGCGTGGCCCAGAGACTCACGATGATGCCCATCACCTCGCCGGCGCGGGCGACCCCTCGGGCGCGCGGGGCCCCGTTGCGGCGCGCGTCTCGGCCCAGCGCCCATGCCGTGATCCCGAGCGGCAGTCCGAGCGGGAACAGCAGCCCGAGCGTGAAGACCATGACGCAGAGTCCCGCGATGCCGACCGTCAGGGCTGCGGCGGCGGTGCCGCCGCTCTCGCGCCGGATCGGCGGGGTTCGCTCGACCGGCAGGAAGCGGAGCACCTGCGAGAGCTCCTGCGAGTAGCGGGCGCGCCAGGCCTCGCCCACTCGCTGCTCGAACTCCTCCGTGGTCAGGCGGCCGCTCAGCAGGTGCTTGCGGAGAAGCCCGACCGTGTATTCGCGCTCGCGGTCTGAAACGAGGAGCGTCGCCACTGCACGGATGGTAGTGAGGTTCAGGCGCGCCGCCTGCGCGAGCGCAGGCCCGTGCGGCGCAGCTCACGCATGCGGTCGACGTCCACCTTGGCGACCGCTTTACCGGCTTTGCCGGGTCCCTCGAACAGCACCGGCAGCTTCTCGAAGCGCGGCTCCGACAGGAAGGCCGCACAGCCGCGGGGGCCGATTTCGCCGTCGCCGGGCGGGGCGTGGCGGTCTCGATTCGAGCCGAGCGGCGTCTGGGAGTCGTTCATGTGCAGGCAGCGCAGGCGGCGCTTGCCGAGGAGGCTCAGTCCGCGGTCGAGCACGTCGGTGAGCTTGTCGGCGGTGCTGATGTCGAAACCGCTGGCAAACATGTGGCAGGAGTCGAGGCAGATGCCGATGCGCTTGTGGCCGCCGGCATGGTCGAGGATCTCGCGCAGCTCCTCGAAGGAGCGCCCGATCGTGTTACCCGCACCGGCGGTGTCCTCGAGCAGGAGCCGGCAGCTCTCCGATTCGGACAGCGCGTGCTTCACCATCTCGCCGACCCGCGGGAGCGCCTCCTCGAGCGGCTCGCCAACCGACGAGCCAGGGTGGACGACGACCCCGTCGGCCTTGATCTCGTCGCCCATGCGCAGGGCGTGGATCAGCGAGGCGGCCGACTTCTTGCGCATCTCCCGGTCCTTGGTCGCAGGATTGATCAGGTAGACGGCGTGGATGGTGACCGACTCGATCGGCCCGTCCCGCATGAGCTCGAGGAACTCGGCGACGTCATCGTCCTTCCAGCGCGTCGGCCGCCACTGGCGCGGCGACTGGTTGAAGACCTGGATAGCGTCGCAGCCGCGCTCGACGCCACGCTGGTGCGCCTGCACCAGCCCGCCTGCCGTGGAAACATGGGCGCCGATGAGCATGAGAGTCAGATTCGCACCCAGCCCGACGGGCGTCCTCCACATCGGCGGCGCGCGGACGGCACTGTACAACTGGCTTCTCGCGCGCGGGTCTGGCGGGACCTTCGTGCTGCGCATCGAGGACACGGACCGCGAGCGCTCCACGCCGGAGAACGTCGAGCAGATCCTCGACGCGCTGCGCTGGCTCGAGCTCGACTGGGACGAGGGTCCGATCTCCCAGGCCGAGCGGCGCCCCGAGCACAGCGCCGCGATCGAGCGGCTGCTCGAGAGCGACGCCGCCTACGAGGACGACGGCGCGATCCGGCTGCGCGTGCCGGACGATGGGGAGACGGTCGTCCGGGACCTGATCCGCAGCGAGATCACCTTTCCGCACTCGGCGATCGACGACTTCGTGATCCGGCGCTCGGACGGCAGCCCGCTCTACAACCTCGCCGTGGCCGTGGACGACCGCGACATGGGCATCACGCACGTGGTGCGCGGCGACGACCACATCTCGAACACCCCGCGCCAGGTGATGATCCTGCAAGCGCTCGGCGCCGACCCGCCGCTTTTCGCGCACCTGCCGCTGCTGCACGGGCCCGACGGCAAGAAGCTCTCGAAGCGGCATGGAGCCGCTTCGGTTCAGGAGCTGCGCGACGCCGGCTACCTGCCGGAGGCCGTGCGCAACTACGTGTCGCTGCTGGGCTGGGGCTACGACGAGTCGACCACCTTCATGTCGACGGGGGAGCTGATCGAGCGCTTCGACCTCTCGCGCGTCTCCAAGAACCCGGCGGTCTTCGATGAGCAGAAGCTGCGCTGGATGAACGGCCGCTACCTGCGCGACCTGGCGCCCGAGGACCTGCGCACGCGGCTCGAGGCGCTCAGCGGCCGCGAGGTGCCGGCGGCGGCCGTCGAGATCAGCCAGGAGAAGATGCAGACTCTCGCGGATTTCTGGCCGCTGGCGGGCTTCCTCGTCGATCGCCCGGCGGAGTACGACGAGAAGGCGTGGTCGAAGGTGATGTCGGACGGCGCGCCCGAACGGCTGCGCTCTGCGCGCACTGCCCTAGAAGCGGTTCCCGAGCCGTTCGGCAGCGAGCAGGTCGAGGAGGCGCTGCGCGCTGTCGTCGAACAGCTCGAGGTCAAGCCGCGCGACGTCTTCCAACCGATCAGGGTGGCGATCACCGGCACAACAGTCTCGCCAGGGATCTTCGAGTCGGTCGCCGCGCTGGGGCGTGACGAGACGCTCGCGCGTATCGACGCGGCGCTCGCCCGAACGGCGAGTTAGAAATCCACTCTCAACCTTTGCACGAGCCGTGCCGATAGCGCTTTTGACGCAGCCCGAAGCCCTATGGAAGCCGCTATCTCTCAGCCCGCCGCCGGCCACTCTCCCCAGGCCGCGCCGCGCCACAACGAAGGCCACGGCCGCCGTCTGACCGTCGCCTTCGAGGCGCTCGAGGCGTTCCCGGCGCTGGCCGAGTCGCGCAACCGCGTGCTGCGGGTCGTGCGTGAGGACCGTGCCTCGGTTGGCGAGGTGGTCGCCGCTGTCGAGTCCGACGTGGCGCTCGTGATCACGGTGCTGCGGATAGCGAACCGGACCGCCCAGCGCAAGAAGGGCAAGATCGCGAGCATCCCGGAGGCGGTCGAGATCCTCTCGCCGGAGGGCGTGGAGACGCTCGCGGCGCGCACGGCGACCTTCGACTTCTTCGAGCGAACGCCCGGCTGGGACCTGATGCCCGAGCGCTTCCGCCTGCACGCAGTCGCCACTCAGTCCGCCGCCGACCGGCTCGCTCGCGAGCTCGAGTGCGAGGATCGCGACGAGCTGCTCTGCTCGGCGCTTCTCCACGACATCGGCAAGCTCGTCCTCACGCACGCGTATCCGGGCTATCCGGGGCAGGTGCACCAGAACGCGCGCACGCCCGAGGAGCGGCTGCATCGCGAGCGGCTCGAGCTGGGCGTCGACCACGCGCTCGTCGGCGGCGTGCTCGCCCGCCGCTGGGGGCTGCCGAACAGGCTCGCGACAGCGATCGAGCGCCATCACGCTGACGACGCCGAGGGAGAGGCCGCGATCGTGCGGCTCGCGGACATGCTGGCCCACTACGGCCACGGCCTGCCCGTCAACCCGAAGCAGCTCCTGCATGCTGCGCGCGCGGTTGGCCTCTCGACCGAGCAGCTGCGCTCGGTCATGTACGAGCTCCCGCAGGGCAGCGGCAACGTCAAGCGGAACGTCGACCCGTGCCCGCTCTCGACCCGCGAGGTCGAGGTGCTGCGCCGCCTCGCCGAGGGCAAGGTCTACAAGCAGATCGCCCACGAGCTCGAGCTCTCCACGAGCACGGTGCGCACGCACCTGCACAACACCTATGCGAAGCTCGGCGCGGTCGACCGCGCCCAGGCCGTCCTGATCGCGACCGAGCGCGGCTGGATCTAGGTTCCTGAGCCGGCGATTGGGGTCCCGACCCCATGGCGTGCGAGCGCGCGCCCGCCGAAAATCAACACATGCTTCGCTACAAGTGCCGCCGCTGTCACGAGGTCACGCAGCGAGAGGCGCCCACCTCCCACTGCGGTATCTGTTTCGCCCCGCTCAGCGACGACGACCTGCTGCCGGCGGAGCCGCCCGCGGCGTCACGCTCGCTCGCCGACCTGCTGAACGCCCGCGACGCTGCGCGTGACGCAGCGCGGGCCGCCTACTCGCTTCCCAGCTAGGAAGCCGGTACGGTCGGGGCGTGGCCCCCGAGCAGAAGGCGACGTTCTGCCGGATCTGCGAGCCGCTGTGCGGCATGGTGGCCACGATCGAGGGCGGGAAGATCGTGAAGCTGAGGCCCGACCCGGAGCACCCGCTTTCGCGCGGCTACGCCTGTCCCAAGGGGATCGCGATGGCCGAGGTCCAGAACGACCCGGACCGCGTGCTGCATCCGCTCAAGCGGACGTCGGCCGGCGAGTTCGAGCGCGTGTCCTGGGAGCAGGCGCTGACCGACATCGCGGCGCGGCTGCGGACGATCCCGCGTGACGGCGTCGCCTGGTACATGGGCAACCCGGGCGCGTTCTCGTACTCGCACACGCTCTGGGTGAAGGGCTTCCTCGACGCGCTCGGCTCGCCCCACTACTACTCCGCGGGCTCGCAGGACGTGAACAACCGCTTCGCGGCGAGCGCGCTCATGTACGGCTCGCCGCTCGTGATCCCGATCCCGGACCTGCGCCGGACGTCCTTCCTCTTCATGGTGGGCGCGAACCCGCTCGTGTCCCACGGCTCCGTGCTGTCGGCGCCGCGCATCCGCGAGCAGCTGCTCGAGATCGAGCGCGTAGTGGTGGTCGACCCGCGGCGCACCGAGACGGCGCGCCAGTTCGAGCACCTCCCGATCCGCCCCGACACGGACGCTCAGCTACTGCTCGCGATGCTGGCGGTGATCTTCGAGGAGGGCCTGTCCGACCGGCTCTTCCTCGAGCGCTTCGGCCAGGGCGCGGCCGTGCTCGAGCGGCTCGCCCGCGAGAATCCGCCCGAGCGCAGCGAGGGGGCGACGGCGATCCCCGCCGGGCGCGTCCGCGAGCTGGCGCGGGACTTCGCGGCGGCCGACGGCGCCGCCGCTTACGGCCGAACCGGCTCGTGCCTCGGGCGTCATGGGACGCTCGTGGCGTTCCTGCTCGACGCGCTCAACGCCGTGACCGGCAACCTCGATCGGCCCGGAGGGGCCGTGTTCGGGCGCCCGCCGGTGGCGCTCGACGACGTGGGCGAGCAGGTCGGGCTCGCCACCTACGGGGAGCGGCGTTCGCGTGTGGGCGGCTTTCCCGATGTGATCGGCAACATGCCGGCGTCCTTGCTGCCGCTCGAGATCGAGACGCCCGGCGAGGGGCAGATCCGTGCGCTCTTCATCTCGGCCGGCAACCCGGTCCTGTCGGTGCCCGACGGCGAGGCGCTGGAGCGGGCGCTCCGGCGGCTCGACCTGTGCGTGTCGATCGACCTCTACGTGAACGAGTCGAACCGGCACGCCGACTACGTCCTGCCGGCGACGACCTTCTACGAGCGCGAGGATCTGCCGCTCGCCTTCCTCGGCTTCTTCAGTACGCCCTTCATCCAGTTCAGCGATGCGGTCGTCGACCCACCCGGCGAGTGCCGCCAGGAGTGGGAGGTGGTCGAGGAGCTGTCGCGGCGGCTCGGGCTCGCGCCCTACAGCGCGAAGCCGCTGCGCAGGCTGGCGCGGCTTGGGTTGCGGCTGCGGCCAGAGCAGCTCGCCGACCTGCTGCTGCGCAGCGGGCCGAACGGCGACCTATTCGGCTTGCGCCGCGGCGGGCTCAGTCTCAAGCGGCTGCGGGAGCATCCCCACGGGCTCGTGCTCGCCGACGAGATCGCCACCGGCGTGCTCGCGAGCAAGCTTCGCACGCCGGACGGGCGCGTGCGCATGGCGCCGCCTGAGATCGTGGCCGAGATCGAGCGGCTCGCCTCGTCGAACGGGGACGACCCGCGCTACCCGCTGCGCATGATCGGCATGCGCGAGCTGCGCTCGCACAACTCCTGGATGCACAATGCGCCGCTGCTGATGCGCGGCGGGCGCCTCCAGGCGCTGCGCGTGCATCCCGACGACGCGGCGGCGTATGGGCTCGAGGACGGCGCCGAGGCGCGACTCGAATCGAAGGATGGCGCACTGACGGTCCCGGTGGTCGTGAGCGACGAGATGACGCCGGGGACGGTGGCGCTGCCGCACGGCTGGGGCCACCGCGGCGGCTGGCGGCTCGCGAACCAGCACGCGGGCGCCAACGTGAATCTGCTGGCCGGCAACCAGCCCGCGGACCTCGAGCGGCTCGCCGGCATGGCGCATCTAAACGGGATCCCCGTTCGGTGCGTGCCCGTTAGGACCGCCGTACCCACGCGCGACCCGCTCGTCGCTACCTAGCTCCGCCGCCATCGCTGGACGCGGAGTCCGAGATGGTGTGACCAAGTTCTCCCGGGTACCACATAACTGTTGTTTGAGCGTGGAAGGAGGACGAGAATGTCCACGCCAGAAGAGTGTGTGATTCTGGATATCCCGGAAGGGCTCACACTCAATCTCCTCGGGCTGATTGTCACAATTGGCCCGATCCGAATCGTCGCTGACCGGTCCGGCCTGCTTGGTGGGATCCTGGCGTCTCTCACATGCGGCGGAGTCGAGTCGGCGGAGCGCCTCGAGGCACTGGCCCAAATGGTGCGGTCCCAAGGCGGAGGCAACGGAGGAGGGCAGCCACAGCAGCCGGCAGTGCAGACCTAAGCCCCGCGCAACTATCAGGCACGGATCTCGGCGTCTAGAAGAGACGCACGCGGCGTCGCTCGACGGAGGTGTTGCCGGCAGCATCGCTGGCGCGCACCGTTACGTGCGCCCGCGTACGCCGGCGGAGCTCGCGCCGCTTGGCGAGCGCGGCCCGCAGACGATGGCCGAAGCGCAGCGAGACCGTCGCCCGCTGGCCCGCAGCCAGCGGCTGGGGCGCGGCGCTCAGCCGGTAGACACGTGCGGCGCCGGGCAGGACGATGCGGGCGGTCACCGCGACGGTGCAGCCCTCGCCCGGACATTCGACTGCGACCGCCAGCCCCTTGAGGCGCCTGAGCGGCCGCGCCCGTGCGAGGTCGAGGTCGGGGGGCGTGGCGTCGGTGGTCTCGCTCGGCGGTGGCGGCGGGGCGGGTGCGCCGCCGACGATGCAGCCCGCTCCGATCAGTGCACGAGCGTCGCCGAGTCGCAGCTGGTAGCGGTAGCGGTACTGCTCCGCCGGGCGCTCGACGTCCGCCACCCACTCGCCGTAGCGGGTCTCGTCCGCGCCATAGCTCGGATCGGTCGCTCGCCTGCTCGCGAGCACCTGGAGAGCCGTGTCGACGAACCAGTTGAGTTGTAGCTGCGGGTTGGTGGGATAGCCGGCGTACGCGCCCCGGTTCCAGATCGAGGTGCGCATCTGGAAGTAGCCCGCGGTGTCGCCGTCGCCCGCCGCGAGGTTTGTCATGTTGGACTCGACGAGCGCTGCCATCACGGGCAGCTCCCCGGGCACGCCGCGCGCGCTCGCGCCGTAGGCCATCCAGGCCGCCAGCGTCGACTTCGGAGCGTCGTCACCGGGGTAGGTCACGCAGTCCGCGGCGTTCGCCGAAGCGGGTCCGGCCAGGGCTGCGGCGAGCACGGCGGTCGCGAGCGCGCGTCGCACGCGACCAGTATCGCCGCTCAACCGAAGACCAGCGCGCGCGGCACCCTCACGAGCACGCGCGTGCCGCGGTCCGAGCTCGCGATGTCCAGGACGCCGTCGAGCAGCTCGGCGCGCTCACGCATGCTGGCGAGCCCGAGATGGCCAGGGTTCATCGAGACGACCGGATCGTCGACGGCGAAGCCATGGCCATTGTCGGTAACGCGCAGCTCGACGTCGCTGTGGGTCGTGCGGAGATTGATGGAGACCGCGTCGGCCGACGCGTGGCGGCCCGCGTTGACGACCGCCTCCTGGACGATGCGGAACAGGTCGCCAGCCATCTCCGGCGACATCATCACGCGTTCGATCGTCGCCATCACCTCGAAGCCGTAGCGGCGACGCCACACCGGGATGCAGTTCTCCACCGCCTGGTCGAAGCTGAGCTCGTGGAACGCGTAAGGACCGAGGTCGACGATCTCGTCACGCAGCGCCCGGATGTTGCGAGTGGCGAGCTCGCGCGCCTCCTCGATCAACGTCGACGCCTCCTCGTTGCGCCCAGCCTCGGCCGCGCTCGTCGCCGCGGACAGGATCATGTCGAGGCCGATCAGCTCCTGGACGGGGCCGTCGTGGATCGACTCGGCGACGCGGCGGCGCACCTGGCCCTCGGCCTGAAGGGTTCGACGCGACAGGCCCTGGGCGCGCAACCGAGACGCTGACTCCGCGGTTCGCAGCATGCCGACCACCAAGCCCGTGGCGAGCGCCGCGACGACGAAGACGAGCTCGTAGAAGGCCCAGACATCGCCGTCGACGGGTTCGTCGCCGCGGATCGCGCTCGCGATCACGAGGGCCGCCGAGCCGATCGCGGCGACCGCCATGCCGCGCCGCTCGCCCTGGAAGTGCGCGTGCGAGGCCACGAGGAAGAGCGCGGCGGCGCGTACGGCGCCGACCGTATCCGGCGCCACCACCTCGAGCAGCACGAGCAGCGAGAAGTCGACGATCGGCACGATCGGGTTGATCGCGAAAGCCGGGTCGCGCCGGGTCACGAGCAGGACGAACAGCGTCCACGGGAGCGCCACGGCTCCTACGAGCAAAGCCGCGGTCGTGTTGTTCGGGAGCCCGAATACGACGATGCCGAGAATTGCCAGGGCCGTCGCAACGACGCGCGTTGCGGCGAAGACGAGCACCGGCCCGGCCGACTCGATCGGGAGCCGCCTCAACATCAGACAGCGGTGCGCCGCGGCAGCCCGGAGCGCAGCAGGAACGCCATGAGCCCGGCGCCGGCCGAGTCGATCAGCCAGTCGACAGGGCTCCCGTTGCGGCCCTCGACGAAGGTCTGGTGGAGCTCGTCAGTAGCCGCGTAGCCACTCGTGACGAGAAAGGCGACGAGCGCCGCGCGGCGCGCCCCGAGCCCGGGCTCGAGCGCCCGCCACCAGAGCAGGCACAGCAGCGCGTACTCGGCGAAGTGGACGAGCTTGCGCCCGACGAGCTCGAACGTGCCAAGTCCCACCTCGAGGCTCGACTGGGCCGAAAAGGCGAAGATCAGCGCCATCAGCGCCAGGGGTGGGAGCCAGAGATCAGGGCGCCGCAGCGACGGCATGTGCATACCGTAGAGTCACAGGCTTGCTGGTCATAACGACGAAATCGCCGTACGCAGTCCGCGCCCTTACCGAGCTGGCGCGCCGCGGCGGCCCCGCGCCGGTCCCGATCGGCGAGATCGCCAGGGCGCGCGACATCCCCGTCCAGTTCCTCGAGGGCCTCTTCGCAACGCTTCGCCGCGCCGGCATCCTCCAGTCCCAGCGCGGCGTGAAGGGCGGCTACTCGTTCGCGCGGGCGCCCGCGGACGTGACCGTGCTCGAGGTAGTCGAGCTGCTCGAGGGCGAGCTCGGCACCGACGCAGCGGCCTCAGGCCCCGTATGGACCGAAGCGGTGGACGCGGTCAGGAACGTGCTCAGCGGGACGACGATCGCGGCGGTCGCAGAGCGCGAGGCGCAGTCGGCGGCGGCACCCATGTATTACATCTAAGGGCAGGGCTTGGGAGAACGGCGCTCCGCTCTTCAAGGCGAAATCCGGGAACGGGAGAAGCGCCTTGAGGAGCAGGGCCGACTGTTGCGAGCGAGCACTCGCGCCGCGACCGCGCACCGTGATTGACGAGGCCCTCAGGGCCGACCGCTGTCGCGGTACCTTCGGGGCCGGTGAAAGCTGGTTCGATGCGGGGAGGGTTAGAAGGCGATGACAACTGCGGAGGTCGGGACGGGGTCGAACGGTCAAGATGGCGGCGAGCCATGGCTGTACCGAAGAGGAGCGCTTACGATCGTCCTCGCCGGGCTTGGAGCGATCGTCGTACTCGCGCTCGCGGCACTCTTGATACTCGGCTTGAAGCTTGAGTCCAGCGAGGCGAGCGTCTCGGTAGCCACCTCCGCCTTCGGGGTCGTGGGGTCGATCGTCGGCGCTTACTTCGGCGTAAAGCTTGGCTCTGAGCAAGCGACTGCGGCGACGGGCCAGAATGCGGACCTAGCGAGGAGGGTGCAGGCCGCCGAGACAAAGGCTGACGCGTACGCCCTTCACGTAGACGATGCAGGCGCCGCGCAGAAGACCGCTCAGGACATGCTCAGGGCAGTCCAAGATGCCGTCTGACGCTCCGACGCGGACCAGGGCACTAAAGGAACCCAGCGCGGGCCAATGACCGCTCCACGCCGTCCCACAGCAGCCGCTTGATGATCTCCACGTTCTCCTGCGACAGCGGCCCGGCGGGACCGTAGCGTGTACGTACAGGCGGGGGTTGGCTAGGTGGGGCGCGTGACCCGCGCGAGCACGCGGGCCGCCAAGGGCACGTGCCGCGAGCGCCATACATGGCGCTGCTCGAAGGGCCAGGCGTAGATCGGGTTGCCGTCGCGAACCAGTTCGAGCAGGCGCGGCTCGCGGAGCTCCTCGGCGGACCACTCGTACAGGCGTTGCAGCCGCGGGACGATCACCGCGTAGTCGAGCATCCGGCCCAGTCTCTGCTCACCAGCGATGTAGCGCTCGACGTCGAGGTCGAGCGGATAGCGGTCCGGGAGCACGCGGCTGAGGGAGAGGAACGCACCTGCCATCCCGAGCCGCGGATCGCCCAGAACGCGCCCGAGCGGCGCCATCCGCCCGAGCGCCAGGCGTGGCGCCGCGACGAGGGCGTGCGCGTACAGCACGCGCACCAGTGCGACGTTCATGAAGAACCGCTCCGGTGCGCTCTCGTTTTCCGCGAGTCCCCGATGCTCGAGGTAGGCGCCCAGAATGCTGGCGTTGTGCGCGCGGTACCAGTTGCGCCCGGTCGGCACATCGGCGAACGCCAGCCAGAGCCGCACGGCTTGCGACGACGGCTCACCGCCGAGGCCAGCGAGGAGTGCGACGGTTTCGCATCCGTCGCGGAGCAGTCGTTCGTTGACCGCGCGCCACCACACGCTGCCAGGCGGCGACGCGTCGAGTGGATTGAGCACACCGCGACGCGCCTGCCAACGCATGAACGACAACGCTGCGCGCCGAAACGGCAGGTGTCGTGGTGCGCGGCCGGTCGGCCCGCGGAACACTTGTGACATCAACCCGAGACGCGCCCCAGGATCGTCGCGCACGGCCGCGACCTGCGACTCGGCCCGAGCGAGCGCGGCTGCGTGCTGGCTCATCGCGCTATGACCAGACCATTGCTCCTTTCCGATCGGCGTCACCTAGATGGGTTATGTCAACCACCGGATGCGGATTGGCGGCGGTTCTGGCGGGTAGGACAGAGAAGGAGTGTCCTAGAACGAAGAGGGATGTGCGGTGGCGGCGAGCGGCAAATCTTCCGGCAGTAAGCAGAGCAAGAGCAGATCGTCGAGCGGCACGGCGTCGAAGGCCAAGGGCAAGTCGTCGAACAGCTCGGGGTCACGGAGCCGAGCTCGGGCGAGCTCGTCCGGTGCGACGAAGCCGCGGACTTCGCGGAGCGGGGCGACCGCCAAGCGCAGCAGCGCGAGCCGTAGTCGCCCGAGCGCGCAGCAGACCCGCAGCAGCTCGAACGGCTTCGTCGGCACGGTCCGCCAGGTTGCCGGCAAGGCCAAGGGCCCGGCTGTTGCGGTCGGAGCGACGGGCGCTGCGCTCGCTGGCGGGCTGCTGATCCGCTCGCGCACGCGTCAGCGCAAAGTGTTGGGCGTGCCCGTGCCGCGCTCGGTCAGCAAGCCGGACATCGACGTCAAGTCGCTCGCGAAGTCGCTCGGCAAGGCCAGCAAGCAGTTCGGCCAGACGACGAAGACCGTGTCGAGGGACATGGAGCGCGTCGGCGAGCAGGCCGAGCGCTTCGGCAAGATGCTCGACTAGCGATGGCCTCGGCAAGGACCGGGGCGACCGACTCGCCGAACGGCTCGATCGCGAAGTCGGCCGCGAAGGCAAAGCGGGCGGGCGAGTCGGTGACCGAGGCCGCCGGCAGGGCGAAGGGGCCGCTTGCCGCTGCCGGCCTCGCCGCGGCGGCGCTGGCCGGAGGATTCGCTCTCGGACGCGCGGGCGGACAGTCCCAGGGGCTGTTCCCCCGCCGGCGCAAGGTGCTGGGCCTGCAGATCGGCCCGAAGACCGGGTTCGAGCGGACTGCGGACGTGCTCGAGAGGCTTGCGGACGGCCTTGGTGCGGCCGCCGGCAAGGCCGCCGCCACGACCGATGACATCCAAAGGATCCGCGAAGAGCTCGAGCAGGTGAACCGCCAGTCGCCGGTGGAGGTGCTCCTTGACGGGCTCACCCACCGCCGGGGGGCGCACAAGCGCGAGAGCTAGCGAGTCCGCCGGGTACTCTCGTCGGCGGATGAGCGTTTTGCCGCCGACCGGCACGATTCCGGACAACCTGGCCGACCTGGTCGGCAACACGCCGATGGTGCGGCTCACGCGCGTCGCGCCCGAGTGCGACGCCGAGCTGATCGCCAAGCTCGAGGCGTACAACCCGGGCGGCAGCGTCAAGGACCGCATCGGCGTTTCGATGATCGCCGCCGCCGAGGCTGAAGGCCGGATCGAGCCGGGCCGCAACACGATCGTCGAGTCGACCTCGGGCAACACGGGTTTGGCGCTCGCGTTCGTCTGCGCCGCGAGGGGCTACGACATCGTCATCACGATGCCGCAGGGCATGAGCCGCGAGCGCGAGAATCTGCTGCGGCTGTACGGCGCCGAGGTCGTGCTCGTCGAGTCGATGGGCGGCATGAACGAGGCCGTCGAGGAGGCACGCCGGATCTGCCGCGAGCGCGGCGACTGCTACGTGCCCAACCAGTTCTCGAACCCCGCGAATCCCGAGATCCACCGGCGCACCACCGCCGAGGAGATCTGGCGCGATCTCGAGGGAAAGGTCGACGTGCTGGTCGCGGGCGTGGGAACCGGCGGCACGATCACCGGCTGCGGCGAGCGGCTCAAGGAGCGCAACCCCGACCTGTACGTGGTGGGGATCGAGCCGCTTAGCTCCCCGGTGCTGTCAGGCGGTGAGCCCGGCCCGCACAAGATCCAGGGCATCGGGCCGGGCTTCGTGCCCGAGGTTCTGAACCGCGACGTGATCGACGAGATCGTCCCCGTGGACGACGAGGACGCCCTCGAGCTGGCGCGGCTGTGCGCGCGGCGCGAAGGGGTGCTCGCCGGCATCTCAGGCGGCGCCGCGCTGTGGGCCGCAATTCACGTCGGCTCGCGCCCGGAGGTGTCCGGCAAGCGGATGGCGGTGATCATCCCCGACTCAGGCGAGCGCTACGTGAGCACGCCATTCTTCGCACCGTGATCGGCTCCGGGACATTCGCGCGGGTGGCGCGCGAGCTGCGCGACGACCTGACCGCCGCTCAGGAGCGCGACCCGGCGGCGCACAGCGTGGGGCGGGTCGAGATGTTGCTGAGCTACGGCGGCGTCCAGGCGATCCTGTCGCACCGGATCTGCCACGCGCTCCACCAGGCCGGCGTGCCGCTCGTCCCACGCGTGCTGTCGAACATCGCGCGCGTGGCCACCGGAATCGAGATCCACCCGGCCGCCACGATCGGGCGCGGCCTCTTCATCGACCACGGCTCGGGCGTCGTGATTGGCGAGACGGCCGAGGTGGGCGATCACGTGACGATGTACCAGGGGGTCACGCTCGGCGGCACGGGCTTCGCGCGCGGCAAGCGCCACCCGACGATCGGCGACGAGGTGATGATCGGCGCCGGCTCGAAGCTGCTCGGCCCGATCGAGGTCGGGGCGAAGTCGAAGATCGGCGCGAACTCCGTCGTGATCCACGACGTGCCGCCCAACTCGACCGTGGTCGGCAATCCCGGCCACCCGGTTCGCGTCGAGGGCAAGAAGCCCTCCGGCCCCGACGCCGACTGGATCCACCTGCCGGACCCGGTCGCCGACGCCATCCGCGGCCTGGCGAACCGCCTGACCGAGGTCGAGGAGCTGCTGGCGGAGCAGACCGGCCGCAAGCCTCAGGGGGCCGAGGTCAAGCCACTGTCGGCCCGCCGCGGGCCGGACAGCGCCGGCGGCTGAGCGATCAGTAGTAGACGGTGCGCGTCCGGTGGCGCGGGATCGCCTTGTACTCGGGCGCCTGGCCGCGGTGCCACAGCCACGCGTCGAGGATGCGCGGCGGCGTGCCGAGCCGCTCCGCGATCAGCTCGCAGGCGTGCACCGCGCAGGCGCGGATCTCGCGCTCCTCGGCTCCCGGCGGGAGCAACTCGCCCGCGTCGATGCGCGCGGCCAGCCCCGGGTCGTAGCGCAGCACCCCGTCGACCCGGAGCACGTGCGGCACGAGGTTGTCGGCGAAGATCGTCAGGCGATCCAAATCCTCGAACGACGCGACGTCGGCCAGCGCCAGGTCGTTCGGCGTGATCTGCGCCCGCTTCCAGAACCCCACGTCGTCGAAGAAGGGCATGCCGCCCGCGAGCATCGAGGCCAGCCGTTCCGCCGATCCGCCGGCCTCGGCGACCAGCTGCAGCGCGCTCCGCTCGCCCAGAAACGAGCCGAGCGAGCGCAGCGCCTCCGCGTACAGGCCCATGAGCTCGTGATCGGGCTCCTGCCCGAGGACGGCGGCAACCTCGACGCCCGTGAGCGAGCGCAGCTCCTCATTCGACCAGCGCCGCCCCGAGCGGAAGAAGTCCGCGAGCGCCCAGGCGACGGTGAAGTAGCCAGAGCAGCCCGTCCGCTTGCGCAGCGTGGGAAACCAGCCCGAGCCGAAGTTGATCGCGTCAAGCATCAGCATGTAGCTCGCCACGTCGTCGGCCGACCCCTCGAGGTAGTGACGCTCCGGATCGAGAGACGGCGGCGGAGCGGGCTCCACCTCGCCGAGCCGGGCGACCTCGATCGACACGAAGCGCGCGCTCTCCGCGATCGCCCGGCAGGACGCGCGCACGTCATCTGTCAGGCCCATCGGACGCAATTCCTACACTGCGCCCGGTGGCGCCCGCTTTCGCCTGCCACCGGCTGACCAAGCGCTACGGCGCCACCGTCGCGCTCGCCGGCGTCGACCTCGAGGTTGAGCGCGGCGAGCTGCTCGGCCTGCTCGGCCCCAACGGTGCCGGCAAGTCGACGCTCACGAAGATCGCCTGCGGGCTCGTCCGCGCGACGGAGGGCGCGGCCGAGGTCGAGGGAGCGCCCGCTGGCTCGGCCCACGCGAGACGGGCGATCGGCTACCTCGCCGAGCTGTTCCGCTTCCCCGATTGGCTGTCGGCCGACGAGCTGCTCGCGCTCCACCAGTCGCTCGCCGGCTCGACCGGCGGCTCCCGCGAGCGAGCGGAGCTGCTCGAGCTCGTCGAGCTTGGTGACGCGCGCGCGACCCGCGTCGACGCGATGTCGAAGGGAATGCAGCAGCGCCTCGGGATCGCGCAGGCCCTCGTCGGCGAGCCGAGCCTGCTGATGCTCGATGAGCCCACCAGCGCTCTCGACCCGATCGGCCGCAGGATCGTGCGCGACCTCCTGACCGGGCTGCGTGACCGCGGCGTCGCCGTCGTGCTCAACTCGCACCTGCTCAGCGAGGTCGAGCTCGTTTGCGACCGGGTCGCGATCCTGAACCACGGCCGCATCGTCGCGAGGGGCACGCCGCACCAGCTCGTACGGCCGCGCGGTGTCGAGATCGCGACCGGCGCGGGCCTCCGCAGCTACCCGAGCGCGACGCGCGAGGAGGTGCCCGCGCTTGTCGCCGAGCTCGTCGAGCAGGGCGAGGACGTATACGAGGTGAAGCTGCTGTCGTCGAGCCTCGAGGACGCCTACCTCGAGGCGGTCGGCGGCCCGGCGCAACCGGCCCGGGAGCTCACGTGAGCGGCGCGCTCGTGGTCGCCCAGTACGCGCTGCGCGAATGCGTTCGGCGCCGCGTGATCGCCGTGGTCATCGTGCTCACCGTGATGTTCCTCGCGCTGTACACGCTCGGCGCCGACGTCGCCTTCCGCGAGACCGAGGACTTCGCCGGCGAGGACCCGCTCGACGAAATCGTGCTGACCGGCTCGACGCTGCTCGGCCTCGCGATGTTCACGACGCTCTTCCTCGGCGCCGTGCTCGCCGCCTTCCTCACGCTCGGGGCCGTCCGCGGCGACGCCGAGCGCGGCCTGCTGCAGCCGCTCGTGGTACGGCCGGTCGGCCGCGCCAGCCTGCTGCTGGGCCGCTTCGCGGGGGCGGGTGTCGTCTGCTCGGCGTACGTGGGGCTCGTCTACACGCTGTCGGTGCTGATCACCGGCATCACGGGGGGCTGGTGGCCGGACAGCCCGGTGCTGCCCGGACTCGGCCTCGTGGTGGGCGTGCTCGTAATCGCGGCGCTGTCCCTGCTGGGCTCGGTGTTCCTGTCCTCCACGGCGAACGGCATTGCGGTTTTCATGCTGTTCGGCGCCGGGCTTGCGGCCGGCCTGCTCGGGCAGATCGGCGACGCGCTGAGCGTGAACACGCTCGAAGACGTGGCGACGGTGAGCTCCTGGCTGCTGCCGTTCGAGGCGCTCTACCAGGCCGGCCTCGACGCGCTCACCGAAGACGTGCGTGGCGTGACGGGAGTGATCGTGCGGCTCGGCCCGTTCGGCGGCGCCCAGGAGGGCGGGCCGCTGCTGTGGGCGTGGACGCTCCTCTACCTCGGCTTCGTGGGCCTCGCCGCGCAGCTGGCCTTTGCGCGCCGCGATCTCTGAGGCAGACTGGCTCCATGGCATTCGAAGAGCTCAAGGCAAAGCAGAGCGTGATGTGGGGCAACGGCCCCTACGCACGGGTCAGCGAAAACCTCAAGGTCGCTCACGACCACCTCTTCAGGGAGGTGGTGCCGCAGGCCGGCGAGCGCTGGCTCGACGTGGCCACCGGCACCGGTGAGATCGCCCGGCCCGCTGCGCGCGCGGGCGCGCGTGTCACCGGGCTCGACCTCGCGCCCGATCTGATCGAGACGGCACGCGAGCGGGCCAGCGAGGACGGCGTCGATGTCAGCTTCGATGTCGGCGACGCCGAGGCGCTTCCTTACGAGGACGGCAGCTTCGACACCGTCACCTCGACGTTCGGCGTCATGTTCGCTCCGGACCATGCGGCCGTGGCGCGCGAGCTGGCCCGCGTCTGCCGCCCCGGCGGTCGCCTCGCCCTGCTCACCTGGGACTCCGAGCACGGCGTCGCCGAGTTCTTCAAGATCATGGCGGCCTACCAGCCGCCCCGGCCCGAGGGCGTCGGCAACCCGTTCTCCTGGGGCGACAAGGAGCACGTGACCGGGCTGCTCGGCGATGCCTTCGAGCTGCGCTTCGAGGAGGGCGATTGCCCGCAGCCGGGCCGCTCCTCGGAGGACATCTGGGAGCTCTTTGCGACCTCATACGGGCCGACGAAGACGCTCGTCGAAGGGCTGGACCCCGACCGTCGCGAGGCGCTTCACTCGGACTGGCTCGCGTACTTCGACCAGTACCGCACCAGCGACGGGGTCTCCCAGCCGCGCCCCTACCTGCTGGTGCTCGGCACCCGCCGCTGACGCATCTATCGTTGGCCGGGTGAGCACCCCGGTCGCAACCGACGCCCTGCTCGAGGGCCTGAACGCACCTCAGCGCGAGGCCGTCGTGCACGGCGAGGGGCCGCTGCTCATCCTGGCCG
>Ga0081538_10000294_pt1 | contig 57425 bp, 51 predicted proteins | sample TabmetS5T2R1_FD_71022 | JGI IMG/M metagenome (GOLD analysis project Ga0081538, IMG submission 71022) | Tabebuia heterophylla rhizosphere microbial communities from the University of Puerto Rico - S5T2R1 | ecosystem: Host-associated > Plants > Roots > Rhizosphere ...
GCGGCCACTTCGCTCTAAAGCCAACCAGCAACGTTGGTGGCAGGGCATTCTTGAGACCGCCAGCCGAGCTCGCCGAAGCTACGACCACCCGCAGCTCCGTGCGCTCAGCCAACCATCAGGGCATTCTGTTCGGGTGGGTCTACCGGACGGCGTGGGCCTGGGTGACGACGCTGTTGCGCTGCGGCTTGAGCGCTTGGAGGCGCTCACCGATGCCTCGCTGACGCGTCTTGATGTCGATGACCTTCTCGTGGAGCTGCTTGGCCGGGTGCGCGAGATTCTTGATGTCGACACGGCGAGCGTGCTGATGCTCGATGCCAGTTCAGGGGTGCTGATCGCCAGAGCGGCGTCTGGGATCGAGGACGAGGTTCGCCAAGGCGTGCGTATTTCGCTCGGCGCGGGTTTCGCCGGACGTATCGCGGCAACGAGGCAACCGGTGCGGTTGGATCGCGTGGACGCGACTACGGTCGTGAATCCGGTCCTGTGGGAAAAGGGCATCAGGGTGATGCTCGGCGTTCCGCTGTTGAGCGGGGACGATGTCTTGGGCGTCCTTTACGTGGGGCGGCTTAGCGACCGGTCGTTCGGCGACGAGGACATGCATCTGCTCCAGGTCGTGGCCGATCGGGTCGTGGGGGCCACGCAGACGCGGGCGCTGGCGATTGAGCGGGCAGCGACCCGGTTGCTTGAGCGCAGTCTGTTACCCGGGACGTTGCCGAGTTGTCCCGGACTTGGCTTTGCCACCCGTTACGTGCCCGCCGAAGAACGCACGGTCGGCGGTGATTGGTATGACCTGTTCATGCTTCCCGACCGACAGTTGTGGATCGTGGTTGGCGACGTGGCTGGTCACGGTGTGCAAGCGGCGGTGGTGATGGGACGCATCCGCAGTGCACTACGGGCCTATGCGCTTTTGGACACGTCGCCCGCGCATGTGTTGGACCTTGTCGACCGCAAAGTCCATCAGTTCGAGATGGGCACCTTTGCAACGGTCGCGTGCGCCGTCAGTTCACCGCCCTACGAAGCGCTGACCATTGCTCTGGCGGGGCATCTCCCGCCCGTCGTCGCGGTGCCTGGACAACGGGCCACGTTCCCAGATGTCGAACTGAGCCCGCCAATCGGAGCATCCCGCTGGTCAACGGGTGCGAGCTCGGCTGTCCTCGCCGCGGTGCGCCGCTCGACGACGATCACGCTCGCACCCGGCTCCGTCGCCGCGTTCTATACGGACGGCCTGATCGAGCGGCGCGGTGAGTCCATCGACGTCGGTCTCGACCGCCTCCGCGATGTGACATCTCCGGGACCGCCCGAGCGCGTGGCCGCCGACATGATGCGACACCTGGTTGGCAACACCATCACAACAGACGACATCGCACTAGTCGTCATTGGCCGGTCCCCGTCGAGCTGAGCGCATAGCTTTGCTGTTGGATCAATGACACGCCTGGCCGAACTAGGCGTTTGGCGCCCGTGTGCCGCGGGCAGGTAGTTGGCAATGCCGGACGACGCTGAGCCGTGGCCGGCCGCGCTGTTCCGCGCTGAAGCCACCGGCGACGACATCGATCCGGTCATCATCGTTGAGGGCGAGCTCGACGCAAGCGGTACCGATTGGTTCGGTGCCTGCGTCTCCGCTGTGCTCCAGAGACACCCAACGTCGATCGCCGTCGACGCCCGCGGCCTGAGCTTCATGGACTCGTCAGGACTGAGATCCATGCTGATCGCCCGCGCTGCCGCCGAGGACGCAGGTGTCCGGTTCCGCATCACCCAGCCGTCGCCGGCCGTTCGGCGTCTGGTCGAGCGCACCGGGCTCCGGAATCCGCTGTTGGACGAGTAACGGCCAGCCTGGGCCCCGGGAGAGAGATCGCGGGGGCCGGCGGGGTTCTGGCCCGCCTGATAACCCGACCGAATCTGCGCGAAACAGGGTGAGTCCGGCACCAGAACTGATGCGATCCGAGCCGCGTCGTTCTGGACTGACGGTCTCGCGAACAAGGCGGCGTTCCAGCTCGCGGTCGACGAGGGCCAGCTCGTGCGGAACCCGGCGGCGCTGGCCACTCCCCCGGCGGTCGTCGAGCAGCACCACAGCTGGTGGACACCCGAGCAGGTGGACCGCTTCATGGCGTACGCGGCCGAGCACGGCGACCTCCCGGTAGGACTGGTGGACGTGCTCGCGCACACCGGTGGGCGCCGCGGCGAGGTCCTGGGGCTCCGGTGGGCCGACGTCGACCTCGACGCCGGCACGGCCACCGTCACCCGCCAGCTCGTCGAGCATCCGGACGACCGCGGGTTGGGCTACCGGACGACGAAGCGATCGCGCTCGAAGGCAACCGTCGGCCTGCACCCGGGCACGGTGGCGGCGCTGCGGCGGCGACGGGTCGAGCAGGGTGAGCACCGGCTCAAGATGGGCGCCGGCTGGCCGGCTGGCGGCAGCGTGCACGCCGAGCTCGTGTTCACGTGGCCCGACGGCACCGCCATCCGGCCCTCGACCCTGACGCGCATCATCGCCCGTCTGTCGGTCGAGGCCGGGCTGCCGCGGCTCACCCCGCACGGGCTGCGGCACAGCTTCGCCACCGCGGCGCTCCGGGCCCGGGTGCCCGTCGAGGTCGTCGCCGCCCGGCTGGGCAACACGCCGCGGGTCGTGCAGAGGTCTACAGCCACGTCATCCCCGCCGACGACCAGGCTGCGGCGCAGCTCGTCGGGGACCTTTACCGGCGTGATGTGACCAACCTGTGACCAACGCGGTAGAGCCGGCCCCGTAGGACCGGCTCTGACCTGGTCGGGCTGGCGGGACTTGAACCCGCGACCCCTTGACCCCCAGTCAAGTGCGCTACCAAACTGCGCCACAGCCCGACGGGGATGGTCATCCTACGCGCTTGGCACGCGGCCGAGTCAGAACCGGCCGACCACCCACTCGATGAGCTGGACCAGGCGCCATCCCAGGTAGACCACCGTGGCCAGCACCAGGAGCTTGAAATGCCAGGGCGCCCGCTGCCGGCTCGCGGCCTGCTCACCGGCGGGCTCGGCCACCTGGCGGCCGCACGTCGGACAGGTGCCATCGGCCTCGAGGGTGTTGGGGTTGAGGAAGCGGCTACAGGTCTCGCACCAGGGCATCTACGTGTTCCAACGGGGGCCGGCGGCGGCGATTCGCGACGGTACGGGGTGGCCGACCACACCCGCCACCTGCGCCGACACGGCGAGCAGCGCCGCGAGGTCGAACCCGGTCGTCACCCCGAGGTCGTCGCAGAGGTGGACCAGGTCCTCGGTGGCGAGATTCCCGCCGGCGCCCTCGGCGAACGGCGACCCGCCCAGCCCGCCCACCGCAGTGTCGAACCGCGTGACCCCGGCCTGGAGCGCTGCGTAGGCGTTGACGAGCGCCGTGCCCCTGGTGTCGTGGAGATGCAGGCCGACGTCGGTGCCGGTCTCCGCCAGCAGGTCCCGGACCCGGCGGGGCGTCGCCATGCCCGTGGTGTCGGCGTACGTCAAGCTGGTCGAGCCGTCCTCCACGGCCCTCCGGCCCAGGGACGCCACCGAGGCCGGCGCGATGTCGCCCTCGTAGGGCGACCCGAAGGCGCACGACACCACGGTGTCGATGGGCAGGTCGTCCCCGACGGCGGCCCGGATCGTCCCGACCTGGGCCAGCGACTCGTCCACCGACATGTGCACGTTGCGTTGGCTGTAGGCCTCGGACGCAGACACGGTCAGCGTCAGCGCATCGACGCCGGCCTCGGCCGCCAGCTCGGCACCCTTCACGTTGGGGACGAGCGCGACCCGGCGAACCGCAGGCGAGTGCGGCAGCGCCGCGACCACCTCCGCCGCTCCGGCCATCGCCGGCACCGCCTTCGGCGAGACAAAGGCCGCCACTTCGATGATCGACGCCCCGGCGGCGATCAGCGCGGTGATCAGCTCGACCCGGGCGGCCACCGGCAAGGGGGCCTCCGGCTGCAGGCCGTCGCGGGGACCGACCTCGCGGATGGCGAGCGAGGCCGGCAGGGGCGGCGACCCGTCGACGCCGGTCACACCGGGGGCACCCCGTGCCGGCGGGCGCTGAACGCCCGGTCCTTGTCCGCCGCCATCTCCAGCCGACGGATGCACTCGGCGCGTAGGTCGGCGAAGTCGACCACGGCGTCCACCACCAGCTCCGATGCCAGGCGGTAGAGATCGACGTCGGTCTCGTAGAACTCCCGCTGCGCCTCGACGAAGGCCGCCCGCTCGGCCTCGTCGGCGATGGCGGCGATCTTGTTGGCGAACACGGCGTTCACCGCCGCCTCGGGTCCCATCACCGCGATCTGGGCGGTCGGCAGCGCCAGCGTCGCCTCGGGTTCGAACGCCGGGCCCGACATCGCGTACAGGCCGGCGCCGTAGGCCTTGCGCACGATCACCGACAGCTTGGGCACGGTGGCCTCGCTCACCGCAGTGACCATCTTCGCCCCGTGGCGGATGATCCCCTGGCGCTCGACCTCGGTGCCGATCATGAACCCCGGGACGTCGGCCAGGAACAGCAGCGGCACGTTGAACGCATCGCACAGCCAGACGAACCGCGCCGCCTTGTCGGCGGAGTCGACGAACAGCACCCCGCCCTTCTGCATCGGGTTGTTGGCCACGATGCCCACCGGTCGCCCGTCCAGCAGCGCCAGCCCCGTGATCACCTCGGGCGCGAACAGCGGCATCCGTTCGAAGAACGACTCGGCGTCGACGAGGCCGTCGATCAGGTCGTGCATGTCGTACGCCAGGTGCTCCTCCGGCGGCACCGTCGCCGCCGTGAGCGATCGCGCCGCGTCGCGGGGCTCGTACCGCGGCGGCGTCTGGCGCCAGCTCTGCGGGAAGTAGCTGAACCATGCCCGGGCCTGGTCGAGCGCGTCCTCGTCGTCGGCGGCGAGGTTGTCGCCGCACCCCGACACCGTGGCATGCATGCGTGCGCCACCCATCTCCTCCAGCGACGTGACCTCGCCGATGACCATCTCGGCCATGCGCGGTGAGCCCAGGTACATCGAGGCGTTGCCCTCCACCATGAACACGACGTCGCAGAAGCTCGGGATGTAGGCGCCGCCGGCCGCCGACGGGCCGAAGAGGCAGCAGATCTGGGGCACGCGGCCCGAAAGCCGGACCTGGTTGTAGAAGATGCGTCCGGCGCCACGGCGACCGGGGAACAGCTCCACCTGGTCGGTGATGCGGGCGCCCGCCGAGTCGACCAGCCAGAACACCGGCAGCTCGTGGCGCAGCGCGTGTTCGGTGAGCCGCACGATCTTCTCCACCGTGCGGGCACCCCACGACCCCGCCTTCACGGTGGGATCGTTGGCCATGACGCACACGGGCCGCCCGTCCACCCGGCCCACGCCGGTGACCACCCCGTCGGCCGGCAGGTCGTCGGCGCGGTTGTTGGCCAGCAGCCCGTCCTCGACGAAGGAGTCCTTGTCGAGCAGCAGCGCCAGGCGGTCGCGCACGAAGAGCTTGCCCTGCGCGGCGAGCTTGTCGCCCGCCTTGCCGAGGTTCCCCGCGAGCGCCCGCTCTGTCAGCCGCGCCAGTTGCTCGTGAGGATCTCGACGCTCGCTCAAGGCCACCAACCTGTCACGTGCGCCGGATCGCCAGCACCGCCACGTCGTCGTCGAGCGCCTCGGACGCGAAGTCCCGCGCCGCCTCCAGCAGGTTCTTGCACAGCACGCCGGCCGCCACGCCGGGGTCGCGGCGCAGCGAGTTGGCGATCCGCTCCTCGCCGAAGATCTGCTCGCCGTTGCGCACCTCGGCCAGTCCGTCGGTGTAGAGCAGCAACAGGTCCCCGGCGTTCAGCGGGATCTCGCGGCTGTGGTAGTGCCCCTGGGGATCGAGCATGAGCAGCGGGCCCGTCGAGCGCAGCGGCCGCACGTCCCGGTCGTGCCACAGCCAGGCCGCCGGATGCCCGGCCGAGGCGAACCGCAGCGTGCCGGCATCGGTGTCGAAGACGACCACAACGAGCGAGATGAACTCCTCGGTGCGCTCCGGGGCGAGCATCTGGGTGTTGAGCTCCTCGAGCGCCTGGGCCGGGTCGCGGTATTGGCGCAGGAACACCCGCAGCAGGTACTTGGCCTGGAAGGCCGTGATGGACGCCTCGATGCCTCGGCCGGTTACGTCGCCGATCACCGCGGCGATGCGCGACGGTGCCACCCGGAACACGTCGAAGAAGTCGCCGGCCATGACGCCGGTGCCGGGCTGGTAGACGCGGCCCAGCTCGAAGCCCGCGAACTGGGGCAGGTCCTCGGGCGCGAGCCGGGCGGCCCAGCGCTTGGGCGCCAACTCCTCCTGGCTGAGGACCTCCTCGGCCTTGCGCTCGATGGTCGAGCGGTCCTCGGCTAGCTGGGCCTCGCGCGTGAAGTCGCGGCCGAACGCCACCGACACCGCCACGGGCACCAGGATCAGCACGAACAGCAGGCTCGGAATGTCCTCCCCGGCCACCACGACGCCGGCGGCGGCGATGAACAGCACGGCGTACAGGCAGGTGGTGTGGAGATCCTTGCGGAACGCCGATCGCGCCAGCACCGTGACGTCGGCGTCGGGACCCCGCTCGCCCTCGACCCGCTTCCACACGACGAAGAGGCGACGCGTCGATCGAGCCCACACGATGGCCGCCACCAGGGAAGAGACCGCCACGAGGGCGAGGATCGGCTTCATGTCGGCCAAGATGCTACCGGTGGGACATGGCGTCGGGGGGTGGCGTTCATGTGACTCTCGCCCGCCGTTCAGCCGCGGCGCCGCACGCGGAGCTTGACCGGCGTGGCGCCGAGGTCGAACGCCTCACGGAACCTGCGTTCGAGGTAGCGCAGGTAGGTGCGGGGCAGCTCCCGGTTGGCGAAGAGCGTGAAGGTCGGGGGCTCGGCCGCGCCTTGAGTTGCGTACAGCACCCGGGCCCCGCCGGGGGCCGGGTGGGCCTGCTGGGCCTCCTGGACGACCGCGTTGACGCGGCCGGTGGGGATGCGGCGGTGGTAGGCGTCGACGCTGTGGGCCAGCGCCGGGAAGAGCTTGTGCACGCCGCGGCCGGTCAACGCGGTGATCGGGAGGACGGGGGCGTCGCCGATGAACCGCAGCTTGTCGCCGACCTGCCAGCGCAGCTCGGCCCGCTGGTCGCCATCGAGGAGCTCCCACTTGTTGAGCACCAGGACGATCGGGCACCCGGCGGCGTCGATGCGCTCCGCCAGGCGCTGGTCCTGCCCGGTGACCCCGTCGGTGGCGTCGATGACCAGCAGCGCCACGTCGGCATCGTCGACCGCCTGCAGCGCCCGCACCAGCGAGTAGTACTCGGTGCCCTCGCCGATCTTCGAGCGCCGGCGCATGCCTGCGGTGTCGACCAGGCGGACCGGCCCGAGCTCGGTCTCGATCACGGTGTCGATCGAGTCGCGGGTGGTGCCGGGCAGGTCGTGGACGACCGAGCGCTCGTCGCCGGTAAGCCGGTTGAACAGGGTCGACTTGCCGACGTTCGGCCGACCCACGATGGCGACGGCGATCCCCTCGGGTGAATCCGCGGCGGTTGGCGCCGTCATGGCCTCCGCTTCCGCCGCAGGTCCGGGGTCGGGGAGCCGCTCGACCAGCGCGTCCAGGAGGTCGCCGGTGCCGCGCCCGTGGAGCGCGCTGACGGGGTACGGATCGCCGAGGCCCAGGCTCAGCAGCTCCCAGACCATGCCCTCGCGGCCCACGTCGTCGACCTTGTTGGCCACCAGCAGAGTCGGCTTGCCGCGCCGGCGGAGCAGCTCGGCGACCCGGCCGTCCTCCTCGGTGATGCCCGTGGTGACGTCGACGACGAGCAGCACCACGTCGGCCTCCGCGATGGCGCGCTCGGCCTGCTGGCTGACCTTGGCATCGAGGTCGCTGCCCCCGACCATCCAGCCGCCGGTGTCCACGAGGCGGAAGGGCCGGCCGAGCCAGTCGGCGTCGACGTCCTTGCGGTCGCGGGTGACGCCGGGGCGCTCCTCCACGATGGCCGCGCGGCGGCCGACGATGCGGTTGAGCAACGTCGACTTGCCGACATTGGGCCGCCCCACGACGGCGACCACGGGCGGCATGTCAGCCTCCGGGGGGCGCGCCGAGGGTGGCCCGCAGCGAGTGGCCGTCGGCGGGCACGACCTCGACGGGAACGGGCAGGTCGGCGGGGCCGGTCCCGTCGAGGAACCGCCCCTGGGTCAGGCACACGTCGGGGAGGAGGTAGCGGTGCCCTGGCGGCTGGTCGGCCAGCACCCGCGCGAGGTCGGCGCCGACCATCAGGCCGGTCACCGCCACGTTCCCCCCGAAGTACCGGTTGTCGACGGTCACGATCCGGACGTCGGGCCTGCCCAGCCGCTCGACGAGCGGCCGCAGGACGCGCGCGCCGTACGGCGCCGTCAGGATGGCCACGGGGGCGTCACGGCGGGGCCCGATGCGGAGCAGCTGGTCGCCGGTGGCCCGGACGCCGCGGTAGGGCTCGTACTCCGCATCGGACGATCCCGACAGGTCGGAATCGGCCGACCGGAAGAACCCGCCGCGGTCCTCGGACGTCGTCCGGGAACCGGTGCCGAACAGCTCGGCCTCGAAGGCCCGCGCCATGCCGATGCCGTCCTCGTACATGGGAAAGTCCCCGTAGACGGCCGCATCCGGAAACGCACGATCGGCCAGCAGGTAGTACTCGTCGGCCGCGAACACCATGCGGTGGCCGAGCACGGCGGCGAAGACCTCCTGCCAGTCGTGCACGCTGTCGACCACGGCCTCGGCCTCGGCACGGGTGTGCGGCCGCATGCGCGCCTCGGTGTTGAAGCGCGACACGCCCAGCGGCACCACGCACACCGACGCCAGCTCGGCGTAGCGATCGAGCACTCCGGCCAGCGTGTCGTCGAGCACGGCGCCGTCGTTCACGCCGGGGCACACGACCACCTGGCCGTGGACCTCGATGCCGTGGTCGAGCAGCGCCCGTAGCCAGCGCAGGCTGGTGGCGCCCCGCCGGTTGCGCAGCATCTCCGCCCGCAGCCGTGGATCGGTGGCGTGGATGCTCACGTACAGCGGGCTCAAGCCCTCGCTCACGACCCGCTCGAGATCGGCCTCGGTGAAGCGGGTCAGGGTCGTGAAGTTCCCGTAGAGGAACGACAGGCGGTAGTCGTCGTCCTTGAGGTACAGGCTGCGCCGCAGCGCCTGCTCTCCGCTCGGACCGCCGCTCGTGCGGGGCGGCAACTGGTAGATGAAGCAGAACTCGCAGTGGTTGTCGCAGGTGCGCACCTTGTCGAACAGCGCCGAGTGCACCTCGACCCCGAGGGGCTCGCCCGGCCGCTTGTCCACCTCCACCAGCGTCTCGAGCCCGCCCCGACGTACCTCGACCGCGAGGGCGGCGTCGTCGACGAGCTGGCGCCATTCGAGCAGGTCGCGGGGCACGTCGCCGTTGATGGAGACGATCTCGTCACCCTCCACCAGGCCGACGCGCGCGGCCGGCGATCCGGGCGCGACGGCGACGACACGGGGGGCAGACACAGGCGACGCAGTCTACTGACCTGGTGGGGAGCACCGGTCGCCTGGGATTCCCCGAGGCCATGGGTTCCGCCGTCGACGGCCCGAGGCAATGGGTTCCGCGTTCGGGTCGGAACGTCGCCCGGGGCGCTCGGGTCGCGAGATCGCCCGGGGCGCCGGGGTTGCAAGAGTGCTCGGCGCTGCTGTCATCGCCGAACGTCGAGGTCGCGGTGGCGCCCGAGGGGGTCCGAGGCGGCCATGGGTACGCTGGGCCAGTGCCCGTGGACAAGGTCCTCCTCGCCGCGCCCCGCGGGTTCTGCGCGGGCGTGGAGATGGCGATCAAGGCGCTGGCCTGGATGGTGCGGGCGTTCGAGCCGCCCGTGTACTGCTACCACGAGATCGTCCACAACCAGCAGGTCGTCGACCGGTTCCGCGACCTGGGCGTGGTCTTCGTCGACGACATCGCCGAGGTGCCGGAGGGTCGACCGATCATGCTGTCGGCCCACGGGTCCGCCCCCGAGGTGGTGGCGGCCGCCCGGGCGCGGGGCAGCCACGTGGTCAATGCGGTGTGTCCGCTGGTCACCAAGGTCCACCATGAGGTCAAGGTGCGTTCCGGAAAGGGCTATCGCATCGTCTACGTGGGTCACGAGGGCCACGAGGAGGCCGTCGGCACCATGGCGGTGGCACCCGAGGCCATCGACCTGGTCGAGTCCGTCGCCGATGTGGACTCCCTGCCCGACACCGACCAGCCGGTGGCCCTGCTGGCGCAGACCACGCTGTCGCACCGCGACTGGGCCGCCGTCGCCGAACGGACCGCCGAGCGGTTCCCGGGCCTGTGGCGGCCGGGGCGCAGCGACCTGTGCTTCGCCACCACCAACCGCCAGTCGGCCCTGGCGGAGATCGCGTCCCGTTGTGACGCGGTGGTCGTCATCGGGTCGGCCAACTCCTCCAACACCCGCGCCCTGGAGAAGCTGGCCCACGGGTCTGGGTGCGCCCGGGTCTACAGGATCAACGCCGCCGACGAGCTGCCCGACGACCTGACCGGCACCGTCGGGGTAACTGCGGGGGCCTCGGCGCCCGAGGAGCTGGTCGATGCGGTGATCGCCCGACTGGCCCCGGTCGAGGGGGTCGAGGAGGTCAGGATCACCGACGAGGACGAGTACTTCCCCCCGCCGCGCGAGCTACGCGACCTGCTCAGTGGGGTGGACGTGCTGGCCACGTTCGGCTTCGGCGGATCCGTGCCGGACCGTCCCGAGGTCAACGACCGCCAGCTGCGCGCCAGCGACGTCCTCGCGATGCTGGCCTGAGCCGGCCGTCAGCCCGGGGGCCCGGCGGCAATCACTTCGCGGACGCCGGCGACGTCGACGTCGAACGGCGAGAACCGGAGCAGCCACCAGGTGGCGCCGGCGGCGGCCCAGGGCGCCGGATCGTCCCCCGGCCAGCCTTCGACCACGATCTCGAACGGGCTACCCGACCGGCGTTCCCCGAGCTCGCCGACCAGCTCCGCGAGCTGCCCGGGCGCCTGGAGGTCGATCGGGAAGTAGCCGTCGTAGCGGGCCGCCCGCCGCAGCGGCCTTCGGTTGGGCCAGCGTCCGGCGACCCACACCGGCACCCCGGGCCGCTGGACCGGTGTGGGCTGGAACGTCACCCGGCCGGCCACGTAGTGACTGCCCTCGTGGCGAACCTCGTTGCCCGACCACAGGGCGGTGACCACGTCGAGGGCCTCGTCGAGCATGGCGCCGCGCGTGCCGTCGTCCAGCTCCTCGCCGAAGGCCGACAGCTCGCGGGCCGAGTCACGACCGCTGCCGACGCCGAGCACGAGGCGCCCGCCCGACAGCTGGTCGATCCCTGTGGCCTGGCGGGCGACGACCTGTGGCCGCCGCCGGGGAAGCGGCGTGACCAGCGGACCGATCCGCACCCGCTCGGTCGCCACCGCCATCGCCGCGAGCGTGATCCAGGCATCGGCGACGTGGGTGGCGCGCCCCCGGTACTGCACGTGATCCCACACGAACACGCCGTCGAACCCCGCACCTTCGGCCTCGGCCGCCAGGCCGGCGGTGACGCGTGGGTCGCTCAGCTCACCGAAGATCGGCAGGAACACCCCGGTACGCACTCGCCGGAGGCTAGAGCCGTGCCAGGCTGGTGGGGTGACCGATCGACCCGTGGAGCAGGTGGGGCAGAAGGAACGCACGCTCGTCGGCGTCTCCTTCGGGGATGCGTTCCGTGCGCAGGAGTTCCTGACCGCAGCCACGCGGCTGGCCGCCAATCAGCGGCTGCGGCTGCTGGACGCCGTGTTCGTCGGCAAGGACGAGTCCGGCCGCACGACGGTGCGTGAGACGGTCGATCCGACCCCCGGGCGCTCGGCGCTCTCGGGCGCGCTGTGGGCCGGGCTGTTCGGCCTGATCCTGGGCGGCCCGGTGGGCTGGGCCATCGGCGCCGGGGTCGGGGCCGGCACCGGGGCCGTGGCGGCCAAGGTCATCGATCACGGCGTGAGCGACGAGTGGGTGGCGTGGTTCCGCGAGACCGTGCAGCCGGACACCACGACGCTGGTGCTGCTCGTCGAGGACCTCGACCGCGACGCCCTGGTGGGCGAGCTGAAGCGCTTCGCCGGGGCCACGCTGGTCTACGCCAACCTCGACGCCGACTGGCTCGACCGCATGCGCGACGCGCTGTCCCACTGACCGGCGGCCCCCCCACCACGGCGAACCTGCGGCACTTACCGCCGCCATGACGGCCTTGACTGCCGCAAGTTCGGGGAGGCGGCCACCCACCACGGCGAACCTGCGGCGCTTAGCGCCGCCATGACGGCCTTGACTGCCCAAGTTCGGGGACGCGGTCGGGGACGCGCGGTCGGGCTGTCGCACACGGATGCGGTGACTCCGACCCGCCTCGGCGGCCGCCATCGAGGCGTCACCCGGCCAGGCGACGGGCCTCGTCGTACAGCGCCTGCACCGACGTGCGCAGCCGCTCGGTCAGGTCCCGCACGACCCTCCGGCGAACCCGGCCGGTGCCGTCGCCCGGCGGCGGGGCGATCTGCTCCCCCACCACGATGACGATGCGGTGGGGCCGTATGAGCTTGGCGCCCACGGGCATCGCCTTGTCGGATCCACCGACCCCCACCGGCACGAGCGGCGCGCCGGTGCGGGCGGCGATGTAGGCCGGGCCGTCGAAGAGGTTCTCCACCACCGGTCCCGAGCGCCGCGTCCCCTCGGGGAACATCACCAGCGGTTCACCGTTCTCGATCACCGCCAGACACGCCCGCAGGGCCTCGCGGTCGGCCGAGCCGCGGTGCACCGGGAAGGCACCCAGCATCGCCACGAACTTGCCGCCCCAACGCCACTTCCAGATCGACGCCTTGCCCATGTACCGCATGCGTGTGCGGGTGAGCGCCGACACGAGGATGAAGTCGAGGTTCGACCGGTGCACCGGGGCCAGTACGAACGGCCCGTGCGTCGGCACGTGCTCCCGGCCGCGGATCTCCAGGCGGAAGTAGGGCTTCGCGAGCAGGGCGAACGCCCCCCGGATCGCCCCGTACGCGAACCGCTCGAGGCGGGTCGGTGGGTGGATGTCCACCGCCTCCACCCGCGCCGCGGCGGCGTCGCCGGGCCGCACCGGTGCGGGCGCCAGCTCGGCGACGTCGTCGGCGTCAGTCATCGATCCTCCGGGCCAGCTCGGCGACGTCGTCGGCGTCAGTCATCGATCCTGCGGGCCAGCTCGGCGACGATCTCGTCGATGGACATGTCGCTGGTGTCGAACTGGATGGCGTCGGCCGCCGGCCGGAGGGGATCGGCCTCGCGGCCCTGGTCGAACGCGTCGCGGCGGGCCATGTCGGCCGCGACCGTCTCGTAGTCCAGGTCCGACACCTCGGCCGCCCGGCGCTCGGCGCGGACCTCGGGACGGGCGTTCAGGTACACCTTGAGCATCGCATCGGGGAAGACGATCGTGCCGATGTCGCGGCCCTCCATCACCCCGCCCGGCCGCTCGTAGGCCCACTCGCGCTGCCGGCGGACGAGCTCGGACCGAACCTCGGGGTTCGCCGCCACCAGCGAGACCGCGCGCGACACCTCGGGGCCACGGATCTCGATCGTCGCATCGACGCCGTCGACCCGCACGTGGTCGGTGGTGACGTCGAGATCGACGACTCGAGCCAGCTCGGCCACCGGGCCGGTGTCCGCCGGGTCGATGCCCCGCCGCAGTGCCGCGAACGTGACCGCCCGGTACATCGCCCCGGTGTCGAGGTAGTCGAGCCCGAGGTGTTCGGCCAGCCGGCGCGCCACCGTCGACTTGCCGGAGCCCGCCGGGCCATCGATGGCAATGACCTTCACGAGCGGGTCACCCTATCCGGGTCACGCGATGCGCAGCCCAGCCAGCGTGTCCCAGTAGCCGGGGAACGTCTTGGCGACGCAGTCGGGGTCCTCGATCTCGATGCCCGGGACCAGCAGCCCCAGCAGGGCGAAGCTCATCGCCATCCGGTGGTCGTCGTACGTCCTGACCCGGGCCGCCCGGGGGGTGCCCGGGTGCACCACGAAACCATCGGGCTCCTCCCGGGCGTCCACCCCGCAGCGGCGGAGCTCCCGCACCGTCGCGGCGATGCGGTCGGTCTCGTGGCCGCGGATGAAGCCAATGCCCCGCACGCGCGTGGGGCCATCGGCGAACACGGCCACGGCCGCGAGCGTCTGGGCCATGTCCGGCATGGCGGACAGGTCCACGTCACCGAGCCCACGCAGGCGGGCGGGGCCGATCAAGCTGGTGGCGCGTGCGGATCGCTCGACGCGGGCGCCCATGGCGGCCATGAGATCGGCGAAGCGAGCGTCGCCCTGCAGGCTGCCGTCCCCCAACCCGTCCACGGTGACCCGCCCCCCGCAGATGGCGGCGGCGGCCAGGAAGTACGACGCCGCCGACGCGTCGGGCTCGACCCGGTAGGCGGTGCCGCGGTAGCGACCCGGGGGAACCGTGAACACCGAATGGCGGGCGTCGGCGACGGTGACACCGGCGCCGAAGGCGGCCATCACCGCGACGGTCATGTCGACGAACGGGCGGCCCACCAGCCGGGTGGTCACCCGCACGCGGAGCCCCTCCCGGCAGTAGGGCGCCGCCAGCAGCAACCCCGACACGTACTGGCTCGACGTGTTGCCCGGGACGTCGACCTGTCCACCGGTCAGGCGCCCGGGCGCCACCACCGTGACCGGCAGGTGGCCGGCCTGGCCGTGCGGCTCCACGCGGGCGCCCAGCGCCTCGATGGCCGCCAGCACCGGTCCCATGGGGCGGGCGCGGAGCGGTGGACGCCCATCCAGTCGGTAGCCGCCGCGGCCGAGGGCCACCACCGGCACCAGGAACCGGCTGGAGGTGCCCGACAGGCGCAGGTCGAGCGCCAACGGCCCCGGCGCCAGGTCCCCGCCGGTGCCGGTCACCGTGAGGCGGGTGGGGGCGCCTCCTCCCTTCTGCCCGTTCGGGGCGGGGGCGATGCCGGCGCCGAGGGCCACGAGCGCCGACGCCATGGCCTCGGTGTCGTCCGCCAGCAGGGCGCCGTCGATCGCCGAGACGCCGTCGGCCAGCGCCGCGCACAACAGCGCCCGGTTGGTCAGGCTCTTCGAGCCGGGCAGGCTCACGGTGGCGTCGAGCGGTCCCCCGATCGGCTCGACCGCCCGGACGCCGGGGGTGCCCGACGAGCTCATCGCACCGGGGGTTCGAGCGGATGCGCCGACGGCCGGTAGCCCCGGGCCACCAGGCCGCGGCGCAGGACCTCCACCGCCGAGGCCTCGACCAGCAGGATCAGCACGCCCTCCGCCCCCTCGGTGGAGTGCGCGATCTCGAGATCGAAGATGTTCACGTCGAGGTCGGTGGCGAGGGTGGTCACGTCGGCCAGCACCCCCGGCCGGTCCGGCACCGGGACACGCAGCTCGCGCAGGTCCTCGGCCGTGCGGAGGCGGACCGGCAGGTTCACCCGGGCGGCCCGGGCGCGTTCGAGCGCGTCCAGCAGGCCGGTGCGGTCATCGCCGGCCACGATCTCCCGCATGCGACCGAGCGCCGCCGTCAGCTCGTCCAGCACGTCGACGATCGCGGTCCGGTTGTCGCTGCAGATGTCCGGCCAGATGCCCGGGTGGCCGGCCGCGATGCGGGTCATGTCGCGGAATCCGCCCGCCGCCAGCCGCAACAGCGCCCGGTGCTCCTCGCTGCGGACGTCGGCGAGGCGCATCAGCGTCGCCGCCGTGAGGTGGGGCACGTGCGACACGATCGCCACCAGCACGTCGTGGCGGTCGGGGGGCAGCGCCACGACGTCGGCGCCGAGCGTGCCGATGATCTGGCGCACCTGTGCGTACGCCCCGGCATCCGTGCCGGTGGTCGGCGTCAGCACCCAGGTGGCGCCCTCGAACAGGTCGGCGGTCGCGCCCTCGATGCCCTCCTGCTCCGAACCCGCCATGGGGTGGCCGCCCACGAACCGGGCGTCGGCGGCGGCCTCGACGATCGAGGCCTTCACCGAACCCACGTCGGTCACGAGCCCGGGCCCGGCGGCGAGCGCCCGCCGGGCTTCGTCGGCGATCGTCCGCACCGGGCTGGCTATGAACGTCACGGTGGCGGTCCGGTCGTCACCCACCTCGTCGAGCGCACCCAGCTCCAGCGCTCGCTTGGCCCGGTCGTCGTCGACGTCCCGTCCGGTGACGTGCCAGCCCGCCTGCCGCAGCCGCATGCCGATCGAGCCCCCGATCAGACCCGTGCCGACGACGGCGGCCCGCCCGGGCTCAGGAGGGCGTCCGAGCACCACCGCTGATCAATCGGGTAGGTCGTCGCGCAGGTTGCGCGCGCCCTCGAGGTAGACGTGGTGGAGCTGATCCCGGGGCACGTCGGACGTGAAGTGGATCATGACGCGGATGCAACGCGGCGTCCCGCCCTCGATGTCGAGCTCCCGCGCGCAGATCAGCGGCACGTCGCCCAGCCCGAACTTGCGGGCCGCCTCGGCCGGAAAGGCGGAGCGGAGGTCGCCGGTGGCGGTGAACAACACGCTGATCAGGTCGTCGTGGTGGATGCCGTTGCGCTCGAAGAGCGCCTCCAGCAGGGCGATTACCCGCTCGAACAGGTGGTCCTTGTCGTCGACGTCGACGGTGGTGGCGCCTCGCAGGGCTCGGACGGCGGCAGGCCATGCTTCCCGCTCTTGGCCTCCGGCCCGACCGCTCGGGCTGTCGACGCGAGGCCTCCCGCTCCCACGGCCGCTCGGGCCGGGCTCGCTCTCTTGCCCTCCGGGACGCTCGCTCATGACAGATCGAGCCTAGTGGTCGCCCTCTGTCCGCCCTCCGCGGGGTGCCGCCGCGGCCCGCTCGAGGGCGCGAACCTCGTCCCGCTCCAGCGCCCGCCACTCCCCCGGTGCCAGCCGGCGGTCGACGATCGGACCGATGCGCACGCGCACCAGCCGGCGCACGGGAAGGCCCACGGCGTCGCACATCCGGCGGACCTGGCGCTTGCGGCCCTCGTGGATGGTGATCCTCAGCAGCCGCTCGCCGACGAGGGACGCCCTCGCCGGCGCCGTGCGCCCGTCATCCAGGTCGACCCCCTCCCGCAGCCGGCGCAGCACGCCCCGCGTCGGTCGCCCCTCGACCTCGGCCAGGTACTCCTTCTCGACCCCGAACGACGGATGCGTCAGCCGGTGGGCCAGCTCGCCGTCGTTCGTGAGCAGGAGCAGGCCCTCGGTCTCGGCATCGAGCCGGCCGACCGGGAACACGCGCGGCTCCGCGGGGACGAGGCCCACCACCGTCGGGCGTCCCTGGGGGTCGGACGCGGTCGTGACGAAGCCCGCCGGCTTGTTGAGCAGGTAGTGGACGAGCCCCGGTCGAACCCCGACCACCGCGCCGTCGACCTCGATGCGATCCGTCTCCGGGTCGGCCCTGTCCCCCAGGCGGGCGACCTGACCGTTGACGCGCACCCGCCCCGCCGTGATCAACGCCTCGGAGGCGCGGCGGCTGCCCAGGCCGGCGCGGGCGAGGATCTTCTGCAGCCGTTCTGAGGGTCGATTCGGCGAATCACGTGTGGTCATCCGGCGTGCAGGTTCAGGCTGCCTCGCCTCCGGCGGAATCGACCCTCATCAGGACTCGTCACCGGGTGGCCTGCGCTCGGCGTCGGCGTCCTCGAGTCGAGCCAGCTCGTCGCTCAAGGGCTCGGTGCCGGGACGGAGCCCGTGCTCGAGCTGTTCCACCACGTCGGCTCCCGGGACGAAGTCACCGATCGGCGGCAGGGCGTCGAGGCTGTCGAGGCCCAGCTGTTCGAGGAACGCCCGGGTGGTGCCGAACAGGCCGGCCTGACCCGGGCCCGGGTCGCGGCCGACCTCGCTGATGTAGCCGCGGTGCTGCAGCGTGCGCATGACGCCGTCGACGTTCACGCCCCGGATCGACGCCACCTGGGCTCGCGAGATCGGCTGCTTGTACGCGACGATGGCCAGGGTCTCGAGGGCGGCGGCGGAGAGCTTGGCGTGCTGGCCCTCGAGCACGAAGCGCTCGATGTACGGCGCCTGGTCGGGGTGGGTCTGGAAGCGCCAGCCGCCGGCCACCCGGACCAGCTGGAACCCCCGACCCTGCTCCTCGTACTCGGCGGCGAGCTCGAGGCACAGCTCCTCGACGAGCGCCGGCCGCAGCTCGAGGAGCTGTCCCAGCAGGCCGGTATCGATCGGCTCCTCGGTCACGAGGACGATGGCCTCGATGGCACGGCGGGCGTCGGCCCGCACGTCGTCGGTGAGCTGGTCCGGAGGGCGCGCCATCGGAGGCTCCCTCACCCGTCGTACGTGTCGACGGCGGTCAGGTCCTCGAGGCTCACGACCTCTCCCAGCTCCCGGGCGCCGGCTTCTCCGAGCCACACCACGCCGATCTCGCCGAAGGTGCGGGCCTGGTCGAGGTCCACGAGGCCCTTCTTGAACAGCTCCAGCACCGCCAGGAACCGCACCACCACGTGCAGCCGCTCGGTGAGGTGGACCGTCAGGTCGCGGAAGGTGGTACGCCCGAGGCGGGGCAGCTCCGCGACCAGCTCGGTGATGGCGTCGGTGACCGAGATCCGGATGGGGGCGACGTGCTCGAGGTCGATGCGCGGTACCGGCTTGGGGACCATGGCGCGGAGGAAGGCCCGACGAACGTCCTCGGCCTCCACCCCCTCGAGAAGGTCGGGCATGAGGCCCACGAAGCGGTCGTCGAGGCCCACCACCCGGGCCTGGCTGCGCTCCGCCTCCCCCGCCAGCACCCGCAGCGCGATGGCCGCCTCCTTGAACGTCTTGCACTCCACCAGCCGGTGCAGCAGGAGGTCGCGTTCCTCCCACACCGCCAGTTCCTCGTCGAGGTCGAGGTCGTCGCCGACCGGGAGGAGTCGCCGGCTCTTCAGCTCCACCAGCGTGGCGGCGATCAGCAGGAACTCGCTGGCGACCTCGAGCTCGAGCTGGTCCATGCGCTCCAGCTCGCGCAGGTAGCCGTCGACGATGGTCGCCAGGCTCACCTCGTAGAGGTCGACCTGCTCCTGGAGGATCAGGTGGAGCAGCAGGTCGAAGGGCCCCTCGAAGACGGGAGTCTGCACCTCGTAGGGCATCTTCAGATGATAATCACAGGCTTGTGGTTCCCCGGTGATCGCCCACGAACGCGTGGGGGTTGACCCAGCACCGCCGTTCTACCATCTCCGGGCCGACCCCCACCCGCCACCCCAGATGGCGTCGGTCTCCGACCGACCTAGTCTTCTCGAATGGCCCGTGTGTTCTCCGGCATACAGCCCACCGGCGAGGTGCATCTCGGCAACTACCTCGGCGCGGTCCGGCGCTGGGTGCGGGCACAGCACGAGGACGACGCCATCCACTGCGTCGTCGACCTCCATGCCCTGACCGTCCCCCAGGGCCCCGCGGTCCTGCGCGCCAAGATCGTCGAGGTCACACAGATCCTGGTGGCGGCGGGTCTGGACCCCGACGTCTGCACGCTGTTCGTGCAGAGCCAGGTGGCCGAGCACGCCGAGCTGAGCTGGGTGATGGAGTGCACCGCGGCGTTCGGCGAGCTGCGGCGGATGACGCAGTTCAAGGAGAAGTCCGATCAGGCCGACTTCGTGTCGGCCGCGCTGTTCACCTACCCCGCGCTGCAGGCGGCCGACGTCCTCCTGTACGACACCGAGAAGGTGCCGGTGGGTGACGACCAGCGTCAACACCTCGAGCTGGCCCGCGACCTGGCGATCCGCTTCAACAACCGCTACGGCGAGACGTTCGTGGTGCCCGAGCACGCCATCCCGCCCGTGGCTGCGCGGGTCATGGACCTGCAGCATCCGGAGCGCAAGATGTCCAAGTCCGTCGACTCGCCGCTCGGCACGGTGCTCGTGCTGGACGAGCCAGACGTCATCCGGCGGAAGTTCCGGCGCGCGGTCACGGACAGCGCTTCCGAGGTGCGCTACGACCCGCTGGCCAAGCCGGGCGTGGCCAACCTGCTGGCGATCCTGGCGGCGGCCACCGACGACAAGCCCGAGGCGCTCGCCGGCAACTACGGCCAATACGGGCCCCTCAAGGACGACGCCGCCGACGCCGTGATCGAGCTGCTGCGACCCCTCCAGCAGCGGTTCGCGGAGCTGGCCGCCGACCCCGCCGAGACCACCCGCATCCTGGCCACCGGTGCGGCCAAGGCCCGGGCCATGGCGCGGCCGACCATCACGCGGGTCCGCGAGCGGCTGGGCCTGCCCCCGCTCTGACCGTCAGCCCGCTCACGGGCAGCTGTCGGACACGAACTCCCGGGACTCGTCGTCACCCTGGAACTCGCCGCACACCCGGTGCTCACCGTCCAGGCAGCCGCCCTCGGGCTCCTCGACGAGCTGGCCGGGCGTGAACCCCGGGTGGGACAAGGCGGTCTCGGGGACGACCACGCAGTACTCCGTACCGGACGACTCGGACCCCATGCCGGCCCAGCAGCCGCCCAGGAACAAGGCGACACCACCGGCTGCCAGCCATCTGCCGTCCATGACTCACCCCCTTTTGAGAACCCGCCCCGATCAGGACGGAACGGAGTCCCAGTATCACCGAACGGGCTCCCGTCCGGCGGGACGGTCAGTCGTCGTCGGCCGCCTTCAGTGCGGCGCCGATCTCGGGGGCGACCGTCCATCGTTCGGGTGGCAGATGGTGCTCCCCAGCCCACGCGATCGTGAGGGCATCGCTGCCCGCCCCGGCGAGCATCTCGGCGCCGATCTCGTCGTGGCAGAGGTAGCGGCCAACGCGGCCGACCAGGCCGTCCCGCCCGCGCCACCGACGTGCCGCATCGTGGCCCCCGACCATGCCCGCCACCGTGGCGCCCGCTCGGCCCAGGGGGCCGAATCCGCTGTCGATCTTGCCGACGTCGTGCAGCAGCGCCGCCGCCAGCACCGGGCGGGTCGCCGACCGACCCAGCGTGACGTCCACCCGGCGCGCGACCACGACGGCATGGCGGCGATCCGCCGCGCTCATCCGTCGCCAGAGGGCGGCCTCACCGGGCGTCATGCGTTCCACCGCCCAGGCGTCGTCGGCCGGCGGCGGACCGCCGGGCCGGAGCGAGCCGAAGAACCGGCGAACCAGGTGCCCGAGGTCGTGCCGGTGCACTCAGGCGTGGTTCACGCAGAAGCGCGTCGCCGGGATGGCCTCGAGCCTCGCCTCGGCGATTTGCTCGCCACACCGCTCGCACACCCCGTAGGTGCCCTGGTCGAACTTCGCCAGGGCGTGCTCCACCTCGTCGAGCTGCTCGTTGAGCTGGTTGAGCAGCGCCATGTTCTCGCCGAGCTCCGCGGCCACCTGCCCGGAGTCGGCGAAGTTCTCGTCGTACGACAGCGTTCCTCCGCCGCTATCGAGGGTCGAGATCTGAGCTCGAAGCCGCGCGCGCTCACTCTCGAGTTGCTCTCGGAGGCTGGACAGCAGCGTCTGGTCGGGCATCACGACAAGGCTATCGGACCACACCCACACCGGTGGTCAGCGGTCTTCCCGGAGGCCGGACGCCGGGCCGGGATCGGCCAACGTCCCGGCCGCGTGGTCCGCTTGGTCACCGGGGACCCATCCCCGGCTTCCACTTGATGCTGCAACCCACGCTCGGCCGCTGGTCGCCGGGGACGGGTTCACCAGCCAGCACGGCAGAGACGGCGGCGTCGAGGTCGGCCCCGGTGACGGGCACGCCGTTGGAAGGCCGGCTGCCATCCATCTGGCCCCGGTAGGCGAGTGCCCGGTCCCGGTCGAACAGGAAGAAGTCGGGGGTGCACGCGGCGCCGTAGTCGGCGGCGACCCGTTGGGACTCGTCGTACAGGTAGGGGAACGTCCAGCCGTGCTGGGCCGCGAACGCAGGCATCAGCTCCGGGGCGTCGTCCGGGTAGGCATCGACGTCGTTGGGGTTGATGGCGAAGACGGCCAGGCCGGCGTCCATCCACGCGGCGGCCAGGCGGCCCAGGCCGTCGGCCACATGCTTGACGTATGGGCAGTGGTTGCACACGAACGCGACCAGCAGGGGGGCGGCCTCGGCGGCGTCCGCCGTGCCGTGCAGGGATCCGTCGGGCGCCGGGAGGCGGAAATCGGGTGCAGGCGTGCCCAGCGGCAGCATCGAGGAGGGCGTAGCGACCATGACCCCAGCATGCCGTCGCCCGCGGCCGGAGGGAACCCCACGACCCGTCAGCGCACCGCCCGGGGGTGCGCGGCCCTGTAGGCGGCGAACAGCCGGTCGGTCGAGACCTTGGTGTACACCTGCGTGGTGCTCACCGAGGCGTGCCCGAGCATCTCCTGGACGGCCCGGATGTCGGCGCCATGGTCCAGCATGTGCGTCGCACACGAGTGCCGCAGCACGTGGGGCGTGAGCTTGCCGTCGAGGCCCGCGACGGTGCCCCAGTGCTTGACCACCAACCAGGCGCCCTGGCGGGTGAGGCGGCCGCCCCGCCGGTTGAGGAAGACGGCGTCGGCGTCGCCACGGCGCTTCCACTGCTCCGGAACCAGCGCGGGTCGGCCGCCGGGGCCGAGCCAGTCGACGAGCGCGGCGACGGCGTGGCGGCCGACCGGCACGACCCGCTCCTTCGATCCCTTGCCGAACGCCCGCAGCAGCGCCGACTCGAGGTCGATGTCGCCGAGCCGCAGGCCCACGAGCTCCGAGATCCGCAACCCCGTCCCGTAGAGCACCTCCAGGATCGCCCGGTCGCGCCGGGCCACGGCCTCGCCGACCCGTGTCCCGTGTGCGGGGCCGGTGACGGCGGCGAGGAGCGCCTCCACCTCGGGCTCGGTCAGGGCCTTGGGAAGCCCCGCGGGGACGCGCGGCGCCTCGACGTCGGCGCCGGCATCGCTAGGGATCCGACCCTCCTCGGCCAGGAATCGATGCAGCGACCGGGCGGCCACCACCGCCCGCGCCACCGTGGCCGGCGCCAGCCCGGCGTGGCGCAGGTCTCCGACGTACGCCTCGACGTCCGGCTCGCGCACCGTTTCCAGGGCCAGTCCCCGGGCGTGCAGCCACGCGGACCAGCGGCGCGCGTCGCGCCGGTAGGCCTCGAGCGTCGATGCGGCGCGGCCCTTCTCCGTCGCCAACCATGAGAGCCACTCCTCGACCTCGAGCGGCAGCAGCTCGGGGTCGTCGGTGGGGGCGGAGATCGCGGCGTCCGGCATGGGTGAATCAACGGTACGGCGCCGGCCGGCACTAACGTTGCACCCGTGCCGCTCTACGAATTCCGCTGCCGCACCTGTGGTGACACGTTCGAACTGCGCCGGTCGATGGCCGAGTCCGACGCGCCGGCGCCGTGCCCCGGTGGCCACCACGACACTGTGAAGCTGTTGCCGCTGGTGGCGGTCGGCGGCCGGGCATCGGCCGCTCCGGCCGCTCCGACGCCGGCCGCCGGCGGTTGCTGTGGCGGGGCCTGCGGCTGCGGCTAGCGCACGGCCGACGTTCGGCCGTCAGAGGCCACGCCGCCCGAGGGTGAGCAGCGCGACCACCGTCTTGGCGTCGGTGATGCGGCCGTCGTCCACCATCGCCAGGGCGGTGTCGAGCGGCACCCGTTCGACATCCATGTGTTCCTCCTCGGCCTCCTGGCGATCGTCCGGCACCCCGCTCAGCTCGCTCGCGAGGTAGATCACCACCGCCTCGTCGGAGAAACCGACCGAGTTGTGGAAGCGCGCCAGGTACTCGAGCCGACCCGCCTCGAGCCCCACCTCCTCGGCGAGCTCGCGCTGCGCCGTCTCCTCTGGGGGCTCATCGGCGACGTCACGCATGCCGGCGGGTATCTCCCACATGGAGTCGCCGACGGCGGCGCGGAACTGGTGGATGAGCGTCACCGAGCCGTCCTCGTGGAGCGGCACCATGGCCACGGCGCCGGGGTGATGGACGATCTCCCGCTGGAACCGATCGCCGTCCGGCCCCTCCACCTCGAGGACGGCGACGCTGATCCGGCGGCCCCGCCACGCAGGCCGCTCCCCCACGATCCGGAACGTCACGAAGGGCTCAGAGCGTCAGGACGCGGCCGACCGCAAGGCGTCGCGCTCGTCGACCGGGAACAGGTGGGGGCGCCGGCCCTCGGCCCGGTCGAGCGCCGCTCCCACGAGCTCACGGAACAGGGGTGCGGGCCGTGTGGGGCGGCTCTTCAGCTCGGGGTGGGCCTGGGTCCCGACCCAGTACGGATGGCCCCGCAGCTCGATGAACTCGACGAGGCGACCGTCGGGCGACGACCCCGAGAACACCAGGTCGGTCCCCTCGAACTTGCCCCGGTAGCGGGGGTTGAACTCGTAGCGGTGGCGGTGCCGCTCGGACACCACCGTCTTGCCATAGGCCCGCGCCACCTGCGACCCGGGCACGAGCTCGGCGACGTACGCGCCCAGGCGCATCGTGCCCCCCTTGTCGGTGACGTCGCGCTGGCTGTCCATCAGGTCGATCACGGGATGGGGCGTGGCCGGGTCGAACTCGGTGGAGTTGGCCCCCGTGAGGCCCAACACGTTGCGGGCGTACTCGATCGTCATCATCTGCAGGCCGAGGCACAGCCCCAGGCAGGGGATCCCGTGCTCACGGGCGTAGCCCGCCGCCATGATCTTGCCCTCGCTGCCCCGCTCGCCGAACCCGCCCGGGATCACGATCCCGTCGAGGTCGCGCAGCCGGCCCTCGGCCAGCAGCCCCTCCACCTCCTCGGCCTGGATCCAGTCGACGTCGATTTGCGTCCCGTGGTGGAAGCCGCCGTGCTTGAGCGCCTCGACCACCGACAGGTAGGCGTCCGGCAGGCTCACGTACTTGCCGATGATCCCCACCCGGATCGTCTCGGTGGCCGCCTCGATCCGCTCCACGAGCCGCTCCCACTCCGTGAGGTCGGGCCGCTGGTCGAAGCCGAGGAGGTCGCACAGGTAGCCGTCGAAGCCCTCCTCGTGGAGGACCAGCGGTACCTCGTAGATGTTGGCGGCGTCGGCGGCGTTGACGACCGCCTCGGGCGGGACGTCGCACAGCCGGGAGATCTTCTGCTTGAGCGCATCGCTCAGGGGGCGCTCGCTGCGGCAGACGATGACGTCGGGCTGGATGCCGCGCGCCCGCAGCTCGGTCACCGAGTGCTGCGTGGGCTTGGTCTTCTGCTCGCCCGAGGGTCCGATGAACGGCACCAGCGTGACGTGCACGAAGGCGACGTTGTTGCGACCCACATCGAGGCGGAACTGCCGGATGGCTTCGAGGAACGGCAGGATCTCGATGTCGCCGACCGTGCCGCCGATCTCGGTGATCACCACGTCGACGTCGTCAGCGGCCAACAGGTTGATGCGGCGCTTGATCTCGTCGGTGATGTGGGGGATCACCTGCACGGTCTTGCCCAGGTAGTCGCCGCGTCGCTCGGCGGCCAGCACCGCGGAGTAGATCGAGCCCGTGGTGGCGTTGCTGCCCCGCGACAGCGGCTCGTCGATGAAGCGCTCGTAATGACCGAGATCGAGGTCGGTCTCACCGCCGTCGTCGGTGACGAACACCTCGCCGTGCTCGAACGGGTTCATCGTCCCCGGGTCGACGTTGATGTACGGATCCAGCTTCTGCATCGTGACCCGCAGGCCACGCGACTTGAGCAGGCGCCCCAGAGACGAGCCGGTGATGCCCTTGCCGAGGGAGCTGGCCACACCGCCCGTGACGAAGATGTGCTTTGTCACGGGCCCACAGCATATCTCCGCGGGCCGCCGCCGCAGTGGACCGACGAGCACGACCAACGGACGACGCGGTGAACCCGACGGCCCGGTCCGGGTCGCTACCAGGGCAGGCGGCCCCAGCGGTCGGCCGCCCGCAACGGCGGGGCGCCGGCGATCACCCGGCTGAACGACACCCACTCGCTGGCCAGGTTGAGCCCGGCCACGAGCACCAGCACGACCGTCCGCACGCCGGGCGAACAGGTGAGGACGACGCCGAGGCCGAGGACCGCCCCGAGCACGTTGGCGCCGGCGTCGCCCAGCATGAGCCGCTCACGCAGGTCGGCGGTCAGCAAGCCGGCCCCCGCCCCCACCGCCAGCGCCACGCCCGCCAGCTCGCGCTGCGCCCCCACCGCCAGCACGAGCACCAGGAACGCCAGCAGCGTCACCTTGATCGTCCGGCCCGGCGCCCGGTCGAACAGATTGCCGAGGTTGGCCGCGAGCGCGACCAGCGCGCCGTCCGCCAGGACCCGGCCGATCGAGTCGGGCTCGCGTGTCGCCACCACGACGACCGCCACCGCGGCGCCGCCGAACAGCTTGATCGCCCCCGTGGTCAGTCTGCCCTCGGCCAGGGCCCGCAGGTGCGCGGCGAAGCCACCGCTCTCACCCGCGCCGCCGAGGTCGTCGAGCAGTCCCAGGAGGCCGAACCCGAGCGCCGTGATCGTCGTGAGCCGCAGGCCCTCGACGGCGCCGGCGTCGGGCTCGGCGCCGGCGGCGGCGACCACCGCCACGACGGCGTCCGTCGCCAGCACCACCAGGGCGACGATGATCCCCACGGCGGTCGGCAGCAGCCGGCCGCGGAAGTTCTCACGCTGGAACACGGCGCCACCGAACGCCGCCGCCGAGAGGACCCACAGCGCGGCCGCGGCCAACACGCCCACGACGAACGCGCCCGCGACCACCTCAGGCCCCCGGAACCGGCAGGGTCGCGGGGTCCCTGGCCTCGACCTCGCCGCGTGAGAATCGCCTGACCCACCGGGCGACGGCCGGCCAGTCGATGAACAGCAGCGCGACCGTCGCCGCCCACGCCCAGTAGTCGAGGCCGAGGACCAACCACGTGGTCACGTGCAGGAACACCGCTGCGAGGGCGTACCAGGCCTGGAGGCGCCGCACGACCAGCACCACCGGGAAGCTGATCTCCAGGCCGAGGATGAATGCCCCCGAGGCCTTGGCCGCCCACAGGTGCTCACCCACCCAGCGGGCCATGCTCTCCCACTGCGCCTCGCCGATGCTGGGCCCCCAGAGCATGACGTAGCGCATGTTGTCGCCGATGACCCAGTCGATCCCCGAGCGCCGCAGCTTGTGGTATCCGGCTAAGAAGTAGACGAGGGCGGTGATCACCATCGCCACGCGGATCGGCCAGCCGTAGCGGCGCCGGGCGATCCGATCGCGGACGTCGACCGCCAGCGGCGCCAGCAGGAACGGCGCCGACGCCCACAGCAGCAACAGGTCGTTGTGGAGCACCTTGCCCCGGCTGCCCCGCAGCCCGGCCAGCACCAGGTAGCACAGCCAGGCGACGGCGAACGCGAGCCGGGGGTTGCGCCTGAGCACGGCGGCGACCGCCGCCAACACCCCCACGACCTGGATGCCGACGATGACCTCGGCGGACGGCATCCGTTCGAGCCAGCCGAGGATGGGCACCGGATCGACCAGCGCCGGCGGCGTGTCCGCCAGTTGGCGGTAGGAGCCGAGCGCGATGCGCAGGCCGATCAGCGCCGATAGGCCGACGTAGACGCCGACCAGGCGCGACGCCGTCTCCGGCCCCCACAGGGCTTCGTCGACCCAGCGGCGCAGCCGGGTCACGCGTCGCCCGCCTCGAGGTCGGTGGGCCGGCACGTGTGGATCACCTCGAGATCGTCGATCACGGACCACCCGCCGTCGCCCTCCTCGAGCCTCGCTCGGTCCCGGGCGATGCGCAGCTCGGCGGTCGCGGGCTCGACGTCGACGACCGCGCCCAGCAGCGCCTCGCACACGGCCTGGCGGCGCGCCGTCGACGCGCCGGGCAGGTCCGCCATCGGCCACTCGGCGTGCCGGTAGCGCAGCGGCAGTTCCTCGACGTCGACCAGCCGGGACGACCCGTCGCGGTCCACCGCCTCCAGCACCCAGAGCGTCTGCGTGTCGTCCCGCGCCAGCGAGAACAACCGCCAACCGGTGAGCGGCCACAGGTCGAAGCCGACGAGTCCGGGCACCAGCAGCAGCACGAGGAGGGCACCCACCAGCCAGCGCGCCGACGGCGGCACGGCGTCCGGCTCGACGTCGCTAGGTGCGGCACTGGGTGCGGCGCTCAACTGCGCCGGCTCCCGGCCCGGGGCACCGGCTCGCGCTCGGGCTCAGGCCGAGGCGGCGGCTGGGGAACCCGCTCGATGTCGACCCGGCCGGCAGCGCCGTCGGCGGTGGGCGTGCCCCTGGCGCGGTCCGGCTCCATGACCAGCACGGCCAGGGCGGTGGCCAGCACCATCAGCGTGACCCCGCCGACGATGGCCCCGGAGTCGTTCACGGCGCTGCCCAGCACCGCCGCCACGTAGGCCGCCACCAGGCCGGCCTGCAACGTCGGGATGGTGCGGCGCAACCCGTCGAGCGGGCGCCCCGGATAGCGCGCCAGAAAGACGATGAACGCGATCGCGACGGGGATCGCCGCGACCCAGAACGACGACGTTGTCACGCGCAGGTTGGCCAGCAGCTTGCGCTCCACGATGTCGATGAGCGGTTGGATGCCCTCGTCGCCCACGCGCTCGAACAGGCGGCCGAGGTGGGCACGTTCGCCCTCCGGCCGGGCCAGGTCGAGCAACCCGAAGCCGACCACCGCCGCCAGTGTCAGCGCCCCGCCGATCACTAGGTTCCGCCACCGGACCCGGTGTTGGTACACGAGTGCGGCGAACGCCAGGATCGTGGGTGTGAAGGCCAGGATGCCGCCCACGTCCGAGCCCCAGATCGGCACGCCGATCACCACCAGCAGGGCCACCAGGAACACCACCGCCTGGAGTCGACGCCGACGGGGTGGGCGCAGCCCGGCAAGGAACGCCGCCAGCAGGCAGGATGCGGCCGCCACCTGGCCGAACGAGTAGTTGCTGATGCCGTAGAGGCGGGAGTTCCCCGTCGGCGAGTACCCGAAGGCGGCGCTCAGGCTCAGATTGGAACCCGTCATGACGTCGAGGACGGGCACCAGCAGGACGAACGCGAGCACCGTCACCAGCGCCAGCCGGGGCCGGTCCCAGCGGCGTGCCACCGCCGTGGCCGTCCCCGCGACGGCCACGGCACCGACCAGCACGAACGCCCAGTAGAAGCCGATGCCCAGGTCCTCCAGCGGAAACCCCCGCGCCAGGTACGACAACGGGAGGATCGCCAGGTCGGCCAGCGCCACGAACGTCACGACCGCGCCCACCTCGGGCCAGCCGCCACGGGCGATGACCACCACGGCGGCCGCGCACACTGCCGTCATCAACACGACGACCACCAGGGTCGTGGGGAACAGCAGCTTCTCCCGGAACCGGGAGGCGGCGTTGTTGGCCACGAGGGTGTCGACGCGGTCGTCCAACGAGGCGCCCGAACGCACGACCTCGGCGGGGCGCCCTTCCATGCCGTTGGGGCGCTCGATGCCCAGCGCGTCCAGCACCGTGGGCGCCACGTCGACCAGGGTGAGGAAGCCGGATCGCTGTGTGGACGCGGAGCGCAGGTAGCCGGCACCGCCGTCGGGAACCTGCAGCCCGGCGACCGTGAGGTCGCGGTCGCCGGGCAGGTTGTAGGGGCCGACCATCAGCACCGCGTCCCGCTCGCGGTCGATCGACGACAGAAGGCGGCCGACGAGCGAGTCGGTGTCGGCGAGCGCCTGGGCGCGCAGCTGTTCGTAGCGGGCGGCATCGACGCGGTCCCGATAGCGCATCGTGCGGGCGAGATCCGAGGCCTCGACCAGCACCATTCCCCCGTCGCGTCCCCCTGGGGCGCGCCACGCCTCCTGGAACGCGGCCATGACCTGGTCGTTGTCGAGCCGCTCGCCGAAGGGCCGGGAGGGATCGCTCACCAACAGGTCGTCGCCGAGCTCGCCCGCAGGGACAACCCCCTCGGGGGTCACAGCCCCCAGGCCGACGTGCCGCTCATACGAGGGCCCGACCGTGTCGCTGCCGTCGGCATTGCCGATGGCGACCGCCCCGGCGCCGGCGTCGTCCAGCGTCTCGGCCAGGAGCCCGAGCTCGGCGTCGTAGGGTTCGTCGGCGTTGACGGCCTCCAGCGTGGGCCAGGCCAGCGACACGTACGTGCCGTCGGGCTCGGTGCCCGTCCGCCGCTCGAAGATCTCACCCGCAGTCGACCCCGCGGATTGCTGGTCCACGGCGAGCTGTTGGCCATCCACCAACGGATCGGACGTGGCTCGCGTCCCCGCCGAGATCGTGAGGTACGCGGCGCCCGGTGTGGCCCGGGCCGACACGCCGCGCGGCGCCAGGTCGGCCAACGCCGCGCCGTCGAGGAAGGCCTCGATGTTGGGGAGCTCGTGGTCCCTGACCTCGCCCCATGTGAGGCCGGGCACCGAGATCACCAGCACCCGCCGGTTGCGCTCCTGTGCCCCGGCAGGCGCCGCCGGAAGGCAGGCGACCAGCGCCACTCCGGCGAGCACCAGGGTGCAGGCGAGTCTCCGACGCATCCCGACCGGACCTGGTCGCCCTGCCGTCGATGTCATCGGGTCACGCCCGGGGCACCGACGGCGCGCAGCGCCACCACCGGCACGATCACGATGAACATCGTCAGCGGCACGGCGACCGACGAGTCGTTGGCCACCAGACCGATGATGCCGAGCACGGCCAGCCCCGCGGCGGCGGCCACCGTCGGGCGGTGTCGCTCACGGGCCGCGACGCGGGGGCCGACCCGTCCCAGCGCCGCCAGCGTGGCGTAGACCCCCGCGGCGACGACCAGGGAGCTGACGGTCAGCCAGGCCGCCAGTTCGGCACCGCCCAGGCTCGCCTGCCAGCGCCGGCTCAGGCTCCTGAAGAACGTGGTCCAGCGCCCCTCGAGCACCTGGTCGGCCAGCCGGGCCAGGTGGGTCTGCACGTCTTCGGGACGGGCGGCGTCGATGAAGGCGAAGGCCAGCAGCGCTGCCACGGTCGCCAGGCCCAGAGCCAGCGCCTCCCGCCAGCCGATCTTCCGGCCCGCCAGCAGCAGTGCGGTGACGCCGAAGGCGGGGACCATGGATGCCACGCCGCCCACGTCGGCGCCAAGCATGGGGAGGCCTTCGAGCAGCAGGACCACGGCCAGCAGCCCGATCGCCACACCCAGGCCGCGTCGTCCGGTCCGGTCGACGATGAGCGCCGCCAGCAGGATCGTGGCCGAGCCGAACAGGGCGAAGGCCAGGTTGCCGAGGCCGACGAACCTGCCCGCCACCGCCACCGAGTAGCCGAACACGGTGTTCACCTGGAGGGGCGCGCCGAGGGCGACGTCCAACCCGATCGCCGCCACGATGGCCGCGACCCCCACGGTCACGCCCAGGCCGGGCCAGCGCCGCTCGACCCCGGCGGCGGCGGCCGCGATGAGCACGGTGATGGCGACGAGGGCGGCGATGTAGCGCAGGGTGTCGGTCCCCACGGCCTCGATCCGGCCTACCAGGAAGGTGGCGGGCACCGCCGCGAGCACCCCGAACGCCGCCGCGGCCAGGACGCTCCGCGGCCGGGGCCCGAGGCGATGGCGCTGCCACGTCGCCAGGGCCAGCCCCACCAGGGCCGTCACGATGACCGTCACCACTGCGGGGAGGACGCTGGCGCGGAAGTCGGCCTCGTCGGACGCCTCCCGCAGGCGCCCGATCCGGTCGCCGCCGGACGCCCCCCGCACCTGGAAGGCGCGGCCCTCGACCGTGTCCGGGGGCTCTGTGCCCAGCAGGGACAGGACAGTCGGCGCCACGTCGGCAAGCTGCACGTAGCCGTTGCGCCGGGTGGTGGCCGAGCGCAGGAGCGCCGGGTCGACCCCGGGGCCGCTGAGGGCGGCGATGCCCAGGCCCGGCGAGGAGGCCGACGCCACGGGCGACAGCACGAGCACCGCGTCCCGCTCGGGATCGACGCGCTCGAGCAGTCGACCGAGGAGCGCATCGGCGTCGGCCAGCGCCCCGGCGCGCAGTGCGCGGCGTTGCGCGCCGGTGGCGCGGGGTGCGTACGCGTCCGCCCGGCTCAGGTCCGACGCCTCGACCAGCACGACACTGCGCTGGGCCGAGAACTGGTTACCACCACCCCAGGAGCCGTCGAACGCAGCGAGGACCTGGTCGGGATCGAGCCGGTGGCCAAACGGCGCGTCGGCGTCGTCGACCAGCAGCGCACGTCCCACCGTGCCGCCCGGCACGATTCCCTCCGAGTCGACCAGGGCGGTGGCGGCGCCGCGAGCGTAGGCGCCGTCGGGGGGCGGTTCGTCGCTCACGAACCCCTCCGCGGCGTCGGCGTTGGCGATCACCGCCCGATCGACGCCAGCATCCGCCAACGCGTCACCGAGCGTGCCGACGTCGGCCCCGAACGGCGAGTCGTCGTTGGCGTCGGCGGCGGCGCCCATCCCCAGGTACGCGATGCCGGCGGGGACATAGCCCAGTCGCCGCTCGAGGATCTCGGCGGTCGGGACCCCGCCGTAAGTCTCGTCGCGATCCACCGCCACCGCCGTGTCCACGAGCGGCGCCACGGCCCGGGTCCCGGCGCCCAGCGTCAGGTAGGCCTCGGTCGTGCTGGCGTCGTGCCGCCCGATCCGCGTCGAGACGTCACCCACGGCGGCGTCCTCGACGAACGCGGCCAGGTTCGGCATGTGTGCGTCGCGTACGTCGGACCAGCCCACGCCCGGGAGGCTGACGATCAGGACCCTGTCGGCCGCCTCGGGACCGCCGTCGCCTCCACCATCCCCGCAGCCCACGAGCCCGAACCCGAGCAGCAGAAGGAGAGCGACTCGGCCGCAGGCCGAGGCCATTCTCGGCCTCCGGCGAAGGGCGGGTAGCGATCGATGGAGATTGGGCCGCCGCCCGCGGAGATCAACCGAGGCGGAATCTCCGTCGACCACGGTGGCGCTGAGGATGCGTGGCCGCTGGAGGCGGCTCGCAGCCGCCGACGGCGGCCAGGGCCCGAGCGGCCCGGCGGCGAAGCCGCCAAGAGCGGGAAACACAGCGTCGGAGCCCCGCACCGGAGGCGACAGGACCCGTGAGCGGAGGGGTAGGGACCGGCGGAGCCGGCTCACGCCACACCCTTGCTGGGGGCTGCGCCCCCAGACCCCATCGCCATCCGGCTCGCTGGCGCTCGCACGGCCGGCCGGCGCTCGCTCGCTTCGCTCGCTCACGCCAAGACCTCCGGGGGGAGGGCCGGCGACTCCTCGAGCCCGTCGGATGCCGCGGGGACGTCGGCTGCCGCCCGCTTGCTCAGCGCCGCCGGGACACCCAGCAACCGGTAGCCGGCGACCACCACACCGGCCCCGATGGCGACGATCACCATCACGGTGGCGAGCGCCGCCAGGCGCCCGGGATCGTCGCCGAGCACGGCGTCGCTCGCCGCCCACCCACCGACGCCGGCGACGGCGGACACCAGGGCGACGCGTCCCAGGGCCGCCGGTCGCAGCGAGGCCGCGGTGCGGCGGGTGAGCCCCAGCGCCAGGACCGCGGCGCCCACGGTGTACGCGATCGAGTGGCCCAGCCCGAGCAACACGATACGGGCGGTCCCGTCGACCAGGACCGCGCTCACGACCATGACCACGATCCCGACCCCGGCGCTCGCCAACGAAACGACACCCGGCGTGCGGCTGTCGCCCAGCGCGTAGTAGCCGCGGGCCAGGAGCAGGAACGCGCTGTAGGCGTAGAGACCGACCGCGAGGCCGGCTACGGCGGCCGCCAGGAGTTGGCCGTCCGTCTGGCCGAACTCCACCACCCGAAGGGCCGGCGAGGCCAGGGCGATCATCGCCGCCGTTGCCGGCAGCACCAGCAGCGCCATGCGTTCCAGCGCCCAGCGCAGCGAGGCCGCGACCTGGCGGCGCCCCGCCTCGCGCGCCTCCGTCACCATCTCCGGGAGGATGGCCGTGTGGATGGGCTGGGCCAGGACGGCGTACGGCGCCAGGAAGATCACCCAGCCCACCTGGTAGGCGACCACGCCGCCCACGACCCCGGCGGCCGTGACGATCGCGGCGCCCAGCAGCAGGCCGGCGCCGGTGTGCAGCACCACACCCCAGCCGGAGTGGCGGAGCACGGCCCCGACCTGCGCGTCGCGCCGGGGCCAGCGCGGCCGTAGCCGGAACCCGGAGGCGGCCCCGGCGCCCAGCAGCACGCCCACGAACGCCAGCACGCCGCCGGTGCCGGCGGCCACCAGCAGCAGCTTCTCGGTGGTCGTGAGGTCGAGCCCGGGATCGGGTCCGGCCACGACGCGGAACAAGGCCAGGCACACGACCATGACCACGGTGTTGCCGATCGGCGCCGCCGCCGTGATGGCGAAGCGGCGCTTGGCGTAGAGCACCCCCGTGACGATCGTGCCGGCGGCGTAGAGCAGGACCTGCGGCACGAAGAACCGCAGCAGGAACGTCACCAGGTCCCGTTGGGCCGCCGCCACGTCGCTGGCGACGCCGATGGTCAGCACCCTCGCCAGCAGGGGGGCGAACACCACCCCGACCACGACGATCGGTCCGAGGACCGCGAGGGCCACCCCGAGGACACCGCCCGCCACCCGCTCGGCGCCGGTCTCGTCGCCCCGATCGAGCAGCTGCACGAACGTGGGGACGAGCACGGCCGACAGCGCGCCGGCCGCCAGCAGCTCGAACAAGACGTTCGACACCGAGTTGGCGGACTGGAACGCGTCGCCGAGCGACGTCGTGCCGAGCACCGCGGTCACCACCAGGACGCGCACGAACCCGAGGCTCCGGGATACCGCCGTGACCGCGCCCATCCCCGCCGCCGCCCGGGCGGTCCGTGACCCCGTGCTCATGTAAGGCCCTCGACTCGGCCGAAGGCCGAGACCGCTATACGCTTCCGGCGAAGGGCGGGTAGTGAACGGGTGGCGCTGAGGATGCGGCGCCGCTCGAGGCGCAGCTGCGCCGACGGCGGCAGGCGCCGCACCGGAGGCGACAGGACCAAGCGAGGGAGCCCGACGGGCGAGCGAGCCAGGAACACAGTGCGGTTCTCGCCGCGAAGCGGCGATCGCTCATTGGCGGGCCGCAGGCACGCCGATGAGCGGAGGGGTAGGGACGGGCGAAGCCGGCTCACGAGCCGTTCTCCGGGTCCTCCACCGGCGGCAGCAGCTCGGTCCCGTCCTCGGTGCCGTAGTGCCCGATCCGCGGGGCGCCCGGTTGCGCGTCGACGAGCGCGAGGACGGTCGCGACCCGCCCCGCCACCCGGTCGAGGTCGTCGACCGTCGACACGTACTTGGACAGGTCACCGTCGTCTCGGATGACATCGACGAGACGTTCGGCGGGCGGGGCGTCGCCGTCGACCTCGTCCTCCGGAACGCGCGACGGCTCGACGGCGACCACCGGGGCCGGTTGCCCCTCGGAGGTGAGGTCGGTCAGCACCGGCATCAGCGCGTCGCCGAGCGGCACGGACGCATCGGGACCAGACACCACCACGATCCGCAGGCCCGAGGCCGGCAGGCGGACGACGTCGCCACCGCCCTCGGGGACGTCGTAGTCGACGAACTCGGCCTCCCGCAGCCGCGCGAGCAGCTCGGGCTCGGCCGGCGCCGCCTGCTCGGCCTGGCCGGCGCCCACGCCGCCCCGGGTGCCGGAGCCGGAGTCGCCCGGCAGATCGATGGCGCCGTAGAGCACGTCGGCCAGCTGCGTGGCCAGGCTGTTGCGGAGCCGGCCGGTGTCGTCGGTGCTGAGATCGAGGGCCTCGGCCAGCTGCGCGACCTCGTCGTCGTCGTCGAGCGCCAGCCGATCGGTCAGCCACCACGACCCCATCAGGTCCGCATCCGCCTGGTCCAGCGCGGTGGTCACGCGCTCCACGAGCCCTTCGTCGATGCCACGCGGGGCCACAACCAGCACCGGTTGCCCGAGTAGCTGCCCGTCGAACAGGCGCGCCCCGAGCTGCTCGTCGAGCCCACCCGCCTCCTCCTCGAACGCGTCGAGCTGCCGGCGAAGCTCGGAATTGCGCTCGCCCGCGCGATCGAGGTCGTGCTCGAGCTCCTCGAGGTCGCTCCTGAGCTGGTCCTCCAGGGCGTCGTCGAGGAAGGTGGTCCCGAGCAGGAGCCCGACGCCGAGGGCCAGGAACACGGCCGTCAGCGAGACGAGGTGGTAGCGGAAGTTGACCATCAACCGGAGATGAGCGAGCGCCAGAAGGCGCGGAACCACAGCCGAACCGGCTCGGACAGCATCAGCGCCACCACCAGGGTGAAGGCGGCGGCCGCGAGCATCCACACCAGGTCCCACGTGCGGACCGAGTGCCGGTACAGGCGACTCACGCCCTTGGCGTCGACCAGGGTCGACCCCACCTTCATGCGCACGAGGAACGTCGAGGCCATCCCCGCCCGGCCCTTGTCGAGGAACTCGAGCATGCTGCTGTGGGCGCCGACCGCGACCATGAGCTCCGCACCCTCCTGGTACGCCAGGAGCATCGCCACGTCCTCGCTCGTGCCCGGGGCCGAGAACACGGTGTACGGGAGCCCGAGGTCGTCGAGCCGCTTGCCCCCCGGGGCGCGACCGTCGGTGTAGCCATGGACGATGAGCTGGGCGCCGCAGCGCATGGCGTCCTCGGTCACCGAGTCGAAGTCGCCGATGATGAGGTCCGGCACCGCCCCGATCTCGAGCAGCGCGTCCGCCCCGCCGTCGACGCCGATGAGCACCGGGCGCAGCTCCCTCAAGTAGCCGGACTGCCGGAGCAGGCGGAGGTCCTCCTTGTAGTCGATGCCCCGCACGACGATGAGCACGTGCCGGCCCTTGATGCGGAAGTCGAGCTCGGGCACGTCGAGCTCGTCTATCAGCAGGTCGATCTCCTGACGCACGTAGTCGGCGGTGTTGACGGCGAACCGCTCCAGCTCGGGACCCAGGTTGCTGCGGGCGTCGTCGATGGCGGCGTCGACGCGCTCGATCGACTGGCGCGTTCCCCGCGCCACCACCGCGCCGCCCACCACCACGCTGTCGCCGTCGACGGTGACCGGCGCACCCTCGACCACGGCGTCCATGACCTCGTCGCCGGCGTCGTCGACCAGCGGGATGCCCGCACGGCACAGCAACAGCGGCCCGGCGTTGGGATAGCGGCCCGTGATCGACGGCGAGGCGTTCACGACGGCGGCGGGCTCGGCGTCGATCAAGGTCTCCGCGGCCACCCGGTCGAGGTCGGGATGGTCGATCACCGCCACGTCCCCGGGCCGGAGCCGCTTGACCAGCCGCTTGGTGCGCCGATCGACCCGGGCCACGCCGCTCACGACCCGACCGCGGTCGGCGGCCTCGCGGCGGCGCGCGCTCCGACGCCAGCGGCGCGAGGCGCGGTGGCCGAGGGCGCCGGCCGCGCGGGCCCCGGTCGCACGCGCGCCGGCCCAACGCTCGCCGCCCGCACCGGCCCTGGTCAGACGCGCGTCGGTCCCGTCGCCGCCGTCGCCCGGGTCGACCGGGCCGTCGACGACGCCCTCGACGTTGTCGCCATCCGCAAGCGCCACGTCAGCCTCCCCGCTCCGCGGCGGCGGTCGTCAGCAGCTCCGCAGCGTGGACACGGGCGGCATCGCTTTCGGGTTGGCCCGAGAGCATGCGCGACAGCTCGACGACCCGCTCGGAATCGTCGAGCACGCTCACCTGGGCCACGGTTGTCGACTCGTCGCTCTGCTTCGTCACCCGCACCTGGGCGTCGGCGTAGGCGGCGACCTGCGGCAGGTGGGTCACGACGAACACCTGGTGCGGTTGATCGGCCAGCCGGGCCAGCGACCGACCGACGGCGACCGCGGCGCTGCCGCCGATGCCGGCGTCGACCTCGTCGAACACCAATGTCGGTGGCGCAGCGGTGAGCACGAGGCGCAACGCGAGCATGGTCCGCGCCAGCTCGCCACCCGACGCCACCTTGGCCAGCGGCAGCGGGGGCGTTCCCGGGTTGGCGGCGAGCCGCAGCTCGACGTCGTCGGCGGGATCGTCGCCGCTGACCACCACCTCGACCTGCGCCTTGGGCAGGGCCAGCTCCGCCAGGTGCGACTGGACCTCGGCAGCCAGCAAGGGCGCCGCCTCCCGGCGGGCGGCCGCCACCTCCGCCGCGGCCTCCGCTTCGGCGGCGCGTGCGGCGGTGAGGCGGGCGTCGAGCTCGGCGGCCCGGCGGTCGTGGTCCTCCAGCTCCCTCAACCTGGCCCGGAGCCTGTCGCCCTCGGCCAGGACGTCGGCCAGCGTGTCGCCGTACTTGCGCCGCAGATCGTGCAGGACCTGCCGGCGTTCGCGGACCTGGGCGAGTCGTTCGGGGTCCTCGTCGATCGCCTCACCGGCGACCCGCAGCTCGCCCGCGAGGTCGCTCAGCTCAGCCGCCAACGTCCGCAACCGGGCCTCGGCGTCGGCGAATGGCGCTCGCCCCGCCAGGAGTACCAGCGCGGAGCCGACGGCATCGGCGGCCGACGCCGAGGCCTCGGGCGCGCCTCCAGTGGCGTCGCCGCTCAGCAGCATGACCGCGCCGGACGCCGCCTCGCGGTGCGCGGTGGCATCGGCGAGCTGGTCCTCCAGCCACCCCAGCTCGGCGTCCTCGTCAGGGCCGGTGATGGCGGCGGCGTCGATGTCGGCCACCTGGTAGCGCAGGAGGTCCAACTCGCGGGCCCGGGCCCGCTCGTCGCCGCCAATCTGGGCGAGGTCGGCGACGATGGCGCCGATCTCCTGCCGGGCCGCCTGCAGCGGCCCGAGGTCGACGTGGCCGAACCGGTCGAGCGCGTCCCGCTGCGCGGCCGCGTGCAACAAGGACTGGTGGGTGTGCTGGCCGTGGAGATCGACCAGCTCGGCGCCCACCGCTGCCAGCTCGCCGGCCGTCGCCAGCCGCCCGTCGATGTACGCCCGACTCCGCCCCGAGCGGGGGATGGCCCGCGCCATCACGATCTCGTCGCCCGCCTCGCCGCCGGCGTGGTCGCCGTCGTCCGCACCCCGGGCGCCGACGGGCCGGACGAATCGGCCCTCGACCCATGCCTCGTCGGCTCCGGACCGGACGAGCACCGGGTCGGCGCGCCCCCCGACCAGGAGCTCGATCGCATCGACGACGAGGGTCTTGCCGGCTCCGGTCTCGCCGGTGAGCGCGGTCATCCCCGGGCCGAGCAGCAGGCGCAGCTCTGCGATGACCCCGAGATCGCGGACGGCCAGTTCGAGGATCACACGATCACCTAGCGGTCGCTCAGGCCGAACTTGGTCTTGAGGATGTGCAGGAAGTCCCGCGGCCCGAAGGTGACGAACCGCGCCGACTCGCCCGCGCCGGTGGCGCTCACGGCGTCTCCCGGGCGCAGGGTCCCGAGGTTGGAACCGTCGACCGACAGCGTGGCCGCCCGGTCGTCCAACACCTCGATGCGCACTGTGGCGCTGGGGGGCAGCACGAGGGAGCGGTCGAAGAGCATGTGCGGTGACACCGGTGTCATCAGCAAGCAGCGATGGGTCGGCTCGACAATGGGTCCCCGAGCCGAGAAGGCGTAGGCCGTCGACCCCGTGGGGGTGGCGACGATCAGGCCGTCAGCAGCGTACGGGGTGAAGGTCTCACCGTCGACGCTGACCCCGAGGCGGACGGTGTGGCCCATCGGGGTCTTCTCCAACACCGCCTCGTTCAGGGCGAGGTGCACGTTGGCATCGAAGCCGGCGGCTTCGACCGTCACGGCCAGCAGCATGCGTTCCTCGACGTCGTACGAGCCGGCGAGGAACCGCTTGAGCGCCAGGCTCATGCCGGCCGGTTCCACCTCTGTGAGGTACCCCAGTTGGCCCACGTTGACGCCGATAACCGGTACGTCCTCGGCCGCCACCAGGTCGACCGTGCGGAGCATGGTTCCATCGCCGCCGAGGCTGACGGCGACGTCGAGGCCCCGAGCGAAGTCGGCCTCGGGGCTGCCGAAGTCGGTCAGCCCGGCGATGGCGGCGTCGTCCCGCGGCAGACGGACCGCGTGGCCCCGCTCGCGCAGCCACGCCGCGGCGTCACGCGCCAGTTCGGCAGCCTGGTCGCGCTCGTGATGGAGGATGATCCCGACGGTGGCCACGGCGGCACTACACCCTCACGCCTGGCCGCGCCGGGCTCGGTCCACCAACGCCAACGCCTCGTCCACCGCGGCCGCCACGTGGGCGTCGACTCGGTCCGCGGCCCGGGTCGAGGCGCGTGCGTGCACGAGGAACTCGACGTTGCCGTCGGCGCCGGTGAGCGGTGACACCATCGTCCCCATGATCGCGGCTCCGGCGGTCCGGAGCGCGATCAGCACCTCGTCGAGGACGCGCCGCCACACCTCTGGGTCGCGGATGACGCCGCGGCCGCGCGCGGCCTCGTCGCGGCCGGCCTCGAACTGGGGCTTCACGAGCAACACGACGTCGGCGCCCGGCGCCGCCAGGCCGAGCAGCGGGGGCAGGACCGTACGCAACGAGATGAACGACAGGTCGGCCACCACGATGTCGAACGGCGGACCGAGGTCTCCGGGCGCCAGTTCACGGACGTTGGTGCGCTCGACCGACTCCACCCGTGGGTCGACGCGCAGGCGCTCGTGCAGCTGGCCGTAGCCGACGTCGACCGCCACCACCCGGCGGGCGCCGTACCGGAGCAGGCAGTCGGTGAACCCGCCCGTCGAGGCGCCGGCGTCGAGCGCCCGCGACCCGTCCACGGGCACGGCGAAGCGGTCGAGCGCGGCGGCCAGCTTGTCGCCCCCGCGGCCCACGAACCGCGGACCGTCGCCGTGCACCACGACGGCCTCGTGGGGCGCCACCTGCCGTGCCGCCTTGAGCGCCGGAGCGCCGTCGACGGTGACCCGGCCGGCGTCGATGGCTTCGCGGGCTTGGGCCCGGCTCGTCGCCAGCCGCCGGCGGACCAATTCGGTGTCGAGCCTGCGGCGGACCGGGGCCGTGGCGGTCCCTCCCCCGGTTCAGCGGGTCGACCGCGTGCGGGTCGCCTTCGCCGACTTGGTCGCCTTGGTGGCCTTCCTCGCGCCCGCCCTCTTCGCGCCCGCCTTCTTCGCGCCAGCCTTCTTCGCGCCCGCCTTGCGGGCACCGGCCTTCGCAGCCGTCTTCGTCGACTTCGTCGACTTCGTCGCCTTGCGGGCGGGTGCCTTCTTCGACGTCGCCTTCCGCGTGGTCCGGGCGGCGGAGACGTCGGCGATCCGGCGCTCGAGCCGATCGACGTCGGTCTTGGTGGCGAGGCCGAGGCTGGCCATCTGCTGGCGAATCTCGGCGCGGACGGCGTCGATGAGGCGCTCGCTGTTGCGGCGGCTGCGGTCGACCAGCTCGTCGATGACGGTCTGGGCCTGTTCCGCTTGCACCTCGCCGGCGCGCACGAGGTCGCGGACCAGATCCTCGGCCCGCGCCTGGGTCATCGCCGCGAAGGTCATGCCGGCGTCGAGTAGGCGTTTGAGGAGATCGTTCTCTGGCATGGGGGAACGATACGACCGGGCCTGTCCAGGTGCACGGTCGGGACCCGGGAGCGATCGACTCACGGCCGCCGGCGCCCGATACGGTTCCCGGCGGTGCTGCCCCTGTACGACGACAACCCCGTCTCCCGGCGGCCAGTCGTCACGTTGCTGATCATCGCCGCCTGCGTGGTCGCGTACTTCTTCTGGCAGCCGACGCCGTTAGAGGAGACGAACGACGACATCCGGTTCGACGTCCAGTACGCGGCAATCCCCTGCGAGATACTCGAGAACCGCCCCCTGACAAGCGCCGAAGCGGAAGCCACGTTCAGGTTCGGCGACGGCAACGCCTGCGACATCGACCGGGGACAGACGCCGCCCGTCTATCCCGGCAAGAACGTCTGGCTCGCAGTCGTGACCTCGATGTTCCTGCACGGCAGCCTGCTGCACCTCGGCGGCAACATGCTGTTCCTGTGGATCTTCGGCAACAACGTCGAGGACCGGCTGGGCAGGCTCGGCTTCGCCGCCTTCTACCTAGTGGGCGGGATCGTGGCGACGCTGGCACACGTCGCCGTCAGCCGGGATTCGACCGTGCCCTCCATCGGCGCGTCCGGGGCCATCGCGGCCGTGATGGGCGCGTACCTGATCTGGTTCCCCAACGCCCGGGTGCGCACGCTCGTCATCTTCTTCCTCGTCAATGTGCCCGCCAAGATCGTGCTCGGGGTCTGGTTCGTGCTCCAGTTCTTCACGGACCCCAACGAGGGCGTGGCCTGGATGGCACACGTCGGTGGGTTCACGTTCGGTGTGGTGGTGGGCCTGTTGCTGCGTGGCTTCGCCGATCGGGCGGGGCCGCCGACGGTTCGTTATCCGGATCCCTGGGGCGGCGACTACCGCCGCTTCGGGGGCCGCTACTGAGGGGCCGAGCGCAACACCGGCCACCGACACCGGGAGCGCGCTGGCGCGCCTATCCGGACACGTTCTGGGCCACCAGGTCCGCGAGGCTCGCGGCCACGATGGCCGGCTCGGGTTCGACGGGTAGGTCGGACTCGCTCGTCACCCCCGTGAGCACCAGCGCGAAGCGGTAGCCGAGGGCCGCGGCGAAGGCGCCGTCGGTCTCGGGTCGATCGCCCACGACGGTCCCGTCGTCGCCCGCGACGGCACGGACGAGATCGGCCATCGGGCGGTGGGGCTTGCCGGCCACGGTCGCCGTGACACCCGACGCGTACGCCACCGCTGCCGCCAGCGACCCGCCGCCCGGGATCGGCCCGTCGGGCGTCGGGTACGTGGCGTCGTCGTTGGTGGCGATGAGGCGCGCACCGTGGATGACGGCGGTCATGGCCAGCCGAAGCCGTTCGTAGTCGAAGTCGCGGTGGAACCCCACGATCACGGCGTCGGCGTCACCGTCCCGCACGGGCTCTGCGCCCCGGCGGTCCACCGCCTCCACCACGCCCGGCCCGCCGGCCACCAGCACCCGCTCGCGGGGCTCCACCAGGTTCGCCGCCGCCATGGCCGACGTCACCACGTCGCCGGCCGCGGGAATCCCCATCCGTTCGAGCTTGGACTCCTGGTCCGCGATGCGGGCCCAGGAGTTGTTGGTGGCGAAGACGACGCGTTCGCCGGCCTTGCGCAGGCGGGCGACCGCGTCGGCGGCGCCGTCGATCGGCCGCTCGGCCAGCCAAACCACGCCGTCGAGGTCGAGCAACCAGGTCATCGGGGGGCGAGGTTACGGCCCCGCCGGGGGCGGTCTGCCAGGATGGGCGCGTGCCCCTCTTCAGGCCGTTTCCCGGCATCCGCTACGACCTGACCCGTGTCGCGCTGGCCGACGTCATCAGCCCCCCGTACGACGTGATCGACGACGCGCAGCGGGCCCAGCTGGCCGCCCGGAGCCCGCACAACGCCGTGCGCGTCGACCTCCCGGTCGACGAGGGCGGCCAGGACCGCTACACGGTTGCCCAGCGCCTGTTCTCCCGCTGGCAGGCCGACGGCGTGCTCAGGCGGGATCGGATGGCGACGTTCACCGTCTACCGGATGTCCTACGCCGACGACGACGGCGTCGATCGCCACACGACCGGCGTGATCGGGGCGCTCGACCTCCGCCCGTCCGAGGCGGACATCCTGCCCCACGAGCAGACGACCCCGAAGGCCCGGAGCGACCGGCTCGACCTGCTGCGGGCGTGCCGGGCCAACCTCTCCGCCATCTGGGGGCTGTCGCTCGCCAAGGGGCTGACCGACCTGCTTCCGGTCGACGCCGAGCCGGTCGCCGACGTCGACGACGGCGAGGGCGTGCGCCACACGGTCTGGATCGTCGCCGAGCCCGACGTGAGCGACGCCATCGCCGACGCCGTGACGGCCAAGCCCGTCGTCATCGCCGACGGCCACCATCGCTACGAGACCTGCCTCACCTACATGTCCGAGCGCGAGCGGTCCGAGGGCCAGGCGGGCCCGGCGGCGGCCACCCTGGCGTACGTCGTGGAGCTGGTCGAGGACGAGCTGACCGTGCGCGCCATCCACCGCCTCCTGAACGGGCTGCCGGCCGGGTTCGACCTCGTGGCGGCGCTGCAGCCCTGGTTCGAGCCCGCCGGTCCCCCACCGGCGGGCCTGCCCGTGACCGCCGCCATGATCGAGGCCGGAGCGCTGTGCGCGGTGCTCCCCACGGGCGAGGTCCTGTTGCGCCCCCGGCCGGACGCCCTGGCCGAGGCCCGTGACCTCGACTCCGCCCGCCTCGACGTGGCGCTGGCGGCCCTCCCTGCCCACGAGCTCGCGTTCCAGCACGGTCCCGACAACGTCCGTCGGGCGGTCGCGACCGGGCAGGCACAGGCGGGGGTGCTGCTCCGCCCGGCCAGCGTCGCCCAGATCGAGGCGACTGCCCACGGGAGCGAGCGCATGCCCCCGAAGACGACGTTCTTCCATCCCAAGCCCAAGACGGGCCTGGTGTTCCGAGACCTGGGCTAGGAGTAGCCGCCATGGACGTTGCCAGCGCCGTCGCCTTCATCCGCCAGCACCACCGTGCCGTGCTGGCCACCACCCGGGCCGACGGCACGACGCAGATGTCCCCGGTGACGGCGGGCGTCGACGACCGGAACCGCATCGAGATCTCCACCCGGGAGACGGCGTACAAGGTGCGGCACCTGCGCGCCCTCCCGTATGCCGCCCTGTGTGCGTTCCCCGATCGGTTCTTCGGCGACTGGGTGCAGGTGGAGGGGCCCGCCGAGATCGTGTCGCTCCCCGAAGCGATGGAGCCCCTGGTCGAGTACTACCGGCGGATCAGTGGCGAGCACCCCGATTGGGCCGAGTACCGGGCCGTGATGGAACGCGACCGCCGCGTGCTCCTGCGGTTGACCGTCGAGCGCGCCGGCCCGACGGTGCACGGCTGATCGGCGGCGGGCGCTCGGCCGCTCAGGGGCCGAGCGGATAGGCCGTTCGTGGGCACCGAACAGCACGGGATTTGCAGCGTGAGCCCAGGCCACACCGCTCGGCCCCCGGACAAGGCTGACAACGGTGCGCCGAGACGAGGTGCCGATCCGCGCATGCTCTCAACGGAAGGCCGGGACCACGTCGGTGGCGACGAGCCGCAGGTGATCGAGGTCCGACAGGTCGAGCACCTGCAGGTAGATGCGCTGGGCGCCGGCGTCGGCGAACGCCCCGAGCTTGTCGGTCACCTCGGCCACGGTTCCCGCCAGCCCGGTGGCCCGCAGCTGGTCGGGGTCGCGCCCGATGGCCGCGGCCCGGCGCCGGTACGCCTCCTCGTCCTCGCCACAGCAGAGCACCTGCGCGGTGGACCAGGTCATGCTCGACGGGTCGCGTCCGGCCTCCTCGCAGGCGGCGGTCACCGTCGCCACCAGCGTGCGGAAGTCTCCCAGTGGTGCGAAGCCGACATTGAACTCGTCGGCGTAGCGGGCGGCCAGTGCCGGGGTCCGGCGCTTGCCGAGCCCGCCCACGATCACGGGTGGTCGGGGCCGTTGAACGGGCTTGGGCAGGGCCGGCGAACCCGTGAGCCGGTAGTGGCGCCCCTCGAAGTCGAAGCGCTCGCCCACCGGCGTCGTCCACAGCCCGGTCACGATCGCCAGCTGCTCCTCGAGCCGATCGAAGCGCTCGCGGGTGCCGGGGAAGGGGACGCCGTAGGCGCGGTGCTCGTCCTCGAACCACCCGGCGCCGAGGCCCAGCTCGACCCGGCCGGCGGACATGGCGTCGACCGTGGCCACCGCGATGGCCAGCGGGCCCGGGAGCCGGAAGGTCGCGGACGTGACCATCGTGCCGAGACGGATGCGCTCGGTGTCACGGGCCAGTCCGGCCAGCGTGACCCACGACTCCGACGGTCCCGGCTCCCCGCTGCCCGGCCCCATGCTCAGGAAGTGATCGGAGCGGAAGAACGCATCGAAACCGAGGCGCTCCGCCTCGCGGGCCACCGTCAGCAGTTCGTCGTACGTCGCCCCTTGTTGGGGCTCCGTGAAAACGCGCAGGGTCAGCGGCATCCCGCTGACCTTACCGGTGGGTCGGTGACGAGTCGGTCGTCAGACCGACGCGATCGAGGGGCGGGGGTCGGGTCGGGCCAAAACGTCAGTTGACGTTCCAGGTGGCGCCCGACCGCAGCAACGCGGCCAGGTCGCCGGGGCCCCGTTGCTGCTGGGCGGCCGCGATCTGCTGGTTGACCGCCTCGCCGTAGTCGGGGCGCACGACGTCGCGGAACACGCCGATCGGCGTCGGCTCGTGGGGCCCGCGCGCCAGGCGCGACAGCATGAACGCCACGCTGGGATCGTCACGCGTCTCGTCGTGTACGAGCAGGGCGTCCTCGCCGACGTCGGCCACGTCGACGATGTGGGCGCCGCGTTGCGAGTCCAGCACCACGCCCTTGCCGCCGTCGGCACCGAAGCGGATCGGCTCGGCGTGGCGGAGGGGGATCAGCATGTCGTCCCGCTTCTGCTTGGCCGTGATCCCCTCGAAGGCGCCGTCGTTGAACACGTTGCAGTTCTGGTAGATCTCCACGAGGGACGATCCCCGGTGCTCGAACGCCCGCCGGATGACCTCCATCATGTGCTGGCGATCCATGTCGTGGGTGCGGGCAACGAATGCGGCCTCGGCACCGATGGCGACGCTCACCGGGTTGAAGGGATGGTCGAGGCTGCCGAACGGCGTCGACTTGGTGACCTTGCCCACCTCGCTCGTTGGTGAGTACTGGCCCTTGGTCAGCCCGTAGATCTGGTTGTTGAACAGCAGGATCGTGATGTTCACGTTGCGGCGTAGTGCGTGGATGAGGTGGTTGCCCCCGATCGAGAGGGCATCGCCGTCGCCCGATACCACGAACACGTGGAGATCCGGGCGGGTCAGCGCCAGCCCCGTGGCGATCGCGGGGGCGCGGCCGTGGATCGTGTGCATGCCATAGGTGTTCATGTAGTACGGGAACCGGGCGGCACAGCCGATGCCCGAGACGAACACCGTGTCTTCGCGTCGGATGCCGAGCTCGGGCATGAGCAGCTGGACGGCGGCCAGGATCGAGTAGTCGCCGCAGCCGGGGCACCAGCGGACCTCCTGGTCGCTGGTCCAGTCCTTCCGGGTGGTGACCGGGATGGCGGTGTCGGTCATGTCTACGCACCTTCCTTGAGGTGGTCGACGATCGCCTGCTCGAGCTCTGCGGCCGTGAACGGCAGCCCCCGGACCTTGGAGACGGTCCGGGCGTCGACGAGGTACTCGGCCCGCAGCTGGTGGGCGAGCTGCCCCAGGTTTAGCTCGGGCACCAGGACCCGCGGGTAGCGGCGCACCACGTCGCCCAGGTTGCGCGGGAACGGGTTGAGGTGCACGAGGTGGGCGTGGGCGACCCTGTGGCCGGCATGACGGGCTCGGCCGACGGCGCCGTCGATGGCGCCCCAGGTCGAGCCCCAGCCCACGACCAGTAGCTCGGCGTCGTCGACGTCGCCCGTGACCTCGACGTCGGGGATCGACTCGGCGATCCGCGCCACCTTCTCGGCCCGGATGCGCACCATCTGCTCGTGGTTCACCGGGTCGTAGCTGACGTTGCCGGTGCCCTCCTCCTTCTCGAGCCCGCCGATCCGGTGCATCAGGCCGGGCGTGCCCGGCAGCGCCCAGGCGCGCGCGAGCGTCCCGGGGTCACGCAGGTAGGGCCAGAACTCGGGCTCGCCGTCGGCGCCGACGTGGTTGGGCTCGGTGGCGAAGGTGGGCCTGAGGTCCGGCAGGCTGTCGACGTCGGGCAGGCGCCAGGGCTCGGAGCCGTTGGCGAGGTAGCCGTCGGACAGCAGGATGACCGGCGTCCGCCAGGTGAGCGCGATGCGGGCCGCCTCGATCGCCACCTCGAAGCAGTGGCCGGGGTTGCGGGCGGCAAGGATCGGCAGCGGGGCCTCGCCGTGACGTCCGTAGTACGCCATCAGCAGGTCGGCCTGCTCGGTCTTCGTGGGTAGGCCGGTCGAGGGGCCACCGCGCTGGATGTCGATCACGATGAGCGGCAGCTCGAGGTTCACCGCCAGGCCCATCGTCTCGGCCTTCAGCGCCATGCCGGGACCGCTGGTCGTGGTGGCGCCCAGGTGGCCGCCGTACGCGGCGCCGACGGCGGCACCGATGCCGGCGATCTCGTCCTCGGCCTGCAGCGTGCGGACGCCGAAGTTCTTGTGCTTGGAGAGCTCGTGGAGGATGTCGGAGGCCGGGGTGATGGGATACGAGCCCAGGAACAGCGGCATCCCCGAGAGCTGGCTGGCGGCGATCAGGCCCCAGGCCAGCGCCGTGTTGCCCGTGACGTTGGTGTAGGTGCCGGCCGGCAGCGCGGCGGGCTGCACCTCGTACGGATGGTCGAACAGCTCGGCGGTCTCGCCGAAGGCATGGCCGGCCTTAAACGCTGCGGTGTTCGCCTCGGCGACGTCGGGCCGGGCCACGAAGCGCCGCTGGATCCACTCCAGGGTCGGCTCGACCGGTCGCGTGTACATCCAGGAGATCAGGCCCAGCGCGAAGAAGTTCTTGGAGCGTTCGGCGTCACGGGGCTTGACGCCAAGGGGGGTGACGGCCCCCTTCGTCAGCGAGGTCATCGGCACCTCGTAGACCGTGTACGCGTCGAGAGTCCCGTCCCGCCGGGGGTCGACGGTGTAGCCCGCCTTGGTGAGGTGGCGTTCGTCGAAGGCATCCTCGTTGAGGATGATCGTGGCGCCCGGGGCCACCCGGTCGAGCTGGCTGTGCAGCGCCGCCGGGTTCATGGCCACCAGCACGTTGGGTGCGTCGCCCGGCGTCGTGATGTCGTGGTCGGAGATGTGGACCTGGAAGGCCGACACGCCGGCAAGCGTGCCGGCGGGCGCCCGGATCTCGGCCGGGAAGTCGGGCAACGTGGCCAGGTCGTTCCCGTAGAGGGCGCTGGTGTTGGTGAAGCGGTCCCCGGTGAGCTGCATGCCGTCGCCCGAGTCCCCGGCGAAGCGGATGACGACCCGGTCGATCACTTCTGGTGCACTTGGGCGTTGTGTCGTCTCGGACAAACCCGCCCCCCTTCAGCGTGGTTCCTTGCCGTTATGACCCTATCGCCGCGACTGCTGAACGTGGCGTATCGTGCCCTGGGCGCCGATCTCGTCACGCTGTGCGCGCGTCCTCAGATCCCCAGCTACCCGGGTACCCGGCAGAGAATACGCCGCGGAGCGTGGTAAGCCCAAAGGGCTCCAGCCGAACCTGAGATTCAGGCGATCGTGACGGAGCTGTCGAGGTAGACGTCCTGGATGGCATTGAGCAGCTCGACACCCTCGGCCATTGGCCGCTGGAACGCCTTGCGGCCCGAGATCAGGCCGATGCCCCCGGCCCGCTTGTTGATGACCGCGGTGCGTACCGCCTCGGCCAGGTCGGACGACCCCCTCGACTCGCCGCCACTGTTGATGAGGCCGATGCGGCCCATGTAGTTGTTGACCACTTGCCAGCGGCACAGGTCGATGGGGTGGTCCGTGGTCAGCGACTCGTAGACGGCCTTGTTGGTCCGCCCGTAGCCCTCGAGGGCGTTGTAGCCGCCGTTGTTCGTCGGCAGCTTCTGCTTGATGATGTCGGCCTCGATGGTCACGCCCGTGTGGTTGGCCTGGCCGGTGAGGTCGGCGGCGGTGTGGTAGTCGACGTCGCCCTGCTTGAACGCCGAGTTGCGCAGGTAGCACCACAGCACCGTGAACATGCCCAGCTGGTGGGCTTGGGCGAAGGCCTCGGTGACCTCCTGGAGCTGGCGGGTGGCCTGGTCGGACCCGAAGTAGATCGTGGCGCCCACGGCGGCGGCGCCGAGATCGAAGGCCTGCTCGACCGAGCCGTACATCACCTGGTCGTAGCGGTTGGGGTAGGTGAGCAGCTCGCTGTGGTTCATCTTCACGATGAACGGAATCTTGTGGGCGTACGCCCGGGAGACCGCACCCAGCACCCCGAACGTGGTGGCCACGGCGTTGCAGCCGCCCTCGACCGCCAGCTCGACGATGTTGCGGGGGTCGAAGTACTGCGGGTTGGGGGCGAAGCTGGCGGCGGCGGAATGCTCGATGCCCTGGTCGACGGGGAGGACGGACACGTACCCGGTGCCCGCCAGCCGGCCGTGACCGAACAGCGCCTGCAGGTTGCGAAGGACCTGGGGCGTCCGGTCCGTCTGCGAGAACACGCGGTCGATGTAGTCGGGCCCCGGCAGGACGAGGTCGTCGGCCGGGATGCCCTTGGACTCGTGCTTGAGCAGGCTCTCGGCCTCGTCACCCAGCAGGCTCTGGATGTCCACGGCGGTGTCTCCTCGGTCGTGGCGTGTCAGGTTCGGGGCTCACCAGCGTAGATGACGATCATCTGAGGGCGCGGAGGCGGGCGTCGACATCGACGAAGTCGGCGTCGCTGGCGGCGATGCGGCCGAACAGCTCCCGGGCCCGGGGGAGGTCCCCTGCCCGCTCGTAGAGGTCGGCCAAGGCGTATGCCATGCGAAGGTGGTGCAGCTGCGGCTTACGGGCGGCACGGTTCACCGCCGATGCCAGCACGTCGATGGCCTCGTCCAGACGGCCCTGGTCCGCCAACGCCCCCGCCGCCACGATCCGCCCCTCGGCCACGAGCTCGGCCCGGGGGCTGGCGGCGCGCAGCTCGTCCCACAGCTGCTCAGCCTCGGCGTAGCGACCAAGCGCGCGGTAGCAGTCGGCGAGGACCGGGTTCTGCTCGGCGCTGCCGGTCAGGGCACGGTATGCCTCGAGCTCCCGGGCGGCCTGGGCCCAGCGTCCGAGCCGGTAGAGGCTCAGCCCGTACAGCTCACGGACCGGCGCCGCCCTGGGTGCCTGCTCGGCGAGCGGACGCAGGATCCGCCGGGCGTCCTCGAAGCGCCCCCGGCTGAACGCGTCGCCGGCCTCACGGAGGCGACCCGCGACGCGGGGCAGGCGGGCCGTCGGGACGGCCCCGCGGAGGTCGTCGTCGAGCGGGGAGGGACCAGCAGCGCCACCGGTCCGTTCGCCAGCGGTGGCCCGACCGCGGCCGCCGCCGGCGCGTGCGGCGGCGGGTCCGTTCCCGGCCGGTCGGCGTCCCGGGGTCGATGCGCCGGCGTCGGGCCCTCTCCCCGCCGGCCGGGGCCGCGGGGTCGATTCACCGGCGTCGGGCCCGCTCCCCGCCGGTCGGCGCCGGGGGGTCGATGCGCCGGCTGACCGGACTTCCCTGCCTGAGGCCGTTCCCTGGGCCGGCCCTGACCGGCGGCGCGGCGTGGTGGCGGCTCCTTCGGGGCGGCCCTCGCGGGCTCGCTCCACGGCGCCGGCCGCCTCGTTCCGCAACTCCCCCTCGTCGATCCACTCCTCGGGCTCCCACGGCGGCGGGGGCTCACGTGGGGTGCCGGCGTCAGTGTTCCTGTACGCGCCGTGGTCGTCGTCGCCACGTCGGGCCCTGGCCGCGGCCCGCCAGGTGTCCGAGGCGCCGGTCGGTGGAACCTGGGCCGCACCCCGACGCGCCAGGCCGCCCCAGTTCCGGGGCCCGGGCACCGGGCCGCGGCCCGCGGAACCCTCCGGCGACCCGCGATCCATCGGAGTGTCCGAGTCCCGGCGCCGCGGACGCTGCTGCCCTCGCCGCGGCTGTCCTCGCCGCGTCGGCGGACCCGGGGTGCCGGCCTTGTCGCCGACCCCGCGTATGCGAGCGCGGCTGGAGCGGCCGTCACGCACCGGCCGGCCCGGACCCCTCTGGCCGGGGCTTGGGGACGCCCCATCGCGGGCGCCACGCCGGTCGTCCTCGCCCGGACGCCTCGCGTCGCCGGATCCCGACGAGCGACCCCGGACCCGGCCATCCCCGCCACGGCCGTCCCCGCCCGGGCGCCTCGCGTCGCCGGATCCCGACGAGCGACCTCGCGCCCGGCCATCGCCGGCTCGGCCCACCCCGCCCGGGCGCCTCGCGTCGCCGGATCCCGACGAGCGACCTCGCGCCCGGCCATCGCCGGCTCGGCCCACCCCGTCCCGGCGCCTCGCGTCGCCGGATCCCGACGAGCGACCCCGGACCCGGCCATCGCCGGCTCGGCCCACCCCGCTCGGGCGCCTCGCGTCGCCGGATCCCGACGAGCGACCCCGGACCCGCCCATCCCCGCCACGGCCGACCCCGCCCGGGCGCCTCGCGTCGCCGGATCCCGACGAGCGACCCCGGACCCGGCCATCGCCGGCTCGGCCGTCCCGCGCCCGGCTGTCCGCATCCCGTCCCGAGGGCCGTCGGCCTCCCGGTTGGCCTGTCCGCCGAACTCCGCCCCTCGGTTCGAACGGGTCGCGACGCGCCCCGGCCGATCCCTTGGCCCCGCCGCCCTTGCGGCGCGTGGGCGACTGGCCCGCACCGCGTCGCCCACCCCTCCGGTCGTCGGGGTCGCGGTCGCCGCCCCGGGGGCTGGTCGGTGGCATGTGGATCAGGGTACTTGTGCCCCGACGAGCACCGGTGTGAGGCAATGCGCGAAGAAGGCCGCCCCGGAGGGCGGCCTTCTCCAGGAGAAATCCGGCGGCGACCTACTCTCCCAGGCAGTCTCCTGCCAAGTACCATCGGCGCTGGAGGGCTTAACTTCCGTGTTCGGTATGGGAACGGGTGTGACCCCTCCGCCATGGCCACCGAAATCTGTTGTCAACTCAGGTCCGTCGCTACCAGGCGCCGGCCCCCTGAGGACTCCACAGCGAGCACGAACATCATAGGAAATCCAAGCCCTCGGCCGATTAGTACCGGTCGGCTGCACACGTTGCCGTGCTTCTACCTCCGGCCTATCAACGTGGTGGTCTACCACGGGCCTTACCAGGTTGACCCTGTGGGGAACCTCATCTTGGAACGGGCTTCGCACTTAGATGCCTTCAGCGCTTATCCCTTCCGCAGGTCGCTAACCAGCAGTGCCCTTGGCAGAACAACTGGCACACGAGAGCTGCGTCCGTCCCGGTCCTCTCGTACTAGGGACAGCCTTCCTCAAGTTCCCTACGGCTGCAGCGGATAGGGACCGAACTGTCTCGCGACGTTCTAAACCCAGCTCGCGTAGCGCTTTAATGGGCGAACAGCCCAACCCTTGGGACGTGCTACCGCCCCAGGATGCGCTGAGCCGACATCGAGGTGCCAAACCTTGCCGTCGATATGGACTCTTGGGCAAGATTAGCCTGTTATCCCCGGGGTACCTTTTATCCGTTGAGCGACGGCGCTTCCACACGCAACCGCCGGATCACTATGCCCTGCTTTCGCACCTGCTTGACGTGTCTGTCTCGCAGTCAAGCTCCCTTGTGTCATTGCACTCGACGCCTGATTGCCAACCAGGCTGAGGGAACCTTTGGGCGCCTCCGTTACTCTTTAGGAGGCGACCGCCCCAGTCAAACTACCCACCTGACACTGTTCCCGATCCGGATCACGGACCTAGGTTAGAGTCCCGGTATACGCAGGGTGGTATTTCAAGGTTGACTCCACACTGGCTAGCGCCAATGCTTCCCAGTCTCCCACCTATCCTACACAACGCATACCAAAACCCAATATCAAGCTGTAGTGAAGGTCCACGGGGTCTTTCCGTCCTGCTGCAGCTAACGAGCATCTTTACTCGTACTTCAATTTCGCCGGGTCGGTGGTTGAGACAGTAGGAAAGTCGTTACGCCATTCGTGCAGGTCGGAACTTACCCGACAAGGAATTTCGCTCTAGTTCCCCCCATGTCGCCATGGGGCTAGGACCATATCTTCACCTCGTTGTCGTGCGAGGTGGCTGGCGTATGGCCTCTGAGGATTCCAGGAACCGAGACCGCTGCCTACGGTTCATCTGCTCGGTGATCCGAGCGATGCGCCGAAGACCCGACTCCGTGAGGTGCTCACCTGCCTGCATCAAGCGCAGGACATTGGCGAACTTCTCGAAGTCGAGCTGCTTCGCGGTTCTGAGTGGGCGTACTTCGAAGAACGGGACAACTCGGGTCACGAGGTCGGCGCGCCGCTTCACAGAGAAGCGGAGCAGCGACTCGCGATGGTTGTCCCATCGAGGGTTCTCGACCACCCGCCCGCACCCGAACACCTCGACGAGGTACTCGAGAGCAGACCGAGAGCTGGCCGCCTGCGTCACGGCGAACTCGTGCTGGACCTGCCAGCCCGAGCGACACGTCGTGTTGCGTACGACCGAGATCGAGAAGCATCCCTCGCCGTCGACGAAGCCGACGGCCCACTCCTCGGCGCCTGGCCTTTCCTGCTGATTGACCGCACCGGACGGATTGTCACTGCCCATCGCCACATCATCCCCGAAGGGTGTGACAATGAACGAGTACCGCCGGATGCTCGGTGTTTCCAGCATATAGCCAGCTGCACTGTTCGGAATCGCTTCCGACAGGGGCAATCGGCTGCTGCACACAGCCGAAAACCTTAGGACCGTTATAGTTACGGCCGCCGTTTACCGGGGCTTAGGTTCAGAGCTTCGCCTTGCGGCTAACCCTTCCCCGTAACCTTCCGGCACCGGGCAGGCGTCACAGCGTATACGTCGTCTTGCGACTTAGCACGCTGCTGTGTTTTTAGTAAACAGTCGCTTTCCCCTGGTCTCTGCGGCCCCGTCGAGCTCGAGGCGCGAAGCCTGTCACCCTAGTGGGGCCCTCCTTCTCCCGAAGTTACGGAGGCATTTTGCCGAGTTCCTTAACCACCGTTCTCCCGATCGCCTCGGTATTCTCTACCTGTCCACCTGTGTTGGTTTGGGGTACGGGCGCTGTACCAGCTCGCTAGCGGCTTTTCTAGACAGTATGGGATAAGTGACTTCGCCTGAAGCGGCTCGGTATCACGTCTCGGTCTGCATGGGGCCCGGACTTACCTGGTCCCCGACCTACACGCTTACCCCAGGACTACCATCGCCTGGGCTCACCTGCCCTCCTGCGTCCCCGCATCGCTTGCCTCGTCCAGGTGGGTCGGTTCGTCCGAAGACAGCCCCTTAGCAACCTGGAGTCGGCATGGGCGCGGGCACAGCGGTACCGGAATATCAACCGGTTGTGCATCGACTACGCCTGTCGGCCTCGCCTTAGCTCCCGACTCACCCTGGGCGGATTAGCCTTCCCCAGGAACCCTTGGACATTCGGCGGAGGGGTTTCTCACCCCTCTTTCGCTACTCATACCTGCATTCTCACTCGACCACGGTCCACGCCGGTTCACACCGTCGCTTCACTCCGAGATCGACGCTCCCCTACCACCCCTGCGCAAGCGCAGGGATCCGCGGCTTCGGCTCCGAACTTGAGCCCCGTTGAATTGTCCGCGCAGGATCACTCGACCAGTGAGCTGTTACGCACTCTTTCAAGGGTGGCTGCTTCTAAGCCAACCTCCTGGCTGTCTGGGCAATCCCACATCGTTTACCACTTAGTTCGGAATTAGGGGCCTTAGCCGGCGATCTGGGCTGTTTCCCTTTTGTCCACGAAGCTCATCCCCCGTGGACTCACTGCCGAGCTCTGGAGCCATGGCATTCGGAGTTTGGTTGGGGTCGGTAAGCTTGTTGGCCCCCTAGCCCATCCAGTGCTCTACCTCCATGGCTGAACGCCCGACGCTGCACCTAAATGCATTTCGGGGAGAACCAGCTATCACCGAGTTTGATTGGCCTTTCACCCCTACCCACAGGTCATCCCCCAGGTTTTCAACCCTGGTGGGTTCGGTCCTCCACGGGGTCTTACCCCCGCTTCAACCTGCCCATGGGTAGATCACTCGGCTTCGGGTCTACAGCATGCGACTGAACGCCCCGTTCAGACTCGCTTTCGCTCCGGCTTCCCATCACTGGTTAACCTTGCCACACACCGTAACTCGCAGGCTCATTCTTCAAAAGGCACGCCATCGTGAGTACAGGCCGAAGCCTGTACCGACACTCTGACTGATTGTAAACCAACGGTTTCAGGTACTATTTCACTCCCCTCCCGGGGTACTTTTCACCCTTCCCTCACGGTACTCGTGCACTATCGGTCGTCTGAACATACTTAGCCTTACGAGGTGGTCCTCGCAGATTCACGCCGGTTTTCACGGTCCCGGCGTTACTTGGGATGACGACCCGAGGCTGCTCGTCTTTCGCGTACGGGGCTGTTACCCGCTGCGGCTCGCCTTTCCAGAACGCTTCCGCTAGACGGCAGCTTTGTAACTCGGTCCTGCCTCCGATGCGACAGGTGTCGGTCCCACAACCCCGAGCTGGCAACGCCATCGGGCTATTGCACCAGTTCGGTTTGGGCTGATCCCCTTTCGCTCGCCGCTACTCAGGGAGTCGCAATTGCTTTCTCTTCCTCGGGGTACTGAGATGTTTCAATTCCCCCGGTTCCCTCTACCGGCCGTATGTGTTCGGGCCGGAGTGACACCCCATCACGGATGCCGGGTTTCCCCATTCGGATATCCACGGATCGAAGCTTGGTCGGCAGCTCCCCGTGGCTTTTCGCAGCCACCCACGTCCTTCATCGGTGTCAGACGCCAAGGCATCCACCGTTGGCTCTTTGTAGCTTGGAAGAACAAAGATGCTCGTGCTCGCTATGCAGTTCTCAAGGAGCGCAGACGCGGGCGAAGCGGCGCCGAGTCCGGAGACGAGGACGCCGGCGCAGCCACTGGGGCGTCGCCGGCGGAGCCTCGAGGTGAAGGAGGGTCGCTCCCTCAAAACAGAAGAGAGGAACGGTCGTCGGGCCCGGGCTCGGCCGTCGGGAGGAAAAACACCTACCACCGACGACGTCGCCGTGGACCGGACCGAGCGAGGCTCCAACTGGGAGTCGTCCCTGCAGGTGCAGGAACCTTGACTCCTTAGAAAGGAGGTGATCCAGCCGCACCTTCCGGTACGGCTACCTTGTTACGACTTCACCCCAATCGCCGATCCCACCTTCGACAGCTCCCTCCACAAGGGTTGGGCCACTGGCTTCGGGTGTTACCGACTTTCGTGGTGTGACGGGCGGTGTGTACAAGGCCCGGGAACGTATTCACCCCGGCGTTGCTGATCCGGGATTACTAGCGACTCCGGCTTCATGGAGTCGAGTTGCAGACTCCAATCCGAACTGAGACCAGCTTTACGGGATTCGCTCGACCTCGCGGTTTCGCAGCCCTTTGTACTGGCCATTGTAGCATGTTTGCAGCCCTGGACATAAGGGGCATGATGACTTGACCTCGTCCCCACCTTCCTCCGAGTTGACCCCGGCAGTCTCCCAAGAGTCCCCGGCATTACCCGCTGGCAACATGGGACAGGGGTTGCGCTCGTTGCGGGACTTAACCCAACATCTCACGACACGAGCTGACGACAGCCATGCACCACCTGTGTAGGGCCCCGAAGGACACCGTATCTCTACGGCTTTTCCCTACATGTCAAGCCCAGGTAAGGTTCTTCGCGTTGCCTCGAATTAAGCAACATGCTCCGCCGCTTGTGCGGGCCCCCGTCAATTCCTTTGAGTTTTAGCCTTGCGGCCGTACTCCCCAGGCGGGGCACTTAATGCGTTAGCTACGGCACGGAACCCGTTGGAGGGGTCCCACACCTAGTGCCCAACGTTTACGGCGTGGACTACCAGGGTATCTAATCCTGTTTGCTACCCACGCTTTCGCTCCTCAGCGTCAGTACCAGCCCAGAGTGCCGCCTTCGCCGCTGGTGTTCCTCCCGATATCTGCGCATTTCACCGCTACACCGGGAATTCCACACTCCCCTACTGGACTCTAGCCACAGCAGTATCGAGTGGCGTCCCCAGGTTGAGCCTGAGGGTTTCACACCCGACTTACTGAGCCGCCTACGAGCTCTTTACGCCCAATGAATCCGGACAACGCTCGCCCCCTACGTGTTACCGCGGCTGCTGGCACGTAGTTGGCCGGGGCTTCTTCTGTGGGTACCGTCTGATTTCGTCCCCACTGAAAGCGGTTTACAACCCGAAGGCCGTCATCCCGCACGCGGCGTTGCTGCGTCAGGCTTTCGCCCATTGCGCAAGATTCCCCACTGCTGCCTCCCGTAGGAGTCTGGGCCGTGTCTCAGTCCCAGTGTGGCTGATCGTCCTCTCAGACCAGCTACCCGTCGTCGCCTTGGTGAGCCGTTACCTCACCAACAAGCTGATAGG